>TARA_R100001132_G_scaffold18544_1_pt1 | contig 40982 bp, 29 predicted proteins | sample TARA_R100001132 | Tara Oceans TARA_R100001132 (sample SAMEA2621247) | marine metagenome | biome: marine biome (ENVO:00000447); feature: mesopelagic zone (ENVO:00000213); material: "saline water (ENVO:00002010), including plankton (ENVO:xxxxxxxx)" | depth 800 m | reverse complement strand
ACGAATTTTCAAAGACACTGCAACTGGCAATGTCATCGGCTAAATTCCATGACGATACTCCGCAGGTTACTGTCCAGAGTTATCTCAATGACATGAAATATTTCCGTGATCTTAGGGCTACTGTCAAACAACGGTATAACGAGTCTATTGATTACAAGGAGTACGAAGACCAGATTCGAAACATGGTCGATAAATACATCGGTGCTGACGAAGTAAAATGGATTGTCGAGCCGGTCAATATCTTTGAAGTGGATAATTTAGCCGAGGAACTCGAAGGGATTGAGGGCACGGCTGCAAAAGCGGACTACATCGCCTCACGGGTCAAGAAGACCTGTATTGAGAAAATGGAAGAAGACCCAGTTCTCTATCAAAAGCTATCGGAAGTTATTGACGAAGCGATTCAAGAATACCTCGAAAAGCGAATGAGCGAGGAAACCTATTTCCAGAAAATGTTCGATGCTTGGAACGAGGCAAAAGATCAAGGCTCCTCAAAAGTTCCGGCAGAATTACGAAGTGATCCCGAAGCCAAAGCATATTTCAGATTGTTTCAGGATGGATTTGAGAAGGCTGTTGGTGTTGAAAGAGACGATCTTGCTGGGATCGCTGCTGAAACAGCGTTGAAAGCCAAGAAAATCATCGATGAGAGAAAGATTAGAGACTGGACCGATAACCGTGATGTTGAGAACGCTATCCTGAATGATCTCGACGACCTAATGTTTGCAGCAAAAGGTCGCTACGATTTGTCTCTGACTGGTGATGATATTGATGAAATTCTTGAAGGCATCATTCGAGTGGCAAAACGTCGGGAAGTTCAGAAATAACGAAGATTATGAATATCAGACCACAGGAAGCCTCAATGCGTGTATTTGATAAAGTGGTTACAAGCATCTGTGTCATAGTGACCGCTTTCGCTGCTTGGTTCAGTTTCCGAGCAGCAGAGCAAACAAATGAGATTTCCCAAGAAGCGAATGAAATCACTAGACTTGCAATTGAGTATCAAAAGGAACAAGATCGAACTGAAATGAAAGAGAAGATTCTTCCAATGCTCAGGTTTCAGAAAGAATATGCCGTATACACTGTAGCTGCCAGAGATTTGATAGGGAGTTCTGTGGGAACAAACCGAGATCGGGAGGTTCACGATCTGATATTGCGGAATTTCGGCAATGGTCCAGCAATTGAATGCTATCTCTATTGGACTATTTATAATGCAGAAACGAACAAATTAATAGTTGAAGATTTTCGGACGAAGTTACCAAATGTGGACATAGCTGATAATGAACAGGTTTCAGTAATACTTCTGCCTGACAAATTGTTCGATGTGGCAAGAACCAAAGGATCAATAACAATCCGATGCAAAGACAAGAACAGAAGCGAAGTCTCCTCAGCATACGATTTCAGTGGTTCATGGAGAAAAGATGGAGATCAAATCGAGTTAAATATGCTAGTGAATGAAAAACCAAGATCTGTTGGTTTCAGAGAATCGTTTAAGAGATTTGTGAAGTGAGTAGTAATACCATTAAGTACGGACGGAAGACTATTGATTTTCGCCTCATTCGTTCCAATCGCAAAACTTTGGCAATCGACGTTCATCCAGACCTGTCGGTTGTTGTGACCGCTCCGAAAGATGCTGCTGATTCTGCCGTGAGAGAAAAGATGCAAAAACGAGCGTCTTGGATCATTAAACAGCAGAGATTCTTCGAGAACTATCTCCCGACCATTCCTCCCCGTCGATACGTCAGTGGTGAGTCGCACCGCTATCTGGGACGACAATACCGTCTGCGTGTCCATAAAGGAAATGAAGATGTTGTCAAAATGGCACGGGGCCAGATAAATGTCTACCTTAAAAATCCAAAGTATAAAAGCCGTATAAAGCCTCTTGTGACTGATTGGTTCCGTCAGCGTTCTGAGATCGTTTTTCGAGAGATATTTGATTCAGTGGTTGCGAAAGCCAATCGGCATGGGATTGAAGCCAATGACTTTGAGATCCGGCGGATGAAAAATCGCTGGGGCAGTTGCACGAATGAGGGACGAATCCTGTTGAATCCCGACCTCATCATCGCTCCGAAAATGTGCATCGAGTATGTGATCGTCCACGAACTCTGCCACTTACAAGAGTATAACCATAGCCCAAGGTTCTACCGATTACTCAAGAAGCTGATGCCCGATTGGGAAAAGCGACGAGAGCGGTTGAATTCATGTGTGGTGGAGTAATTAGTCAAGCTAAGGATATTATTCTGTGACATCGACTAAAGACGAGTACGAAATCAAAGGCAAAGATGCCGAGGGCAAAGGAGTCTTTACGGATAATGGATTTATCGTAAAGCAAGGCTCACTTGCACGACGAGAAATCGTTCCCTCTGCACAGTCCACTGTCCCGCAAGTTCACCAAAGTCTAATTTCTGAAGGTGTGCTGGAGGAACACGGCGATAATCTTCGGTTTGTCAAAGATCATATGTTCGATTCGCCAAGTGGTGCCGCTGCCGCTGTCTTAGGCCGATCGGCAAATGGTTGGAAAGAGTGGAAACGGGCTGATGGACAATCATTGAGTAAGGTCAAAAGGGTCACAAGGGATGACACATCCCCACTACTTAATGAAGCGAACCGTAACCAAATCATTGAACGTCATCAGCAGCTTGAGGAAGAGGGAAAACTCAGAACCAAACGGCAACTCGAAAAAGAATATGCCCTGTTTAGAGAATTATTCGGTCCATCGGTCTTGCAAGGGCTTGATGGTGAGGCACTTTTAAACTTGATACACGACCATAGTAATCAAAATAGCTTAGTTTACTGGCTCGAATTCAAAAACGACGACGAATTTGAGACTCGAAAGTTCGGAAGTATTGCAGGTGGAAGTGCACTGAAATATATAATCTTCCGCCGCAAGGAGACCGGGAATTGGCAAGCAGGTAGCAAACAGGGAAATCTACCCGAAGACATCTCACTTGAAGATGCAATTGCTTATGCTCAAACTCATCGTGACCAGCTAATCAAGGGATGTGAATTGCTTGAAGCATTACCTCTAAATGCAACGGACGATGAATACGCAGAACTCCAAGACCAGATGGATGAGTTAGCCCCAGACGTAAGCCGATTGGCATGGGGGCACAAATATTTCAGTCTGTTATTCCCAGATAAGCTAGATGATTACCATAGTCCAGACTATCAACGGTTTCATATCTTGAAACTACTACAAATGCCCCCAGAAGGCACAGGAAGATACATCTGTGCTGGACGCTTCGTTGCTGCTGCCAACGAAGTCAGTCTCAATATGAACCACTTCACATCCACTTTGAATTCTGTTCATGGTCGATTTCATCGCTACTGGCGGATCGGTACTTCCTCGGGAAAGACTGGAACAAGTTACTGGCAGATGATGCAGGAACGGAGTTGTGTAGCAGTGGGATGGTCTAAGTTGGGTGATCTCTCTTGGGTAGAAGCCAAGAAAGAGTCACGCAAGAAGCTAAAAGATCTCTTAATGGAAAAGCACCCAAATCACCATACGACCATTGGACGTGAATGCTCCCAGCTTGTTCAGTTTGTCGCTGAGATCGCAGAGGGTGACATTGTTCTTGCGGCCAATGGAATGACTATTCTTGGGCTTGGTCGTGTTGCCGGGGGATATGAATTCCATTCTGAGTTTGACTTTCCCCACCAGAGGCAAGTAGAGTGGCTTTCCACTGGTGAGTGGCAGATGCCTGAATCTAGTGAGGGGCTTCAATCAACCGTTCGGGGCCTCGGGAAGTTCAATGACAATCTGCTTGCTATTGAACAGCGTATTCAATCACCTGAGACACTTGATATTGGTGGCGGAAAGGACTCACATACGAAGAAGCCAATTCGCCTTTCAGGAATTCCCGGTCGTATTCATTCGGTTTTAGATCGTAAAGGTCAAGTGATTCTCTACGGACCTCCCGGCACCGGCAAAACCTACTGGGCTGAAAAGACGGCGAACGACCTCGCAGCCATCTCTTCATTTGGAAAGCTGTTTGAATCTCTCAACGAGATAGAGAGAAAGACCATTCTTGGTGACGGACAAAAATCTGGGCTGGTACGTCTCTGCTGCTTCCATCCCGCTTATGGGTACGAGGATTTTCTTGAGGGATACCGACCCGAGACCATTGACGGTCAGGTTTCCTTCACGCTCAGAGATGGGGTGTTTAAGGGCATGTGTCGGGATGCCACTGAATCTCCCGAACGCAATTTTTACCTGATCGTGGATGAGATCAATCGAGGTGACATTCCACGGATTTTTGGTGAGCTACTCACAACACTGGAAAAGGACAAGCGTAGTAAGCGGATTGTGTTGCCCGTAAGCCAAGAAGTATTTTCCGTGCCACGAAATGTATTTCTGATAGGTACGATGAACACGGCGGATCGGTCGATTTCACTGCTTGATGCAGCCCTTCGTCGCCGGTTTGGTTTCGTGGAGATGATGCCTGATGGGAAAGTCCTCAAAGACTCTGCTGTTTCAGGAATTCCGTTGAGAGCTTGGTTCGATGCCTTGAATACCCGAATACGGGAACATGTTGGGCGTGACGCTAGGAACCTCCAAATTGGTCACTCCTATTTGATGCAAGGAGGAAGTCCACTAAAGGACTTTGCTTCCCTCAAGCGTGCCTTCCGAGACGACATCATTCCCCTCCTAGAAGAATACTGCTACGAGGACTACTCAACGCTTGCCACGATTCTTGGGGATCAGCTTGTAGATTCTACTGAACAGCGAATTTGCCATGAATTATTTGATGAAGGCCAAGAGAGCGACCTCATCCAAGCACTGCTGGCACCTTGTCCAGAAATCTCTGCCTCTTCCGAAGCCGTGTCTTCGGAAGAATCGACTTTGGACCCAGAAGATTCAGAAGAAGATGAAGACGAGGAAACAGGAGATGAGTGAGGATATCGTATCAATCTCCCTTTCTGAATGGGAAACACTTTCACCTGCAACATGTGATAGACTTGACGGTTTGTTTCTGGAAAGTTCATCCAGTAGTCAGCGAGTAGCCGACGCCCTCAATACAAGCCGAATGTTACGCCTCAATGAGTTGAAAAACGGGCTGGAAGTGTCATCCTTCTCTCACGTTGGACGAGTTCGCATTGGCAACTTAAACATCACGATCCTTCCAAAATTGAAGTCGGCATCTTTACTCAGATTACTACGATACGCCTACGGATTTCGGCGTCTGGAATTGATCTCTGACTCCACACATCAAGTTGACCAATGTGGTTTTGAAGATCTCCTCATCAGCCAGCTAAACGCTGAGGCTCAGGAACTCATTTCCAGAGGTTTGCAACGAGCATATGTTCGGCAAGATGAACGATTGGCTTCACTCCGAGGACGCATCAAAATAGACCGTTTGGCTTTAGATGGTGGAACTGCAACGGCCACCCTACCATGTCAGCATTTTCCCCGTCTTGAAGACACGCTATTAAATCGTGTGTTACTCGCTGGTTTACGACTTGCAGGATCGGTGGCAAGTCTCCTCGATCTTCGCCGTGAATCGAGACGTTTGGCATCACTGCTGGAAGAGCAAGTATCACGGATCAATCTCGACGCTACTGTACTTGATCAAGCTGCCAGAAGAATCACTCGCCTTTCGACTGCTTATGTTCCAGCATTGTCGATCATTCGACTCTTGGTCGAATCTCAAGGGATTGTTTTAGAGGGGCGAACCATGACAACGATGCTACCGGGGTTCCTGTTTGACATGAACAGGTTTTTTCAGTCTCTTCTGTCCCGATTCCTAAAGGAGAACTTGGTAAATTGCTCCGTACGGGATGAACACGGTCTAAAAGGGATGATACGGTACAACCCCAAGCACAATCCAAAGCGAAGACAGTCGCCCACTCCGAAGCCAGACTACGCCATCATGCGACAAGGAAAGCTGGTGTCGCTCTTAGATGCCAAGTACCGAGATCTTTGGGAAAAGTCACTCCCACGAGAGATGCTTTACCAGCTTGTTGTCTATGCCATTAGCCATCGCCAGCAGTTGCAGAGCAGCATTCTCTACCCAACAACAAATCCATTGGCAAAGGAAGCACGGATCGATGTGACTGATCCAGTTTACGGCAAGCATCTTGGTCAAGTTTGTTTGCGACCAGTCAATCTGACGGAAATCGAGACGCTTGTGTCTTCGAATACAGCGGCATCACGAAGAGAGAGGGAGGGACTTGCGAAGCTATTGGCATTCGGAACAGAGGCTTGAGTTGTTACTTAAGATGTGAAATATGTGAGCTTTCGGTATGAGAATGGGGTATCGACGACAGCGATTATTGACAGTTTTTGATGGTCACTTCATTGGTTTTGTCTATGTTTCTGGTTAGACTCAATCACTGAGGCTGAGCAGCCTGAACCTGTTGTGTCAGACTACTCCTCAAAGACTTTTTTATGAATCGGATTGAAGATGGCAGAAGGCACGATCAAAAAGCTTACGGACAAAGGTTTTGGTTTCATCGACTTGGGGAATGGTGAAGACATGTTTTTCCATAGTTCGAACCTCGACGGGGTGAGCTACGACGAACTGCAAGAAGGACAACGAGTGTCTTTCGATAAGGGACAAGGACCAAAGGGACCAAGAGCGGAAAACGTCAAGGTGATCTAAACGCCGAGACATTTCGAAAGATATGGAGTCGACGAATCTCGTCGGCTTTTTTTATTGAACATGTCCTTGCTCTGCAAGCCGATCAAACAACCTGTTTTGTTCTGAGCAATCTCGATGTCTGGGGACAGGTCAATCTCGACCGGGCCAGATATGTTGATGCTCTCGATGGCGTGAGGCTCAACGTCAGATAGACTCGGAACTTATGGCTAACGGGAACAAATCAAATACAGACACACATTCTTAGATCAATGGCATTCTCTGGAAGGCGTGCGATACGTTCCGGGAGGCGGTTAATCCTTCAGAACTTCTTGGTCTGTGCCTATCAGGAAGGTCGGCTTCTTGGCGTCCGGTTTCAAGGTCCAGCCGTGGATGAAGAAGAGTTTCATGAATTCTCGACTCCATTGCGAACACCGACACTTGTGCACAGAGTATTATAGTTCTCAGTGATCTGTGCTTCAACTTCGTCGGTCTTCTCACCCCACAAGTCGGCTATTCCTGAAATAACTTTCGCTACATCACTAGGTCGAGCCGCTGCCCTGCCGATCTTGATGTATGGTCCATCGGTTTCGGTCAGAATACGATCTCGTGGGACAGTTTCAACCACGATCTGACCCGACTTGGAATTGAGCATTGCAGTATTGACTGAAAAATAATGACCAGCATCGATTGCTCGTCGAAGTGTTGATATTGAGTCGCTGTACCAGTGAAACACTGCATTTGTAACTCCAAACTCTTCGAGCACTTCCAGCACGTCTTTGGCCGATTTGCGAGAATGAAGTGTTACATATCGGGCTGATTGGGAAAGGGCTTTAGCAATTTCCCGAAATGCTTGTAGTTGTACTTTCTTCGAGCCAATACCTTTTCTGGAATAATCCAATCCGATTTCACCTACGAATTCGACGTGCTCAAGAAGCGACAGGAAAAGCGGAAGTTCATCTATGTTTTCCGCTACTGCCAATGGATGAAACCCTAATGCTGGCCGGATGAAACGCATACTTCCGATGTGTTCAACCGCCACTTGGTAGTGGCTTGGGATGTTTGTAACTGCAATGGTTGTGATGCCAGCAGACTCACACTCGAATGCCAGAGCCATTGGATCAGGGAAGTGGTCGATGTGGCAATGAGTATCAATCAACATGAATTATCGTTTCAGATCCCCGCCATTCGTTGAATGTTGTGTGTTGCTTTGTCACTGAGCAGTTGACGAATCTCATTCATCGCTCGAACTACCGTATCTGCATGACTAAGCACTTCGAGTGGCGGCAATGGACCAGTGGCGAGAAGCATTTTCGCCACGTCCTCTCGTGAATGTTTCTTACGAAGAAACGAAAGACAGGCTCTAAAGTCGTCAGCGGCTTCAGACTTTGGATCAGTCACTTTCACTTCGCCGTTACAGATATCGTTGCCGTAGGACTCGTTATCGAATCCGGCAGCGTGCAGGGCTGCTCTTCTATAAATACATGGCATACACTGCCCACACCCATCAGCGTCTCGACGAACCCACCAGCGAGTATGCCCCGGTTTAGCACAAGATGTACTCTGGGGAGCGATTTTGGAAAGCAAGTCTATGTTCAGACAATTCAAAACCGCTTCCCCTTTAGTTTTCCCAATGAGTGGGTTATCAATCGGATGATTCAGTCCGATTGCAGTTAGCCACTGACCTAATAGTGAAAGATAGTGGGGGTGTGCTGTCCTTGTAGAACAACTTCCACGCCGAGCAGGTGTTAGTGGAACATTCAAAGCAATTGTGCCATTCTCAGGGATTAGCAAGGGAGTCCCATCTCCTAAATGAGAAGCCACAGAAATACCAAGTGCAATGAACAAGAGGGATCGACTTCTCATCGTGATTTCAGAGCTTTTTTCCAAATTGCCAACCCCTACGAAGATCGATTCGCACTGATTTGGATATGTTTCTTCCAATGCCTTTAACAGTTGCTTCTGGTCTTTTTCGACACCGCCAATGTTAGGATCGTGGTGACCAACCAATGCGATTCTTCGGTCCTTGGACTCATGTAGTGCATCAATGGCTCCAATGAGTGAATCAAGCCCGCCTGAAAAGAGACAGGCGACCTTACCACGAGCGTAACATGGTACAATTCGTGACATCCTTCGAGTCTGTTTTCTACGAATGATTCTATTTGTTCGTTCGAAAAAAGTGAATCGCCAGCTATCACCACTAAGAAAACTCACACACTGATTGATCGTTTTAGATGCCTTCGACCATTCCTGTGCATTTTTGACTGGAACCGCAACATTAAACGTCCGCTCCCAACCATTCTCCGCCTTTGATCGCAAAATCAGTTTGTCGAGAGCATAAACCGTCGCCGCAACAAGCAAAAAGTCTTGCGACACATCCGAGGGACTTCTGACAGACTTCAGCATTTGCGAAAAGTCAAAGTACAGTTCCGAAATGGAAGTACCATCAATACAGATCGTGATCGTTGCACTCTCGTGCTTCGTCACATTCTTCGATGAGATTTCAACTACTGCATCCATTATAGCTACTCGAAAACGACCAATGTATTTTTCAAAATGGTCTGTGCCATCTGATTGCCTTCTCGCCCAAACCAATTCACTTTCGTGAGATCCATATTTACGGTCTCGTTTGCTAGTCCAGACTTAATCACGTCACTGATTGAATTCAAAAAAGAATTTGCCTTAACATCACCGTGTTTCTGGACGAGTTGACCAAAGAATACACGGCAGAATTGCTCGAAGAGGTAGTTTCCGAAATAGTGAATCATCAAGCCACCAAGCTTGTCACCGTGCATTTGGTCGGTCAGTGTCGTTTCAAGTTCTTCTGGTGATCTAGCATCTTTGCAAACTTCATCCATCGTTTTTGACAGGGCATTCCTCGCATCTACCGAGTCGATGTCACCTTCACTTCCACCACACAGAGAGACGATTCCTAACAAAGTCTCAGTAACCGACTTGCCGATGAGATCCTGAAGACCGTTGTTTCGTAATGCAGTGTCGAGGCCATCACGAGCAACCGCTGAAACGAAACCGCCAAGGGACCGGGCGGCATTACGAGCGGTTTTACCGTTTCCAAGCTGCCCCCGGCCAGAAGACATGCGGTCTGAGCCACCATTCTCCGAGATATAGTCTCGAACAAGTTCACGAGCTTTGGTAGGCGTTGGAGCATGACCACCGTTACGAGTCACATCACTCTTGACGGTGCTCCAATTCGGCGGTGCGGAGTAGTCGGCTGATGTCCCCATTTTTGATCAACCCTTTTTCTTGTCGATTAAGGTGATCATCTTGCCTACCTGCGTATCGGTCTTCTTCAGAGATTCAATCAACTTGAGAAATGGCTTGGATACTTCAGGCTTAGCTTTGATCAGTGCAATGATGTCGCCGCCAACGGCAGGTGGGATAGCTGCTGGAGGTATCTCGCTGACCGTAGCAACCAGTTGGCTGACTGCACCGCTTACATTTGCTTCGATGAGCGATCGAAGAGCATCATAAGCCGATTTTTCTGATGGATTATGTTTTGTGTTTCGATCCAACAAGTCATAGAGAATTTCAAGTTCAGTCTCATCAAACTCTCCTGCACTCTTGACAGCATCTACCCTCATAGCTGAGTTCTTACTGGTCAGCCCTTCGAGGACACGACGTACGATCTGCGGAACCAACGACATTCCAGTAATCGACGACTGCAAGCGGTCACGGGCTATCCAGAAGTAGTCCCGGAGGTCCACACCGGACAAAACTGGCTCCATCGAAAGCCAACGTTTGAGTCTTGGATTTGACCAGTCTTCGGGGAGTGTCGGTTTATTCTTGTTCTCTTTGAATTCATCGGAAATGGCTTCTTCGAATTGTTCAATCTCTTTCGGCACTCCGTTTTGGGCCGCTTGCCACTCATAAAGCTCTCGGAATTTCTTGTCGTTCGAGTATTCAAGAATCATCAACTTTACAAGAATGCCGTCCTTGATGTTCGTCAGATTGGCAACGCCTGCAAGTTTCTTTCGCAACACGAATGCATTCAGGAACCGTTTTACCTGCCTTGGATTCCCTTTCAGTCCTTCTGTGATTAGCGGGGCTGCACTTGCTGAAAACGTGAGAGCACTTCCCAACCTTTCGGGAAGTTTTGCCCCTCCATTACCGTTCACGGCTTCCTTCACTGCTGAGTACCCGAATACAGAATAGCGGTCCTCGGCTCGTTGAACATCACAGGCTGATACCGTCGAATTGAAAAGCTCTTCAGTTAGATGCGATTGGCAAAACAATAACGCCATGTACGTCTCGATCTCGGTAGGCGAGAGCCGTGGAAGTCGGTATGGGTACTGAATCAGCTTTTCGAGATAGTCAGTGACAATAGTTGGAGCTTCGTCTTCGATCTCAACTTTGTCGTCGTGGTCTTTATATTTCCACGCTATGGCGTGCCGAACAATTCTTGGGTCAGCCCCGATGATAAATGCCGTATTCTCGACGTTTAAAAAGAGTTTAATGGCTTCAAGATTCTCGATAATTCGCTCAGGAGAGCAACGGTCAAGATCATCGATCAGCACCACCAATGAATCGATGTCACTGTCTTTGAGAAGATGTCCAAACTTCTCACGAAAAGTCCGTACATCGAGTGGTCCTGCTTTCGAGGGATCATTTTTGATCAAATTCGCCCAATCAACTGACTCCCCGTCATTGTCGTCCCTCATTGATTCAGGCGTATCCTTGTCGGTATCCTCCCAATTCCAAGGAAGCGTTCCCCCAGCCGACGCTGCAATCGCAGGCACGAGCGATGCTCCGCCTGTTGCATATGCTGCAATCGCTGGTAAAGCTACATGTTTAAGTCCAAGGTGGGCGACACGCATCCAGTTCACGCTCTTAAGTAGTGAAGCACATCGGTCCCGAACCTTTGGACCGAAGCGTTTGTGTTCACCGAGTGCTACCAATACTGAGCTAAGGATTGCCGACTTCGCATCGTCATACCCCTCGAAGAGCCATCCGTTGAAGTAAAGACAGGCAGTACGCTCGCATTGCTTGTGCTCCTGCGACCCATTCTCCCAGTTATCAGGATCGAATGACTCTTCTAGCATTTTCATGAGGCTCGTCTTGCCACCACCCCAGTCGGCAAACACACCGAGAGTGACAGGCAGAAGCTTGGGATCAGTTACAACAGATCGAATCAGGTCGGCGTGAACCCGGAAACCAAGCAAATCGAGTGATGTTTCGTTGTCAGTCCACATGAAATTGTTTTCGCCACCTTCTTGCTAGTTCATTGCTTTCGTCGTCTGCCTACTTGTTCACGCTCGGTACTGTACATCACATTCCAGATATAGTCAACGCACTACATTGTAAGTTAGAAGTCAAGAATGGCCTCGTTCCTCTCATCATAGAACAATTCACTCAAAAGAGAGATACTAAGCAGTGGCTATGTTTAGTGACAATTGGAACTTCGCTAAAGAAAGAACGGCTTGTAGGCATTCACCTTCCACAAAGGAAAAGACGATTCTTCAATTGTGCCAAAGGGGCGAAAGCTGAGTATGGATAACGAATACTTTGAGTGACATCTTCGCTACAACATACATCAAAATAAGATATACTTCTCTTTGAACAAGATGAATTGCTGAAGAAGTAGTTGATTGTCGTTTTGGAAAGACGAAATGAGCCGCTCAACTACGTCTTCCAAGTAGGCAACCTTGACCTTTGCCTTCTGTTCGTCCCGCAAAATCTCATTGATGACCGGAATATCTTTTTGGAACAGTTCATTTCTCCTCGGCACAAGCAAACAAAAAACGTCAGACGACTCTGGAGAGAGAAACGATAAGTACCTGAAGAGTTGGTAGTACTGTTTGAATTTTCTGAATGTGAGGTGATCATTTCGAACAATGCTTTCAAGTTGTGGGGAATGCTTCTGAAAGATTCTGGCGTAGTCTACCTTCTTGCTGTTTGCTGCCCCAAACCCACGTTCTTTCAGTTTGACTTCGACAAACACTCTTCGTCCCGACGCACCTACCAAGAGTATATCTACATTAGTTTGATCGGGCATGACATACTCAAACTGAGAATTCTGAATCGGTTCGTCTTCAATCCTCAGAGCTTGAAGAAAAGGAGAATACCATTCAGCGACGTGGAATGGGAAAAAAAGATTGACCCCCATCGCTTGAGACGAGTTGAGATGCGGTAAATCTTCAATATTGAATGTGAATTGTCCAGATTCAAACCGACACTTAAACTCTTGTCGATACGGTTTCAAAAGATTCAAATAGCGTTGCTCAACAGGAAGGATGTGCTCATACTCACGATTTCTCCAGACACCATTTTCCACAACCTTGAGTTTTTCTCGTTTATATTTGGCAACATGCATTTTTAACTCGTCATCGTATGTCACTCTATTAATTTCCTTTTAAAATTGATCAATCTACCATATATTTAACATGCCTAAACTGCAAAGGACTTATTCCTCCATCCACCGGCGAGAACTTGTATCTGGAATGGATGTGGATGACCTGAAGGAACTGGCTCAGTGGGTTGGACAGATACGTCATCGAGGCTGAATGTCATAGCATCACCGAAACATTGTCCTCGTCCAAAGCAGAGTTTTCAGATTCGTGACCTTGTATGCCAATAAGCCCACAGCACAAACACCCCTTGCAACGGCAGTCGCAACAGGTGAATGATCGGTGAAGCCGGAAGAATATCCTGATTCTGGTAGAGATATACGTTGGCAGGAAACACGGCAACCAACAGGGCAATAATTCCCCACGCTGCTAGATGTGAATATTTCAGGATCAACAACAGAATCCCCAGTAGAATCTCACAAACGCCACTGATCAGTACCAGTTCTTTATGGAACGGGAGATAGGGCGGCATAATTTTCAGATAGAAGACTGGATTCACGAAGTGCATCGTGCCTGCCCCGATCATGAAGATCGCCAGCAGATATTTTGAGGTTGTTTTTAACCGACTCATGTTTGAACCTGCTTAAACGCCTCAACGAACGTTTCTGAATCCTGTGCCCCAGCCAATGTCAACTTCTGGTTGATAATAAAGAAAGGAACTCCATCAACTCCAAACTGCTGAGACATTTCTCTGGATTTTGCGATGAGATCCAGTCCTTCATCACTGTCCAGCATTGTTTCCACAGCCTGTCGGTCCAGACCTGCTTCAGTAACTACTTCAATGAGCGTCTGGTGATTACCAACATCCTGACCTTCCGTAAAATAAGCACGGAACAGTGCCTCAACGACTGCATCCTGACAGCCATACTGATCAGCAAACCATATGAGCCGATGGGCATCAATAGTATTTGGTGTTCGATCATTTTTGTCGAAGGCGAAATGAATTCCTTCAGATTCACCAACGGCACTAACTTTGGCATCCAGCTCCATTGACCGTTCCCAGCTACCAAACTTTCTGGTGCGATATTCACGCCGACTGATCCCTTCCTTTGGCATCGTTGGGTTCAATTGAAATGGATGCCATCGCACGCTGACTTGCACATCCGTAGCAGCAATCGCTTTCTCAAGTCGCCGTTTACCAATATAGCACCACGGACAAATTACATCTGAAATCACATCGACTGACACTTCCATTTCATCTCACTTATGTTCTATACAAATCGATTTGGTTTATCTTAACCAGCTCAGATTGTCTTTGAAAAATGCATTCGCAACTTCTCCAATGCTTCTTCTGGCATCCCCTGCCCCAAGTACATCCAGCCATGGAAGACAGGAATATCAACTTCAGCAATCTGTCTCAATTCGCCAAAAGTCACTGGACCTATTGTATCACGATCAACACCGATCTCTTTCAACAGTAACCTGAACGGATTTGTTCGCTCCTGTTCTGGTTCGGGATTGGTTCTTTTGGGACCACTCTTCTTCTTTGGCCCTTTCTTCTGATTTGATACTTTCTCTGGTTTTTTGGTGTTTGTAACCGTCTGTTTTTTCACAATATTATGTTGTGACTTTCTGGGTATCTTTGCTTCCTTAGTTTTTATACTTTTCTTTTTTACGGAAGCCTGCTTTCTTGGTTGCGGTGCTTCAGTTGATTCGGCCTCTCGCAACCAATCCTGAACAGCCTCAGCTCTATAACGAACTGACTGACCAATTCGAACACATGGTATCACTCCCTCAACAGTCATTTTGTGGAGATGTCGATCTGAAATCGCTAGACGTTCCGCTACTTCCTTTGCTCGCAACAGAAAACGGTCATCTGAATCAGAATCTTGCTCTGAGGTTATTGGATTTACAAGAAGTCCCCTGCTCTGTAAGTCACTGACCACTTCCTGTACGACAATTTTTACTAATCCATGGATGGCTTTTTCGAGATCGTTGGGCATGACAGTGTCGTTGTTAAAAGAAATAAATTGTATTCCACCATTTAATCAAGGTGAGTGATTCCAAGGAAAATGCCATTTCAACCCGACGCATTTAACGGAACCCCGACTATTGAACGTAGTTTCACCACATGGTACTCTGGGAAATAAATATAGCTCCCATTTTGAGATAATTTAATTCCGGAAACCCGTGTGTAGTAGTTGTATAAATAAGTTGAAGAAGCAATATCTAATGAGCAGTACATCAAATGATCAAGAGTCAGTATTAAGCAGCCTTGAAGCCAGTAGAAAAAAACTACTGGATATGTCAAAACGAAATAAACTATTGAAATTTGATCTGGAATCAAAGAGATCAAAAAAGATGGTTAGAATCATTGACTATCCACTATCGCTTCTCGCTGAGTGTCTTGTAGATATTGAAAAGAAATATTTCTTTGAACCAATCGATGAACCGGATGAGCGGGAATATTTACAAATTAAAGATTCAGAAGGTAATAACTTCAAAAAGAAACCCGATCCAGAAGCATGGGCAAAACATCTGGGGATCAATACTTCTTTTAATCTGCCACTTACTTCTGGAGATGAACAACCCAAATATCTACTGAAGTCTCTTCATTATCCGAGTGAGTTGGAGAAAATACTTCACGGTATTAGTAAGGATCAGATTAACGGTATTCAAGAGAAAGGAGTTAATAGCCTTTATCTTGCCTGTGGGTTTTTAAAATATTATGAAAGCGAATCAAGTGATTTAGCTATGTATGCTCCGCTTTATTTGATTCCCATAACACTTACACGTGATACTCTTGATAAAAAAACTCAGACCTATAAATACAGTTTGACATGGACCAATGACGATATTCACTCAAATGTAAGTCTTCAAGAAAAAATCAGGCTAGAATTTAATTTACAGATACCTGATACCGATGAAATGTCAGCGAAGGAGTACATCGAAGCGATAGCAGGATTGTTAGGCCAACACTCAAAGAATCCAGTCCTCAAAAGATGGGAAGTCATCAACTGTGCTACGCTTGCCTTTTTTGATTTTACAAGAATCGCAATGTATCAAGATCTTGATCCAAGTCGTTGGCCAGCCAATAGTCCAATTCAAGAACATCCCATTATTCAGCGTTTTTTCTCCTCATCGGAATTAGAAGAAGGGATAGTTGGATTTCAGTCTGAACATAATATTGATCAAATCAAAGATATACATGAGAAGTTCCCATTAATAGATGATGCTGATTCCTCTCAACACAGTGCTTTGGTAGACGTTTTGGATCGAAAAAATCTAGTAATTGAGGGACCACCGGGTACTGGTAAATCGCAAACGATTACTAATATTATTGCTGCTGCTCTCTCGCAAGGGCAGAAGGTGCTATTTGTTTCCGCCAAGCAAGCTGCTTTAGATGTGGTTTTGAATCGCTTGAATAGGGCTGGACTCGGTAGTTTTTGTCTAGCTTTACATACCAACAACCTCCAAAAAGGAGAGATTCATAAATCAATCAAGCAAAGGCTAGATGAAAACTTTCGGCGACCAACTGAATTGAATTCGGATATCTCTCGTCTTGAAGATCATAAAGCAAAACTGCTTGAATACGCTGAGGTCATCAATACAAATTGGAAATCGACAGAACTTACCCCACACAAAATATTAAGTAAAGCAACATATCTTCGGGTTAAACTAAATGTAGATCCAGAATCTCTTCATCCGAAAGGGCACGATGGCTCTGTCCTTACTCCTCAAAATCGTAATGCTATTATTGATGCTGCACATGAAATTGTGATCCATTATCAAGAGCTTAAAAATGAAATGGGGGATTCCAAACCGTTATATGAGCATCCTTGGTACGGAGTAAAACGAACTAAGATAATCCCCAAAGATGCGAGGTTAATACTTAGTTTTCTTGAAGAGCATAATTCTAACTTAATTCAACTCAAAACGATTGCAGATGAGTTTGAACAATACCTAGGTACTGAATTAGGAAATATTTCATCCTATTTTCTGGCAGAACAAGCCCATGTTGAATTAAGGAGTCTCCCTAGTGATATCGATGATGAATTACTCTCTGTTGCAAAAGAGATGACCACAGAGAGGATAAAAGTACTAGGACGCTACATTGAATTGAACTCAAAGATGAAAGAGAAACTTAATCAGCTATCAGTAAAACTTAAACATCGTGATAATTCCCATCATGAATACATCAAAAAATTCGAAAGGCTCATCGAAAATCTACTAGAGATCGGGATTGAGAAAGGCACATCATTATCAGAGTTGGATTCCACTGGTCAGTTGGTGACACAGGTGTATGACGAATTGCATATATTATTGGAACCCTTGATTCAAGTTAAAGATCAGCTAGGTGATAAATCTAATAATTTCTTAGAGCCTTCAATGAATGGATTAAAAGAAATAAAAGAGTTGATCAATGCAGCATATAAATTACCTTCTGATCTATGGGATTGGCGAGATCCAAGTATGGAAGGCATTGAGGCAAATAAACTAATCCCCGAAATCAAAGTCATAATCTATGATTTATCTAAGAAAAAAGAAGCTCTCAAACAGTACTTTAATGTTGAAAACCATCTAAGCATAAAAGAACTGTCCGATTTAAGATTATATTTTCTTGAGAACCACAACAAGAAATTTAAATGGCTATCGACTAGTTGGTGGAAGCATAAAAAACAATTGAAACAAATCTCATCTCGATCATGCGATGTTTCAATCTTGTATAAAAAAATCAAATATTTAATCGAATTCAAAAAAGAGAATGAATCGTTCGAATCTAATGAAAGATATAGAAGGTTATTAGGTAAACACTTTAATGGGCTAGAAACACCAATCGAAAAGATTGAGCATCTTAAGAATTGGTATTTCGAAATCAGACAACGTTATGGAAAGAGTCTTGGTGCACGAAAGATCTTTGGTGATTTAATAATAAGTCTTCCCTGTGAAACACTGGAATTATTGGTTTCGTTAAAAAGTGATGGATATGAGGAGCGGGTCGATCAACTAATTAACGGAATTGAAGGGATAAAAAAGACTTTCCCGAAAATTGGCGGGATGCGTGAGTCAAGTATGCTGCTGGAGAATGATAAAAGCGTATTTGAGGATCTACTTAAAATATTGAATCGATATTATAAGAATCATGATGAATGTTTCGGCAATAAGAACCTTACTATATCTCAGGTCATGGATGAACTTGAAGCTTGGTATGAATTACAAGAGCTAGAAAATAATTTCATTGAACTTGAGAATGATAATTTGTGGATTGATGAGTCAATTAAACTCTCCGACATAGATCAAATAGAACAAGGCTATCAACTTTTAAGGTGCCAAACTCTCTATGGGTTTTCTGACTACATCTTCAATAGTATTAAAACCAGTGGTTTATATGAAAAGATCACATCTTCAGAGACATCGGAAGTCTTTCAAGAACTTTCAGTATTTCAGAGTAAATTAGAATTATCTATTGAGCATGTAGATAAATCTTTATGTCAATTTATTGAAGCGACAGACCTAGACCAAGAAGACTGGGAGACGACTTGTACTGATGATTTGACACAACAAATTAAGCGAAATGAATTTGCACTAGAAAAAAAAGAATGGCTAAATTCTGGAGTTGATTTACAACGAAATCTCCAGACTCTACAAGACTATGGATTTGAACAAGTTGTAAATCAGATTGCTAAAGGTATCATCGTTCCAGAAAAAGTCGTCGATTCAGTAGAACTTGGTATCTATGATTATCTTGCAAATGAAATATTCCAAGAAAACAAAGTTATTGCGTTATTTGCCGGTAAAAGGCAACTTGGGATACAAAGTAACTTTCGTCGGTATGATGAGTCTTTGAAGCTTTTGCAAAGAGACGAAATTGCTTGTTTAGCTGCTCAGAGAGAAGTGCCTCCCGGAAATGGGGGTGGTAAAGTATCAACATATAGTGATCTTGCCTTAATTCGACACGAGTGTTTAACGAAAACTAAAAGACACATTCCTATAAGGCAGCTTATCGAACGATCAGCTAAGGCATTGGTCGCCCTGAAGCCGTGTTTCATGATGAGTCCATTAGCTGTATCACAGTATTTACGCCCCGGTATTGTCAATTTTGACATGATTGTTATAGACGAGGCTTCGCAACTCCGACCAGAGGAAGCACTAGGGGCGATAGCAAGGGGAAAACAGTTTGTAATTGTCGGTGACCCCAAACAGCTTCCTCCTACTGATACTTTCATGACAACCTATGATGATGAAGACGATGATCGAGATACCATTACAGATTCAGAAAGTATTCTTGATGCAAGTATCTCTCTTTTCCAAACTAGAAGGCTACGTTGGCATTATCGGTCTCAGCACGAAAGTTTAGTTGCCTTTTCAAACAAAGCATTTTATGACAATGACTTGGTCGTATTTCCTTCACCTCATAAAAATAATGATGAGTATGGGCTCAAATTCAACTATCTTCCAGAGGGAAAATATAGTTCAGGAATGAATCATCATGAGGCTCAGATCATTGCGACTGCGATCAAAGATCATTTAATTAATCGTAGTGAAGAGTCTCTTGGTGTAGTTGCCATGAATAGAAAGCAGGCAGATCTAATTGAAGATTATGTTGAGCGGCTAACTAAAGAGGATTCTCAGTTCTCTATGTTTTTCGAAAAAGATCGCCAAAAAACAGAACCACTATTTATCAAGAATCTTGAAAACGTCCAAGGGGATGAGCGTGATGTCATTATGATCTCATGTACCTATGGTCCTGATAAAGATGTGGGGCGTGTGTTCCAACGATTTGGGGACATCAATAAGGATGGAGGGTGGCGAAGACTGAATGTACTGTTTACTCGCTCAAAAAAGAGAATGCTAGTATTTTCTTCATTGGAATCACATGACATTCTCATATCTGAGTCTACAAATCTAAGCATAAAAGCTTTTAAGGACTTTCTTGCATATGCAAAATCAGGAGTTGTTGAACAACCTGTATATTCTGGTCGAAAAGATGGGAGTGACTTTCAAATTGCTGTTAAAGATGCCTTAAGAAAAAGGGGCTATGAGTGTGAATCTGAAGTTGGAGTCGCAGGTTTCTTTATCGATTTGGCAGTAATAGACCCAAAGTCTCCCGGACGTTTTCTGATAGGGATAGAGTGTGATGGGGCGACGTATCACTCTGCAAAATCAGTAAGAGATCGTGATAGACTCAGACAAATTATTTTGGAACGGCTTGGGTGGACTATTCGTCGGATATGGTCACCTGATTGGTTTAAGAATCCAGATGCGGAAATTGATACGATTGTTAATGCTTTGGAATACCAACAAAAGCAATTAAGTAAACTAGATTCTAAATCAACTCAAAAAGAAATAGATGAGATTTTGAGCACTAGCAGACTTCAGAATATTCAAGAAAGCAAAGCCCATGAACCTGACAGCGATTTCGAAGAAGATGTGATTCAACTTTTATCTGAAAAAGGAATCGAGTGTGATTCCCAAGTAGAAGTAGGACAATACAGAATCGATATTGCCATTCGTAATCCATACAATTCAGGTCAATATTTATTAGGAATCGAATGTGATGGTGCAAGCTATCATTCTTCATACTTGAAACGAGCAGAAGATAGGGTTCGTCAAGATGCACTTGAAAAGTCTGGGTGGATTATTCATCGGATATGGTCTACCGATTGGTTTGAGAACCCCCGTAAAGAGATTGAGAAAATTGAAGATAAGATTGATCAGATGATAAATCAAAACTAACAGAAATTACCGGCTAAAAAACATAATCCTCAGATAGACATCATTTTGTCAATTGGAATTAAGTATAGAAAAAAGAGAGTGATCCACAAACAATTAGATGCAAGACGCCATTTCATCACAAAACCACAACACGAAGCATCGTTCGGATTAGTTGTTACCCAAGAAGAGTCGGGAGAAGTGGAAAAGAATATTGTAGCAGTACCGGCAAAAACAATTTTGCTTTTGTTATAATTTTGTAACTCAATGTAAATTAACATCATTGCTATGATTGCTGTATAAATGCCGGTCTCACAACCTTTCCATCTGGGACAAATCGTTCGCCTGAAATCTCAGCCAGATAAAATCGGTGCTGTTGTAGAAGTAAAAGAGTCAGCCCCGGAATATCAATATACCGTTCTTATCGATGGAAAGGCATCCAATTATTTTACCTCACAGTTGATAGCTGATGACGAACCCAGTCAAATCAAGCAGGTTCTGTCAGCAACAGAATGTCAGGCACTTCTCACAGCCCGCTTAATCAATCACCCAAGCACATCAACGCTCTATTCATTAAATGCTGCCCGGATTGATTTTGTTCCGTATCAATACCGCCCTGTGCTTCGATTTCTTCGAGCTGACCGCCCCCGCCTGCTGATCGCAGATGGTGTTGGCGTTGGAAAGACCATAGAAGCAGGTTTGATCTTACGGGAACTACAGGCTCGACAGGAAATCAACTCTGTATTAATCATTTGTCCCCGACCACTCATTTCTGAAAAGAAGTGGCAGACAGAAATGAAGCGGTTCGATCAGAACTTTGAACATTTCGACGGAAAAATGCTTCGTCACTGCATTTCCGAATGCGATCTTGATGGAGAATGGCCTGAAAGACACCAGTTTGGAATCATTCCATATTCAATACTTAATGAAGAAATTATCACTGGGACTAGGAAAGACCGAAATTCAAAAAAGCCATGCCTGCTAGATCTTGATCCAGCACCTCATTTCGACCTTGTTATTGTGGACGAAGCCCACCGGATCTCGAACCCCACTACTTATGGTCACGAAGCTGTTAAATATTTCTGCGATAACGCAGAAGCTGTCATATTTTTGACTGCCACTCCCCTCCAGCTTGGCAATAGTGACCTTTTTTCACTATTAAATCTGTTGAGACCAGATGTAGTGATTGATCGTGATAGTTTCGATCACATGTCAGAGCCGAATCCCATGATCAATGAAGCGGTGAGACAAGCCCGTAGTGCCTCTGTTAAATGGCAATCCAAAGCGTTGGAAAGTCTGAAAAAGGCACAGTTGACCCCTTGGGGGACTTCAATGTTTACTGGTAACCCCGAAGTGGATGAAATCACCGATAAGCTATCTTCTCCTGATGTCTCGGAACAGGAGAGGATTAAAATTATCGATCAACTTGAAAACCTGCATTCGTTTTCGGGGATTATCAATCGTACTCGCCGACGTGATATTGGTGAATTTACGATACGACAATCCCACACAGTAGAAGTCCCTTTTACTGATTCTCAAAACACTTTGCATGATGCTCTTTTGAAAGTACAGTCAGAAATTCTTGCAGATTTGCACGGCTCCAGAAGTGTCAACTTCATGATGTCCACGATTCGCCGTCAGGCAGCCAGTTGCTTATATGGACTTGCACCATATATCAAAGACATTCTCTCACGACATGTTAGTGAAGAGGAACTCTCAGAAGTAGACATCGAAGATTTTGGGATCGAATCAGGTGATTTGAATTCTATCGCTGAAAGAATCCAATCAGTTATTGCTATGGCGAATAATCTGGACAAGAAAGATCCCAAGCTTGAGAAAGTGATTCAACTTGTAAACCAAAAGCAGGATGCCCAGATATATCCTAACCACCGAATCATGATATTTAGCTCGTTTCGACACACTTTGCATTACCTCAAAGAAGGACTGTTAAGTGCCGGGATTCGAGTCGGTCTAGTTCATGGTAATGTTCCTGATGAAGAACGCACAACAGTTCGTCACCGTTTCGAGCGACCTAAAGATGATCCAGAAGCTCTCGACGTGGTTTTGTTTTCCGAAGTTGGGTGTGAAGGTCTGGACTACCAGTTCTGCGATTGCATCATCAATTATGACCTACCGTGGAACCCAATGCGAATTGAACAGCGAATTGGTCGTATTGATCGAAACGGACAAAAAAGCCAGTTTGTCAGCGTTTACAATATGATCACACCGGGGACAGTTGATGCTGATATTTATGAACGTTGTTTAATGCGTATTGGAATATTTGAGCAGGCTGTGGGTGCCAGCGAGGACATACTCGGAAAAATCACAAAAGAGTTAAATGAGATTGCTGTTAAATCAGAACTGACTCCCGCCGAACGTCAGGAACGTCTGCGACAACTGGAAGACAATGAAATACGCCAGCTTCTCGAAGAAGAGAAGTTGGAAGAAAAACAGCATGAGTTCTTCGGGATCTCTGTACCCTTAAAAGATCGATTCAATGCGGATGTTGATCATGCTACGAGTTATTGGCTGGAGCCGGAAGCAATTCAGAATATGCTCGGTACATATCTGGAGACGATCAACGAATCAGCGGCAATTCTTGGAAAAGCGGAAATCAAATCATTGCGTTTGAATGAAGATGCACGCAGGAAATTGCTACAGGACGCTCGTATCCTTTCCAGTAATAATGATATTCAACAACGGAACTGGGAAAAATGGCTGAAAGGCAATGAACCACATTTACCAATAACATTTGATGGAGAAACTGCCAATGAAGACCGTTCGGTTCAGTTATTGAGTCCGGTACATCCACTGACACGTCAGGCAGCCTTTTCATTTGACACACATACGGACCCTGAAATTCACTTTTCTGTTACAGATAATAGGTTTACAGAAGGAGTCTACCCTTTTGCTATTTATCAGTGGGATTTCATTGGGTTAAGGCATGATCTGGAGCTTATAGTCATTTCAAGTAATGAAAGCATCTCCAGCCATTTCTTTGAATTAATGCAGGTTGCTAAAGACTCTGATTCTGGTAGTTCAGAAATGGATCTGACTACTCTTGAGTCACTCCACTATAACAGTTGGAAAGCTGCCCTTGTTTTCCATCGGGGGAAAGTTATCAAGCTGGCAGAATTTAAACGACAGAGTCTGAAAGCCAGTTATGAAGGTCGCATTTCTATGCTTAATGATCGCCTGCGGTCTGCAACTGAAAAGAAGATTCAACGAATGAGAGAAGCTGAAATCAATCGGGCTAATCGGGAATATGAAGAAAGGTCCGCTGAATTAAGCAGCAGGGTTGAGAACCCTGATATCAGGTATGAGCGGATTTTAGTGGGAACGCTTGAAATCAAAAGCGGGGAGTATGAATGTCCAAAGAAATAACCTTCTTAGAGGAAGTAAGAGAAGACAGGGGTGATCTAGCAAGAGCAGCAAAGAAGCATCCGGGTTTCTGGGAGCACTTTGAAGACTTCTACCCAGACAGTGCTCATTTTATTTATGAGTTATTGCAAAATGCTGAGGACGAAAAAGCCACCTCTGTTTCCTTTTCATTGAATGAGCACAATTTAATATTCGAGCACAATGGTGATCCATTTAGTGAGGATGATGTCAGGGGAATAACTGATATAAGTCGAGGAACAAAAAAAGATGACGAAGAAAAGATAGGACGCTTTGGAGTCGGATTTAAATCTGTATTTGCCTATACCAATACCCCAAGCATCTATTCTCCTACTTACTCATTTAAGCTGGAGGAAAGAGTTCTCCCTGTTGAATTACCCAGAGATGAATCCCTTGGCAACAGTACTCGATTTGTTTTTCATTTAGGCTGTGAAACTAAGAGTTCTCAAGAAGCATACGAAGATATTTATAAGTGGCTTAGTGAGTTATCAGAAATTTCATTACTATTCCTGACACATCTTAAAGAACTTCATTGGTGTGATTTGCATTTTCAAAGAATTAAACACTCAGAGTATCACTATGAAGTTCGAAAGAAACAAAAAAAGAAAACTGTTATTTCACAGCACTTTCTACGATATTCAGAGTTGGTGACTGGGCTAAATTCACAATATGTAAGTGTAGCGTTTCTGCTCACTTTGTTAGAGGAAAAAATACACTTCGATCCCAAAATACAATTGTCACAGCAATTTAAAATTGTAGCTGCTGAACCGGGAACAGTATCAGTCTCATTTCCAGCGATTAACGAGACATCTGGGCTCAACTTTCACTTGCATGCACCATTCATTACTGGGCGTAGTCGAGAGTCTATAAAAAGGGATCACAACGACAATAGACCTCTTTTCGAACAACTTGCTGAGCTTGTTTCGGGTTCACTATTTCATATCAGAGACACAAACTTTCTTACAGCAGAGTTTCTATCTGTATTACCAAACAAGAAAGATAGCTTACAAGAACCATACACTTTAATTCGTGAAGCCATTTTAGAGACCATGAATGAGCAGCAACTTACTCCCACATACTATAAAGGATATGCCCCTGCTAAAACTCTGGTTCAGAGCAAGGCGTCATTAAAGCGATTGCTATCGAAAACAGATGTCAGTTTCTTATCAGAGTATTTTGAACGACGGAATGATCGGAATGAGTGGGCAATTGGTATTTCACAAAAGAATTCTCGTTTAGATCACTTCCTCACTTCACTTGATATACCTAATTGGAAGAATGATGATTTCATTGACTTATTAAAACAAAATGCAAATATCCCTACGTATCAGATGAAGCCTGATGAGGAGTTACTTGCATGGTTAATATCTAAGTCTGATGTATGGATGCAATCATTGTATGCATTTCTTTATTCAGAATTGAACAATGAAGATAGATTCGGTGAACTTGAATCACTGTTGATTGTAAGAATGTGTGATGGTTCACTCAGAACAGGTTCAGGATCATATTTTCAAAGCGATGAAGACCAGAATGACACAACATTCCGTCGAGTCAATAAAAGTATTTATACTTCTGGGAAAAACGAAAAGATCAAAAAGAAAGCCAGAGAATTTCTAGTAGAAATTGGTGTAAGAGAGGTAGAAGAATCTGACTTAATAAAATCCATACTCGATGATCGATATAAACCTGATCGTCCAGATACCCACAAATATTTAAATGAGATAGGCACAAATACTTTATCGAGCGACATGAAGAGATTCATTCATTTCCTAGAAGAAAATCCAAGAAATGCCCATTTATTTAAGAATTATTTTCTCTTTGAAACGGATGACGGAAGAGGTGCAAGGCCATCGTGGGTATATCTTGATACGCCTTTTTATCATTCTGGCCTTAAGCCATTCTATGGATCACTCAAAAAAGGATATGGATCTAGTAAATATTCGCTTACTAACCGCTACTTAAACCTAGAAATCGATCCAGAGAGAATTGGCAAATTCGCAATAGCTGTTGGGGCAACGATTCGTTTGGTTCCAGATAAGAGTCCATGTTGTTGGAATCCATCATGGGATGAACTTTCAGATGTAGCCGGAAAGCGTCGTACATCTTCTAGTATTGACGAAGACTATGAAATTGAAGGTTTAGGTGAGGTATTAGAAAAACCATCAATCGAAATATCTTGTTTAATTTGGAAGACGCTGTGCTCCTTACCAGATCAACCAAATTATTTGGAAGCATGCTATCAAAGAAACGAAGCTAACGGTGCTCGGTGTGCTCCTTCACAACTGGTTCATACACTTAGGAGTGCTAGTTGGATTCCACAAAATAACGATACTTTTGTTAAACCCGTGGATGCATCTGTTGAAATGTTACCTGATGGCTTCCCATATGATTCGGGGCAGAAATGGCTCAGTGCCGTAGAGTTTGGCCGAAGTGGTCAAAAAAGAAAAGAACAGCGAAGAACAGAGCAGAATATCGCCAATAAATTAGGCCTTTCTCTAGAGGATGTTGATATTGTCAAACAAAATAAAGAAGAGTTTGAGCAATTCAAAGAGCAAATAAAAAGAAAGGCTGCTAATAAACATACAATTGATAATTCAAGCTCTGGAAATATTGAACGCCGCCGCCAGAAAAATATCGAACGATTGAAAAAGGCCCCAACAAAGAATACTACTAAGAGAGTTCGGTCTGTACGTGCATATTCCAAATCTGAATATGACGGTCATGCTCTACTGGATTACTATTTTAATGTAGAAGAAGATCAGCCCTTTTGTCAGCTATGTTGTGACACAATGCCTTTTGTAAATCAGAAGGAGGAAGTGTTTGTTGAATATGTTGATCTACTTTCCAAAAGGTGGGCGGATCATGTTGGTGTTCAACTACCAGTGATGACAGATCTCAAATTGGTTTTGTGTCCCGTCTGTAGCGAAATATATCAACAATACATTCATAAAGATGTCGAAGCTCAAAAACGTTTATTTAGCTACCTGCTGGAAGATCACGAAGATGATTTCATCATTTGTGATCGAGAAAAGCGACGAGATGGAAAAGACAACACTCTCAGGTTTGACCAAAAACATTTAGATGGTATTCGAGTATGTCTGGAGTCCCTTACCCTCCCTGATTAAATCTTCTGATGCATAAAACAGAAAAATACGAAACACTGAATACACTCATATTTTCGTTCATTCCTAGATCGCAGCTTGTGAAAAGAGAGTTTATTAGATGTTTAAACCACAACGTGATATTTGAGGTGACGTGATGAATAAAAAGATTCGTTGGGTTCGAACGCCGAAAGATAGATACTGCACAATCGCAGGGAATCTTTTTTTAATGAGTATTACTTTAGCAGCGTGTTTATTTACTTTGACACTAAGTATTGGTGTTTTTTCCGCTACAATCAAATTGTTTTTTGCTAATTAGATTAGTGGATGATGGCTATAAATAAATCAGACGAAAATGAAGTTGTTGAAATGTGTGCTGAAGATCCCAATGACTCAATATGGATGAACACCTTCTTTCTGTGCCTGACTGGTTTCTTTCTTGCGAGTTGGATTCAGAACGTCATATTCGAAATGTGGCATGCTATAATCTATGGAAGTAAAATTATGAATGATCCAATGCCTATTGAATATGCAGTGGGTATTGTTGTGGCTATTTATGCGGCGTGTTTCTGGTGTGATTGGGAGAAGTATAATGAAGATAATTCTTGTGATAGCGGTTCCTTGGTGAGTACTATTACCGTTTACTCTATTCAAGGTATGCTTTGGGGGATGATGTTAGGAGGGTTATCGATACCTCTCCTTATTCTGTATGGACTCTACAAGTTAATTCTCTTAATCATTTTCTGATTTTTCCCGTCACAAACACCCTGTATGATCTTTAAGTGGAAATCCCAACTACTTAGTTTGTCAAAAATAAACGGGCTATACATAGTAAGGCGTGAGACTAATCATTGAAATCCACGTCACCCCTCAAAACCCATCCCTCATCCACCCCACATCAACGTCCAAGTCTTCCTCCACCGATACAATCTCCTCTGCCCCCAAATAATCCACCAGCCCATTCTCGACGGATCTAGAATATTCATCTGGTGTCAGATAGTAGACTGATTCAGTTGTTGTAACGGTGATTGTTGGCTTTATCATTTAGCTGGCAGGAAGCTGTTAAGGCTCTTCCTTTCATTGGGATTTAATCAAGTGGCGGATGGACTGTTTAAGTTGGTCTCGGATCTCATCATCAACCAATAACTTTTGGATGTCTTCATTATCAATAGAGGGAGATGCATCTTCCATGAGGAAGCGTCGAACGATATCTTTTAGATCAGACGTAACTTCGTCAGGAACATCTCCATCTTGAGCTACATAGTCCCTGAGACGCTCCAGAAACACGTCGGCATGGATCTGGTGTAAGATTTCTTGATAGTCTTGTGGGATTGGTTCGGACATTCTTTCTTACGCAATCTGTTCAAAGTCAATTTGAAATCGAGTCTCGTTCATCTTCCCTTTGTAGAGTTGAACCATTTCATTGTGAGACCGAACAATTTTGCTAATTCTTTCCATATCTTGAGGATCTGTTTTTGTTCCAAAGTAAACGGCTTTTAATGCCTGCGATGAATATTTAAGTTTACTGCCTGCGGATGGTCCGATAATTCTCCACTCACGTTCATATGACCAAGCAGTATACTTAGTCCTCAATAGCCTGACATAAGTCTCGATTGCGTCCTCATCATGAATGTAGAGCGGATTGATTTCTGGAAACTCGGTTACATAGTCAACTTTGCACACTTTCGAAAATGGTGATTCTTTAGTGTCAAATTCTAAGCAGAAGCCTTTGTGATGATCTGCATAGTGAGACCATTGCAGAATTATTTCATTTGATTCTGAAAAACATGATACGCCTCCTTTTTTAGCGGACCTCAAAATACTCTCTTTAAGAGGCTCATACATTTCATTGATTAGCTGATCAGATAATCTTTCAAATCCTTTTTGACCTTGATATTCAGGGGCAATAGTCAATTTTTCTTGTGGATTTTGCTTTTGGATTATTTCATAGTATTTCTCGATATCTCCTTTACTGGGTCTGCTTAGTCTGAAATTAGGAGCAAAATCATATGGATCATTGAAATTGCAAGGTGCGTTTAGAAAGATCTCCTGATCTTCCAAACTCATGATGCTGTATTTGGACACTGAAGTGTATTTAAAAACTGATTCAGGTTGGTTGACCAATTATCATCTCCTCTTTGAAAAAACACACAGATTTCGTCGTGGATGCGTACCTTCCCTGTTTCATTGTCCAAAAATGGCTAATTCAGGGGGATGATTTTGTTGTCTTCGATAGTTTTGGTCATGGTGGGGGCTTTCCAGCCATTTCTAAGACAGATCCTGTCTCATTTTCTATAACCTTTTGGTTATATCCCTTATGCAGGGAGAGGGGAGAGAGGGGAAAGGTATAGTTTCTTTCACCTACTTCCTTTTGCTCTCTGATCCAAATGCGTTTACATTGTCCTCTTCTATCTGGTGACCACCAGTAGCAATCATGATCAACACAAATTAATTTATACCTGACAAGAATTGACCTAGCAGCAATGTATGTATCAGTATGCCAGTTTGGAAGTATGCCCTCTTCTGCTAACTCTTCCCACCATGATTGAATGGTAAGCCTTGGACAATCTTTATTATCTTTTGACGCAGTCTGAATAATGGCAGTCAACACAATCAAGGTATCTCTTTTTACTTTGATTGTTTTTTTGTTTTCCTCACTGCCGCAGTAACCATAGGCGACCTTTGGAAATATGTGTGCCTTTGATTTCCACTCTTTAATATTTTCGTCAAGTATAGGACGTTGTGATTTATCGCCGCATTTGGACGGATCAAAGCCATTGGCTGCAAAAGGTGCAATATCATTGTATCTTCTAACCCGATTATTTAATCCCTCTTGCCAGTCACCATTATAAATGTTGTGCTTGTAATCCAATTCCAGAAGTTCATCTGGCGACAATGGGCGTTTCGCCTTCCTGTTGCACCAGAATGCAAATAATCTATTGCGTTCAAAAGCATCAGTTATCTTTCTGATGTCATCGAGTGAATCCGTTGCGGAGCAACCAAGGGATAAGTCTACCGGCGTAGCTGGTGGCGTGCTGGAGTGTAACGACAGCGGCAACTGAATCTTATCCGCTTCTTTTTTGGTTTGTTCTTCAGGTACAATATCAGGAGCCACTACAGGCTTAACTGAAATCACTGAAGCCGTCTGTAGAGGTTGTATGTCTATCAGTGCCTCTGCTGCTTTCTTCTTTTTCTTGTCATCGAATTGTGATAGGTATGCTCTGCCCTCTTCAACTTTTTCAGGGTCTAGCTTAGATGCAAGAGTTTCGATTTCTCGCACAAGAGAATTAAAATCATAATCTGGCAATGCGTTAAATTCGTTTAATCGTTCCTGATTCCAAATGTCTTTATCGTCCATACGATAGCATGGTGCTTGTCTTTGCCAGCAGGGCATCTTTGCAACGTTGGTCCCTGTATCCTGCCATGATTCGATTAATCTTGAATTACTTGACCAGCCTTTGATTTCAATTTCAGTTTTGATTTTCTCGCTAGCGAATACATCAGATAATACCTGCTGCATTCTCTTCATTGCTTTGTTGTATTGTTCTGCCTTTGGTGCATTACCGAGTTTCAACCAGCCGTTGTATCCGTTCATTGAATACCGCCAAAATGGTTGATCACCGAAGAGAGATTTAACCAGTGCAATTGCTTCCTCTAAATCATCCTGCCATTCTTTGTGACAATCCAAATCAAGATAAGGCAGCTTTTTACCTGCCATATTCTTGCACATATAATAAGGGGTTTTCTCTCCTCTTATGCACTGAGTTAATCGCTCTAAGGTATATGCGTTTAATTCGATGTAACTTTTTTCCTCGGAGTAACGATAGAATTGTTTCCGAGCATAATTTAACTCGTAGTTGAATTTTTTAAAGCCACCTTTTTTGTAGTCTGTCCAAGGGGTGCCGTCTTGGCGTCTGATTATAACTTGTGGTTTATCGACGCCGGCATTCTTTTGCTCACACCATTTTGAACGGGCGACAAATTCAGCTTTGTTGATTGAAGGGCGTTTGTTGCTGCCGTCAAAATCAGCTAACGTCCAATGTCGATGATCTATGTAGGGCAAAAAAGCCAGATGCGTACCAATTGCTAATGGATCAATTTTTGCGTTCTGATTGAATTGTGTAAAAAGGTTTGTATTTTCCATCTTCGAATAACTTATATATCAGTGACTTTTGTTGTGATTATATAAGCTATTTCTCTATCGTTTTGCGATACGAAAAGCTGAAAAATCAAATAATTCCCTTTAGTTTTCGTTCCATCGGGCTAAGGGGGATTTTTTTTGAATTTTTTAAAAATGACTTTTATCAGGTATCGCATCTTCGAATTTAAAGCACCTCAGAACACCTCTTACTTGCACGTATTCGCACGAAACTCAGAAAATCGTTTTATTTGACGAATTGCATCTAAAATCGTTTAAAACCGCTATTTTAGGGCTGTATTGAAGTGTCAGAAAGTCTGGAAGTGCTAGTTCTTCATTTTGTATAATAGGTCATTTGTGAAAAAGAAATCCGTTTCAGGGGGCTTGTCCGCCACTGTATTTCTAACGAGTTTCCTCCCCCACTAAATCATACTGCGTCAAAGGTACGTTCTACTTGACTGCATCAAACATACAAAGGTGAGAAAAGAAAATGATTTTTGCGTTTTATATAATGCGTCAGAATAGACTCAACTGGTACTGCTACAATTGTGAAGAATGGAGAGACGATTCATTTAATGAGGCTGGCTATGAAGCAGTAGAGGCAGAGACAGCAGAATTTGATTGCGACGACTCAGAAGAAGAATTGCGTCAATTGGCTGGTGTACTTGTCGATGCAGCAACAAAGGATATGTCAACCATGGGACTGTCTGTCACAGGACATGACATCAGATTCTCAACAACATATTTTTCAAGTGAACTGGTAATGTCACTGGCGATTTTCTGGCGGTCAGAGCCAGTTACTATTAACTGGCAGCAAGAAGGCTTTTAATCATGTTTAAAGATGAATCAGGGACGATCAGTAAATCGGACTGAAGGTAAGTAGCGTATGTGATCGATCCTTAATAACTTTAGCATCATCACCTTTTTCGAAATCACCTATGCCGATACTGAGGAAATATTATGACGGTTATTACTGAAAATAAAGTGCAGAGGTCAGTCTAATGACGTGATTAATAACCGTCCCCATCATGTATCTCTACGGCATTTATGTCTTTTGGTTGCAGCAGGATATGGAGAACCTAGCTTGAGTTCTTAATAGTTACCAAAATCAGAAACGAATCTTCATTAACAGCACTTGAATACGTAACAGTTCGAGTTTCAGAGAAGTTGGAAAACTGGAATTGTGGAAGTTAGAATTCCAGTTTTCCACAATTCCAGAAATTCGAGATGATGGAATATCGTTATCCTGTCATGAGGCTGTTTGCAACTCTCGAAGCCGCTTATAGAAGGTCGACTTTTTAAGCTGTGATTCTTTCATTTGGCGTTCTCGGTCGTTGGGAAATCGTTGGATCACTTCTTTAACTTTGCTTCTTTGCAATTCAATTTCATCAGCTTTGGTCATGGGAATGCTCGACTCGACCATCATTTTATTAAGGCTTGTTCTTACCAAATCCTGCCATTGTGTCATTGAGTTACCATGCTCCCATTGACGACGATCTTCATATGCTTTTGCCAAATGGCGTAAATCAAGCCGCTCATCGTATTGCCTTGTTTCAGCCACAATGAATTCGACAACTTCTTTGCACTCATCTGAAGTCAAATCTTTATAGCCCTCCAGAGACAAATGAAACATGAAGGCGGCAATCTCTTCATCAGATGGTTCGTGTTCAAGCTGAACGAGACGGCTGGTTACGGCGTTTGCCAAAGGATCTTGCCTCAGAGGTACATTACTGATCGCAATAATCCCGCCTGAAAATTCGAACGAGATAGACTTATCTTTGCTTTTGTATGTAACCTTCCGTGGAACATCTGGATCTCCATCAAGGGCAGCCATCAAGATTTGCAGAGCGGCGGGTTGACCAAAGAGTGATGCGATGTCATCAAGAACAATAATGTGTTCCGGGTGTTCGTGGAGAAAATCGAACAGCCCCATTGGCGTCATACGAGCATTCCGTATAACGAAAGGAACACTCAGTCTTTCAAGCTCTTCTTTGACAGTGAACGTCTTCGAAGTGCCGGGGCGACCGACGATATAGATTGCTGTGTGGTAGCACTCTGCCACACTTCGCACTCGGTCACGGATTAATTGAAGCTTCCTTCTATAGCTTTTCTGAAGACCATCAATTCTCGCATCACTTTCATTCATACATAACTCCTTAAATTACTAGAGAAACGACACTGCCCACCAACTCACCTTGGTGTAAAGAGCAATGTCCAGAAACAAAAAAAGCCGCCTTAATGGGCGGCTGATTCGACTGAAGTATCTGAAAACGAAAAAAGCCGTCCCGGTCAGGAACGGCTTTTTGAATTTTTGTTTTATGTGTCTTTCTATAATAGTCGAAAATCTGAACTCTTTTGTAAGGGCAGACAAAAGCGTATATTGGTTTTGTCTTCGTCAAAAGTAACGAAATTGCTTAAAAACCCTGTTTTTAGCTGTAAGGAACACAATATGCCAAACGACGGTGGTTTAGCATGGGGAGCAAAAGCGGCACATGAAGAATTTGCAACGAGCGGTAAAGCACTCAATCGCCCCTCGAACAAGCCTAAGGAGCGTGAACCATCGCTCGATGATTTTCGGCTTGAAGGCGAATCAAATGAAGCGGCCCAAAAACGATTCCGGGGCATTTCAAAACGGAATATCAACGCCATACTCGAACGGCGTCCAGCATCCGCAAGTGAGATTGGTGTTGAGGCTCGATGGCTGAGACGATTCAAAGAACACGGACTAAGCTATGTATCTTCTGCTAGTAAAGAGAAGCTAACAATTCTTGCTGATTATTTCAGCCTTCCCTCTTACCTTTATTTATGGCGAGAATATCTAATCGATTCTATGTCTTTATCCCAGTCTGAAAAAGATCAAAGAAATACGTCGATGAATTCAGTTCACTCGAAGCTTTTAAATAAACTAGAAGAGTTGTTGGATAGTGGCCGGTACGATCATCTCATACAGTTAATCGATGATCTTTATAAATATGAACTCAATCGATCAGCTAGAGAAGAGGATGAAAAGAAAAAGGCTGAAGCACAGAAAGATCAAGATATATTCGTCGAACTGATATGAGGAAATTATAAGAAATTAAGTTTAAAAGTATTGCCACGTATTTTAACTCACAGGCGATCGTATAACGGGACAGCAGGTAAGTATTATCAAAACCAGAGACTAAAAATATTTTTCTATAACCTTATGCCCGTTCAAGGGTTGAGAACAAAATAATTTTGAGGACGTTAACAATTTGTGTCAACTTTGTATCAATAAGGTTAAGTGGTTCGAATCTGTTAGTCGGACCATCTGATAAATCAAACCTTTTTTTAGGAGTTGAAACATGGAAAAAGCGATCGTCTATTACCGCATGTCGTCTGAGCAGCAGGAAGATAGTATTCCAAAACAGCGAGCCGAGATCGAACGAATTAAGAAACAGTTCAACTATGAAATTATCGCTGAATATGTCGATGATGGTTTGTCGGGGTCCAAGGATACGCACAAACGTAAGGACTATCTTCAAATGATTTCTGATATTGAAACTGGCTCTGTTAGCGAAGCCAGTGTACTTCTTCTTTGGAAAACTTCACGCTTCAGTCGTGAGAATCCACTTAAGGCAGCACAATTTTATTTAATATTAGAACAAGCAGGTATTCACATTCACGATGCACAGCTTGGTCGACAGGATCTAAGCACAACAACAGGAAGAATTACGGTGATGTTCCAGTCGGAGCAAAACCACTCCTATGCGTTGGAAATCTCCGATAATAGCAGTGGAGGTCGTCGCAACCTTGCAAAGCAGGGATGGTGGGTTGCGGGATCGATTCCATACGGATTCGATAAAGTATACGAAAATCGAGAAGGCTCAAACTCCATTAGAGGGAAGCGACGTGATCCTTCGGTAAAAAAACCTCGTGGCTGGCGATGCAAACTCGAAGTGAATGAAGAAGAAGCAATTTGGGTGAGATATGTCTTTGACGCATATGCAAATAAACAAGCATCACTTCGCAAGATTGCAAAGCATTTGAATCGAAATGGCGTCTTGGTTCCATCTGGTGCTCCTGAAAAGGGATGGACAAAGGACAATATCCGAGACATGATTCGAAATAAAGCTTACTGCGGATACGTCACCATTGGAAATGGGAGAAGGCTGCGAGAGCAAAAGGTATTCAACCGAGTTGGAAATATCAGCATCAAAACTCCTAATGTACCTGAAATTGTTAGCGAGGAACTATGGGACTTAGCTGTGCAAGTACTTAACAACCGTGGTAAGGCTCCTCATGAACACACCAATGCTAGTTTCAATGCATGGAAGGGTGTCTGCTACTGTGGCCATTGTGGGTATGCGTTGGATAGACGAACACGAGTAGCTTCTGGAAATAAACGTGGTTTTCTCGAAGGTAACCGATATGCTTACTTTGTCTGTAACACCTCAGCAAAGCAGCCGGGCAAAGGAAATTGCCACCAATGGCGAGTTCATGAGCACGAATTAGAAGAGATCGTTTTGGGGCATCTGGTACATGAAGTTGACGTGAAATTCCTTCGATCAATGGAGCTAAAAAGTCGTGAATATTGTACCGTTCCACAGCGGGACCTTCTTCAAAAGAAGCTCGACAAGCTGACTCAAAGAACGGAAAAAGCAATAGACCGGTTGCTCAACGTTCCAGACAGCATGCTGGAATTAGCAGAACGTAAAGTTCGAGAGTATCAGGAAGAAACTAATCAGCTCAAAGCAGAAATTGCCACTCTCGACTTACAATCAAGTGACCTTGAACAGCCACAGGAAATCTGGGAAGCTCAAAAGGATGAATTCCTACAAATTGATGAGCGGTTAACGTACACAGATAATGAACATGGTGGAATGTTTCCACAAAAGATGCGTCGGGTCCGAGCAAAAGTTGAAAAAGCACGCTTCGCCTGCTTCTTACAAGATCGTGGATTACAAGTGACATTCTACTGGCGTCCTGTGGAAACTAGTCCCCAACGGATTCGCCACCAAGCCAGAAAGACGTTATACCAAGTAGATCGGGCACGAGTCAATTCACGAGTTGCTGTAGAAAACCCCATAAATACCGAGGAAAACGAGGACAAAGCAAGAGCTGGGGGTGCGTACCAGTAACTGCAGCCATGCGCGCAGCCCCGGTAAGGATTCACACTATAACGAAAGTTGAGGTCGGGCGAATCGTTTTCTGAGACAATCGACCTGGAACTGTCGTCGATGTACTCAATCCGTCGGGGCTGGGACAGGTATTCATGGTCCCACTCCAACTGCTCCAGATCCGGTTCCGAGTACGTCGACTCAAACCGGTTGGGTGGATTAAGATTCGAACCGTGTCGCATGGGTCACTCGATGCTTGATGAGAAAACGAAAGAAAGTGTGACTTCTATTTTATATGAGATCGCTACCTCTGGGGAAGCTTCAACTCTTGCAGAAACTCCTTACTTTCAGTGCCAGCGTAAAGCATTCCAGCCGCGACCAGGCCAGATCTACCACCGTTAACCTGTGCCTCTCAAACCGATTCCGATCATCAACAAGGCCCGTCCAGAAGCCGTCGGTTTCTTTTTCTGTCTGGCACTCAGATCTACGGTTTCTTCTCTTACCTGGAAATTGTTTGCAGTCCCGATACGGTGCTTGCTACAATCATAAACGATTTCACATATGACAAGTCTCCACGGGAGAACCGGTATCGTGCTCGAGATTCCCGGCATTCTGGAACGCGCTTTATCACGCCGCTGCTTTCTGCAGTCAGCCGGTTACGCTGCGATTGCCGCTGCGTTGAATCAGCGTCGACTCTCCGCCAGCAGTCGGTCATCCCAAACTCCAATCCGCGCCTGCGTGTTATTAATGCTTTACGGCGGTCCCAGTCAGATCGACACGTGGGACATGAAACCTGAAGCCTCTTCCGAAGTGCGCGGCGAGTATCGCCCCATCAAAACCAGTGTCCCCGGTCTGATCAATTGCGAACACTTATCCGCCTGTTCCCGGATCATGCATCAGCTGACGGTCATTCGCTCAATGCACCACGATCTGACCAATCACAATTCCGCCATGTATCAGGCGCTGGTTGGAAAGACTCCTTCCAGCAACAACGAGGTACTCGGCGAAAACCGCCTGGGGGATTTCCCCAACGTTGCCGCCGCCATCAGTTATGCGACGGCCCGCGGTGCACTCACCAGAACCGGTAATCCTCTCATTAATGTCGCACTGCCGCATGTGATGCACAACGTCGTCGATCTGCCAGGCCAGAATTCCGGTTTCCTGGGAGGCAGCCACGATCCGTTTCAGATCAACGCAGATCCGAATGCAGAGCAGTTCCACGTTCAGAATCTGCAGCGGCCTCCCGCCGTCAGTGAACCACGCCTGCAGGATCGTCGCGCCTTGTTGAAATCACTGGATCAGCTGGAGGTGGAACATGCTGACCTGGAAAGTTATCAGCGACGTGCATTCGAACTGCTGCAGAACGGCTCCGTACAAAATGCATTCCGCATTGAACGCGAGCCCGCTTCCGTCCGCGAAACGTACGGCCGACATAAACTGGGACAAAGCCTGCTGCTGGCGCGACGACTGGTTGAGTCGGGGGTGCGTTTCATCAACGTACACGACGGCATTCGAAACGGTCAGGATGTAAACTGGGACAGCCACGCCAACCTGTTTCCCAGGCATCGCGAACTGCTGGCGCCTTTCGACCAGGGTTTTGCAGCGTTTATTAATGATCTTGATCAGCGCGGTCTGCTGGAATCGACGCTCGTCATCGCCATGGGAGAATTCGGTCGTACACCCCGCGTCAACGTGCATGGCGGACGCGATCACTGGCCCAATTGTTACAGTGTGGTACTGGCCGGAGGCGGGGTTCAACAGGGTACTACCTTCGGCGCCAGCGACTCTCTCGGCGTCTACCCACACTCCCATCCGGTAACGCCCGCCGATCTGGCAGCGACTATCTTCACCCGCTTTGGCATCAACCCTGAAATCGAGATCCAGGATCGCACCGGTCGCCCCTTTAAACTCTCTGAAGGAAAATTCATTCCGATATTTTAGACCACCAGTCTATCCATGGCTATTTTGATTTCATTCACTGCACACTCTGGCGGGTGGGTAAAAACAAGTGAAAACAGGCACCAGGCTTTGAATTCGAACTGAAACAGATTCGACCGCCGGCTGCTTCCACCAGCGAGCGACTTAAAGACAGACCAATGCCCAGCCCCCCTTTCTTGTTGGTGGTGAATGGCGTAAACAGATGGTCAACGAAATCTGCAGGAACACCACTCCCCGTATCGGCAATGACGACCCGGATCAGAGAGTCTTCAGCCGGCGAAACCGTGATCGTTAACGTGCGGGGAATCGGAGTATCAATCATCGCTTCCACGGCGTTAATAAACAGATTGGCCAGTACCTGTTCGATCTGAACGCGATCGGCATAGACTGCTGAAAACTTCGAATCGCAGTTGATCTTCACCTCGATCTGATGGTGTCGCAATTCATATTGAATCAGTTCCAGGGCATTACGGATGCTGTCCCGTATATTAAACAGGATTGACTGCTGGGTCCGTTTTTCCGCCATCGATTTCAGCTTGCGGACAATCTCTCCCGAACGCAGAGACAGCTCTTCAATTTTCTGCACGAGGTCGGTCACATCTCTTCCCTGGACTAACTGCTGCTTCATCGCGGCTGTGTAGTTTGCAATGGCCGTCAGCGGTTGATTGAGCTCATGCGAAATACCGGCCGTCAATTCCCCCATGACTGCCAGGCGGGAAGCATGCGCCAGGATATCCCGATATTCCTGTGCCGTTCTGGCGGCTTCATGGCGTTCCGTCAGATCCTGTACCGTCCCGTGCATCGAGATCGCTTCTCCCGCAGCATTTTTCTTCAGCACAGCCCGTTCCTGCACATAACGGATTTCGCCATCAGGACGAAAGATGCGATGCTCAATACTATAAGGTAAATCGTGTTCGAGTGCCTGCTCGACTGTCTGCGCTACCTGGGGGCGATCATCGGGATGAATGGTCTGAAGAAAGGATTCATAATTCAGCACAAAACATTCTTTCTTCACTCCAAAAATACGATAGACTTCATCCGACCACCAGATCATATTATCCTGCAGATTCCATTCCCAGCTCCCGATATGCGACAGCCTTTGCGCTTCGGAAAGTTTTTCATGCAGGGTTGATAATTCAAGTTCTGCCAGTTTTCGATGATTGATATCTTCAATCACCATGAGAATTTCATCGGACAGATAAGGCAGCACCCGCGCACGATACCAGCGATTTTCCCCCCGATTGACCAGGCAGTAATCGATGGTTTCAATCTGCCTGGTATCCTCGACACGGCTGATGAGTGCCTTGACCTGGTTACCCACTTCACCCGGCAACAGACTTTCAATCCTGCTGCCGATTCGGAGGTCTGTGGACAGAATTAAAATCGATTTTTGTTGACTGTTGAAATTAACGACGACCCCATCTCGATTGAGTACCAGCACGGCATCGGGAATGGCATTGAACATCGCTTGCAGCTGCGCCGTCTTTCTGGCGAGCTCGGAGGTGCGTTCTTCGACACAACGTTCCAGCTCCTGATGTAATTCAATGGCGGCATCTTCTTCCTGTTTGCGCCTGGTGATGTCTTCGCCAATCCCGACGATACGCGTCATCTGGTTATTTTCATCAAAAACAGGGAATGCCCGCGCCAGCATCCACCGGATACTGCCATCCCTGTGAATAATTCTGAAGCGGGGAAAATCAGGATTAAACAGTTCGCCGGTTGACTTAGTTTTTATCTCGCGTTCAATCAGATCACGATCGTCGGGATGGAGGGAATTCATCCAGGACCGGGGATCGTCATACAAACTCTGGCAGGTATTTCCCCAGATCACTTCATACATATGACTCGCATAAAAAACCTCACTCCAGTCAGGACTGCAGACCCAGAACAGTTCTTTGATGTTCTCGGAAATCTGTCGAAACATCTGGTTGCTCTCGCGGAGTGCCTGTTCGGTCTCCTTCCGCGCAGTAATATCCACGCCCACGCTCAGAGTGCCGATGATGCGGTCCGAATCATCTTTCAGTAACGAATTATGCCACGCGATCGACTTCAAACTGCCATGCGCCGTTTGTACTACATTCTCAAAGTATTCCACCGGCATGAGATCCCCCTGGATCAGCTTTCTAAACAAATCGCGAACTTCTTCACGATTCGAATCCGGAAGAAAATGGTCAAACCAGTTCTTGCCGATGATCTCAGATTCCTCCGCCTCCAGCAGCTGACAGCCTCGCTCGTTAATCAGAGAAATCGTTTGATTCGCATCGAGGCCAATGATCATTTCCCCGGCCAGATTAAAATACTGGCAGGCCAGATCATCTGCCTTACTCCGATTTCCTTCCGCCTGCTGCCGTTCCAGTTCCGCGACACGTTGACGCAGCGATTTCACTTCTTCCAGAAGTTCAAATGTTGTAGATTCAGGCATGGCTTCCATCTCTGTCAATTTGAAATGCTGTCGTCACTGGCTGAGAATTAAACGGAATCTAATCTGCAGAAGATCGCATCTCCTCATCCGCATCGGTCGCCAAGCCGCGGCGTTCCAGCGTTCGTTCCAGCAGCATATCGTAAATCGGACGACTCCCCAGGGACTGGGCAACGATGCTGGCTGTCATGCAGGTCACGATCATTGCCGGCAGCAGTTCAAAGCTGTCTGTCATTTCAGCGACGAGTACGATGCCCGTTAGCGGCGCCCGCACGGTCGCTGCAAACAGGGCCCCCATCGCTGCGACCGCAAAAGTACC
>TARA_R100001132_G_scaffold26412_2_pt1 | contig 41672 bp, 32 predicted proteins | sample TARA_R100001132 | Tara Oceans TARA_R100001132 (sample SAMEA2621247) | marine metagenome | biome: marine biome (ENVO:00000447); feature: mesopelagic zone (ENVO:00000213); material: "saline water (ENVO:00002010), including plankton (ENVO:xxxxxxxx)" | depth 800 m | reverse complement strand
TAAACAGAATCGTCGTTTCGTCGTCAAAGCAATTAACAACAGCGCGTTTGTCAAAGCAGCTGTCGTGAAAGCCATCGATGTCGTCTGTGCCGCCCTCCGTCTGGATTCGTTAAGCCCTCTAAGTGGAGAACGATTGTCGGAATCCGGTGGTATGCCGGGGACCCCCCCGATGGGTTGGCATTGTTGTCAACATCAACCATCAATGCATTCGCTATATCAAAGATATACGCGGATAACGGGTACCCAGACCACTGTGACCGGAACTGCTTCGTAGGCAGCCTCCTGTTCCCTGCTTTTCAGCAGAAAATCGTTCCTCAAAGTGGTTGGTTTAACCCAAACCGGGTTGAACTGACCGTGCCATGTTCGATGGCGTGAGCAACACCTTGGGTGTCTGTCCTGCAGGCGAAAGATGCGTTCTTTTTCCTGCACTCGACTGACCCTGATGCTGTTCTGTTCTCACATCGAAACTGCATGTCATGCCCACTTTGATACTCCTTGGATAAAAGTCCTTTTTCAGGGACAGAGAAGAGATATTACAATGGAAGATCAGACCTTAATTGAATTAGTTACTGCTGCTCAGAATGGTGATCGAGAAGCTTTTGGTTCACTGGTGGTTCAGTTTGAATCCACTGTCTTTGCGATTGTCATGAAGCGATTACGGAATCATGCAGAGGCCAGCGAAGTGACACAGGATGTGTTCATCCAGGCAATGCGAAAACTGTCTCAGTTGAATGCACCGGAGCGTTTTGGTGGCTGGTTGCGGCAGATTGCCGTCCGGATGTCAATCAATCGAGCTGTGCGTCGGCCTAACGAATGCATTCAGAGCCCGGATACGATCATCGTCCTGGACGATGAACCAGAAAGTCCATTGGACAAACTGCTGGAAATTGAACGGGCTGCTGAATTGCGAGGTGGGCTGGAACAGCTGGGTGAAGTTGACCGGCAAACGCTGATCTCATTCTACTTCAAAGGTCAGTCCCTGAAGGAGATGAGCAACGAATTTGATCGCCCGATTGGAACGATCAAACGGCGACTGCACACTGCCCGAAATCGGCTGCGGGAAGCTTTGCTGGACCTGCAGTCCGTTTGAATGCTGATGACCTGTAACCTGAAAAACGCCTGTAGAGGGAAACTTCTGCAGGCGTTTTATTATTTAAGGATTGTTATTTGAGATTTCAATTGCCGTCAGGGGATCGAGATTCCCGCTTTCATCAGCAGTGAAGTCAAGGCGATCAGCGGGATGCCTGTGATTGCAGAATGATCTGTTGACTGGATCTCCTCAAACAATGTGATTCCCTGGCTTTCAAGTTTGTAGGCTCCTGCACAGTTCAGCGGTTGATCAAAGCGAACATAGCGTTCGATGGCAGATTTACTGAGCTCCCTCATTTTCAGCGTAGTCTGATTAATGTGGGTCTCTAAAAAGTCTGGTCCGAGTACCGCAATTGCTGTGATCAACAGGTGGGTTTGTCCCTGCATTGACTGTAGCTGTTCAATCGCAAGTTCTTCGGTGCCAGGCTTCCCCAAGATCCTGTTGCCGAAAGAGACCAGCTGGTCACCTCCAATGACCACAGCCTGTGGGTTCTGCTGAGCTACTGCTTTGGCTTTTTCGAGGGCCAGAACTTCAGCCAGAGTTTCCGGAGTAAATCCGGCCTGCTTGAACAGGTCCTCATCTACTTTGGGGTCACACGTCTCAAATTCCAAGCCGATTCGATTCAATTGTTGAGCGCGATAGGGAGACGTGCTGGCCAGAATGAGTTTCATGTTGCGTTCTCTCAGCGGTTATCTACTTAGCCGTTACAGCTTGAGTAGATTTAATTATTATTGGGTGCGGGATAGAAAACCTGTCGTGGGGACAGTTGATGTTCTGCCGGCTCCCATTCTGCAATTGCCACCAGTTCACCTTTGGGGCTGATGACAGCCACTTCGATATTCACCTGGGTTGCGGGAAATCGCTCAGACGCACATTGTAACTTCTGTCCCTGGCTGAGTGAGAGGAGTTCTTTTTCATCACAATGATATTGCGGCACTTGATCCACTGCGAGAATCGCCGGTTGCAAATTCCCGGTGACCTGATCGAGTGAAAGTTCCTCGTTCAGATCCAGTGCTGAATCCAGACTGAAGGGGCCGATACGGGTGCGCACCAGTGCTGTCATGATCGCACCCACTCCCAGTTGTTCGCCCAGATCGCGGCCCAGCGAACGGATATAAGTTCCGGAACCACAGACAATACGAAGTTGAAAGCGGGGAAAGGAAAAGTCCAGGAGTTCTATCTCGTAGACATCCACTTCGCGTGGCTGAATTTCAAATGACTTACCAAGCCGCGCCAGATCGTAGGCACGACGTCCATCAATATGAACTGCGGAATACTGAGGCGGGATTTGTTCGATCCTCCCCTGAAATGCGGGCAGGCATGACTCCAGTTCCTGCCGTGTTACTGTTCGACAGTCCGGAGTCTCACTGATTTCGCCTGTAATGTCATCGGTATCACTGCGTTTTCCCAGAACGAATTCACCGATATATTCTTTGGGTTGCTGCTGGACAAAGCGAATCAGGCGAGTGTTTGAACCAGTACACAGTACCAGCACCCCCGTCGCCAGGGGATCCAGGGTTCCTGCATGACCGACCCGGGCTGGCTTTACCAGCTTCTGGATCTGGTTGACCACCTGGCGGGAGGTCAGGTCTGGTGGTTTATTGATATTCAGCAGACCTGAAATCTTCAGGTCTGCGTCCGATTTTTTGGAACTCATCGGAGAATGTGCCCATTGTTTCTGGTGGGACAGCAATGAGTACGTTCTGTCTTGTAATCAGACAGAGACTCGTACTTTCTGTTGATGGTAATTTAATGCAGCACCGACAAAACCTGCGAACAGGGGATGCGGACTGACTGGTTTCGATTTAAATTCCGGATGGAACTGCACAGCCAGGTACCAGGGATGGTCTGGAATCTCAACGATTTCAACCAGGTTACCATTGGGGCTGGTACCAGTGGGAATCATGCCAGCTTCAATCATCTGTTTACGATATTCGGGATTGAATTCATAACGATGGCGATGACGCTCACTGATTGAGTCAGCACCATAGCAGGTATGTGCCTGAGAGTCCTTGGAGATGATGCAATCCTGAGATCCCAGTCGCATGGTGCCTCCCTTTTCTGTGATCTCTTTCTGCTCTTCCAGCAGGCAGATAACGGGGGCGCTGGATTCACTGTTAAATTCTGTACTGTGTGCATCGGGGAGCCCCAGTACATTGCGGGCAAACTCAATCACGGCACACTGCATTCCCAGGCAGATTCCAAAGTAAGGAACCTTGTTTTCGCGGGCATATTTGACCGTAGCAATTTTTCCTTCGATACCACGTTTGCCAAAGCCGCCTGGGACCAGAATTCCGTCTACATTAGACAGCAAAGCTTCCGCCCCCTGTCGTTCAATTTCTTCCGCTTCAATCCGTTTAAGCAGAATCCGAGTGGAATGATGGAATCCGGCATGGAACAGGGATTCATAGATCGATTTATAAGCGTCTTTGTGATCGATGTATTTACCGACCACCGCAATTGTGACTTCATGTTGCGGATTCTTGATACGGTTCAGCAGGGATCGCCAGTTAGACAGATCCAGTGGTTCTGCATCAATCTGCAGTTTTTTAACGATCAATTTATCCAGGCCATCATCGGCAAGACCCTGCGGAACTTCGTATATTGAATACTCGGTATCCACCTCTTCAATAACGGCCCCTTTTTCGACGTTACAGAATAAGGCAATTTTGTCTGCATGGTCTTTATCCATGGGGCGTTCTGTGCGGACTATCAGCACATCGGGCTGGATACCAATTTGACGAAGCAGGCCTACGCTGTGCTGCGTCGGTTTGGTTTTCATTTCCCCTGCTGCTTTGATGTAGGGGAGAAGAGTCAGATGGATGAACAGGCAATTTTCCTTGCCGATATCCAGAGGGATCTGACGAATTGCTTCCAGGAAGGGGAGGCCTTCAATGTCGCCTACTGTCCCGCCCAACTCGGTAATCACGACGTCGACATCGGAACTGTCCAGATTAAAAATGGATTCTTTAATTTCATCCGTGATATGGGGGATCACCTGTACGGTGGCTCCCAGGTACTCGCCACGACGCTCTTTTTCAATCACGCGCTGATAAATCTGACCAGTGGTATAATTTGATTTCCGTGAGAGCGGGCTGTTAGTAAATCTCTCGTAATGTCCCAGATCCAGATCGGTCTCTGATCCATCATCGAGCACATAAACTTCGCCATGCTCGTAGGGGTTCATCGTTCCTGGATCGATGTTGATATAAGGGTCGAGCTTCTGCATGCGGACTCGCAAGCCGCGCTGTTCAAGTAAAAGTCCAATGGATGCCGAAGTCAGGCCTTTACCCAGGGAACTGACGACACCGCCAGTGACAAAAATGTGTTTTGTTATGTGTTTGGTCATTTCGCGATCTGTTTCTCGAGACGTCGTGGAATAATGTTGCATGATAGGTAATTCTTCCTGAAAATGCACGCTTCAAAATCAGGAAAACCTCAGCCGGATATCGGTAAGAATAATCGAACGTCAGTCAATGATGAACCTGGGGTGTAGAAATAAGGTGAGTGTTAACAAATGCTTAGGTCAAGTGTTTCGTCTGTATTTCGCTATGGTTTCTCATTTGTTCCGTTGTGTACGTGCGACAAATTGTGCGTAATCTTCGGGAGTATCAATACCCACAGACGGGTGGGTGACTTGAGCGACCTGGATGGTGGCACCTGATTCCAGAGCCCGTAACTGTTCCAGTTTTTCCAGTTGCTCCAGCGGAGTCGGTGGAATCTGGGTCAGATTCAACAGAAAGGGCCGGCGGTATGCATAGATGCCGAGATGGAGCAGCCAGGGGCTCTGATCTGGCAGGAATGATTCTGGTTTCCGGTCTCGTGTAAAAGGGATGGGCAGGCGACTAAAGTACATGGCAGAACCATCTGTGCGACAGATGACTTTCGTGCAGGAGGTGTCCTGTAACTGCTCAATATCACGAATGGGAGTGGCCAGTGTCGCCATATCTGCTGACGGAGACTGAATCAAAACGTCAATCAGTTGATCAATAAATTCAGGCGAAATCTCAGGTTCGTCTCCCTGAATATTAACCAGGATTTCAGCATCGAACAGTTCGTTCTTTGCCACTTCTGCAATTCTGTCGGTGCCGCTGGGATGCTCACCTGTCAGACAGGCTTTCCCGCCAAATCCATGTACGCATTCCATGATTTCCAGACTGTCGGTAGCGACAATTAACCGGTCCAGTTTATCGGAACTGGCGGCAGCTTCCCAGGTATGCTGAATTAACGTTTTACCTGTTTCGTTCAGCAATAGTTTCCCGGGTAACCGAGTCGATTGCAGTCTGGCTGGAATGACACCACAAATTTGCATACGAACACCTCCTGTGTTTTCTGTTGGATGGCCCTGATTGAAACGACTTCTGGACTGTGTCCAGTTTTACTGTAGCGTCTCCAGGGGCATTGGAACCGACTGGAATCGATTGACGGACGCTGAGGTCAAATGGGATGCGCTCTCGTTCCGTCAATTTATCAACCGATTGTACGAGACATCAAGTGGGGCACCAGTAAATCTATGTCTTTAATGACAGGAAGTCTGTGAGGAGGCTGACAGGCTGCTATTGGATGAGATCTGATGTTCTGATATGGTGCGTGACGGTAAAATTAGCCCCCCTATATTCCCAGACAGGATTTTCAGATGGAGCATGGATTTTTAGGCTATCGCTCAACATTCATGTTGGATTTTGTTGTCTCGGCACTCGTCCTGATCGTGCCTTTATTGCTGTTCAGCCTCTATACAGTCAAAATCAAACGAAATTATTCCCTGCACAAAAAACTGCAGATCTTACTGGGTGCCGTACTGCTTGTTGCGGTGACCGCTTTTGAAGTTGATGTGCAACTCATGCATGGGGGATGGCAGAATATCGTCAAACAGCGCACCACACCACTCACTCCCGAACAATTTCATTATGTTCGTAATGTGCTGTATGTCCATCTGATTTTTGCTGTCAGCACACCATTCTTCTGGGCTGCCACGCTGTTTCTGGCTTTGAAACGAATCCCCGATCCTCCTGTACCCTGTGCGCACAGCAGTCTGCACAAAAAGCTGGGTTGGATTTCAACGATTGATATCACGCTGACATCGATAACCGGCCTGTACTGGTACTATGTCGCATTTATGGTCAGCAGTTGAAAGTCTGATTTCAGTGCTCAGGACTTTTTGCGTGAGCGGGTTACAGGTCCTTTGGCTGGCTTCTCATCGTCGCCGCTGTCTTTAGCAAGGACGCGTGCAATTGCATCAAGAAACGTATCCATCGCGAAGGGCTTTCGCAGGTAATCATCCACACCCAGCATTTCAGCGTAAGCTTTATGACGCCCCCCTTCGTTGGCGGTAATCATGATGACCTTGGGAGGTGAGGGGAGTGATTTCAGAGTCTCCAGTACCGGGAATCCACCCATTTTAGGCATCATCATATCAGTAATGACCAGATCCGGGTTCTCAGATTGTGCCAGCTTCTGCCCTTCCAGGCCATTGGGGGCAACAATGATATTGTAACCAGCTGACTTGATGACACCGCTCAGCGTACTTGAAATTTCGCGGTCATCTTCGATCAATAAAATCGTATAATCGGTTGACATGGTTTTTAAATTCCCTGGAGAAACCAGTAGTTTCTCGCGACTCCTGAATTAAAGTGACCCGGCGTCACATCCTCGGGACACACCTGCCCTGCGTATATGGTATGCCTCTATCAACCGATTCTCAAGGCAGTTATAGAAAACTGTCATGAATCTTCAATTTTCAGATGATCTCTGAGACCTGTTGTAGCGGCTTTAGGGAAGGTGTTTCTTCACTTTTTCGCCTGATTTATGAATGCTGCAACTCGATCCCGGTTTTTGACTCCCGGTTGATCTTCGACCCCACTGGCAGTATCGACGCCAAAAGGCTGAACAGCGGTGATGGCTTCACTCACATTCTCTGGCGTCAGTCCTCCTGCCAAAATCAGCGCAGGCCAGTCACTATACCGGTATTCCCTGCGAATCATTTCCCAGGGAGCAAGATGACCTGTGCCACCATAGGATATGGGTGAATAGGCGTCTATGAGTATATGGTCAGGGCGTTTTCCGGTTTGGTCACAGGCCTTCAGATACGACTCCAGAAATGAGAGATCTGGTTCACTGGTGCGAATCGCCTTGATGATGGTAAGGGTGGGAAACTGTTGAGCCAGTTCTGCCAGAAATTCAGGTGGCTCCTCGCCATGCAGCTGGATTATACTTAAGGAGAGGGCTTTACAGGTTGTGATTACATCTGACAATGAGTGATTGACAAATAATCCCACCAGCGTGATCTCGCGGGAGCCAATTGCTGACTGGATCTCTCTGGCAGTGGCAAGATCGATGAAACGGGGGGATGGTGAGTAAAAATTCAGTCCCAGGGCAGTAGCGCCCAGATCGGCAACGGTACACGCTGTCTCGGGATCTTGTATGCCACAGATTTTAATCCACATCTTACTTCACTTGTTGAGGGGGCAGTCAGCTTCCAATAAAGGTTTCATCAAAAGTGAATTATAGTCTGTACGTGACTCAAGGGGTAGCAGTGATCGGGATGAATTTGATACAGACTGGTTTGGGAACCTGGATCTCATGCCCCGTTGGTTGCAGTAATCCGGTTTTCTGGTCAATGCGGAATACCATAATGTTGTTTGTATTCTGATTTGCTGCAAGCAGAAACGATCCTGATGGATCGATCTTGAAATTGCGTGGCATTGCGCCGCCAGTAGGCTGGAAACCGATAGAAGTCAGTTTGCCGCTCTGCTCATCAATCCGGTACATGGCCAGTGTATTCGGCCCCCGGTTCGAACCGTACAAAAACTTCCCCGAGGGATGCACTTGAACTTCCGCGGTGGAGTTGCCTTTGAAATCTGTTCCCGGAGGAACCGTGGTGATCGTCTGGATTTCCTCAAAGGTGCCTGTGATCGCATTATAGTTCATGGCGGTGACGGTCAGATTCAATTCATTGATGACATAGCCCCATTTACCCGTGGGGTGAAAAGTGAAGTGGCGCGGTCCCGCTCCGGGGGGCAGTTTGAAACCGGGGACAGGATTTGGTGCCAGTGATCCATCTTCCGCATTAAACTGGTAGATCCGCAGTTGATCGATCCCCAGGTCTGCGACTATCGCATGCTGATTTTGGGGATCAAGATTGATGGAGTGTGCGTGTGGGGCTTTCTGGCGAGCAGGATTGACGCTGAAGCCGGAGTGCTGCACAAATGAGGTGATTTCTTTCAGCGATCCATTTTTCAACAAAGGCAGCGAACAGATATTACCTCCGCCGTAATTCGCTACGAGGACATATTTACCAGTAGCATCAACAACCAGGTGGCAGGGATCGCCTCCGCGGGTAGACTGCTGATTGAGAAACGTCAGATTTCCCGTCTGAGGATCAATGGTAAAAGCGCTGACGGCTCCCGATTTTTGCCCCTGGAAATCACGAGTTTCGTTGACGGCGTACAGAAATTTCTGGTTGGGGTGAATCGCGAGAAACGAGGGGTTCTCCACATTTTCCGTGACGCCCACCAGAGAGAGCTTCCCTGTCTGAGAGTCCATGCTGAGTTGATAAATACCCTGGCTGTCACTCCCACGAGTATAGGTGCCCACATACACCCGATATTCAGCTGCAGCAGATCTCGGGGGAGAAACGAATATAGAACCGATTATCGGGAGCAGTAACAGAGTGGCTGTCAGGAATGGATGCGACGAAAACATGGACTGTCCTTACATCGAACAGGAGAGTTGAAATACGGAAAAGAACGGAGCTGGCCTGATCCAGCCAGAAATACCTGTCTCAGATTATTTGACATAAACGCACTACGAAACGCAATGGTCAGATTCTCCCAGGATCTGAAATACCGGGTGTGCCTGTCCTGTGATTTATCGACAAGGGAGATTATACTTTCAGGCATGTTAAAACGGATTACATTACATAATTTTATGAGCCACTCACACACCGTGATTGATCTGTCGCCCGGCTTGACGGTGCTGACCGGACCCAATAATTGCGGCAAGTCTGCTTTTGTCTCCGCGCTTCAGATTCTGGCAGACAATACGTCCGGCGATTTCATGGTCAGGCATGGGGAAAAAGAGTGTCGCGTCATCGTCGAAACAGACGACGGACACATGATTGAATGGAAACGTAAAAAGAAAACGGTCAGTTACAATATCGATGGAGTGGATTTCCATCGCTTGCGGAACAGCGTCCCCGATCAGCTACATGAAATATTGAAATTATCCAAAGTCAAAGCGGGCGACGCAGATGAATTCGATGTTCATTTCGGCGAACAGAAGTCACCCATCTTTCTGCTGGGGGACCGCGGCAGTCGCGCGGCACGATTCTTTGCTTCCTCCTCAGACGCGTCGGTTCTGATCGAGATGCAGAAACTGCATCGCAGCAAAGTGAAAACGGCACAACAGGAATATCAGCGACAGCAGAACGAATTAAAACAGGCCGAAATCGCACTCGAATTGCTGAAACCCATCCCTGACCTGGAAAACAAGCTGGAATTGCTCAATCTAAGCTATGAATCTCTGCAGAAAGAACAGCAGCAGATTCGAAATCTTGAAGCATTCATTCAGGAATTTCAACAGGCAGAGCAGCGAGTGTCGCGGCTGTCAGATACGGTAGCAACATTAAATATATTGCCTGAATCGCTGCAGCAGGAAAATGAGCAACCGCTCGCTGTACTGACGCAGCGATTTGTGGCAATTGAATATAAAACCAGGGTGAAGCAATTGCAGATTTCGGCACTTCAGACCCTGACGGTTCCACCTTCCCTGCAAGAGACAGATCAACTCGAAAAAATGATCCGAGAGATACTCAGTCTGGAACAGGTCGCTAAATCTGCATCCGCGACGGGGGATTGTCTGAAACAATTAAATGAACCTCCGCATCTGGCAGAAACAGAGTCTCTACAAAAAATGATTCAAAAACTTGCGGTGTCTGAAGAACGCACTCGTATCGACAGGCAAGAATCAAGAGTACTGGAGTCCTGTCAGCCTCCGCCCGAACTGATCGATCTGCAGAAAATGGAACAACTCTGTCAGCAATGGGAGCAGGCTGCTGATCAATTCAACGCACAATGTTCCCTTCATGCGAAATGCGAGTCCGAATACGAGTCTGTCCGCATTCAGTTGTTGAAGTGGGTTGAGGAAAATCCCAGTTGCCCGACCTGCGGTGCAGAATTAGAGCCCGACCAGTTTATCAGAACTGCGGAAACGGGGTTACAGGGGCACTCACATGGTACATGAAGAATACTCTGGCGTGTTGTTGATCGGCGATCCACATGTAGAAGGCCGCGTCCCTGGATTTCGCAAAGATGACTATCCTCAAATCGTGCTGGAAAAATTACGCTGGTGTCTGCAGACTGCTCGCGAGCAAAACCTGTTGCCTGTTCTGCTGGGGGACCTGTTCCATGTTCCCCGGGATAATCAGAACTGGCTGTTATGTCAGTTGCTCTCCTTGTTTGAGCCTCCGGTTTACGGGATATACGGCAATCATGATTGTCGGGAAAATCAACTGAATGAACACGATACTCTCAGTATTCTCATTCAGGCAGGAAAGTATCATTTACTCTCAGCCGAAACACCCTGGCGGGGGAAAATGCAGGGGCGTTCGGTTTTGATTGGCGGGACATCCTGGGGAAGAAAGCTGCCTGGAGCGATTGAAATTGCTCCCGGAGAAGACCCGCCACTGGTGATCTGGGTGACTCATCATGATCTGATCGTTCCCGGCTACGAGGAACAGGGCCATTTTAAACCCTATGAAATTGAAGGCGTTGACTACGTAATAAACGGTCATATCCATCGCAGGCTGGAAGATGTCATAAAAGGACAGACCACCTGGGTGACTCCCGGCAACATAGTCCGCCGTTCTCGCAGCGATGCCTCTCGGGCTCACGTGCCTTCAGTACTGAAGCTGGAAGTTACGACTGAAGGCTGGCAGCGATCCGTGGTCGAAGTGCCCCATCAGCCCTTCGACGAAATCTTTCACGCTGAGGTACAGGATGATACAGAGCAGGGGCTCCCTTCAGCTTTCATTTCAGGGCTGGCAGAATTACAGACACGTCGCACAGACAGTGGTGCCGGCCTGAAATTATTTCTGGAAAAAAATTTAACGCAGTTTCAGCCCGCGGTTGCGGATGAAGTACAAAAATTAGCAAATGAGGTTTCGAACCATGACGACTGATCAACCAGGAGCAGTGCCCGAAATAGAGGTGTTAACCGAACAGTTTCAGAAACTGAATAAACGTAAGATTGAATCGGAACGCGATCTGGTCAATGCAGAACAGAATCTGAACGAACTGAAACAGCAGGCACGGGAAGAATATGGCACCGATGAGCTGGATGCATTAAAAGAAAAGCTGGAGCAGATGAAAGCCGAGAATTCACGCAAACGTGCGGAATATCATCAGAGTCTGACTCAAATTGAAGCAGAACTGCAGAAAATTGAAACCGAACATCACGCTTCTGACGCGACCTGAACTCTGAAAGCAGTGGATTAAGAATACAGATGATGAATAAACCGCCTTCCTCTGATCACCCGGATTTTGCTACGGAAGAATTGCGATCGCCTCTCCCGTTGCAGCGTAAATGCTGGGAACTGTCGGCGGTTCGGAAGCAGAAAATCAAAGAAAAAATCACACTGACCGAACAGATACAGTTAACAGAACAGTATATCGCAATATCTGGACAGGTGACCGAAGCTCTGGAAACCCTCAGTGGGCAGTTGTTTGAACAGGAACTGCAACTGATACAGGAAAAGTTGACGATTGCGCTGCAGGAGGTTCTGGAGCAGCCCTTGAAACTCATAGCCAATGCCGAGTGGAAACATAATTCTGCCAGCGTTGAATTCCAGATTGAACGTGAGGGAAACACAGAAGACATCATGCGCGGGCAGGGAGGTTCGGTTGCCAACGTGCTTTCGGTCGGCTTACGGATGTTTGCCCTGATGACACTCGATGAGAAAGAACACCGCCGCGTCCTGGTTCTGGATGAACAGGATTGCTGGTTGCGGCCCGATCTGGTCCCTCGACTCGTGAAAATCATTCATGAAGCCGGGCAAGCGCTCGGCTTTCAGATTATCATGATCAGCCATCACGACTCCAGCATGTTCGAACGCTATGCTGATTGCATTTATCAATTTAGTCCGTCGAAAGAAGGCGTTCAGGTACAGAAAATTGACACGGACTGGCAGGACCACAATACCACACATTACGAGCGCTGATTTTTATCAAAGGATTTGGTTCATTTATGGCACAGGCGAAATATAAAACCGCACCCGTTCCCACTGAAAAAATGCCCTCAGGGATTCCCTATATTGTCGGGAACGAAGCAGCAGAGCGGTTCAGCTTTTATGGCATGCGCGGAATACTGGTTGTATTCATGACACAGTACATGTTGAATGCCAGTGGTGAACCGGACCATATGTCGGACGAGAAGGCGATCGCTTATTTTCACCAGTTTGTCGCTGCTGTCTATTTTTTCCCCTTGTTAGGGTCGATTCTCTCGGATGTGTTCTGGGGAAAGTATAAAACAATTCTCATACTTTCTGTTGTTTACTGCCTGGGTCATCTGGCGCTTGCCATTGATGAAACACGAGTCGGGCTATTCATTGGCCTTTCTCTCATTGCTATCGGGGCAGGGGGGATTAAGCCCTGTGTCTCTGCGCATGTGGGGGACCAGTTCGGGAATAAGAATCAGCATCTGCTCAGTAAAGTATTTGGCTGGTTTTATCTCGCCATCAACCTGGGGGCGTTTATTTCTTCAATCATGATTCCCAAGGTGCTTGAGTATTATGGTCCGCATTATGCATTTGGGATTCCCGGGATATTAATGTTGCTGGCCACAATACTGTTTTGGCTCGGTCGTAACAAGTTTGTACATATCCCACCTTCAGGCTGGAAAAAATTCCGTACAGAGACGTTTGGGAAGGAAGGTCTGCAGGCGTTATTGAATCTTTCAGTATTGTATTATGTATTTCTTCCCATTTTCTGGTCACTCTTTGATCAAACCGGCTCTTCCTGGGTACTGCAGGGAGTCAAAATGGATCAGGATCTGATGACCCCTTTTGGGGAAATTAAACTGGGGGCTGCGGAAGTGCAGGCGTTTAACCCCCTGTTTATTCTGATTCTGATTCCCACATTCTCATATGTGATTTACCCGTTGATTGACAAAGTATTTCCGCTGACTCCATTGCGAAAGATATCGATCGGATTTTTTCTGGCGGCTGCTTCGTTTGCCATCACTGCCTTGATTCAAATCCGCATTGACGCCTCAACCGGCAGTCCTCCCTCTATTCTCTGGCAGGCGGTTCCGTATTTTGTTCTGACAGCAGGGGAGGTGATGGTTTCCATTACCTGTCTCGAATTTTCGTATACACAGGCACCCAAATCGATGAAATCATTCATCATGTCTTTGTATTTTCTTTCGATGACAGTCGGAAACCTGATGACAGCAGAGGTCAATAAATTCATCATGATCGATGAAACAACTTCAAAACTGGAAGGAGCCAGTTATTTCTGGTTCTTTTCCGGTTTGATGTTTGTAGCCGCGGTCCTATTTGTTTTTGTTGCCAGGTTCTACAAAGGTAAGACCTATATCCAGGATGATGAGGTCGACACTGCTCAGGCCGAAGAGGAAGGGATTCAATAAGTCGGCTTGAAATTCATCGCGGGCTGCTTTTAATTCTATCTGATACTGTTATGATTTGTTCAGTCGACTGGGCAACTCGGCAGACAGAGAACTCCAATATACTTTTACTACATTGATTAAGGAATTAGAAATGCGTTTCTCACAAACATTTCAAGTGGCAGTATGTAGCTTCGGGCTGGCGTTATTCGCTGGTTGTTCTGCACAGAGTGACACACGTACTTTTGACGATAAAGACTCTGCAGCATCAGCGGAAGGCGAGCATGCGCATGAGCATGAACACGAACATGGACCTAATGGCGGGCATATACTGGAAGTAGGAGAAGAACAGTATCATGTGGAAGTGGTCTTTGATGAAGCCGGCCGCACACTGACAGCTTATATTCTGGGACCCGATGCCAAAACGGCATTCCCCATTGCCGGAGAAACAATCGATTTTGATATGGAAATCGGTGACAAAGAACACGAGATCCCCCTGGCTGCCAAACCTCTGGAGGGAGAAAAAGATGGGAAATCTTCACGCTTTGTTGCTGAAGGAAAAGCCATTCCCGATTCGATTAAAAAAGAAGCAGATCTGAATGGTCACTTCCATCTGGATATCGGTGAAAATCATTTTCATGTTGATCTGAAGCATGGCGAGCATGAAGGACACGATCATGCTGAACATGCACATGACCATGAAAAGGCAGAGTCGAAAAAGCCAGAAGCTGAGAAAGCTGCCCCTGCTGAAGAAGAAGCCAAACCGAAAGTGGAATAGTATTACTTCACGAATCGTGGCCATTAAAAAAACTCCCCTGTTTTTGCGAACAGGGGAGTTTTTTATTTAATCGTAGTTACCAGTCATGGAAACTGCATTAAAACCAGAAGTACCGACGACAGGTTTCGACCACATCTCCAAACAGGACATAAAACAGGCTGCGTTCGCCACAGTCAATCTTGGCGCTGACTTCGGCCCCGATGCGAAGCAGGGGAAGTTTTTCCTTGTCGAAGGTAGCATAGGTTTCCACGATACTGCCACTTTCTTCAGATGAGTTGGTCCGAGTGGAAATTTCAGTGACTTCGCCTTCATAAGACAGTTCATTAGATGTTGCCAGGATGAATTCCACTGGCAGTCCGATATCTCCCTTTCTTTCGGTGGCACGCAGGATATGTCCCATACGTTTTTCTTCCACGCCCAGTTCCAGCTGCCAGGGACCATTGGGATCCATGATTTCCAGCAATAATTCACCACGCTGAACGGGACGATTGATCAGAAGCTGTTCAATCTGGAACGTGGTAACAACTCCATCAATGGGGGCTTTGACATTCAATTTGTCCAGCCGGTCTTTCAAGATTTCCAGATGTTTTATCACTCCAGAAATCTGGGTCTCCGTCTCGTTTAACTGACCACGCAGTTTCGTAATTTCATCAACGGGGCGTTTGTTGTTATTTCCTGACTGCAACTGCGCATTTAAAGTTAACCGCATCAGTCGGAGTTCATTCAGCTTGTTTTCTGTTTCCAGTACCTGTGCTTTGAGATCTTCATTTCGAATTTCAACCAGGAGGTCTCCCTTTTTCACACGTTGACCACTTTCAACGTGAATTGCGACCACTTCCCCTTCCCAGTTGGTAAAGACTTCGCGCTGAACTGTTGGCATGAGCCGTCCGTCACAGCTAACGCGATAATCATAGGGGATCAGTGCCAGAGCGACACCCGCAGCGGCAATCAAGGCAATAATTACCAGGGTTTTTACCAGTGTTTTGCCCCGCAATGCAGCGAAGCAGCGACCGATAAATCTCCAGAGTGGCATCATAAAGATGCTTTCGTAATTGCGTGAGTTAGCAATGCCGCTGGCGATATGACCAGACAGAAGCTCCGCTCGGCTCTCCAGGTGAGGGCGGGGCTGGCTGTCGGTAATCTGCTCTACGATCAAGCCGCCAATCAGTTTTCTGGGGGTATCCTTCATACGCCCCAGTGCTTCTTCGTCTGATTTGATGACCTTGTCTGGTTCGAAGAGCGGGACGATCAGAATCATCCGCGACCCGCTTTCCTGCAGGTAGTCGGCCAGTGGCTCCTCAATTTGGGGAGGAATCGCATCATTCGAGCCCGAGTACAGAAAGGTATCCCGCATGGCCAGAGTTTTGTTTGCCAGTTTCGAAAGTAGACGTACTGTGTTGGCCCGTTTGTTGACCTTGTCCTGGCCATTGATCGCTTGAATCACAGTCTTCTTGCCGTATTGCATTGCCAGACTGACACGATCTGCATTCAATAGTTGTCGGCCGTCATTGACAACGGTCGCCCCTACTTCTGTCAGATCAAGACTGCGATGAATCTGCTGCACGAACTGGTCGACTTCTTCCCATGCTTCCAGCGAAGAATCTGTCTGGCTGGCTTTCTCCCGTTCGGCCAGATAATGGGAGGCATAACCGGACATTTGCTCAACAAACTGCAGATAGCCGGAATGAGCCTGTTTGGGGGCATTGGAACGTTGGAAAATTTCAATGACACCAACCGGTTTCTTTCGAATCGTGAGTGCTGCAACAACAATCAGGTTGTCCGTTGGCAGGTGGACATCGTTTTCCGCATCGGCTGAAAAGATGCGTGCTTCGGCTGTTGATAAGACATCGGATAACAGACGCTGGTTTTTGAGAATGGCTTCCGGCTCTTCATAGAATCCGGTATCAGCCAGATTCAGTTCACTTTTCACTGCCAGCCGACCGCTTTCGTCAATGAGCCAGGCGGCTCCTGCGGTCGCTCCCAGTCCAGCAACCACACGTCTGAGAAATTCTCGAAAAAAGGTCTCTGCAGCCACATTGGAATGAGCGAACTCTTCGATCTCCCGCGCGATACGAATGACACGTTCCCGCGTCTGAGCCGGTGTCGGTGATTGAGTGCTTGTCATAGAGATAGGTTACCTGTTATGTCGTTCGAGTAATTCCGGTACCTGATTGGCGGAAGCTGAGTGACTTCCACTAATTATACGGTATGTTTGTGATAGATACTGGTTTTTTGCTGCAGGCGCGTTGCAGAATTATGATCTGGACAGCCTTACATTTTGAAATTTTATGGGAGCAGCAGGGCAATTGCAAAATTCCATTTTGCTGTAAATGTAATTTTTTACTCATGTTGCGTAAAAGAAACGGAAGATTTACCTAACCCCTCTATCAGCAAATAATCCTATAAATGGCCTTCACATTAAAAGACGCTCAAATATTCATAGTATAACATACGTATCATGGTTACCTGATATAATCTAAATCATGTCAGCGACTTACAAAAAATAAGGTTTAGTGCCTTCTGCGGTCGTCAAACTGCTGGATGTTAAAATAGAGCGATCGGGATATGTGTAAGGGATTTATGGCTGAGGTGTCGTCCGGCAGCGCATCGTTATGGTCCGTTCTGTCCTGTAAAATTAACATCGGGTGTGTGAGAAAACGCTTGTCATGGGGGGGAGTGAGGCGTTAGATATTAGGCACAGAAGTGTCTATATTTATATGTCCGGGTATTTTGTCTGACTCTGGCACTGCAAGATACAATATTCTCACAACTATCCGCGAATCTGATCTGGAACAAATTCATGAATTTAACTTTGAAGAATACTTTGATCTACTCGATGCTGGCGTGGGGACTCTGCCTGGTTCCGGGTGAAGACCTTCTCTGTGCAGACGACAAGCAGCCAGCAGATGACTCAACTGTCAGTTCCAAGTCATCGATCACCGTCAATAACTGCCGCATTAAATTGATTGACCGAGTGATCCTGGGTAGCGATCGGCCGGGAGTACTTGAGTACGTTGAACCTAATGAAGGTGAGCTGGTCAAAAAAGGCCAGGTGATTGCCGCTTTAAAAAGTGATGCCTTACAGGCAGCAAAGGCAACGGCAAAGAAAAAAGCGACCAATGATATTGAAATTCGCTATTCTCAAAAAGCAAGAGATACCGCTTATGTCGAACTCGAAATTAACCTGGATATTAATAAGCGTGTTCCGAACGCCGTTACAAAGCTGGATATCAAACGCCTGACTTTGAACGCGGAAAAAAGTGATCTGCAGATTGAACAGGCGGAGTTGGAATTCGAAATGAATAAATTACAGCTGGATGAAATCGATGCGCAAATTGAGGAGACTAAAATCATTGCTCCCTTTGATGGCATCGTTACCAAAAAGTTTCGATCGACGGGAGAAGTTGTCCGGCATGGAGACGAAGTTCTGGAACTTGTCAGCACTAAACGGGTCAAAGTCGAAAGCTATGTTAATATCGATGATACCTGGAAGTTTCAGATCGGAACTCCGGTAGAAGTCCAGTTGGATATTCCCGGTGTGCGTCTGCCGATCGAAGATAAATCGTATCCAGGTAAGATCATTTTTGTTGATGTCGAAGTAGAACCGATTCACGGAAAATCGATACGGGTCTGGGCGGAAGTCGAAAATTTGGATGATGATCTGAAAGCTGGTTACATGGCGACGATGAAGATTATGACTGATAAGCCAGAGAGCAAGGTCGCCCAGAAGAGTGATGCCAAATAATCTCAGCATCCGGCAGAAGCAGACAGATTTAAATCACATTCTTTTACTGATTGATTTCAGAACGGGCTTATGAGCACATTAAGTGAATCAATGACATCCTCAACGGAACGACCCATTCCGTTAAGTGTGCGCGATGATTTAATCAGTAAGTGGATTCATTATAAAGGACTCGGATACTGGGTCATTAAAGATCCCGTTTCGCTTAAGTATACCCGTCTCCATCCCGAACAGTATTACATCCTGAATCTATTGAACGGAGCGCGCTGTCCGGAAGAAATCAAAGATGAAGTACATCGACAGTACCCCACATTGCTGCTTTCCATTTCTGAAATTCAACAATTGATCTCAGACCTGTACCGGAAAGGACTGCTGACCAGTGGACGACCCGGTCAGGGGGTGACGCTGATCAAACAACGTCGGGAAGAACATAAGAAGAAATTAACCACGACACTTAAGAATGTCCTCTATCTCAGACTCCCGGGCTGGGATCCGGAAACAAGTCTTCAAAGACTTTATCCCTATGTCAAATGGATGTGGGAACCCTGGGCGGCGCTGATGTTCGCCCTGCTGATTGTCTCTTCCTGGATCCTGATCGGGGTACAGTTTGAAGCCTTCCGCAGTCGTCTTCCGGAGTTTCAGCAGTTCTTTGGCTGGCCGAACCTGATTTATATGTGGTTTGTGCTGGGAGCGGCGAAGGTCATCCACGAATTTGGCCATGGACTGTCATGTAAACATTATGGCGGTGAGTGTCACGGGATGGGGATCATGTTCCTGGTATTCAGCCCCTGTCTTTACTGCGACGTTTCCGACTCCTGGATGCTGAGAAATAAGTGGCAGCGAATTATTATCGGCGGAGCCGGGATGTATATCGAGGTGATCATGTCAGCGATTGCTGTCTGGATCTGGTGGTTTACCAAACCCGGACTGCTGAATCACCTGGCATTAAACCTGTTCTTTGTTTCGACTGTGACAACTGTGATCTTCAATGCCAACCCGTTGATGCGATTCGACGGTTATTACATGATGAGCGATTTTCTGGAAATTCCCAATCTCAGGCAGAAAGCTGATAAACATTTGCGTGACACGTTTGCCTGGTATTGCCTGGGAATTGAGTCTCAACGTGATCCGTTCATGCCGGAAACGGGCAAGTTCTGGTTTATCGTCTATGCGATTTCCGCCGCACTCTATCGCTGGTTCATTATGTTCGGGATTACGTTGTTCCTGTACACCGTGCTGAAGCCTTACGATTTACAGAGTATTGGAATTACACTGGCTGTGATATCGATCGCTTCATTTTTAGGTGGTATTGTCTTTAACATTTACAAAATTATTGCTGCTCCGAGGGCTGAACCCATGAATTACTTCAAAGTCTCAGCGACGCTGACTGTCACCGCCGCCGTGATTCTTGGAATTCTTCTGATTCCCGTTCCCATGCATTTTGAAGCACCCTTTATTGTAGAAGGTTACAATGTAAAGCACGTTTATACGACCGGCAGTGGGCGACTTGAAGAGGTCTATGTCGAACCGGGTCAACACGTAGTCAAAGGTCAGAAACTCGCGAATATCGTGAATATCGAAAAGCTGGATGAATTGCGGCAGTTAAATACGGATCGTGACATTCAGATGGATGAGATTGCAAAATATCGTGCCCTGGATGATCTGGCAGGTCTCAGGGTCTCTGAAGAAAAGCTGGCAAATATCCAGGAACGGATTGAAGATCTAAAAGAGCAAATCAAAAACCTTGAAGTGGTCGCTCCTGTCAGCGGAGTGGTTATTGCTCCCGCCAGTCAACCCGAGCCAAAGTTGTCAGATTCCAAGAAACAGCTATCCCGCTGGTTCGGATCCCCGCTCGATCCCAAAAATGCCAATTGTTATCTTGAAGAGCGCACTCACATGCTGAGTATTGCGCCTGAACCTCGGTACCAGGCAGTTCTGTTTATCGATCAGGAGTATCGGAACGACTTTAACCAGGATCAGGAAGTTGAATTAAAACTGGAACATCTTCCCGAAAAGATTTACACTTCAAAAATAGAGCGAGTAGCGCAGGGGCACCTGGATTATGTGCCTCCGACTCTCTCCAATAAAATGGGAGGTGAGTTGCCTACGGTAACGGATAAAGACGGGCGGGAAAAACTGACCAGTACCGCCTATCAGGCTATTGTTCCACTGGATGTAGACGTGACTCTTTTTCGTTCGAACATGAGAGGTAAGGCACGGTTTCTGGTGAGCGAACTGACAACCGGACAATGGCTCTGGCGCTACTTTCGCAAAACGTTTCATTTTCGACTCTGAGTCAACGATTGCAGCGGCTTACGAGAAGCATCTCAATCTTGAATCGGAGTTATTATGAGCAATATCATTTCCGAAGCTGTCAAGTTATTGCAGGCAAATCAGGCGATTAAAGCTGAAGCCCTGATGCGGCCTTACTATCCAGCCAACGTCAATAATTCTCAGTTTCTCCACCTGTATGCATTAGCGAATTCCCAGTCTGGAGAGCACTCACTGGGAATCGATCTTCTGAAAAAAGCGATTTCTCTCCATCCGAAAATCGCCGAGTATCATCACAACCTTGCAGCCATCTATCGGCTGGTGGGAGAATTTGAGCTTTCAGAAGAACATTATCTGACCGCTCTGAAATTAAAACCCGATTATGCAGAAGCATATTTTAACTATTCAGCAACCAGAAAATTTAAATCGGATGAACCCATTCTGGCTGAGCTTGAGCAACAGTCAGCCAGGACCGATTTGTCTGATCAGGATCGCTGTTTCCTGGGCTTTGCAGCCGGTAAAATCTTCAATGATGCTCAAGAATACGATAAGGCTTTTGCCTTTTACGAGATGGGCAATCGTTACAAAGGTGCCACATTTGATATCGACCGTTTTCGACAAGATATCGACCGCATCATTACCGTTTTTACAGCCGAGCGTATCAGAGAACTGGCTGCCTGCGGTCATCAGAGCAGGGTTCCTGTATTTATCGTCGGTATGCCCCGCACTGGTACGACTCTGGTTGAACAGATCCTGTCGAGTCATCCTGAAATTCATGGAGCGGGAGAACTTCCCGATATTTCCAGTATTTCAGGTACGATGTCACAGCATGCATCGCAAAAAATGGACTATCCGGAATGTGTACCTTATCTGCCGGAAAAAGTATTTTCCGGTTTCGCGGATGCCTATCTGCGTCGTCTGCGAACGTTCGACCAGTCGGCTGCGCGAATTGTAGATAAGATGCCGGGAAATTTTTTACACCTTGGCCTGCTGGCAATCATGTTTCCTCACGCCAAAGTGATTCACTGTCGCAGACACCCACTTGATACCTGTCTTTCCTGTTATTTTCAGCGTTTTCGACGTGGTCATGAGTATTCGTTTGAGTTAACTCACGTTGGGCTTTACTTTCGAGAGTACGAACGCCTGATGCAACACTGGCTGGAAGTATTGCCAACAACTCCTTTTGATCTGCATTATACTGATCTGGTGAACCAGCAGGAAGACGTCTCCCGGAAACTGATTGAATGGACGGGGATGGCCTGGGATGATGCCTGTCTTTCGTTTGAAGACAATTCACGACCTGTGACAACGGCGAGTAACTGGCAGGTGCGCAGGCCGATGAACAGGTCCGGCCTGGATCGCTGGAAGAATTATGATCAATATCTTGATCCACTCCGAGAGGCTTTGACGGGTACGTCCCAAAGTCTGAACTGAAGCAAGGCAGATTATCATTACTGGACTACGGGAACAATTCCTGTTTTGTTTTGAGTGGAAGACCACCAGAGCTGCCAGAGTCTCTGATTGTATCCAAAGTTCTGTTGTGTGATCTCCTGCAGGGCGGACAGTACGGCTTCATTTTGATGGTTATGTTTGACTGAGACAGTTCGCATACGCACTCTGGGTTGTTGTGAGGGGAGTACGATCACTCCATTTGGATACCGACCTGCCAGCAGTCCCGCTTCAATCTCAGGCGGTAAAACCACGCCTGTATTTCCAAACGTTCCATTTGCACCGAAGCTGTATGTTGAACTGGTATCGGGAACTCGGACACGGTAAGTATGGCTGGTGACCAGTGCAGAGATCAGTTCCGGTACTACGGATTCGTCTCCGATGACTTCCAGACCTTCACCAGCTCTCCGGACAATCAGGTTGGATCTGTTTTTCAAAGCTTCAATAAAGTAGACGATCGCTTGAGATGCATCCCTTCGGGAAAGTGCCTGCAGTGCTGATTCGCGAATTGCCTGCAGGGGATCTGACAATGCCAGCTCTGCCAGTGGTCTGAGAGGCTTGTCACCCGTAATCTGTGACAGAGTCGTGACGAGCAGCGAACGCACCAGGTAATTTTCATGTTTTCCCATCAGCCGCGCCAGGGCTGCTACTGCGAACGGGTCGTTGATAGACTGGATGTTTTTTAAACCATCCTGCTGTGACTGGACATCGTTACTATTCATTAGTGTCAGCCAGAGCTTGATTTTCTTAAACCATTTTCGCTCTTCAGCAATTTCTGCTTCATTCTTTTCCAGAAGTTCAAGTTCTGCCGTAGAGACGTATCGCCCTTTATATTTGATGTAACCATTTTTCCGCATGACATCATCGCGGGTCATCCACTCTCCATCTCTGTTTGTATAACCCAGTGCCGCACGTGCTTTCGCGTGATCCGGGTCCAGTAATAAAACTTTTTCCAGTTCTTCGTGACGTTGCGAAATCAGATGATTTTCAGAGCACCACTCAGCCAGTTCCAGATGTTCTTGAACAGTATCCGAGATTTGCCTGGCACGGGTTTCATATTCCTCCACAGACAGCGGACGATTGGTAACAAATTCGATCTGCCGGGCAGCGACCGCAATTCTGCTGCCACTCAAAGTTTCAATGATTCGAATTTCCTCTGTGTCCGAGTCATGTCTTTGCAGTTTGCCGCGTATTTCTCCCCCTGCCTTCAATTTAATCAGGTCGCAATTCCCTGGTACCTGAAAAGCAGTAATCGAAAACAACAGGCAGACCAGGAATGTCGTAGAGGATGATGACCGGAAATAAAATTCAGTAAACATGATGCTGTTTTCTCATGTCCGTATTAAGATATTTTATTTGTCAGAGTACCTGACTGAAGCTCAGTCGACTGTTCAATCATTTTATCATATCGTGTAAAAGCGGGACAGGAACTTTCTGTGAGATGACTGTTTTAAAACATCGCCACTGATGAAAAAATAAAAATGAAACGAGTCAGAAGGGCAAAAGTGTTCTCAAGTCAGTGCCAGTTTTATCTTCGACGGCTCATGGACCAAGATTGTAGGGGAATGTTCAGTGGTATTGGTGGAAATTCTTAAAATGATGTGATAACAAAGCTGGATTCTCGTTTGGGAGAGTGGGTAGAATAGGATGTGTTAGCCAGGGTGCATGCCGAAAATCCTGCGATGGAGTTGCTTTTTTCAGACCGATTTCGGTCTATGGCAGTCTGTATTGTAGACTTGGAGTGTGCAACTACTGTCTGGTCTCTCTGGTCCGGAACATTTTTTGTTCTGAAAAGAACGCTGTTCTAAAACTCATCTTGAAAAAGATTGTGCTATGCCTGTTTGGAAGAAATTGACGACTGCTTTGCTGACATTAGTGCTTTCAGTTTCCGGAACTGATTGCCTGATGGCTCAGCGATTAAATGAATCTTCGGTAGGTATCACGATACCGACACAGCGGCAATTGGGACAATACGATCTCGAACGTGTCTGGTGGGGCCAGGCGACGGTGGATCCACAACGGGACCGGATCGTGCATCTGACCATTGATGAAATCAATCTCTATGCCCTTTCCACAGCCGGCATTATCACTGCATTCAATAATGAAACTGGCAAAAAACTGTGGTCGACTCAGTTAGGGCGTGGAAACAATATCAGTTATCCCCCGGTATCCAATTCCAAATATGTTTACATCACAGTAGGTACAAAATTGTACGCGATTGAGCGTTTGAATGGCGAAATCGACTGGGAACTGCAACTGCCGGGCTCCCCTTCAACCAGCCTCACAGTAGATGAAGATACAATTTTTGTGGGCACATTGAGTGGTCGGGTGTATGCATGGGATTTGGAAAAACTGGACGAATTAAGTAATGAGTCCAGACTGCCGGCTTGGCGGGAAAGAGCAATTCGATGGACCTATCAGACAGGTGATGCGATCAACACTCCTGCCCTGGTTACAAATCGGACTTTACTGTTTGCCAGTCAGGATGGATCACTTTATTCAGTAACACTTCAGGAGCGGCAACTTGCATTTCAGTTCGAGACTGACGCACCGATTTCCGCCAATCTCGCTGAAGATGATAAAAGCATTTTTCTGGCCTCTGAAGACCAGAATCTGTATTGTCTGAATATATTGAATGGTATTGTGCGCTGGAGGATTCGAACCTCATTTCCATTAGTCATGCCTGTTTCTGTCCTGGAGAATGAAGTCTATATTTCCTCAAAGAAAAACGGTCTGTTTCAGCTTTCAGCTCTGTCAGGTCAGGAGCAATGGTGGCAACCTCTGGGCTCACGATTTATCTCAATGTCGCCGACTCGTGTCTATGCGACAGATGAACTTGGAAATTTACTGGTGCTGTCCCGCACCGACGGTGCAGTTCTTTCGGCTGTTCCTCTTCGTAAATTTCAGGTTAAACTCATGAATGAGCAGACGGATCGGATCTTCTGCGCTTCAGAATCTGGGATTATTTTGTGTCTGAAACAGAAGGATCTGCCATTTCCGATCCGATTTAAAAATCAGGATAAGTATCCGATTCTTCCCGAGGTGGTGCCAGAATCTGCCGTTAAGGATCCGCAGGCAGAGACTCCTGCCGATAGTGAAAACGCCGATAACTAGTGGAGTGTCATTTTAAATTTGGGGTTGATAGATACCACGAGAGTGCGATAACGGAGCACGTAAACAACACAACCAACCTTCAATTTCCAGCTTGACAAAGCACTGAATCTGCATTTCGTGCCTCTCCTGCTACTCAGCTCTCATTTGTTTTCTGAACGCCTACTGGCTAAACTGAGTCCGTGTTGTGCATGGAACGACTCTGGCATACTCTGCAGCTGGAAGTCTGTTTATATCAGGCACGGGGAACTTCTTAAAACGACAGAGGGACTTTGTTTCTTCTGTATTCTCAGGTGATTGACGAAAAAACAAATGAGTAATTCGCATCCACGTCGTGCACTAGTAAGTGTCAGTGATAAAACGGGACTTGATGGATTTGTAAAAGGCCTGGCAGAACTGGGTTTTGAATTTATCTCTACAGGTGGCACGCGCCGCTATCTTGAAGAGCAGGGAGTCCAAGTCATCGATATCTCAGAATACACGGGATTTCCTGAGATAATGGACGGGCGTGTAAAGACATTACATCCCAAGGTCCACGGCGCAATTCTGGGGCGTCCCGATCTGGCCAGTGATGCGGCTTCCATTCAGGAATTTGAGATTGTTCCCTTTGAACTGGTGGTCTGTAATCTTTATCCATTTGAAGAAACGATTGCCAAACCAGAAGTCTCTCTCTCAGAGGCGATTGAACAGATCGATATCGGCGGTCCCAGCATGGTAAGGTCAGCTGCCAAGAATCATGCTTATGTGGGAATTGTGACTTCGCAGACTCAGTACTCTCATGTACTGGAAGCCTTACAGTCAGGCCCACTGACCGCAGAGTTACGTCTGCAGCTTTCGGCAGCTGCCTTTGAGATGACGGCGTGCTATGATCGTGCCGTTGCTAATTACATGGCATCCGTTCTGCCAGGCAGTGACTCCACACGATTTGACCAACAGATCAGTATCAACCTGGTTCGCCGCGATCAGTTGCGATATGGTGAAAACCCCCATCAAAGCGCAGCATTCTATGTTGAGAAACAACCGCCGGCAGCAAGTGTGGCACAGGCAGAGCAGTTAAACGGAAAAGAACTTTCCTACAACAACTATCTCGATCTGGATGCGGCTCTGCAGATTGCTGGCGATTTTGATAAACCTGCCGCGGTCGTGATTAAGCATACCAATCCTTGCGGTTGTGCTACCGCGGATTCACTGGTGGAAGCCTTTGAAAAAGCTTATGCAGGAGACCCGATCAGCGCCTTTGGATCGATCATCAGTTTCAATCGTTCTCTGGACAAAGCAACTGCGGAAAAATTATGTGAACCCAACCGCTTTATTGAAGCGATTATTGCACCTGATTATGAACCAGAGGCTTTTGAGTTGCTGACGACGAAACCCAAGTGGAAAAAAAATGTCAGACTCATGAAATGCCCTATGATGAAAGCACCTGAGGTTGCCTCGCTTGATTATCGTAGAGTCTCCGGAGGCCTGCTTGTTCAGGAAAAAGATGAACTACGTGATGATTCCGCTGATTGGAAAGTCGTAACCAGTCGCGAACCATCGCTTCAGGAAATGAACGATCTGGCATTTGGCTGGATTGTCTGTAAGCATGTAAAATCAAACGCGATCGTGTTGGCAAAGGATGAAATGCTGCTGGGAGCAGGGGCAGGTCAGATGAGCCGTCTGGACTCTTCCTATATAGCCGCTTATAAAGCCGGGGAGCGGAGCCAGGGAGCCGTCGTGGCATCTGATGCGTTCTTCCCGTTTCGAGATGGAGTTGATGAAGCTGCCAAAGCTGGTGTAACTGCCATTATTCAACCAGGTGGATCAGTAAAAGATGAGGAAGTGATCAATGCCTGTAATGAGCATGGTATTGCGATGATCTTTACCGGCCGGCGGCATTTCAAACACTAAGAAGGTCTCAGCTCTCTTTATCACTCCTGACTTGTCAGTAAGGCATTTGTTACAGTTGACGAGTGATATGAAGGTAGAGTTGAGGAACCTCGATAAGCATAGTGATATTGACGCTGTTTGAGGAATGACAATTTTATAGAACAGATGAAATTAAAGGAGCCTTCTTCAGAGAAGAAGGCTCCTTTCGTTATGGCTTATTGATTCGGATGGTTCCGAATGCGTTTGGATAATTGAATTATCCCTTGGCTTTAGAAGACGAGAATCACGTCTGTACCAACAGTAAACTGGCTGTCTTTGGTACCACCGTCAGATGTGGTCCAGGGATCTGCTCCATCAGCCCAGTCCCAGCGAATTTCAGGACGAACCTGAATGCAGGAATTGATCTTGTGGTTGATACCTGCAGTGATTTCGTAGTAGTTCGTACCAGGATTACCCAGCTGAGTACCATTGTGATCACGCCACCATTCAACTCGCATACCGGCACGCGTTGAGTCGCACATGTCGTAGAACAGATACTGGTTGATGCCGTAGGCTTCAGCATCGTCTCCTGGATCTGCAGCATCACCATTCATGAAGAACATATGGTCGTGCTGGAAGACATAAGACAATTTATCTGACAGTTTCTGCTGAGCTACGATACTGAAGACGGTCAGGTTGGAAGTTCCACCCAATGCGTCATTTTCACCACCAGAGCTGATGGCAAAGATCAGTGAGGTATCTTCACTGTCGCTGGTCCAGCCGATAGAACCCAGGAAGCTCCACTCATTATTCTGATTTTCAAAATCGTCCCAGCCTGTGGTGATACCACCGGACACAGCAACGTTGTCACTCAGATCAGTGCTGGCTAACACACCGGTATGAGTAAACGGCTCATCATACTGCATTGTATAAGAATGTGAGTAGAAGAAGTTTCCGGTGGCAGGCACAACTTCATATCCAATCAGTGTATAGAAGTGACCGGCATTGATGGTCACACCGTTTCCGATGGGAGCATAAAATGAAGCGTACAACTGTGGCATCGCCAGTCCAATCTGGTTGGCAGTAGCGTTGTCGTTGTCTGACCAGGTTCCGTCGAAGTTCGGGGTATTGTTTGGACCACCGAATACGGCAGTGTCAGCGGCGTCAGAACCGACTAACAGATCGACACGACCACCCCAGCCAAAGCAGTCTTCGTTGGCTGCAGCGTCTTTTTCCAGAGCGAAATACAGCTGGTTCATCATGAACTGGCTGTCAGCCTGGTTAAATCCTACACCGGGAGTGTTCAAGTCGTTCGCAGGACGGTTACCATTGAAGGTAATACCGAATTCCAGCCAACCACTGAGTTTCCAGCCGTTATCTTCGAGGAAATTTCCACAGCCATCGCAATCGTCGAACAGACGAGTCAGGCGGCCACTGCAGCAGTCTCCATCATCACCAGCTTCTTCGCCACAACAGGTATCAGGATTGGTACAGGTTGGAGCACAAGTCTTCGGTGCACAGCATTCTGCTGTTAACCGATCGAGTTCTGCAGCTAACTTTGTACCAGCATCCTCATACACTTTCGTGCAGCAGGCATTGGGTTGATCTGGTGTGCAAGAAGGGGCACAACCAGCATCACCACCAAATGCAGGTGATACAGCCATGAGACCCAGCCCACTTAAGAGGAGCCCAGTCAGTCTGGCTTTTCTTTTCAGTTCATTCAGTTTTCGCATATTTAAACTCCTGAGTACACGCTAAAGGTGCTTGGTCTCCATACCGTCAGAAGAGAGGCGTATATGCTTTCCAAAATAATGAATTGGGTGAAGCCATACTGACGGTCTAATCAAAATACCATCGTTACAATCAGATGACCTGCGAGGTCCGATAAATTGAGCGCTTACATAACGATGGCTCTAATACGGAATATCGGAATTCTCCGTAGTCACTTTGATGAAAAGAGATACGTCAAGAATAACCTGACTGATCAGGAAGGTCTGACTCGTTCGGCCAGATACCGGAAGCGTTAAAGCTTAACAGATAGTAAATTATGTTAAACTTGCGCGAAGAATAAGCAGTCCGGTATGCGAGTTTAGGCTCAATCCAGAATTGAGGCTTAAGTATAAGACTTTATCGGGAGAGTAATTATGTGGCACTTGCAAACAGTGCGTCGACGAATCCCTGTGAGTTAAACAGCTCCAGGTCATCAATTTGCTCACCGACACCGACGTATTTCACGGGTATTCCCATCTTCTGACGGATGGCAACGGTAACTCCCCCCCGGGCTGTACCATCTAATTTTGCTAAAATTAATCCAGAACATTCGATAGATTTCGAAAAATGTTCTGCCTGGCTGATTCCATTTTGTCCAGTGGTAGCGTCCAGGACTAATAAACTTTCGTGAGGTGCATTCGGGATTTTTTTGCCGACAACCCGTTTGATTTTTTCCAGTTCCTCCATCAGGTTTGTGTGAGTTTGAAGGCGTCCTGCTGTGTCGATAATCAGGTAATCTACGCCGGTTTCCAGGGCTCTTTCGCAACCTGAATAGGCCACGCTGGCAGGATCTGTACCATCAGGTCTGGTGACGATTTCACAACCTAATCGATTTGCCCACATCGTGAGCTGTTCAACTGCAGCGGCCCGGAATGTATCTCCGGCTGCTAATAATACCGTTTTGTTCTGTTTCAGGATCAGATTTGCCAGCTTTGCAATCGAAGTGGTTTTTCCGACACCATTCACTCCTGCCACCAGAATAACAGTGACGCCGTCTGAATTCTGATTTAAAGGAGATAATGGGTCTGTGATATCCCATTTTGTATCTCCCTCCCCTTCGAGAAGCGTACGGATTTTCTCTTTTACTGTCTCTTCGATTTCATCGAGAATGACAGTACGTCCGCCATGTTTTTTACGGATTTCCTCGCAGATGGCTGAAGAGGCAGTAACCCCCATGTCCGTTTTGATCAAACGGGCTTCAAACTGTTCAATTTTCTGGTCATCCAGGATTTCGCCCGCTTTGAATAAATCGCGAACGTCGGTTCTCAATACTTCTTTTGTTTTTTCTAAACCACGTTTTAATCGGTCAAACAGACCCATTTTAATTCTCTCTTTTTGCAGGCAGCTGATTGAAATATGTTCTGAAATACCAGGAAATACCAGAATGTCAGACGGGGATAATATAGTGTCGGGCGTCAGACAGCAAGTATCTGCTTTTCTGATATCTATTTAAAAATCTACTGTGGCATTGTTGATTAAGTTGTTAAATCGTTGAATTGCCTCTTCCCAGACGGACTTTTCCTGAGGTTCATAACGACTGGTCTCAACTGAATTCAGCACGATCTCCCTAATTTCGGACAGGGATCTGACCGCTCCAGCAGCTCTTGCCTGAACTAATACATTACCAAGTCCTGTGGCTTCGACCGGACCGATAATGACAGGTATCTGGCAGGCATTCGCAGTCAATTGATTCAGGAGTTCGTTTTTGGTTCCTCCCCCGACTATGTGAATGACTTCCAGAGGAGTTCCTGTTAATTCTTCCAGCCAGCCAGCGACTTTCTGGTATTTCAAGGCCAGGCTTTCCAGAGCACAACGAATATATTGTCCGGGAGTTTCCGGGACAGGCTGACTGGTTTCTGTGCAGTACTGTGTAATCGCTTCCAACATGTCAGGAGGGCTTAAGAATCGTGAATCATCCGGGTCAACAAGCGAACGAAACGCTTCTGCAGAAGCTGCAGCTTCCGCCAGTTCAGAATACTCCATAGTTTGGCCCTGGCGTTCAAAAGCGCGCTTGCATTCCTGCACGAGCCAGAGTCCCATGATATTTTTGAGTAATCGATAAGTGCCATCTATGCCCCCTTCGTTTGTGAAGTTCAATTCGAAGGCTCGTTTGCCTAATACCGCGGAATTGACTTCGACACCCATGAGTGACCATGTACCAGAACTGATGTAAGCCCAGTTTGGATTACCAGTTTGAGTCGTCGGAATGGCGGCGACAGCAGAAGCCGTGTCATGTGTCGCAGGAGCGATGACATCAATTTTACCGAGCCCCGTGATCTGCATGATGTCTTCACGCAACGTTCCCAGTTTCGTCCCCGGTGAGACCAGTTTGGGAAGCATGGCGGTGGGGATCTCCAGTTTTCGGAGCAATTCATATGCCCAGTCTCCCGTCACGGGATTCAGACATTGCGTCGTCGTTGCATTGGTGAATTCCACGACCTGGCTGCCGGAGAGTAACCAGTGAAAGAAGTCAGGTATCATCAGAAATGTTTTCGCCTGATCAAGGAATTCAGGGTCAGTCTGCTGCATCGCTAACAGCTGGTACAAAGTGTTAATTTCCATAAACTGGAGACCGGTAGCGTCAAATATTTCCTGTTGAGGGACTCGCGAAGTGGCAAGATTCAGCATTCCCTCAGTGCGGGGATCTCGATAGTGATATGGTTGCCCCAGCATTTCCTGTTTTTCGGATAGCAGAACATAGTCGACTCCCCATGTATCAACGCCGACGGAAATAATCTGGTTACCATATTTTTGTGCGGCCAGAGAGAGCCCTTTCAGAATGGAAGCCCAGAGGCCGGTTACGTTCCAGCGTCGTGTACCTGCGAGGGGGACAGGGCCATTACTGAAACGATAAATCTCTTCCAACTGGATTTTGTTTTCATTCAGGATGCCTGCGAGAACACGTCCACTTTCTGCTCCCAGATCAATACCTAAAAAACACTGCGCCGGCATGGATAGTCCTTTTTATCTCAATAAAGTCTTCTGGTTGATATGAAGAATGGTATGTAGGTTTCAGCCCCCTATCATACAATAACTTCACTTTAAATTCATTGGATACCGGTTGTCGCTCAATAAAGAATATCAGATCATGGATTCTTATTATGAGATGATTGTGGTTTTGGAAATCAGACTCTATCCTGAAGAAAAACCATATCATTTATTTCACTTAAACCGGCAACTATTTGAGATGAAAGATGCGATGAAACTGAAACTCCTGGCGGTTTTCCTGTGTTTTTCGATATTTCAGTCGGAATCTCCTGCCGCTCCGCCTGTAAAACTGATTTTCGATACGGACATGGGTAATGACATTGATGATGCATTGGCACTAGCTGTCATCCATGCTTTACAGAGCAGGGGAGAATGTGAACTACTGGCAGTCACCAGCAGTAAAGATAATCCCTGGTCGATTATGTACTGTGATGTCGTAAATTCATTTTATGGCCGCCCTGGTATCCCCCTGGGCACAGTCAGCAAGGGAGTGACAAACCTTGAGGGCTCCTATACTCGTAAAGTGGTGGAAACGTCTGAGAAGGGGCAGCCTGTATTTGCACGCCGTTTTCAAAATGCAGAACAGATTCCGGATGCGGTTTCCGTCCTGAGGTCTACGCTGGCAGCACAGCCCGATCATTCAGTGGTTCTTGTTGTCGTCGGTTTTTCAACGAATATCGCGAGACTGCTTCAGTCACCCGGCGATCAGATCAGTCCACTGACGGGACTGGAACTTGTGTCCCGAAAAGTGAAACTGCTTTCTCAGATGATAGGACGCTTTGACCGGGATAAACCTGCTGACTTCCATGAGTATAATGTTAAACTGGATGTTCCTGCTGCAAAAACGGTTTATAAATTGTGGCCTGCTGAAATTCCCATTGTCGTTAGCGGCTGGGAGGTGGGGCGTGCGATACAGAATCGAGCCAGTAGTATCCAGAACGATTATGATTATGTGAAATATCATCCGGTAAAAATGGGATACGAATATTGGCATGAAATGCCTTATGATCGCCCCACCTATGATTTAACAAGTGTGCTGTATGCAATCAGGCCCGGTCGTGGTTACTTTGGACTGTCGAAGCCAGGTCAGTTTAAGATCAACAAACTCGGAAAGCTGGAACACACTGTCAAACCTGACGGAAACCAGCAATATCTTACTTTGACTCCGGATCAGATAATCAGGGTACAGGAAGTTCTGGAAAATCTCTCCAGTCAACCACCTGCGAAGTAGAACAAATTTAACCTCTCATTTTTTCTCCTGGAGGAGGATTCCTGTGAATCAGAAGACGGAAGATCATGTAGAACCATCCTTCGGTAAGCGTTTTCAAACCGCTTTGAAGAATCTGGGAATCGGAATTATTTTCCTGATGGCGGGGTTGTTTTTGCTCTGGCATAACGAGACTGAAATCCTCGAGCGGGAACTCAGAATTTCCCAGGCCGAGTCTGTCTTGTCCGAGAATCAGGATGAGGCCTCCGCGCAGCAGGGGCAGACAAATACGGAGAGTCGTAATTTAGAATCTACAACTCTTTTCAACTGGGGGCTGCGGTTTGCCGGATGGATTATTGTATTTCTGGGATTAGCAACACTGTTCAAACCGCTTGTTGTACTCGTTGATAAGATCCCTTTCCTCTGGAATTTTGTAGGCCGTGGAATCACAGTCTTTGCTTTGCTGAGTTCCTGCAGTCTGACACTGGTTCTCCTCTCAGCTGTCTGGATGGTAGCGCGACCTGTATTTGGCGCGGTGTTACTGATCTCGGGGATCGTACCACTATTCATTCTCTATCGTTCCGGCAGACGAGCCCGGTTAAGACATGCCCTCCGAAATGCCTGATGCTATTCAGGCTCCGGATAAAAAATGTAAAAGATGCAAACCTGAAAGGTCTTACCTGCCTTTTCCAGGTTGCCGGTGTTGTTGTTCCTCGTTGATCTGGTTCCCAACTTTCTGCCTGAGATCTCAGGATTCCTACAAGTCGAATAACCCGTATAACCGATACCTTTGATATATCTAATACTCTCCAGGCAGATATTCCTGCGCTGAAGAGGGAATATTCAGGGTCTGCCTGAGGTTTTAGGCAGTTTCGTTGAGCCACCGGCTTGTAGACTTCTTTAACATGAGATTGAAGTAGAACATGGTAAATCCGGCCTACCGATTATTGCTTGGGATGGTTGTTCTCCTGTCAGGGGTAGAGACACTTTCTGCACAGGCTCAATATTCTCCCGATATGGGAGCGATGATCCAGCCTGTCAGTTACAATGCGGCTGCTGCTTATCGTCCCAGGCACGAGCCTGAAATGATGTATGAACCATCTCCGGAATACTATCAGTCGGTTGATGCGTATCCCGCAGAATATTATGGAGGGATGCCTCAAGACGATTCTGTCATGCGGGTTCTTCCAGAAGATCGTGGCTGGGGTTACGACCATCCAATGGATGGATATTTTAGTCGACTGGCCCATAACAGCTGGATACGTGTGGAATACCTGCTTTGGAAAGCGCCTCCGGGAAACATGCTGATTGGTGCTCAAAACGATTCAGGTGATGATCCACGCAACCCGTATACTACAAATGATTTTCTGGGATTCCCTACTCTCTCGACGAAAGCCGCCGATTTGAGTTCTATTGGCAGCGAAGGCTCTAACGGTATTCGCGGCACCTTTGGTATTGATTTTGAAAGCGGTACCATAGAGGCTATCTTCTTCGGCATGAAGACCGATGCCAGCGGTTTTTCTTATGATCAGAATGATCTACTCGGTCCTTCCTTTGGTGAGACCGATATGATTTCAATTCCTCTCTTATTCAATGGGGAAGTATCTTCTCCCCAGCGGAATTTCAATCAGAAATTTAGCGTCGACTATAAAACGCAGGCGTGGGGAGTGGAAAGTAATTATGTCTTCAATACGGAAAATCTGTTTTTTCGGACCTATTATGGAGACGGTGGATTTCAGATTCGTCCGCTGGCTGGTTTTCGTTATCTGAAAATCGGTGAAGAGATGGTGGTGAAAGGTGACTTTGAGCGCGCAGACACGGACCCACCATTCCCGTTTTTTCAGTCCACAATCAGGAGCCAGACGAACAATAAGCTATATGTTCCTCAGGCTGGTATCCGAATGGAATTCGTGCATCCCTGGTTCACGATTGCGGCTGAACCAAAGGTTGGTTTCGGAGTCAATCACTACAATGGCAATGTTGTGACTGATCAATTCCTGGGACCGGATGATCCGAATCATCATACTTCGATATCCAAGACGCGCTTTTCACCGACGTTCGAATTTGGTATCAATGCCCGCTTTCATCTAAGTGAATACTTCACCTTCAACGTTGGTTATAACTTCCTGTGGGCTAATCACGTTGCCCGGGCAGGGGGAATTCCCTATTACAACCTGGACGGTTCTTTCGCTGCCAATGATGTCTCAATTCAAGCCCAGGACAGTACGGATACATACAAACTCCATGGTCTTGTCTTAGGGGGAGAATTCAGCTGGCCATAATACATGGCGTGTCAATGCTGACTCAGCTTATGCGATCAGTTTATCGACCACTTTACCGCCGACGTTCGTCAGTCGAATATCCAGACCACCAAAATTCTGAGCCAGTTTCAGATGATTCAGGCCAAACAAATGCAGCAGCGTGGCATGAAAATCATTGATGTGAACAGGGGCTTCTTCGACTGACCAACCCAGTTCCGTCGTTTTACCGATGACCTGTCCGCCTTTGACTCCCCCACCTGCCATCCACAGACTGAAAGCGCCCGGATGATGGTCTCGGCCAGTGACTGCTTTTGAGCCAGTCCGGTTTTCTCCCAATGGTGTCCGTCCGAATTCACCAGCCATCACGACCAGCGTTGAGTCAAGAAGACCCCGCTGTTTAAGGTCTTTGAGGAGTGCAGCTACGGGCTGATCGACGATTCCTGCGTTTCGTTTTATACCGGCATCCAGACCGCTGTGGTGGTCCCAGGAGGCGTGATAAAGATTGACGAACCGGACTCCGCGTTCCACCATTCGCCGAGCCAGCAGGCAATTCCGTGCGAAAGCAGCTTCTGCATCGGCGCCGCCACCACGCTTACCGGTCTTGGCATCTCCTTTGCGGTTCACTCCATAGGCTTCCTGTGTTTCCTTCGTCTCGCTGGATAACTCAATGAGTTCGGGCGCCGAAGACTGCATTTGAAAAGCGAGTTCATAGCTGGCGATCCGACTCGCGATTTCATCATCGCCTGTGGCAGCAAGTTGTTCGTTGTTCAGCTTCGTAATCGCTTCCAGACCAGACCTCTGCATTGTGGGAGTGATGCCGGGAGGATTGTTCAGATTTAATACCGGCTCACCCTGATTTCGGAATAATACACCAGCGTATGTCGAGGGCAGTGAGCCGCTGGACCAGAGCGAAGCGCCCCCACTGGCACCCCGTCCTGCGGTCAACACAACATATCCAGGCAGATTGTTCGACTGGCTACCCAACCCGTAGGTTAACCATGACCCAACACTGGGCCTGCCAAAACGTCCGACACCCGTATTCATCATCAACTGGGCCGGATGATGGTTGAACTGTTCGGTATACATCGAACGGATCAAGGCGATGTCGTCCGCACAGGTAGCAATATTGGGGAGTAAATCAGAAAATTCGGTTCCGCATTCGCCCGACTTCGTGAATTTTCTCGGACTGCCGCTCAGGGTTGCGGTCTCTTTATTAATGAAAGCGAACCGCACCTTCTCAGTCAGCTCTTTGGGGAGAGGCTGACCGTTTAATTCCTGTAACTTGGGCTTAGGGTCATACAGGTCAATCTGGCTGGGACCTCCTGCCAGAAATATGAAAATGCAGTTTTTCGCGGTGCCGGGAAAATGTGAATCTTTGGGAGACAGGGGATTTGTCGCATTCTTTTCCGAGGCAATTAATCCCTCTTTTTCCAGCATTGAAGCCAGAGCGTAGCTGGCGACACTACAGGATGAATTCATCAGGAAGCGACGTCGTGCCAGATTCAGATTGAATGGTTCGGTGTTCATCATTGCATTGTTCCGTTAGAGAGATGCCAGTCTGTGTCGAGTTTTGCTGTAGCGTCTTCAATGCCCTTTGGGTCGAGTCTATTAGTTGAGAGACGCTTTGGTTAAATGTAATACGCTCCAGCACGCAGGGAAAGTTGGCATTCTTAGGTTAACCGCGGGTTACAAATTCATCGAGATTCATTAAAACCCGTCCAATCATAATCCAGGTTGCGACTTCTTTCGGTGTACTTCCTTCAGGGATCTGGAGTTGATTCGTTAAATCGCTGACTGCTGTCTGATCTGCTTCCAGTAGTTTTGTCTGTTCCTCATGAAGCTGACGGATAATTTGAATTTCCTGAGCTGAAGGCTGCCGTGCCAGACAGAGCTCAAACGCAAAATTGATTCGCTCATCGAGTGAAAGGTTATTTTGCTGAGTCCTATCCACGATCCGTGTGCCCAGCTTTTGAGAACACTCAAAAAAGACCGGGTCATTCCAGATCGTTAATGCCTGCAGTGGTGTATTGGAGCGCTCCCTACGGGTACAACTCAGATTTGAATCGGGGGAGTCAAACGTCATCAGCATGGGATAAGGGACGGTACGTTGAAAGAACGTATATAGTCCACGCCGGTAGCGGTCATCTCCCTGACTGGCTGTCCATTTCACCGAATTGGCATAACCCAGGTTCGCGATCCCTTCGGGCTGGGGAGGATTCACGCTGGGGCCTCCTACTTTATGCTTTAACAATCCGCTGACGGACAATGCCTGATCGCGGATGATTTCTGCTTCCACCCGCAGGCGGTTCTGGTGAGACAACCAGGTATTATACGGATCGCGTTCCGCAAGTTCCGGACGGTTCGTTGAAGACTGGCGATAAGTTGCGGATGTGACGATCAGCTTGTGAAGCTGCTTCAGACTCCAGTTATTCTTGCGAAACTGAGTCGCCAGCCAGTCGAGTAATTCCGGATGTGAGGGGGGCTCTCCCTGCGTGCCAAAATCATTGACGGTAAATACGATTCCCCGACCAAAGTAACGGCTCCAGATACGGTTCACGGTCACTCGGGCTGTTAATGGGTGACGGGACTCGAACAGCCAGCGTGCCAGATCGAGACGGTCTGGGCTGGTCGTTCCGATGGGGGGCAGGACCGCAGGTGTATTGGCTTTGACTTCATCTGCAGGGTTCAGGAAGTCACCTCTTACCAGCAAGTGTGTTTTGCGTGGTACTTTCAGGTGATCGACAACCTGTGCTTTCGTGGTTTCAGCCGGATCACGCGGCGCTTTTTTACGATGGGCAAGTTCTTGCGCTTTCAGTTTCTTTAGCTGAGGATCGATGGTTTTATAATACTCCAGCAGTTCCTGTCGTTGTTCAGAAGTTCTCTGCTCAGCCGGGGTTTTCAAGGTCTCGACGATCAGGTCTGTCATACCAGTAAGAGGCAATGGTGTGTCGGCCGTCGTAAGTGAAATGCGAAAGCGTCCCAGATTATGATATGTTTTTTTCGTAGTGGACTGCTGCAGCGAAACGGTGACCAGCGTCCCCTTTTCGAAACCGAATGGTTTTTTCGCCTCGAACGTAGCAATCTGCTGTTTTCCTTCCTGAGGAGCAATGGACCAACCGGTATGAGGACTGTTGTTGATGACACGATCAACTTTGTAACCATCCATTTCAAAGCTGGCTTTTGCATTCTGTAATGCAATTTCACTGGCAGATTCAGGAGTTTCCACAGGCGCCGTTTCAAGCGTAAGCATGGTCAATTCGAAATCGCCAGTAGCACTGCGGCCAGGACCCTGCCTGGGTAGACTGGGGTCGGTGAGTGCTTCGAGTCGAATGCCTTTGATGTTCTGCAGATTTGTTTTAAAAGTGACTGTATAAATTTCTGCGCGACCTGGATTTTCACCCTCTGCCAATACGCTACGATCCGGCAGGATTTTCAGTGTCGTTTTCTGTTTGGCATTCACTGTTTCCGGATTCAGGATCGTCCAGACGGGTTTTTGTTCTGGTATCTGTTTTTCCCACTGCATCAGCGCTGATGCCAACTCGTTCTGTTCATAATCCTGAATCGCCTGTACCAGGGGCTGATGGGCACCCTGATAGACTTGGTTGGCTTTATCGAATTTCGCCTGATCAGCAGGCAGGGGAGCTCCAATATCGGGTTCTGTGAGCGAATTGAAAAAAGAGTACAGGCGATAATATTCCCGCTGTGTGATGGGATCATATTTATGAGTGTGACACTGGGCACATTCTACAGTAATACCCAGCCAGATAGATCCCAGGGTATTCGTACGGTCCACAGTCCGTTTGACGCGATCTTCCTCCGGATCGGTTCCCCCTTCCGTGTTAATCAAGGTATTGCGATGGAATCCAGTAGCCACCAGTTCGTCCAGAGAAGGATCCGGAAACAGATCGCCGGCGATCTGCTGCTTTGAAAACTGATCGAAGGGAAGATCCTGATTCAATGCATTGATGACCCAGGTTCGCCAGCGCCAGGCATGGGGACGCTTCCGGTCCTTTTCGTAGCCATCACTGTCTGCATACCGGGCCAGGTCAAGCCAGTGTCGTGCCCAGCGTTCCCCATAATGCGGTGAGGCCAGCAGATGGTCGACCAGTTTTTCATACCAGTTTGGGTTGGGATCAGAGTTCCATTTCTGCCAGTCGTCAACAGAGGGAGGCAGTCCGGTCAAATCCAGATAGATGCGGCGAATCAGAGTGCTGCGGTCCGCTTCTTCCGAGGGGCTTACTTTTTCCTGTTCCAGTTTCTGCAGGATAAATGTATCGATACCATTTTTGACCCAGTCGGTCTGCTGTACCTCGGGTAAAGAAACTTCCTTGATGGGCTGAAATGACCAGTGGTCTGAACCAGCCAGACCTGTATTTGAGTCTGGCACTTCGGGCCAACTGGCTCCCTGTTTGATCCAGCGCCGGACCAATGCCAGTTCCTCTTTACTTAAGGGGGTTCCTTCACCTTCCGGGGGCATCTGGTCGCCATCCCCAGTGCCGGAAATGCGATGATAGAGCTCGCTGTTATGGCTGTCGCCCGGAGTAATTGCCCGGCCACTGTCTCCCCCTTCCAGGGCTCGACTTTTCAGATCCAGGCGAAATCCACCCTCCTGGACTTCCCGACCATGGCAGGAATAGCATTTGGTCTGAAACAGGGGTTTGATCTGTTTCAGAAAATCGATTTTATCTTTTTCTGCAACAGCTTCTGCGGCAGGCAGAAATTGAGGCTGGAGTAACAGTAAACTCGGGCTCAACAGCCAGAGAGTTGAACAAAAGAAGAGGCGGTTCATTTGCTTGCCCTCATTTTATCAGGCAATTCAACGATCCGGGTGCGTCTCTGGAAGGCCAGTACTGCTCCATTGCAGCATGGGAGAACAGGTAAGTCCCCTGAGTGATCGTTCTACTATATTACTATGTCACAGCTGCGGATGTCAAATAATGATTCGGTGATCCACTTCTCAAGCAGAAGATAGCAGTAATTCGCAACTACAGTCGTTCAACCTGTTGAAAGAGGCCATTGCGATCACTTGCTTGTAAAATGGTTGAATCTGCTATTTATTTTTATCAGCGACCGGGATTGAAGCTTCGATGGGGAACAGTTTCAGTAACATGGTTTTGTTGGGCCGGGAACCATATTCGCAAAGCTCAAATGATTCCGCGAATTTGACCTGCTTGCCGACTTCTTCTCCATAGATGTTAATCAGTTCTGTACGGTATTTGTTCGCTTCTGATGATTGACGGCGTGACCAGGCAGGACGCAGATATTCAATTCGTAATTCCGGTGGATCTGCAGGGGGAACTTTCGCAGCACGTTCCGGGCTGCCTCCAGCTCCTCCTTCGAGCGATTGCGAAACGAGTTGTGCAACAGCTTTCAGTTTCTGATCGAAAACATTATCGACGGCTACCACCACATCAGGTCGAAAGGGGTAGGGCTTCTGGAAACCATCGCTGGAGTACATGAAGACCGGGTTTTTCTTCAAGCGAGGGATATCAGGACAGAAATAAGGGACGGTTACCATAAACGCGGCATCCTGAACCAGTACGCCAACATATCGGTGGTCTGGATGGTAGTCCCAGGGACGATGAGAAATAACAAGATCGGCATTCCATTCCCGAATCAGTTTTACGATTTTCTTACGGTTCTCCAGAGTCGGGAGTAGTTCCCCATCATGAATATCCAGGACTTCCGATTCGACTCCCAGAATTTTTGCTGCTGCTTTGGCTTCGGCGGCTCTTCGTTGAGCTAATGTGCCACCTGCCATCTCAAAGTGACCAATGTCTCCATTTGTCACGGAAACCAGTTTTACTTTATGCCCCTGTTGAGCCCACAGGGCAGCCGTCCCGCCATTTTTATATTCTGCATCATCTGGATGAGCTCCGAAACAGATAATGCGTAACGGGGTTTCTTCAGCTGCCTGGAGAGATGTGATATGACACAACAGCGGGAGTGTCATTAAAATTGTAGAGCAGATGATATTTCTCAGGTTCGGCCTCATGGTATTCAGCTCCAGTTATTTCGGTATGAATCAACGGACTTTTATTTAAAATACCTGAGACGTTGAGATGATGAAAGTGTGCCGCAAAAAAAAGGCTCGCAATTGCGAGCCTTAATTAAGCAGTCTTTTAAGACCGGATCGGTTTGATCATGTATTATTTTTCAAAACTGCGTCCGGTTTCTGTACGTGATTTAGTTGTGGAAGCTGTCTCTGTGCTTTCTTCTCTGTTACGGGCACGTGCATGAGCAATACTTACCAGTTGTGAAGCGTACTGCAGTTCTGCCTGATTGAAGTAAGGAGTGGGAGCGGCACCACCTAAATGTTTGACTGACTTTGCAGCCAGTTCCTGCCAGCTCATTTTATCTGCCAGATGCCAGGCTGCTGCCTGACCTGCCTGTTGATTGACACGACCGGTTGCAACGAGAAGGAGCAGTTCCTGAAGTGCTGGATCTTTGACCATTTCTTCTGTTGGAACCATGCGATATTCCATACGCGGTGCTGGCTCTGCTTTACCATGTTCCAGACAGACTGATGTGTAAGGAAC
>TARA_R100001132_G_C3276067_1_pt1 | contig 43675 bp, 29 predicted proteins | sample TARA_R100001132 | Tara Oceans TARA_R100001132 (sample SAMEA2621247) | marine metagenome | biome: marine biome (ENVO:00000447); feature: mesopelagic zone (ENVO:00000213); material: "saline water (ENVO:00002010), including plankton (ENVO:xxxxxxxx)" | depth 800 m | reverse complement strand
CATTAAAGGCATCGAATGTCTTAAGCAGGCAGATCTGATACTGTATGACGGGCTTGTCAATCCACTTCTTTTGGAACATGTTTCTTCTGAAGTGGAGCGTACCTGTCGGGTCGCCGAGGGTTGCCAAAACCGTCGTGTGCTTAAACAGGATGAAATTAATGAGCGTTTAATTGCTGCTGCCCGAGAAGGTAAAACGGTAGTACGACTCAAAGGGGGAGACCCTTTTATCTTTGGTCGAGGCAGTGAGGAAGCGGCGGCACTGCGTGAGGCTGGAATCGACTTCGAAATTGTGCCCGGCATCACCGCTGCGACAGCCGCCGCCGGCTATGCGGGCATCTCAGTCACGCATCGTGCCCACGCATCAGCGGTTGCCTTGATCACCGGACATGAAGATCCCACGAAACCCGATTCTTCGCTGGATTACGAAGCACTAAGCCGCTTCCCCGGTACTTTGGTATTTTATATGGGGCTGCATAACCTCAAACATATCGTGAGTTCCTTAATTGAGGCAGGCAAATCAGGTGATACTCCCGCCGCCGCTATTAGCCGCGGCACAACTCCTTTTCAAAAAACGGTTCAATCTACACTGAAAGGTTTGCCCGAGTCTGTCCAGAACGCCGGACTGGTAGCGCCGTCGCTGATTGTGATAGGTGAGTGTGTGACATTACGGGATCAGATTGCCTGGTTCGAACAGAAACCTCTGTTCGGGCTGCGAATTGGAATTACCCGGTCCGAAGATCAGTCCGAATCCGAAATTCAGCAGGCAATCCGACTGGGCGCACAGCCGGTGTTGTTACCCACAATTGAAATCAGCCAGCCTGCAGACTGGGCCCCCGTTGATCAGGCAATCTCGCGCCTGAAGGACTATGATTGGCTGGTCTTCACCAGTGCCAATGGTGTGCGGTATTTCATGGATCGTCTCTGGGAGCTGGGATTGGATTCCCGACAGCTTTCTCATTTAAAAATAGCGACAATTGGCCCCTCTACGGCGGAAGCACTTCTGGCATATCGAATACGGGCGGATCTGGTGCCTCCTCAATATCGGGCAGAAGCTCTTGCTGAATCGCTTAAACCACTGGCCACAGGACAAAAACTGCTCTGGGCAGGAGCTAACCGGGGAAGAGAAGTATTGATCACTGAACTGGCAGAAGTCTCCGCGACTGTCGATAAAATAGTGGTTTATGAAAATCATGATGTCTCAGCCTGGAATGAAGAGAGCCTGAAACTGCTGGAGTCAGGTGAAGTTGACTGGGTGGGATTGAGCAGTCCTTCGATTGCGCGAAATTTCGAGCGGCTCTTAACAGATGCGGCGCGTGCGCAACTGGGAAAATCGATCAGACTGGCCAGTATCAGTCCCGTAACAAGTCAAGCCGCTCAGGAAGCAGGGTTGCAGATTGACGTAGAAGCCAAAGACTACCATTGGGATGGAATTTTCACTGCAATTCAGCAATATGCGGCATCAGGTCCCTGAAAATTCGAACCAGGCCTTCAGCCTAAATCGGACAAAGAGGTTGCTATTGACGTGAATTGAAATATTTACGATATTGCTCACCCATGAAATGAGGATGTAGTTTTCAGAAGCGCAATCTGAACTCTGGAATCATCTAATCCTCCTTTTCAGCATGTAAAAATCTGAAACATTGATCACATTGTCAGGCCAGGGAAGGCTAAACTGATGCGATTTATTAAACGTGGACTCAGCTATCTGACCATCGCCAGTTATGTTGGCATATTGTTATTTGGTATCCTTTGTCATACCTTTACTTATCGAACCGGCAGTCATCCCGGCATGTATTATATTGTCTGGGATATGTTCTGTGGCTGGTCTGCCTATTCTGTCCGTACGCATATCATCGGTGAAGGTATCAGTGGTAAGTATTATGAATTATCTCCCGGCCCCTGGGGTGATTTTTATCCCTACGGAAAGCTGGGTAGACGCCACTACGATACCACGGGAGATGCCTGGGTTCGCATGGCGATGAATACGCTCGATAAAACAGAGCATGAACCTATGCTGAGAATTCTCTGTATCGAGGAAACATGGTGTAAAAAATATAATCTGCCGGACATGGTCTGGGATCAGCGATATGAGGAACCCAAAGATTTCCAGAACTATTATCGTCTGCGCAGGGTGATTACCCCCGAAGGAATCGTGGCACAGTCGTATGTTCCCTGGTTGACACGCCAGGCGAGTCTGCAACTCAATGATAACCCACGCCTGATAGCAGAAATGAATCGTGGTCGTCCATTTTTCGCAGCAACGATTGGCAGTCAGGTAGAGGCCACTGCTCCCTCACAACATGACCCGAATCTTCCCGTTCACCTCGCCTCGCCAGTAGGTAATTAGGTCGAATTTTCGAGAGTCCCTTCCGTATCGAGTCGCTACATCAAACAGGATTTCAAGCATGGATGCCCCAGAAGTGATTTCAAACTCAAATAATTCTCTTCGTGATCGCTTCCAGAATTTCTTTTTTGCCAAAGAAGTTCCCTACGGACTGGCGATTGTGCGAATGCTGCTCCCCATGATCCTGCTGGGAACAGTCTGTACCCGCTGGCCCTATTCGCGAGAGTTATTCTCGGCCGATGGAGCCCCAGCGCCTCTGGCCGACATTTTTCAGTACTATGACTTTCTGCCAATATTACCAGGGACGGTTGTCGTTGGTCTGTTTGCTGCACTCGGTTTTTTCCTGTTCTGCAGCAGTATTGGCTGGATGACGCGGTTTTCGCTGATTGCTTCGACGATCCTTTATACTTATTTCTGTTTCATGGACTGCATCAGCATGGCGACGAAGTACTCCGTCATTGCAACGCATGCTATGTTTCTGCTGTCTCTTTCTCACTGTGGCGCTATCTGGTCTGTCGACAGCTGGTTAAAAGGCAGAAAACAGAGACAGTCGTGGCCTCAGTACACGAGATACGAATTACCTCGGTACGAGATCTGGCCACAAAGATTGATGCAGATACTGATCTGTCTCGTTTACTTCGGAGCCGCGATCACAAAAATGCATACGCCCGGATACCTGGAAGGCGATCAGATCAGCTACTGGGCAATGTCGCGGTATAATAATCCTCACCCGATAGGAGAATTTATGACACTGTATCCGATTTTATTATCGGTGATGTCATATATTGCCATGATCTGGGAAATTGCCTTCGTATTCGTCGTCTGGCGTAAATGGGGCCGAATAATTGGAATAGCAATGGGAACCGCATTTCATATTGGCACCACATTTTCGCTGGGACTTTATATTTTTCCCATGGTCTCCATATCCATTTATTTCTGTTTCCTCAATTCCGAGGATGTCCAGTGGATCTCTGCCCGCGTTCGTCGGCTGTCTCGCAAGGGAGGCTGGTTTTATCAGTTTGCCACAGAACTCGGTAAATTCAGAGAACGCCTGCGGCCACAATCGCTGTCAGTCTGGCAATCTCCAGCAGCCTGGATGACCAGTATCGCAGCTGTGTTAGTTCTCAGCATCTATGTTGAACATCAACAGGACCTGTATGGACTGAGACGGGCAGAAGGTAAGCTGGCCTTGCACGAAGTGGATCCAGAACTGGTCGCAGAAATGATGGGGCCGGAACAGGTCATGCGGGTGAAAGACAAGTTTCTTGCTGTTGATGTCGGTACACAGATGGCAGGCGGCTGGATCATTAACCGCAAACAGGAATTCAAAGCAGGTGAAATGATTCTCGTCCAGTGTGCGCTCAATCCCCCTCATGAAGATATCTGGATTGATTGCCATTTTTGTGAAGAAACCGGTCGCATCGTACAGCGAACCGGGCAGATCGCGGCGCGTGAAAATATGCGGGCCACATTTCAGATTTATCCTCCCGAAATTCTGGAGCCCGGTAATTACTATGTTTCGATCAGATCAAAGGGCAAGGAAGTGTTGAGGCGTTCGATCACATTACTTCCCAATCTGGCACCAGTTGCAAATTAAAAGGAAGCGGCGAAGTTACTTTTCCGCGTTCGATTTCTCCTGTTTTTTGTCTTGTGGAGATGTCACCAGTCTGCGAATGACTTCCGTGAGAACGGATTCAACTTCCGGTGACACGAGGCTGGCACTGGGACTCGATTCATATCCTCCCTGGCTGTAAGCGATTTCAGTGCAGATGTAACCGGGACCATAATCGCCATAGGCAGCCATACAGACGGTTTGTTGTGGGGCGAATTTTTGAGCCAGTAACTGATATTCAATAAACAGTTCGCCTGGCAAATGGAGGATGGATGCCGATTTCAGATGCAGACAGGTGATGGGAATCTGGTGACCTTGTGAGGCACGTTGATACCAGACAAGCCGAAATGCCGCGTAAGCGCGTTCTTTGGCTGTTTGATCCTGATCATTTACGATTGCCTGTAACTGTTCCGGATCCAGATGCTGAGAAACCGGCAATGCGGTCATTTCGGTCTTCCAATGTAAATCTGCAGCAGAAACAGGCGTTTTATTCTGTGTTTTAAACGCCGACTCCATGGCGCGCTCGACGCGCTGTGCCAGAATGGGTCTCATTCTGGTAGAGCCATCATTGTATTTTCCAGCAGCAATATTTCCTGCGGCGCCGTTGAAGTAAACATTCAGGGTTCCCGGTAATGCTTTGTTTCGGGCTTCCCGCGCGATTCCCACGAATTCATAGTTCACATCACCCTGTCCATAATAGCTTTGAGGGTGAGTGGCATAATAATTCAGAACCGCGATCGGACGATCCGCGTCCCAGAAACAGAGACATCGGAGCCAGGGGTCGATCAGCCCTTCGGGAGCATTGATGGCTTCCGGAGATTTTGATTTACTCCAACGCATGAGGCGGACTTTACCGTCTGTCCCCAGTAAACGACGATTCGAGGCAACCCGTTCTACTTTCGCTTTGCCAATTCCGAAATGCGTGACGGTCTGAGGGTTCTTCAATCCGGATCGAATCGCGTTGGCCACCTGTTCAATACACTGTCTGCCATATTTGTTGTCATAATTCTTTCCACCGAGTCCCTGGTCTTCCATGATTTTCCCTGTAGCAAAATCGATTCGGGGTGCGTCGTGCTGATGCAAAGAATGCACGGCAACACGCTCCGGCGTAGTTCCAGCGGCTTCGGCAAGCATTTCACGCCATGTGTCATAACCCTGATTTCCAATTCCGATGGCATCGACGGCACATAAAACGACCGGTTGTTCCTCAGAAATCAGAACCACACCCCGTGCAAAAAGAGGGGTTATGATTTTCCGGGCGGGGGCATAAGCAACCGGTACCCCAAGATCAGGAGTGACATCTACATTGAACGTTACAATTTTCAAATTCCCAGCCTCTACAATGGGTGCCGGACCATAGACCAGAATCAGGAGAAATGAAAGAGGCAGAATGAGTGAGCGACGAGTCAGTAAGGAAAGCATAAAATTGATTCCTGGCAGGGGACAGAGGGGTGAAAAATAAGCTCTATCAGTTTGAAGCTGAACTCCTAACTTAAATGGCTCTCGAGACTCAGGCAAGTTCGAGCGGGTGTTGCGCGACGAGTTCCCATTTTGAGATCGAGATTTCTCAGGAGATACCTGGTCCGAATTTCTGACGAGAGGCTCGTGCGAGTACTATGTCAGGCGGGTGAATCACCTTTTGATGTTCTCCTGTTTCATAGTCTTATTTTAGAGTTATTTTTAAATATTTTCGCAATTTCCGGTCTCTCAGTTACGTCCTATCTTCCAGACAATGAGCCAAAAAAACTATACTGAATTGTATAAACTCTGGGTTCGACGCTTTTTACGTGAATGTCCTGTCTTCCGTTCATTCTCAAAAACGCGCAGGGTACAAAATAATGTACGGGATTGTGACAATTTAAAACTTTAGAGTCTTCAACACTGTAAAACACAATTTTAGTGGCTTTGGAGACACTGCAATAAACCTGGTTACAGGCTAAGGGTGGGTTATATGCGATATCTGAGACGCGCACCTCGTTTTCTGCTGTTTTCTTTCATCGCCTGTTTCTGTCTGGGCATATCTGTTGTCTCCTTCGCCCAATCCTCCGTGGAAGCGGATAAGCCCGCCACCAGTCCGGACAATAAGGAGGCTGACTGGGATCGTCTGATTTATATCCCGTTCAAAAACATCAAGGACGTTTTCAATAAATCTGACGCCACGATCTTCATGCCTTACCTGGAGTACCTCGAACTCTGGGCCAGATCAGCAGGGCCCGGCACTGACCAGGAATTGAACTTTCCTGCGAAAGCTGTAGTCACCAGTTCCAGTTATCAGGCAGAGATTCAGGAGAATGTCGCTCGGATTCAATGCGATCTGACAATACAGGTTCTCGGAGACCCCTGGGTGGAAGTGCCATTACAGTTTGGTGAGGCCGCTATTGGAAAAGTCAGTTCTCCCAAGTCAAAAGTATTTTTGCGAGGGACCGGGAAAGGCAGTTATACACTATTGCTCTCAGAAAAAGGGGAACACCAGATACAGATTGAATTACTGACCCGTGTCAAGAATTCTCCTGAAGGGCGAAGTTTTGAATTTGTCTGTCCTACTGTCGGTATTACGACACTGGAACTGTTGATTCCCGAAGCCGATCAGAGCGTTAAAATTACTCCTCAACTGGTAAGACTGCCCACCAGTTCGCCCGCCGATGCCACACGCGTGAAATCCACACTGGGTGCCACCGGACAGATCAGTGCACTATGGTATCCCCGTGAAAGTTCAAAACCGGAAATGGATCTGCTGGCCAGCGTCGAGAATTCAACACTGGTATCCATTCGGGATGGCCTGGTCTATACCCAGGCAACATTGAAGTATGACGTGCTCCGGGGAGATATGCAGTCGGCACGAATCGCCGTACCCCTGAATGACCGCATTCTGGATCTTACTTCATCTAACACTAAAATCAAAAGCTGGAAGGTCGAGAAAAATGCAGACCGACAGGTCGTGCTGATTGAATTTCTCAATAAGTTACAGAGTGGGGCCTCCTTACAGATTCATACCGAAAAGGAAATCCCCGAGGAACCGTTTTCCATTCTGGGACTGGCCGATTCCAGGACGGATGGAATCCATGCTCTGGATGTCATTCGGGAAAGCGGGCAGATTGCCATTATCCCGGGAGAAAGTATGACTTTTACAGTGACTGAGACATCGGGAGTCACACGAAGTGAAAGCGCAGGGGTTCCGGAGAGTATTCAAAGACCGGATGCAGTTTACTATCGCTTTTTCAATCCCTCTGCCCGGTTACAGATTAAAGTACAGCCTCTGGAAGCCCGGATTTTTGTAAGCCAATTGAGTGAATGCAGTTTTGGAGAAGACGAAATCCGCTTGGGCTCTCAGCTGACTTATGATATTCAGCGTGCCGGGATTTTCTCGTTTCAGCTGAAAGTTCCGGAACAACTGGAGATTGATTCCGTCAATGTGGCGGGTTTGAAAGAGTACAACTTTGATAAACAGTCACGGATGTTGACGATTGCCTTACAGCAGAAATATCAGGGGCAGCTCAAAGTACAGATACGCGCCCATCGAGACCTGGAAAAAATCGATCAGGAATCAACTGTGAACGTTCCCTTACTTGAGCCAGTCAATGTGGAACGGGAAACAGGACAGGTTGCCATCTTTGCCCCAGAGGCAATGGAACTGATTATCAGCAATCCGGATGTCATCGGCGCGCAACCATCAACTGCCTCAAGCCGTCTCAAGTCAGGCAATCTCTCGCTGGCCTCCATGTGGGATTATAACCGTCGACCGGTAGAGATCCCGGTTCAGATTCGTATCAGGCCGACGCGACTGGTTGCTGATGTCGCCACCAGTGTCGATGTGAAAGAGCAGATTGCGGAAGTGACAAGTAGAATCCATTACCAGGTCCAGTATGCAGGGGTTGACACGTTCCGTTTTGCCGTACCTGAAGCGATTGCTGACCTGGTTCAGATTCGTTCCCTCTCTCCTGGACCGGCACCCTCTATTAAACAGAAAAGTCGGTCAGAACAGGCCGTCGATGGCTGGGTGATCTGGACAGTAACGACTCAACGGAGTGTGCAGGGCCCCTATGTTCTTGAGGTACGTTACGATATTACTCCCGGCTTGCAGGCAACAGTCACCAGTCCGGAAGCTGGAGAAAAAGCGGCGGAAGAAACTGAGGGAGAGAAAAACAAAGAAACTGAACCTGAGAAAAAGAAGCCAGTTGAAACCGCAGAGGGAGATATCGCATTAAAAGAGATTGTGTTGTCTCCCCTGAAAGTTCTGGGACTGGTGAAGAGTGAGGGGGACTCACGATCACGTGAGGTTTCCCTGTCGCGAGTCTATGGTGAAATTGCTGTTCAAAAATCAAAGATGCTCTCCGTCACAACTTCAGAACTCGACGAACAACTGGATCCGATTGATATACGCGAGCTCAAACTGCTGCCCCAGGAAGGTTTCCTGGCGTTTCGGTATTTCAATCAGCCTGTGACCCTGGAACTGGCATCGACCCGGCACAAAATCCAGGATGTTGTGGAGACGATTATTCTCAAATCGCTAGTTGAAGTCGTTGTGAGTAAAGAAGGCCGGTCTACGTATCGTTGTCGCTATCTGATGAAATCCAGTGAGCGACAACAGTTGAAAGTCGCATTACCTGCGGGTATGGAACCATTGAGCATCACAGTAGCAGGGCAGCCCGTCCCTCTGGAAAAGGCAGATCAAACCCAGGATGAAGAAGGCTGGTCTAACTATTTTGTGAATGTCGCCCGAGATCAGGCTTCGGATCAGTCTTTCCTCGTCAGCCTGCTGTTCACCAAAGCAGTGCCTCGTATTACAGACTCCTTCGGCGGTAATTTGAATTTACCCCTGCCGCGGATTGGTGGCGTTAAAGGCGAAAACGTCGTGGTCCAGCAATTGAAAACCGCGATCTGGGTACCAGATCAATACGCACTGGTGAATGTCTCGGATGATTTTCAGCCGGAATACGAGCCTTACCTGGACGGAGTCATTCCTCGACGAGGGGGGACTGATGTATCAGGTAATTTCTTTGATTCGTGGATTGGTGCTTCCGCCGGGTCATTGATCGACTTCCCGACTGAAGGACGCACTTTTATCTACACACGTCTCGGCGACAGTAGTGAAATCAGTGTGTCCTGGTGGAAGCTTTCATTTTATACATGGGTTTTAAGTAGCGCCCTGATTGTCATCGCCTTCGTCATGAGAAAAACACCGTGGGAAAACAAGGTCGCCGTCCTGATTTTTCTGGTATTCATACTGGCCATGATCGGATTGACGAATGCAGATATGGTGCTGCATGGACTGTATGTAGCCCGGTTTGGAATACTCGCATTACTCGCAATCTGGATTTTGTATTCCCTCGCAGGGCTGAGATCTGTTCAACCTGCGACCTACCCAAACACACAAATAACTTCAGGCGGACAGACTGCAGCGGTGATCCCACCTCCAGAGATCTTCGATGAATTCGAACAGAATCGATCTGACAAAGAGCTGTAAACTCTGACCGTTTCGATACAAGTGTAATAAGAGTTTTTCTATGAGTGACTCACATCATGAGGTTCGCCATGAGATTGAATAATAAAAGTTCTGCTGCCAAACCAATTTCTGACAGGCGAATCAGAATTTTACAGAAGGTATCCACAGGAGCTTTCCTGTTTGTGGTATCCGTTTCTATTTTGAAATTCGGCCTGAATCCACAGGCACTTGCAGCAGAGAAACCGACTGCGAAACAAAGCGCGTCTCAAGCTGTTTCAAAAAAATGGCCTGAGACGGCCGTCTATCTTCCCCTGGATCAACTCGATGCGATCATGTCACGAGACAAAAGTGGTGTGCTGTTATCAAAGAGCGAATATGAGACTTTAAAAAAACAAGCCAAACAGGGGGCAGGCGATGTTGATTTACCCTCGTCCCATGCCCTGATTTATGCTGCCGACTATCAAACGTCGATTGTCGATCGACAGTTACTGATCAAAGCGACGATTTCGATCAGGCAGTTTCGTCAGCAGTTGACGGTGATCAATCTGCCATTCAGCGGGTTGGCAGTCGAGTCTGCACAACTTGATCGGCAACCGGCGATGATTGCCCGTACGGCATCCAAGTCACAAATGTTGCAACTCTTCAGCCAAAAGTCGGGCGAGCATCAACTGGTACTGCAACTCTCGGCACCCTTAAACACAGTAGGCAGTGATCAGGTCTCACAATTCCAACTCCTGCCGGGGGTCGCCAGTCAATTTAAAATCGAACTGCCCGAAAAGCAGCACCTGATCGTGAATGAATTAAAGGTCAAACCTTCGGATTCAGCAGAAAAAGTGGTGGCATACGAATTCCCAATCGGGGGGACCGGCCAGGTTGGTTTGAAAATAACAGAACAGAGCCGCGAGCAAGCCAACGATTCCCTGATCTTTGCCCGGAGTGGAATCGGTATCTCCGTCAGTCCCGGTAAAGTCGCCTGGCAGGCGCAGACCACGCTCAGCATTTTTGGCCAGTCACTCGATCAACTGGTACTGAGTGTGCCGCAGAATCTGGAGATCATCAGTGTAGAATCGACCGGACTGGAGTCATGGGTGCTCAATGACAGTATGCAGGATCGCCGCCGTACCGAGATTACTCTGAATTATCGTCAACCCGTTGAAGGCGAACGGCAGATCATCTGTCGCGGTGTAATGACAACCCAGGCAGATGAAACGTGGCAGGTTCCCAATCTGATTATCGAAAAGGTCAACTCCCACGTCGGCTCGGTATTGATTCGTTATCCCCCCGGTGTCCGCCTGCAGGTGGAAAAAACGAATGATGTCCGTCGTAAGGCGATGCAGGATTCTTCCAGGGACAAACGTTCCAAAACAGATCCGGGGCTGGATTATGACTTCTGGCAGCAGAAATTCGAGATCTCCCTGGTAACACAGGAAAAACGTTCCGAAGTGCAAATGGCGGCTTCCACCGTTGTTGACCTGAATGAGCAGGGCATGGATCTGCGGCTGGTGACAACGGTCGAAAGCCTGTTTGCTCCCATGTTCGAATTTCAAATGAAAATACCGGCAGAGTGGACCATTCTGGGAGCCTCCCTGCAGGATAAGGAGATCGACTGGAAGGAATCGTCCCGGGAAGCCGGCAGCAAACTGGTCAGGCTGTCTTTTCCTCAACCGTTGCCCGCAAATCAGGAAGCTAAAGTGATTGTGACAGCGCATCGGGATCTGGAAAACTGGCCCCCGGAATCAGAGAGTCAACTGCTGAATATTCCCCAGGTGGAATTACCCCAGGCAAAAATTCTGGAAGGATCTTTGATCATCAATGCGGACTCTGACTGGGATCTGGTTCCCAGTGAACTTGTGAACCTGGAGCCACTTCAGGAACAGATTCCCCAGATGCGATTTGGGTATCAATATCAGGACAATCAATATTCAGGCAGCCTGAACATTTCACGTAAGCCATTACAGCTTGCCGCACACCATCTGCAATATGTCAGGCTGGACCCGACAACCCTGTTTTCACATTTCGAAACGACACTGAATGTCGAGCGAGGCAGTTATCGTTCCCTGATGGTGGCGCTCCCGGAAAGTGTCAGCCAGGATCTTCAATTTCGATTGATCAATGCAGCGGGGAAAATCTTAGAGCAGGTAGCACAGGAACCCCAAAATGGTGTGCGTGTCTGGACTTTAAAAATGGATCGTCGCCTGAGTGGCAAACAGATTCTGAGCGTCACTGTGGAACAGCCTCGCCAGAAAGGGGAAGCCGTGATTGTTCCCCAACTGCAGATTATGTCTGCAGATCGACAGTACGGCGAAGTGGCATTCGAAGCCGAGGGAGATCAGCGACTCAAAATCAAGGCAACGGGAATTCGCGGGCAGACTCTGGCGACCATCGATGCCGCCGAATTACCAGTTCCCGTCGCTTACCAGCCTCAGGAAAGGATTGTGGCCGCTTATCGGTTTGTTGGTATCGGACACCAGATTGAAGTTCTGGAAACACGCTTTAATCAGACTGCCGTCCCCACGGCCATTGCGCACCTCATGTCTCTTAAAAGTGTGATCGGCCCCAACGGAGAAGTACAAAATGAAGTGCTCCTTCATTTTTCCGCAGTCGGGATTCAGGCATTGCAGATTTCCTTGCCAGAAGGAGCGGAATTACTTTCAGCACTCGTTCAAGGAACCCCCGTTGAAGTTCGCAAAACGGAGAATGCGTTTATTGTCCCGATCACTTCAGATGTGCAGGAACATAATGCTCACACACTTCAGTTATTATACGACGCTAATCGATTGATGACTCAAGAATCCAATCAGCTGTCACAGTCTCCACCTCGGATCTCAGTCGTCGATGGTACGGGGGCGATTCAACCCTTACAGGTTTTAAATCAGACCTGGTCAATTCTATATCCTTACGATTATTTTGTCTCAGCAAGTTCGGGTGATTTCGTCCCGGATCAGCCTCTGCCTCGCCTGGGTATCCTGGAAAATCTCCGCCAGCATATCAGCCTGGTGTCCGCTAGAAGTGTATTCTATCGGTCTATGATTATCTTTTTTCTGGTGATCACAATTTTTGTGAGTATCTTCGCTTTTCGTAAGGGTGGATTCAGTGCCGTCATCACACTGCTCGCAGGTTTATGCCTGTTGCTGGCTGTCATTGGATTGATAATGGATTCTGGGATGCGAGCTTCTTCTCGTGAAGTATCAATCAGTCAAGGAGAAGCCCCTTTACCATCAGCTTATTACCTGAACGATGGTGTCGAACCTCAAGAAGGGACCGATGTTCGATTTCGGGATACCACTGTACCACTCGGTGGCGATTTCGATTTGAACGTCCAGCATGAAGCGGCACCCACGACTCACCCGGAAGAAGGTTTGACATATGGTTCCCAGCCTGCAGAAGTGGCTAATCAACGGTTACTCATGAAATCCAAACGCAGAATTGAAGGGGGCAAGGTATTTCAGCAATCTGGTCAGTCACCACGTATTAATGTTACACGGATCTCGCCGGACTCATCAATACAGGGCAAAGCTACTGACCTGCCTGGTCGTACTGCGGGAGAAGCTGACAAAAAGGAAAACGGAGATCAATTGGACGTTGCCAATCCCGAGCGGGCTTTGGGCGGACGATTGTCCGTGATCGCTTCACTGCCTCAACCGGAGAAATTCCGATCAATGGCATTTCAATATTATGGCGAGCCTCAGGAACAGCCCTTATCGCTGCAGGTTTCCCTGCAGCAGGCACGATCAAGTCAAAAGTTCTTTCTGGCGGTGATGTTCGGCGTCCTCTGGGCAGGCTGGTTACTGCGAAGATTAGCCTGCTATCATAAACTACTGCTTCTCCTGGCCGGAGTACTGTTACCTGTGGCTTGTAGTTCTCTGTTTCCTGTCCGTTTTCAACCCGTGCTGGACGGCCTGTTCATCGGCACTTTACTTACCGGTGTATTATGGGGTATCGAATGGCTGATTCGAACTCTCAAACGGGAATTCAAAGGCGCCATGAAGACTCCTTCCACGAAACAGGCAACAATAGCATCTCTGCTGTTGCTGGGATTTATTGGCACTAATTCTACTCCCGTGTTTGCCCAGAAAAAGCCGATCGCGGTGGAAGCCCAACATCAGACGATCGACAGTCTGCCAACGCTGCCTCAGAATCTGATCATTCCTTACGAAACGGGAACAGATCCACTCGCTTCGCAACGGATTTTTCTACCTCGCGAGGAATTCAAACGGCTCTGGAATGCCGCCCATCCCGACCAACCACTCAACCAGGAGACAGACTCTCTGGGAGCGATCAGTCAGGCTTTGTATTCCGCCGAAGTCAAACCCGGCGCTGAACCGGGGCAGGCAGTCGTGCATATCACGGGCAGGCTGGTCATTCATACTACGGGCTCTCAACCTGTCACAATTCCGCTCCCCCTGGGAAAAGCTGCGCTCAGCAGTGCCACATTAGATGGGAAATCAGCGACTCTGCTGACGCATCCGCTTAACCAGTTGAGTGCGACGAAATCCGTTGCAGAACATGTTTATTCCATCGTGGTTACCAAACCGGGATTGCACCTTCTGGATCTGGAATTTGATCTGCCCGCCCAACAGACCGGATCATCCGGCAACTTTCAGTTGAACCTTCATCCTGTAGCCAGTGGACGATTGACGGTAAATCTTCCCAGCCCGGATGCAGAAATCAGCGTGACCGGAATTCGTACAACGTATCGCAAAGTGAAAGCAGCGGACAAAGCGACTCTCGAACTGCCGATCGACGAGGGCGGAGACATCCAGATTGCCTGGAGACCAGCCGAAGAGCGGGGCGCCATTCAGGGCATTATCCAATGTCAGACAACGCAGGCAGTTTTGATTCAGGATGCCGGTGTGCAACTTCAGAGCACGCATCAATTTCGGGTTCGCCAGGGTCAGATCAACCAGGCGATTTTAAAAATCTCCGAAGACCTGCAAATTCAATCGATTACCGGTCCTGATGTGGGCGGCTGGGAGATCATGGGGAGCGGCGCAGCCCGTCAGATCAAAGTCTTTCTGCGACGAGATATCAAAGAAACGACCAGTATCAAATTGATTGCGTTTCAATCTCTGTCAGTCGGGAAACAGTCCCGCAAACTGGAACTACCTCAAGTTGTTCCAGAAAATGTGACAAATGAAAATGGAACGATTGGCGTATACGCTCAGTCTCAGTTCCAGATACGCCCTGAAAAAATCAGTGGTGCAATTCAGATTGATACTGCCCAGTTTAATAATCCGGAGACATCAACCTCGGATTGGAAAGTCGATGGGCTGGCGCTGAAGCCGCAGTGGGCTTATCGATTCTCCCGCCGACCTCTCTCGCTGGAATTCTCCCTGTCACGACGTCAATCTGATAAGCAGGCAATTGCCGAACATTCCGTTTTTGTCTCACCTCGTAAGATAAGCCTTTCCAGTCGAATTCGATATCAGTTGAAAGGGATTCCGGAATCCACGTTTGTCCTGGAATTGCCAGAATCCTACCTGGTACTAAATGTGACTGCCACGGGCATGGATGACTGGTACGTGATTGAACAGAATGCGGATGACATGCGTGTTCTGGTCGTTGAATTTGCAGAGCTCAAAACCGATCAGGTAGAAATTGTCTGTGAAGGGGTCATTCCGCGGGATGCCAGTCAGAGTAAAGCAGAAGTAATGATTTTGACGCCTCTGGAAGTCTCTGCAGTGCGCAGTGATCTGGCAATCTGGTGTGATGATTCTCTGGTGGCCCGTGCGCCCGAACTGGAAGACTGGCGTGCCATTTCTGCGGAAGAGTTGCCGGCGGATATGAGGTCACAGCAGTCTCGTTTACCCCAATTTGCGTTTCGTTCTACAGCAGAGTTGCCTGAATGGATCAAACTGGATCTGGTGCCGGCACAACCATCCATTACAGCCAATTCCCTGGTAATGACCACGGTCGGAAATGTTTCGGTAAGTCATACCGTCGCGATTCGCTGGTCGATTCAGGGAGCGGCGACAGACACTCTGTCATTTACGACGCCTCTGGAACTGGGTGAGCATCTTGATTTTCGCGGCGATGGAATTCGCCAGGTAGATAAACGGGTCATTGGTGATGCCGTTGTGCAATGGACCGTTCATTTGCAGAATTCCGTAGAGGGAGCTTACTTCATCACGGCGGAATCTACGCAGTCCCCTCCAGCGTCAGAGCAGATTGATATTCCCCGGGTGCGTGTGATGAACACCAGTGGGCTGGTTGATCCGCAAACCACGGAACTGGAAACACAACAGCATTATCTGATGATGGTAAATCATTCCTGGGCTCGACTCTCCCTGATGAATCCGGAGAGTGTGGTCTCCGTCAGCCGGGATGAAATGCCCTTGCAGATTATTGACTCCCTGGCCAATCAGGCGATGCTGCTGGCACGTATCATCGAGACGGCAAATCCCCCTCAGTTTCAGATTCAACAGTTTCAATCGGACCAGGGAGCTGCTGCCGCCGTAAACCTGTCGGAACTGACCACAGTGCTGGCACATGACGGCAGCTGGAAAACGCATGCTGAATATCGGATTCGCAATCGATCTCGTCAGTTTCTGGCGATACGGATTCCTGAGAAGTCTCAAATTCTGAGCGCGTTCGTTAAAAATGTTCCCGTGGCTCCGGTACTCTTGAAACAGGAAACAGAGAAAGCAGGTAGCGAACAACAGATCTATCTGCTGGCACTTCCCAAAACGAGTGCCGCCGATCTCTCATTTGGGGTGAATCTGGTTCTCTCAGGGCGGTTGTCCAAGCCCTTGCCCCAGGGCGCATTTCGCTGGCAGGCGGATGTGATTGATCTACAACCACCCCAGGTGGTGCTGCCTGCGGAAAATGCGGAATATGGTATTCCGGTCGCACAGACCCGATGGAACGTGTATATCCCGGATGATTATTCTGCCACTCCCCGGCTGGATGATCCACGCACTAACATGACTCCTGTTGAATCTCATCAGGCTCAGGAAGACACATCGCTGACCAGCATGGTGAAGGATGTAGAGAACCTGTATTCGGTTTACAGCAGCAGTAAAAGTGATCGCGTTCGCAGCCGTGCGATCACCAACCTGAAACAGCTGGAAAAGAAATTAGATTCCGGATTACAGCAGGGGCAACAGGGCCAGCGAATCAAACAGCAGATCAGTGAGATTCAGTTAAAGGAGCAGCAGCGACAAGCCCAGAAAGAAAAACTGTTAGGTGAAGCTAAGGATGCGAATGCAGATGGTCAAGTTGATTTCGATTCGGAAGAGACTTTCAATCAGCTGGTCATCGGAAATAATGCTGCACTGTTTGAAGCGAACAGGTCACAGAATCAGTCCTCACAATGGGGGTTACAGCAGGCAGGGACTCCCATCGGGCAACCAGGACCGCCGAATCTTCCATTAGGAAGTTCCAAGAGTTTGAAAAGTCATACTATTCGAGGTATCGGTTCAAAAAATATGCCCAAACCAGTTGATTCTTTCGGCGTTGACGTGAATGGCGTTGATAGCCGTGCGCTCCGACGCCAGCAGAGCCTGCAGAATACGACTGACCAACTGCAATCACAGATGAGACCATTGCAGGAAGAAAAGAAACTCGGGCTACCTGAAATGCAATCGCAGGCCCGCACTGAATCAGCGAAATCCAGAACGTTGGAAGCGCTGGTTGAGAAATTTAATGATTCGGTTGATCAGCGACGCTATGAAGAAGCGGAAGCGATCGCGAAACAGGCAAAAGAACTTGATCCTCAGAATCCTGTGGCCGAAACTATGAAATACAAATCAATGTTCCTGCGACGGGGAGCAGCCAACAATGCCATAGCTGACAATAATGAAAGCAACGTCTGGAATCAATTGAATGATGTGGAAGAGTCATTGGCAGATGCCTATGATCCTCAACGTAAACCACTTACCGGTGGTGGAATAGGTGGGGGCGTTCTGTCGGCTTCAGAACCCCTGAATGAGAAACGAAAATCATCAAGTGGAAAATCGCAGTCGCAACAGAATCCACTGGAAGGCTGGACACAGGCGGGTGGGATATCGTTGGAATTTGATATTCCATTGCAGGGACACAAACTCGAATTCAAAAAAATCAGCGGTCAACCTCGTTTGGCACTAGATGTGCGACCCGATAATACTTTGGAGTTTGGCGCTGCGTTGATATGGACGGTCGTCTGGATTGTAATCCTGGTTGCCTTGCTCTGGGGACTGCCTCGGATTGTTCGATCAGAGGCAGCACAAAAATGGCTGGGAATCACTCTGGTGGTGATCGGTCTGGTCGGCTGGTTATTCCTGGCTGGTGGGATTGCCAGCTTTGCCATAGCCTGCTTTCTGATCGGTGCAATCTGCCTGTCTTGCCTGTATGTAAAGCGAACCGCTTGAAATTGTTTGTTGATCTGTTGTATCTTGCTGTTAAGCAAATGAACTTCATTCAGCACTCCCATCTCAGAGGCAATTATGACGACAAAAATCACCTGGCTGGGGCATTCGTCCTTTCAGATAGAAACCGCTGGTAAAACTATCCTGCTGGATCCATTTTTCACCGGAAATCCTTCTGCCATCCTGGAAGCGGCAACGGTTGAAGCCGATGCCATTATAGTCAGCCACGGTCATGGTGACCATGTTGGCGATACGGTCGATATTGCCAAACGGACCGGTGCATTGGTGATTGCCAACTTTGAGATCATTGAATGGATGGGAAAGCAGGGAATTGAAAACGTGCATCCGCAGCATATCGGCGGGGCACACCAATACGACTTTGGGACAGTCAAGCTGACAATTGCCCATCATGGTTCCATGCTGCCGGACGGAAGTAACGGAGGGAGTCCCTGTGGTATCCTGTTGAAACTGGACGGCGGAACCATTTACTTCGCGGCGGACACCGGTTTGTTTTATGACATGAAGTTGATCGGTGAAGAAGGCATTGATCTGGCGATTCTACCCATTGGTGATAATTTCACCATGGGGCCGGCAGACTCGGTCAAGGCAACAAAACTGATTCAACCAAAGCGGGTATTACCCATGCATTATAATACCTGGCCGCTCATAGAACAGGATGCTTCCGCATGGGCCGATCAGATTCGCGGACAGACTGCTGCGGAACCAGTGGTGCTGGATCCGGGTGGATCCTGCTCACTCTGAGGAAGGTGATATTTCATCTTTCTCCAGATCCAGGCCGACCTGTATTTCATCGCCTTCAATGCGCACCGGGTAGACCGGCACCTGCAGTTTGGATTTGGGATTGTCCAGCCAGGTGCCCTCTTTGATACAGAATCGCCAGGCATGCCACGGACAGGTCACAGCTCCCTGTTCATCCACATAACCGGTGGAGAGGGGCGCGCCCTGGTGGGGGCAGAAGTCATTGATGGCCGTGTATTGACCTTCTTTGAGAAAGACGGCAATCATCAGCCCTTCGACATGAAAAGCCCGGCCTTCTCCTTCAGGAATGGTACCGGTTTTCGCGATGGTATGGTAAGTGGTCACTAAATCTACTTTCTGCGGCATCTGGTTCGAAATGAACTGACAGGTGTCCTGAGACTGCCAGAAGAGGGGAATTATAGTCAGTCTCTCGCTCAAGATAAACCGGAACGGATCAGAACCCGGAACCAGGCATCTCCAGTTTATCCCTGCTGTTTCCCGTGCCGGGCCGCCTGTCGAATTTCGGCCAGTCTGCGAATCAGGTCACCCATCTGATGCCGTTTGATCTTTTTGGATTTTGCAAGTGCGGAAGCCTGCTTCAGGAAGTCGGTGATTTGTTCGGGATCGGTATTCATCCGCCGCGCAATCGGGTCAATCACACGATGTTCTTTTCCGCGAAACTGTCTCAGGTGGAGTTCGGTAAATAACTGTTTGAGATAGGAATACAGCAGGGCGCGGCCATTTCCATTTTTGAAATGCAGATTCCCGACATTGTCTGTATGGGAAACGATATTATGTCGTGGCAGGATATGGGAAGAGAGAATGGGACCGAATCGCGTGCTATGCCACCAGCCGAAAATCAATAAAGTGATCAGCAGTTGAATTGTCAACGGGCGGAAAGTGGGGTCGATCAGTAACGCGACAACCTTAGAGGTTCCGGAAGCATTCAGGGATTCGTCGACAACGAAAAAATCAGGCGCTCCAGCTGATTCAATCAGCCGAAAGGCGGGAACACTGCCTCCATCAATCATTGACTGGTTTGAGAATATTTTAGAGGAAGCTGCGACAACGATTTCTCCTTCACCAAATTTCTGTCGGATTGCCTGTTGTGTTTCACCAACGGAAATGAGTTTCTGACCTGATTCAGAGATTATCCGGGCATTTGTCTGCCAGATAATTGAGGGGGCATCCGGGAATACAGTCGTCGCCTGTCCCTCCAGCAGGCTGTGTTTATCCTTCAGAATTTCCAGCAGGTCAGAAGAATCGATTTTCTTCTCATCATCTTTGTCTGCTTCTGTTCCCTGTTTTTCAGTTTTTACGACAGGCAGATTTACCCGTTCTGTTTCATCCAGATACTGCACCTGAATATTCAGCGCCTCGATTTCGAATTCTGGATGTGACTGATTCGCTGTCATAACCAGATGACCGCCCTCTTCTACCCAGGACAGGATGGCAGACCATTCCTGGGGACTGGGATAGCGGGCGGGACCCAGCAGGCAGAGGGTTTCATCATAATCTAAAGACTGCAGAAACACGGAGATTGGAACTCGGTTTCGTTCCGTATTGTAGGACTCCATTTCGAGTAACAGAAAAAACGCTTTCTTTCCACTGGCTGACGCACTGTATGTATCGTCGAGCGCGCCGGTGCCCAGTTCTGGAAACCAGAGATGCAGGGGAATGAGCAGACAGAGAAAAAACAGCCAGACCCAGCCGGCGTTTCTTCGCTCACGCTTGTTTCTGGAAGGCTGATTCATAATGTTTCAATGTACTTTCAAAGTGTTCGCGGGTGGCCTGACGTCGGCCAAAACCCAATGGTTCATAAGTTCGAATCATCTGCCGCAGCGAATCGCCGGGCAAGCAATGAGGCCGTGCAGCACGGATATAATCTCGATAGGTTAAACCTTTACGAAAACGGATCCAGCCTGACCGCTCAATATAGCTCATGGAGCCATACAGCAGCTGGATGATGGCGTTATGGTAATCGCCTTCCTGTGCCAGCGCTTGCGCACGTTGCAGGTAGAGAGAAGATTCGCGCTCTGCTGGAGAGACGATTTCGTCCAGAGTGAGACTACCTTGCAGATCCGGATTGACGGCGGGTTTTGTCGATTTCCCTTTCCGTTCCAGGCTTCTCAGGGAACGAACCAGCAGGTAGAGAATCAGACCACATGTGACAATGACACTGACGTAAGCCAGAAACTGCAGTACATTTCCAATCAATGCACCAAAAACGGGATCAGAGGGCTCTTGTAGCTCAGTTTCAGGCTCTTGTTTAAACAGTTCATCCAGCTCAAAAGGTGCATCTTTCGTGATATCCCGTTCTCTTGTCAGATGGCGAAATTCAGTTCGGCTGAGTATCTCTTTCATATCCTCTTTCAGCATGACCTGGTCTGGTGAGGACATATCAATCGAATCTACTTCAGGCGGCTGAGAGAAAACGGGAGGCACATACCCCGTCAGGCAGAGAAATACCAGTACCAGCTTCCGGAAGCTGTTTCGAATCGAGCCAGATGGACCGTTCATAGCACTGCCTCTCTCCTGGTCAGTCTCTGCGAAACTTCGTTCATTCGTAATTCCATATCCCAGCAGTCGTAGCGAACGCGTAGATCAATATAGGTGAAAAACCAGGCGAGACGACCGATGGGGTAAATCAGCAGAATGAAGCCGATAAAGACCGTTAAAACCCGGGGATCGGTACTTATCAACAGCAGAGCATTGGAAATGGGGTCCCCGATATTGTCCGGATCAAACGCATATGGCATCTGCCCGATCAGGATATTAATTTCCAGCAGGGTGTAACAGAGGTAGTCGAATGTAATAAACAGGATGCATGTCAGCAGATAACAGAAGAAAAAAGTCCATAAGCCGCGCCAGAACAGGGTGCTGAAATGCGTCGAGATCAGATCCTTGGTCCGGTGGTCATGGGAGTTCTCTTCCTGTGCCGCAATTCCGATATACTTCAAAGCAGCCTGTTCCACTCGAAACCCGTTTCGTAATACCAGCCAGATCCCGGGGAAAAACAGGTAAAGGATTCCCAGCATACTCGTCCCAAAGGTGTCGGTATAGAACAGTAGTGCCGGGCCGATAAACAACAGCGCCCGGTCAAGCAGACAGCGCAGCATAAGTGGAATCATGCGGGGCTGGAACTGTCGATTCAGACTTGCCATCCCTTGTGTATTTCCGAATGTGAATAAGGCAGAATTCCAGGTGAGCAGAACACCCAGGGGGCTGGATGCAAAATAAGCAACGGTGACAGCAGTTTTCATTTCGATCAGAAAATAATAACTGAGCAGATATACCAGCAGACAGGCAGGTAAAGCGACCACCGCCCACAGCTTGAGAACGGGAATCAGAAAACGTCCATAGAAGCGGATTGCCAGGTCCAGGCAGTTAAAGGAATTCCTGGGGACCAGCGCCACATTCATCCGGTGAAATCTCATTGAGGCGGATCTCCCTTCCGGGGTGAAATACTCAAGCTGTGTTGGCGTGGCAAACGATTGTCTGCCTGTAATCCGGCGAAAGCCAGATAGCAGAATACAATCAGCCACAAGCCACTGCCGACAAGATATTTCACTTCGTTCGGAAAGTCCGCAGGGGACCAGAACGCTTCAATCATGGCTGCAATAACCAGCATGGCAGCCGCTCCGCCAGCAATTTGAACAGCTTCCAGGCCTCGTACCTGGAGTGACTGAAAACGGGTACGCTGTCCAGGATGGATGATAGCATTCCCCAGCATCAGTCCTGCGCCTCCGGCAACAGCAATTGCCGTCAATTCGAAGGACCCATGGGAAATGACAAAGCTTAAAAATCGTTCGCCATTTCCCTGGCTGATAATATATCCCGAGACGGCTCCCAGAAAGATTCCATTAAATAACAGCGTATAAACCGTACCGATGCCTAACAGCACACCCAGGGCGAAGCATTTGAGTGCGATCCCCACATTATTGTTGATATAAAAACCTGCCATGGCTGCACGCTGATCACCAAAAGAACCGGTTTCGGGTTCTTCTGATTCCTCTGCCTCTTCATGGTTCTCAGTCTGGTTTTCAGTGTCAGAGTTGAGACCACCTTCTTCGCCATACATCTGGTCAAATCGAGTCAGATATTCTTCCGGAATGATGCGCGATGCCAGTTCGGGATTATTCTGGATCACGCACCAGCTCACGCTCATTGGCACGAAAAACAGCAGGCAGGCAGTCAGAAAATACCCGATATTTGCCCGAAACAGTCTCGGAAACTCAAAAGCCAGATAGCGATACACCCCGGCGATATTAGCAGGGGGAGCGCTGTAAAACAGGTTATGACCGCGGGCTGCCAGATCGTTCAGATAGGAAATCAACTCGTGCCCCCAGCCACGGGAGCGGATGGTGGCCAGATCGTGTGATATTTCACGCAGCAACTGGGAAAAAGTGGAGATCTTGTCTGCAGGAAGTTTGGAGAGGGATTTACTGGAAGCCTCTCTCAGAAATTTCTCGAACTTGATCCAGTGAGGTCGACGCTGTTGAATGAATTTGTGCTTATTCATAAAACTCCCCCTCTGAAGCAGACCGTTTTTGGTATTCGTCCACTAGTTCCTGTTCTTCGACTGTCTGACCGAAGCTGAATGTTTTATATACGGAAGCCAGAAACGCCATCGGGTACTGAGAGACTTTTTTCTCATCTCCTGAATATTGCAGTCGTTTTGCCAGTCGCTGAGCCAACTGAGATGCCAGTGCATGTCCCCGTTCGTAAGTGAGTACATGTCGACGGCCGATAAATTCATCAATCAATGAGAGAACTTCATCGCGGGGAAGAAAGCTGCCAATCTCATTTTTATCGAGCGGCTTGATCTTATTTAAAATAATCGGCTTTCGAGGCAGAGTAAGAGAACGTTCCTGGATCACGACTGTACCCGCTACCAGATCCCCCAGTCTCTGAAAACGGCGTGTCAATAACATGGAGGTCACGCCAACACCGTACAGAATGATTGAGTCAGCGCTACGAGCCAGATTTCTCAACAGCGAAGGCCAGAAGGTAATCGGGTATCCCCCCTCTCGAATGACGCGCAGACCACAGGCATGTTTACCAATGGATTTGCCTTTGAAGAACGTTTCGGAGATGGTGTAGTAGCCCCAGGTGTTGAGAAACATGATCACAAGGAACAGCCCCATCATCGCACCGGGCATCATCACACCCGACAGGGGGGCAATGAAAAAAATTAAAATTCCGACGAGCATGATCGACCGAATCATGAAATCAATCAGGTAGGCGACGTAACGTTGTGATGGACCGGCGAGCTGATATGACAGTACCACGTTTTCCGGGGTCTCCACCTGCATTTCCAATCCGAGAAGCGATCTTTCACCCTGCTGGAAGGACTCCGGGTATTCGGCTGAGACGGGATTGGTTTCGTTTAAGGTGATCGTCGATTCCATATCAGGCTGCTGCTGGATCTTGCTGGTAAACGGTGAAACAGGAACCCTTTGAAGACTCTGGCGGGCTCATTGATTATAAGTCATAGTCAGCCGCGTTATCTATACAAAGATGAATTTTTATCAAAACCGGTAATCACGGTTTTCTTACAGTCAACCTGATGGATATAATCAAGCTGTAACAGACGGGCAAACACGTGGCGTATCATCCGCTTGAATCATCTCGGTTGCCGTGGGAAAGCTGGAATTCGGTTCGCTTATTCCACCGAGAAGCAGTTCGCGATTGATGGTACGCATTTCATATTTGATAAGTCGATTGTGACTGAGAGAGGAAACATTAATGCCCACTTATAACCACATCCTGAGGACCACCGGTTTCTGGATGCTGCTGTTCATGGTTTGTGCAGGAACCAGCCAGGCAGCGGACTCACCGTTGTCGGCAGCGAAACAGCAGCAACTGAAAAAAATCCAGAAGCAGGGGGTCAACTTCCTCAAAAACAGCCAGCTGGAAGACGGGCTCTGGACTACAGAGACCGTTCCCGGGATCAGTGCGCTGGTGACCACGGCTCTGCTGGAGAGTGGTGTACCCGCCAGTGATCCTGTTGTTGCGAAAGCACTCAAACGATTGGAAGGTTATGTCCAGAAAGATGGCGGCGTGTATTATGAAAAAAGTAATCATCGCAACTACGAAACCTGCATCTCCATCATGGCATTTCATGCTGCCAACAAAGAAGGCCGCTATGACAGTACGATCAAGAACGCCGAAAAATTCTTAAGAGGTTTACAGTGGGATGAAGGTGAAGGGATCGAGACTTCAGATACCGCTTATGGCGGTGCCGGTTACGGCGGACATTCACGCCCTGATTTATCGAATACGCAATTTCTGATCGAAGCCTTACATCAAGCGGGTGCCAAAGCAGATGATCCAGCGATTCAGAAAGCGCTGATCTTTGTATCCCGAACGCAAAACTTGGAGTCCGAATACAATACGACTCCGTTTGCCTCTAAAATTGATGATGGCGGCTTCTATTACACTCCCGCTGCTGGTGGAACATCACAGGCCGGGAAAACACCCGATGGGGGACTGCGATCCTATGGCAGTATGACCTATGCCGGCCTGAAAAGTATGATATATGCCGGCGTCGATGAAGATGACAAACGGGTAAAAGCAGCAAATGAATGGATTCGTCGTCATTACACGCTGAAAGAAAACCCCGGTATGGAATCGATGGGACTGTACTATTACTTTCATACATTTGCCAAAGCTCTGGATGCGATGAAAGTAGATCAGTTTATAGATGCTGAAGGTACGCAACATAATTGGCGGGCTGAACTGATCGAACGGCTGACCAGCCTGCAACAGGAGAATGGCAGCTGGACCAATAAGCAGAAACGCTGGTACGAATCAGATCCGAATCTGGCGACCGCATACGCGCTGCTGGCATTGTCTTACTGTCAGCCTGCGAAATGAAAAACTGTTTCGAGCGACCCCGTTTCATGCATCAGGTATGAAACGGGGGAATCTCGGCAATGTTTGAACCATCAATCATACCAACGACATATTTTGCCACCTGCTTCACGATCTCGTCGATCATCTTCTGGCCGGCTTCTGGTGTGGCTTCCAGGGGTTCTTTATCTTCCTGGTCCTGCATCGCATCATGGCGGACATTCTCCGGGAAGGCGGCCATTGCGAAAGCCGTCTCAAATTCCTGGGCGTGACCGGGCCAGCGTTTTGTTTTTAAATTTGCCAGCGCGACTTCTTCAGGCAGCAGATTCCAATAGGATTCGAAATGCAGGTTGATTTCAAGTCGCTGCTGGAACTGCCCCCACATACCCAGGCAGGGGGCGATATTTCCGCCATGTCCATTTAAAACCAGGATATTTGTGAATCCTGCCTGATGCATACTGCGAATGGTATCAAATAAAACACTCAGCCAACTGCCCGGGAGTGCAGTCAGGGTACCCGGGTGTCGCATATGATGTTCGCTGATACCAATATTCATCGAAGGGGCGACAATCACTTCCGGCGAGAGCAGTCTGGCAGCTTCGGTTGCCACCAGCATCACACTCCGCCAGTCGTGTTCCATCGCCAGGTGCTCCAGATGTTGTTCTGTTGCTGCCACGGGAATAATGCAGGCTTTCAATTCACCGGATTGCATTCGTTCGCGAAATTCCCGGCGGGTATGTTTATGGAGCAGAATCTCTTGAGCAGAAGCGGGATCAGTCATGGTTCGACCTGAGAATAAAGTTGATGTAAGAGGCACGTTTCAGAAACAGTTGAATTCAGAAAGAATCGAAAGTCTGGATGGGAAGGTCACCGGTTCAGCATTTTTCCATTACCTGGTAACCGGGGAAGCCAAAGCCCAGTTGTCGATAGGTTGATTGAGCGCGTTCATTTTCTAATTCCACGTAGAGCCTGAGCCCTACCACATCCGGATTGGATTCTGCCAGCGACTGTACGTGTTGCGACAGGCGTTGAAAGACTCCCTGGCGTCGATAGTCGGGAGAGACATAGACACTCTGGAACCACCAGAATTCACCATTCCGCCAGTCGCTCCATTCCCGTGTGAACATGATCTGGCCGACGACTGTATTCTGATAACGGGCTACAAAATACTGGCACCCTCGTGCATCCCCCAGAGATTCCAGAACCCCTGTGCGTACCAGTTCCGGATCCAGTTGTTTGGATTCTGTCTCCAAAGCCAGTTGAATATTAAAATCGGCAATGATGTCACAGTCTTCCAGGGTTGCCTGATCGATTTTGATGTCCAGCATAAATAAGGTGCCCTTGCTTGGTATGGCTCGTGTCTACTGCTGCGGATAGCAGGGTCTGGCATTGTCATTGGTATCAAACAGTTTGTGATCAATTAACTCTACTGCAGTCGGGGTCAGATTTTTATTGTTGAGGCTGGAATTTTCTGAATTGTTTGAGCATTTATCAAATAAAGAAGTAATTTTAAATGTCAATATGGCGATATTAGGTATTACAGCATAAATGGTTTTGCAAGGATGCATGGCTAGACCACACAGGATGTGCCTGTTTTACGTCCATGTTTAATCATAACGCTGGGAGATAGAGCCTTGAGAAGTTCAGGGGAACGACAATATCGATTGGATACCAACGCCCGTATTTCGACATTCCAGAATACCTGGAGTATTCTCGCTGTCGGAGTCGCATCAGGCCTGTTGGGTATGTATTTTATGGTCGCACGGCCGATGCTGAGTCAGATCGGTCAACTGCAGACTGAACTGGTCGCAGTTCAGCAGGATATGGATAAACTGGTTGGTGCAAAAACCAGTGCCTGGCAGGTCAATAATCTGTTGACCGTTCTCAACTCTCAGGCGAAGCAGCTGACAGAAGCGAAGTCGGCCATCGCGGAAATCCGGGATCTGAGAATTCTGCTTGAAACAGAATCAGAGCAGACTGAGAAAACGCTGGCCTCGTTCCAGAAGATCAATCAGTTCCAGAAGCTGGTGCTGGAGCAGAGCGAGCTTACTCCCCAGGCCCGCAGTACGCTGGATGAAATGCTGGTGATGCAGGATCAGCTGGCTTCGCAGGACACTCAAACCAGAGCGATCCATACCACTCTGGATGAGATGATTAAACTCCAGAAGCTGGCTGCAGACCAGACCGGCGGTATGAAAGATGCCCAAACGGCATTCAATGAGTTTCTGCAGTTCAAACAGCAAATTGTCGATCAGTCGCGGCAGCTGGATGTGGCACGTGAAAACAGCCAGAAGATGATTGCCCTTCAGGACAGTCTGGTCGCTCAGACAGAACCTCTGGCGGCTGCCCGGAAGAGTGCACAGCAACTGGTATCACTGCAGGAAACGCTGACTGACGAGAAGCTGAACGTGGATGTTGCTGGAGAAAATCTGCAGACGCTGATGACGATGCAGACCAAACTTCTGGCAGAAACAGGGCGTGTGGTTGATGCTGTCGAAACGCTGGAAGTGCTCGGCGATCTTCAGGACCAGGTCAAAGAGCAGGTGGCTTCGATGCAGGGTATGCGACGTGAACTGCTCGACGTGATTCTGATGGAAAGCACGGTTGCCAAAGCAACGCGGATTCTTGAGCCCCTGGCCCAGTTGGGAAACCTGAACCGGTTGAGCGATGCCGAAGTCCGGGAAGCGGCTCGAGTCATCATGGATCAGCGAGACACCCGCATTGGAAAGCTGCCTGCCCAGTTTCGTCGGATTCATCGCGAGCCAACCCCCTCGCGGACAACGAAACTGATTCTGGATGGTGAGCCCGTCTTTAGTGAAGAATCTGACAGCGGTACTGTGGAAGAGAAGCTGGTTCCCACACCGCCCGCTGAATAAGTGTGAACAGTCTCCTGGCTGAAAGTGGCTTGAACAAAAACAGGGCATGGATGATCCGTGCCCTGTTTTTTGTATTCACAAACTGATCGTGCAAGAAAAGTTATTTATCTTTCTTTTCTTCCGGTTTGGCTTCCGGTTTCGATTCTGGTTTTTCTGCTTTGACGGCTGGTTTAGGTGCTGTTTCTGGCTTGGGTGTTTCCGGTTTTGACTCTGTTTTGGGTTTGACAGATTTGAATTCAATGGTACCGGACACAGGAACAGATGCGACCTGGAAGACATCTTTCGAAAGCTCGCCCTGAACGAAGACGACAAATTCCAGATGCTCCAGTCCCAGTGGTGCACCTGTGAAATTAGCCCCTGATTTTTCCTCAAAGGCAGACAGGTAATCCGTCAGTCGGCCTTTGAATTCGCTCAGAGGAATCGTTTTATCCAAAGCCAGTTTCCCATCAACGGCAGGAAAACCATTTGGTTCGCTTAACATGGAACGGACAATCATGTCATGAATGTTGATTCCATTAGGAGCTTCAAACATCAGTTCTTCTTCTGCAAGGACTGCTACCAGACGAAGTGGTTCTTTAATGTCCTTGATACCGGTCGCATTTGCTTTCAGCACCAGGTTGCCATCTTTGGCAGATGCTGACAATTCGATTTTTACATCGGTGTTTTCAGAAAGTGCCGGGATCAAAGCTTCGAGCAGTTGATTGTAGGATGATTCAACCTGTTCGATGCCACCAGCGACACCCTGGACTGCCTGGCCATTTACATTGGTAGAAGGGGTTCCCCCATGATTGTAGAGAATGAAGCGGGCTTCTGAATCGGTATTGGTCAGGGGATCGGGAGCAGGAATATGCTGGTGATACCGCAACACAATTACCTTGGATTGGGGAAACGCTGATTCGATGACACCTGTCGCCAGGTCAGCGGCGACACACGGCGGACAGGATGCGCCTGTGAACAGTTCGATCAGTGAAACGCGGTTTCCTTTTTTCAAATCAACATCTTTTGCCTGCTTGGTCACGTAACTGTCCAGAAAACGACGGAAAGACTTGGTGAGATATTCATCCAGTCCCTCTGTGGAACCGTGCTTCTTTTTCCAGAGCGATGTCAAAGTTTCACGCGGATCTTCAAATTTCACAGCTGCGGGGTTCTGTTTCGAAGCGGCAATCAGCTGTCGTTCGCGAAATGACAGCGGTGAACCAGCCAGATATCCCAGATGTTCAATGGCCTTATCGATATCGCCATGAGACTTTTCATAGCTGACCAGTTCTGTCAGCAGTTCGCGGTCGTGCGGGTGCTTTTTGATTTCTTCCTGCAGCAGTTTACCCGCTGCCTTGATCTGTTCCGGATTATCGGATTTGAGACCCACGCGTGCTCGAGCCAGTGCAATTTCCGTGTCCCAGCCTTCCAGAGGTGTGACGCCTTCCTTGATGGCTTTTTCTGCCTGGTCCAGATATTGAGTTGCGATATTCGCATCCGTTTCACTACGTGCCAGCATGGAACCGGAGCTGACCATGGCATTCACCTGGAGTCGTTTGCCCCAGGTTCCGGATGTTTCGATATAGCGATTGACGATCTCTTCAACGGTTTTGGCATCTTTATTCTGACTGAGTGCAACAGCGATCAGACGGGTATAGGCATCCAGAGCCACGGGAACCGTTTTCATTCGTTCATTTTGAGTGAATTCATTCAGTCCCTTGTAAGGGTCTTCTGACTGCATTGCCTGCATGAATTCCTGAAATCCGGGAGCTGGCAGTGGCTCTTTAATATTTGACAGGTCTTTTTCCTTAGTAGGCAGCAAAAGCGCGGGGACACAATTTTCACCGTTAAAGGAAATGTTTCCCATGATGGCGCCTTTGTTGAGCGTCCCTTGAAAGTTCAACCGAATGATTTCTTCCCCTTCGTTGATCAGGCTTTCGTCAAACTCAACAGTTTCCGCGGTTGTAGTGGAAGACAGGATTTTCGCAGGTAAAACTTCCGCACCTCGGGAAAGCAGGACAACGGATTCTGTCTTGGCGTCAGCTTTTTCATCCGCTTTTTCTGCTGTTTTATCTGCTGTTTTATCTGCTTTCTTTTCGGACTTGCCCGCTTCATTGGGGGGCGTGATTTTGAAAAGATAAAGCGGCATCAGTTGCTGCTGCTGAGGCAGCATGAGAACCCAGTTTCCTTTGACTGTTTTGGGTAGCTCGAAAGGCTCGGGTTCTTCCTTTTCCGTTTTTTTATCGCCACCCTCTTTTGATGCCATTTGGGGTGTTTTCGCATTTGCTTGCGGGGTTTCGACATCAGCAGTCGATGCATCGGACGAAGAGGATTGAGTATCAGTGGCTGGATCGGAGGCTTTCTGACAGCCAACCGAAATCATGATCAGACACAGCAGCAGCAGGCCAGTGCGCGAAATTGAAAACATATTATTCCTCAAAGGGTAAAGTACAGGTGATCTCAAAAAAGGGTCTATATTCCGGTTTTATACGAAATCCCTACAAATGTTGATGGATATTAAACAAAAATCACTAATCTTCTGAAAATAGGGCAGAGGACAGCTGTTTCCTGCTTTGTGACTTAACCTGTTATTCATAAGCAGGTTCGAGAATCGGATCCTGAATCGACTTCTGCCAGTCGATCAACTGTGTTTCCAGCAGATCAGCAGTGTTTTGCCATTTCTTTCTGGTCCGGCGATGCCACAGATTCGAGTTCTCTCCGTGATCCGATTCCAGGTCATTTAATTCATGCATATTTTGGGATTCCTCGAGAGAAATCCTGTCAGTAAATTTTAATTCGGATTGAAAGCGGCCCTGATTGTCGGTCACAAACGAAATCAGATGGGGGCGGTCCGCAGACTTGCCCGGGGTGGGACTATGCTGTGTTATGACCGCCAGAAAAACACACCAGGTAAAACAGAACGGTTTGATCATCGTGACTCGCTATGAGAGGAGTTTTTTGATTCTGTGATTAACTACCCAGTTCCTGTTTCAGTTCAATCAACTGTTGTTTCAACTCCTCCAGAGACTGTGTGAGTGTATCGATTTCATGCCTCAATGACAGATTATCCTGCTGCAGCTGTTCAATTACGGAAGTAAATCCAGACAGATCAGGAGTAACTGTTTGGGTGACAGGTGAAGGGGTTGATTCCTTTGCTGCTGTGGCGGGTTCCTCATCTGCGGTATCTTCAAATCCCAGTGTCTTCCCTTCGCGCTCCTGATACCAGTTGTGATCAACTTCAATTCCGCGACGTTCTATGCTGCCATTGGATTGTACATATTTCTGATCCAGCAGCCCTTTGAATTCGGCCCGTAGCTCATCCAGTGTTTCGATAGGTACCATTCGGCTGGCGCGGCCCCGCAATTCCCCCATGGTTTGCCGGCCACGTAGCCAGAGCTCTGTCAGTATTGCCAGCTGAGGTTCCGTGAACTCGAATCGCCGCCGCATATAATGACGATAGCGTTCCGTACGGCCACTGTCTGAATGAATCACCGCTACGAGCCCCATTTCCCGCAGGGAATCGAGCGTTTCATAGACCTGAGATTCGCTGTAGTTTGAAACGGGATCCCGGTTGCTTTTCTGATTACAGCCTGTGGTGACTGCTTTCAAGGTAAGTGGATACTGGTCCGGAGTCGTAAACGCTTTCTCCAACAACACGCCGATGACACGTCGTTGCTGTCGGGACAGTTCTGTGATATGCAGAAGCTCTTTTTCTTCTTGAGTCGCGTCATTCATAATCGATCTATTTTCCCTCTTGCGCATTCAGGTAATTCAAAAGAAATCAGTAACCGTTTGCCAGAATCCGTTTTGTTGATTCCAGGCAGCCTTGTGAAACTTTACTCAGAAAATCAAAGTCGAGTGTATCAACCGTATCCGTCAACTGGTGGTAATGCGGGTTCCGCAGAAAACTGGTGTCGGTAATCATCAGCGCAGGGAAGCCGGCGTCCCAGAACGGGCTGTGATCGCTCAAGCGGGTGGCTTGCAGCATCTCTCCATTTTGAGGAACCTGCAGAACTTCGACGGGTAGTTCCGGAACGGATCGCATACCGTTCTGGAAAGCGGCGATCAGGTCAGTCGAATTCTGATTACCAACCACGGCAATAAAATCTCCCGTATCCGGATACAGTCCCACCAGTTCACGTGGTAGCGTCTGGCTGCCGGGCGCGTGATCGCAATATCCCAGCATTTCCAGAGAGACCATGCCACGCAGATCGGTCTGTTGCTGTGAGTGCATTCGCGCATGCTCGGCGCCTCCCAGCATCCCGTTTTCTTCCAGGTCGAAGGCGACCAGTTCAATACTCCAGAGATGCTCAGAGCGGGAAAGAGCGGGAAGCAGTCGGGCCAGTTCAAGCAGAGCGGCAACGGCACTGGTATTATCATCCGCTCCCGGTGATTCGGGGCGGGTATCAAGGTGTGCTCCGACACAGAACAATGGCTTTTCAGGTGCCGTCAGATCAGGGTGGCGGGCGATCAGATTCTGCCCGGACCACTGGGTCAACAGTGAGTCGTGTGCCTGAAAGGGATGTCGTTCAACCTGCCAGCCTGCTGCTTCCAGCTCTCGGATGACGTACAGGCGGGCTGTCTCCAGTGCCTCGCTTTCTGCAGGGCGGATTGTTTTGCACAGTTCTTCACAGTGTTGCTTCAGGCGGAGGGTGTCAATATCCATATTGATGACTTTCGATTCCCTGACGACCAGTGGAATTCCTGCCGGACTTGCTGACCGGTTAACTCTGGTGGTCGAAATAATGCTACGTATTCTGAGACGTTTTGTCCTCAGCAGATTCTACAACGAACTGGAAGTCTTTGTCACTCCGCAGAGAATCGAAGTCTGGTTCATCTTGAATTAGTTTTGTTAAGCGGGGCTCCATTCGCAGGGAACGCCCCAGCCAGGAAAGTGCTTTATTTTTATCTCCCGCTAAAGTGAAATAACAGGACAGGTTATACAGCACGATCGGTTCGTCAGCATGATGTTGGTAAGCTTCTTCCATGATTGAAATCGCGGCTGCTAACTGGTCGGTCCGTTTGAAACACCAGGCCATGCCCATCAGGGTGGTCAGGTTTTCTGAATCTTTATCATATGCATGCTGATAGGCGTCTAACGCTTCCTGGTAGTGAGTCGCCATCTGCTGGGCCTGACCCAGAAGACGATAATATTTTTCTGAGTCGCGATCCGAAGCGGTAATACGGGACAATTCCCGCAGAGCCTGTTCAGGCATCTCAAGGATCAGAAAACCTTCCGCGGCATTGAGATACCGTTTGGGGCGAGAAGCAGGCAGAAAGACCATGGGAAACACCTGAAGAAAAATGAAAAAACCTCTGCCTGTATTTTACTGGAACAGGTAGAGGTTTTTCTATTGCAGCTACAGTGATATTTTCCGGGTTCTAAAAAATCATCCAACACGCATTATCCTTAGATACGACAATGCTTCATCTGCGGTTCCAGGGCATTTTCGCCAGGATCATGGCCATTCCACAGGTATCAGTAATTCCTGCAAACATCAGACCGGCTCCGACAAATGCAGAGAGCCCACTGAACCACGAATTCACGAACATCCCTAATAAGGCACCTGTCAGAACGAGAAATCCAGCAGCAATTCGTACCTGTCTTTCGAGAGAGATCGTCTTTTTACCCCGGATCACAGGCAGACCTTCGGCTTCCCATGCTTTGGTGCCCCCTTCTATGCTGACGACATTGGCAAACCCGCCATCAATCAATTTCTGGCAGGCCCTGGAAGATCGATTTCCGCTCTGGCAGATCAGATAAACAGGATCTGTTCCGTTTTCCTTGACCAGGCTTTGAATTTGTTCCGCGGTCAGTTGATCGAGCGGAATATTAACAGCAGTGGTGGCATGGACTTCCCGGAATTCCGCCGGCGTGCGAACATCGATCAGATGGACATCTTTATTCTGCTGGTTTTTTGCCAGGACACCTGGTTGGATCGTCTTGATTTCTACCATCTTAATACCTCGTTATGTCGTAATTATACGATATGTGTTTCCAAAAAAACGACTTTAAAAAAAACGGCCTTCGATGCAGTCCATCAGCTTGTTCAAATGAGGTTCTGCAATCTGGTAATAGACACTGCGGCCTTCCCGCTCACTTACAAAAAAACCGCAACGCTGCATCAGTCGTAAATGCTCTGATGCCACATTACTGGGAATCCCGCAATCTTCGGCAAGTTCTCCGACTGTATACCGGCCACGCAGCAGTAACTGTACGATGCGGATTCGCGCAGGATGCGCCAGCACCTTCAGGCACTCGGCAGCCTGTTCCAGCGCGGCTCCATTATATTCGGGTGTCTCTTTGAGTTTCATAATTTCTGTCCTCATATATATAATATCGTGATGTTACGATATGTCAATGAGGGTTTTTCAGATTTTTTCGGCAGTAATCAGGGTCGTTGAAATTCATCGCCGGGTCATTGTATCTTCATACATATCTGTCAAAATAGATAACAAATCCAAAATCCGCGTTGTCGTGTATAAGAGGCTATACCATGAAAAAGCAGTTCACACCTTCGAGTGAATTTCCGGGAAGACGTGCGTTCCTGAAAAATGGGGCACTGATTCTGTCAGGTTTGTCTCTTCCACAGGTAAGTGGAATCGCCGCGGGTGCCCTCCCTGCAGACAAACGGGGTGCAGTACGCATTGGACTGGTAACAGACCTGCATTATGCAGACAAACCTCCCGCTGGTTCTCGCCATTATCGCGAGACGCTGGCCAAGTTGCAGGAAGCTGCCACACAGTATGAAAATGATCGACCAGACTTTGTGGTCTTTCAAGGTGATCTGATCGATTCCGGAAAATCGCTGGCACAGGAGAAGCAGCATCTGCAGACAGTGGTCAAAGCGATCTCTGCAATACCTTACCCGAAGTATTATGTGCTGGGAAATCATTGTGTCGACCAGTTGAAGAAAGACGAGTTTCTGCAGGGAGTCGGACAGAAAGAGTCGTTCTACGCATTCGATCAGAGTGGATATCATTTTGTGATCCTGGATGCCTGCTTCAAAAGCGATGGCACTCCCTACGGACGGAAGAATTTTAAGTGGACCGATGCAAATATCCCGCCGGAAGAGTTGTCCTGGCTGCAGTCAGATCTGAAGCAGACGCCGTTACCCACGATTGTTTTCGTGCATCAGCCGCTGGATCTGAAAGATACGGATTCCCACGCCGTTAAAAATTCTTCGGAAGTTCGTAAGGTTCTGGAACAGTCGGGCAAAGTAACAGCCGTCTTTCAGGGACACAGTCATCACAATAAATATTCTGAAATCAAAGGTATCCATTACTGCACGCTGGTTGCCATGGTGGAAGGCTCTGGAATCGACAACAATGGTTACAGCGTACTGGATATATACGAAGATGGTTCACTGGTTCTGAACGGGTTTCGTAAACAGAAAGATTATCACTGGTCCTGAACAAAGAGCGTGGATGTCGTGCCGTCGTGACGGATATTGTTGCGATCTCAGGCTCGGTCTGTATAAGATAGAGGCTGGGTTTCACGCCATATTTGATCGATCCATTCAGGAGTTCACGATGCGCCGTTTTTTGAGAATATTCTTCGTTCTTATTTTCTGTCTGAGTGTATTGGGCGTTGTCACTAAAAGTGATGCAGCAGATCTTTCGCGGGAACCCAATGTCATTTTCATTATCGCGGATGACCTGGGTTACAATGAACTGGGGTGTTATGGCCAGAAGTGGATCAAAACCCCTCACATCGATCGCATTGCCAGCGAAGGAATCCGCTTCACCCAGTTCTATTCAGGCAACGCTGTCTGTGCCCCTTCCCGGTGTAACCTGCTGACGGGTAAACATCCGGGGCATGCGTATGTACGGAATAACGGCAAGCCCGAATACGTTCAGGATATGAAAGAGGAACAGGGTTGGAGCTTTCCAGGCCAGCATCCGATTCCCGATGCGGAAGTCACAATTGCCGAAATGCTCAAACAGAAAAACTATGCCACCGGCGCAATGGGAAAGTGGGGGCTGGGACATTTCGGTACCACCGGAGATCCCAATAAACAGGGCTTTGATCTGTTTTATGGATTCAACTGCCAGGTCCATGCTCACAATCATTATCCTGTTTTTTTATGGCGGAACCATACCAAAGAGCCACTGCCAGGCAATGACCGGACTTTATACGGCAAGACCCATTCGCAGGATAAATTTGTTGAGAACGGACTGGCCTTTATTCGCGAACATCAGAAGAAACCCTTCTTTCTGTACCTGCCGTTCGCGATACCTCATCTGGCCATTCAGTCCCCCGAAAAGTTTGTCGCAGAATACAGAGGGAAAATACCTGAAGAAGATTACAAACATCGAGGCTATATCAAACATCCGCATCCCCGTGCCGGCTATGCAGCCATGATTACTCAAATGGATGACGGCGTGGGACAAATCATGTCCCTGTTAAAAGAGCTCAAACTGGACGATAACACAGTCGTGTTCTTCACATCCGATAACGGACCGACTTACGATCGACTGGGGGGATCGGACTCGGAATTCTTTGAATCAGCGGGACCCTGGCGCGGTTATAAAGGCAGCCTGTATGAAGGCGGAATACGTGTGCCCCTGGTAGCGCGCTGGCCTGGACATTTTCCGAAAGGACAGGTCACCGATCATCTGTCGGCGTTCTGGGATGTCATGCCGACCATTGCCGAGTTGACGGGAACCAAAGCCCCTGCAGACATTGATGGCATCAGCTTCGCCCCCACGTTAGAAGGGCACCCTGACCAACAGAAGCAGCATGAATATCTGTATTGGGAATTCCCAGCCTACACCGGTCAGCAGGCGGTGCATATGGGTGACTGGAAAGGTATTCGTCAGAACCTGCTCAAGAAAAAACCTCAAATGAAGATTGAACTGTACAATCTCAAAACAGATCCCGGTGAACAGCATGACGTTGCCGATCAACATCCGGAAGTCGTAGCCCGTATCAAAACGATCATGAAAACGGGACGCACGCCTTCCAGAATGTTTCCCTTCCCGGCTCTGGATCCGCAGTAGCTTTTCGAGGCGTTACTTTGCCTTATCCTGATTCATAATTTCCTTGATCCAGCAGAACAGGCTGTCGCCAATCTGCTGGTATCCACTCGCTGCCGGGTGAACGGCGTTGTTCTGGCGTAACGTATCTTCTGTTGTTTGCGCGTTCCAGGGAACTTTGACAGCAGGGTAGTTGTGGGCACAGTCCAGGTTGATATGTGTAGGAACCATGAATATCTGCTGGTCGGTTTGATCACCGAACTTCTTTGACATCTGTTCCACTACATAGTGCTGGTTGCGCTTGTATTGCCAGCGGGTCTGACCGCGACCATTGGTTGTGCCGAAGGCATCCTGTGTTGCTGCCGGAGGAACGGGCAGCATCAGACCAATTCTGGTTTTCGGGCTGAAGTCGTGGATCATCTTAACCAGAATCTCAAGATGATTCATCATGGTATCTGTCCGCTCACCAATGGTTTCGTCGGTAGCGGAATAAACGTCATTCGGCCCGAGAAAGATCGTGACCAGATCAGGTGCTTTTCCGTCATTAAATTCTTTACAGTAACGAGGGAAATCGAGCTTGGGCTTACCGTCTTCGTCTGCATAGAGAAACGGGCTGCCTCGTTCGCGATAATGTCCCTGGCGGGCATTATCATTGAAGTGCGTTGCAAATCGGACGGCGGTCCAGCCACCATATCCTTCATGCTGGACGCCGTCTTCCTTGTTGGGATTATGGGAACCAATCAGTTTCAATTTGGGTCCCTGAAAGTTTTGACTGAGCTGGCGTACGTGTCGTGGATAAATGGAGTTGTGTGTGAGGCTGTCGCCTATCATCAGGATGCTGACCGGTTTGTCTTTGCCGGCGGCAGTCGGGACGACACGTAATCTTGAGTCCTGGCTGGCGATAATTTCATTATTTTGATCAATCACATTTAATGTGAACTTATAGTCGCCAATCTCTTTCTCATCGGGAGTGTAAGTCCAGCGTTCCTGCTGCAAGTGTCCCCGGTTGCAATGCACGTCGAAAACATAATTGGCAGGATTGATCGACAGAGAAACGTTATCGAAATAGACACTGGTTTCAATTCCTGGCACTGCGTAGATGGTGGGAGGCAGAACCAGCCGGAGCGGATCTTTGGCTTCTGTTTTGAGGTCCGGTTCCGTTTGAGGTTTATCTTCACCGGCGGAGGTCTGGTGAAGCGGAATGAACAGCATCAGTGTCAGCAGCAGGCTGAAAGTAAAGCGTGTTTTCATGTTGTGTCCATCAAAAGTAGTGAAGTATGAGAATAGATTCAAATTCATTTATCCAACCCAGATGGGGCTGGACCAGGCGAGCTGACCATTGTGTTGAGTGACGCGGACGTAATACCAGTCGGTGGAACTCGTGTCGCTCTGCTGATCATGCCAGCGGATTTGGGCCGAGTATTCACTCTGTCTCACCAGGCGGTGCAGAATATAACTTTCACTGGTGAACACGCCTGTGAATTCTACGACGTTGTCATCAATCAGGTCCCCCAGTCGGGCACTGATTGTTTTCTCATAAGGTTTACGAATTTGCAGCGTGAGGACCGAGTCAGGATTCCCTTCAATCTCGCAGACGACTGCTTTAGTAGGATCTTCGCCGTAGCATTTAACGCGTGTTGTATTCGAATCCAGTTTCAGTTCCTGTGGAGAGATTATAGTCAGTTTGTCTCGCAGTTTTTCACTGAAGGGAGCCGACTGAAAACAGGGGATCGCACGCGTAAATCGTGCCTGGTCCAGTTTGATATTCATATCCCACAGACAAGTGCGGCCCATCGCCAGGTCCGCCCAGGGACCCCAGCCATATTGCAGGCGACACTTTACTTTGCCTGGTAAAACGGGTTTGTCTTCAAGATGGTCTTCCGGGAAATACCGCTGAATCACCTGTCCATTGCGAATCAGTTCGACCATGGAGATTGCGTCTTCCCCCTGCACGCGGACATCGATCTGCCGATCGGATGTCGCTGGCACATCGCCGCCCATGGGCTGGCCATTCAGCGAAACTTCCAGAGCGATCCGATCTCCGGTCGCCGCATAGGTGCGACGGGCACGAATCGCTTCCATCAATGATTGTGAGGAGAGATCTTTCGCCCAGACCCCCACGACTCCTTCTCCGTACGCGCCAGGATATCCCAGGTGATCGTCAGTCGAAGCAACAAAGCCGAACCGCATCCCCTTCTGCAGTTGAGGCACAATCATATTCGCAGCAGAACGACCACCGTTGCTGTGTCGAATCATGGGGTAAGGAGAACGATCAGTCTCCGTGCAGCCATGTTCTGAGAAGACCTCGACAACAGGAGAGGCCGCAGCACGATAGTGTTTAAAATTGGCTCCCCGCCAACCCTGTTTGTAACCGACGTGATGGGGGATCGCCAGGGCCTGATTGCTCTCTGCGAAGTCCAGCAGTTTCTCTACGTGATTGGGCAGGTACAGCTCGGGCTGGTCTTCGGGAAAGATCATGCAGTAATCGCCGAACTGGCTCGAATGCCATTCGTACCCCAGGAAGGCCACGAACTGATCTGAGTTGGCATCCTGCATCAGGCGTCGGGTTTTGGCCCAGTGACTGGAATGGACTTCAAAGCCATTCACCCATTTCATGTGACGGTCACCCGGCATTTTCGGCATATCGTGCCATGAGGCATGGCCGGTGAAGGCGAAGAAATCCAGGTGCTCCCGGGCCAGTTCGATGGAACGCTCCAGCGAGCCTTTCGCATAACCAACGGCATTATGGTTATGCAGATCACCCCAGAACAACTGGAATCGATTATCGGTCTCACTTCCATGCAGTTCTGAATCGACACGTACTCCCGAGAGAACGGTGGCTGCCACCGATTCTCCCAGAAACGTTCGCCGATTGATTTTCTGAGGATCTTGCATGATTTTCTTACCTTCATTAAGACAGGGGCAGGCTCGAAAAAAGAGGGACAGGTGAAATGCCTGTCCCTCTTGTCGTTCAATGATGCGACAGCTTATTTTTTACCAATGCAGTAAATTTTATCGGTCATCTTCAGGTAGATTTTTCCGTCAGAAAAGACCGGGGTCGCCAGCGCGAATCCTTCGAGCGGATTTTCAGAGACCAGTTTGAACTCATCTCCCTGATCCAGCACAAAGGTTGTACCATCTTCGCGTGTGACATAGATGTGCCCATCTGCGAGGATCGGCGAAGCACTGAATTTATTTCTGCTGCGGGGAAGACGATCTCCCCAGATCTTTTTGCCGGTTTTAACATCGAAGCAGAGAACATCACCTTTATCGGAACAGATATAGAAGCGGCCGTTGACAGCTGCGGGAGTCGGGACGTCCGAGAATTCTCCCTTTTCCTCGTTCGTCCAGGCGACATGCGATTTTGTCACATCACCACTGCCACCCAGTTTGATACCGGTAATCGAACCGCCCCGGGCATAGGGGGCAATCAGATAGCCATCGCTGATGACCGGGGAAGAGATCGAGCGGAAGTATTTGTGCTGAGTCGGATTCAATCCGCCCACCTGCCAGATCTGTTTTCCCGTCTGTGCATCATGGGCGGTCACATGATCAGCTCCCAGTACATAAATGATTTCTTTGCCATCCTGGTTGACGACGACGGGAGTCGAGTAGCTCTGGCTGGCTTCTTCCGGTGCATCCAGATTGCGGTCCTGTTTCCAGGCTTCTTTGCCGGTCGCTTTATCGAAAGCGACAATATAAGAGTTGTCACTTTGCATACAGGCGATGACAACCAGGTTATTTGTAAGTACCGGAGACGTTCCCAGGTCCCACCAGAGAGTGTCTTCACCATAAATTTTCTGCAGATTTTTCTGCCAGACAATTTTGCCTTCCCGGTTCAGACAGGCGAGGTCACCGCTTTTAAAATAAGCGAAGACAAACTGATCGTCGGCTGCGGGGGAAGGGCTGCTGCCACTGCCTTTTTTATGTTTGCCGGCGCGCTCGCTGCCGAAATCGGTAGTCCATTTTTTCTTACCCGTATTCTTATCCAGGCAGATCACTTCATTTTTGCCATCGGTCGTGGTGGTCAGAAACAGATCGTCGCCCCAGATGGCGGGAGTTGAACCGCTGTTTCCCGGGAACTCCACTTCCCAGAGTATGTTTTTGGAACTGTCCCAGGAGACAGGATAACCGGAACCTTCTGCGACACCGTTGGAAGTGGGGCCACGCCAGCCAGGCCAGTTACCGGCAAGTGTGGTCGAGGCGAGAAACAGGGAAAGAGTAAGAGTTGTCAGTAAAGCTTTCATTATCATTACCTCAGACTGTGTGAATTATTTTGCGAACCGGGTTCGGTGTGCAGTTCAAAATGATGGCAGGAAACAGTTACTTGGTGAGATCTCCGATTATAGCATGGTTGGAAAACAGATTTCATTCAGAATCGAAGTATTTTTTGACGATCCAGTCAGGTTGGTGCTGATCGGGTTTTCGTTTCCTTCCGGTCAGATCGATGGCTTCCGGTCTGGGATGATCGGATGTGAGCGGCTGTTTATCGTCCGTTTTCATCTGCCACTGTTTTAAGTCCACCAGCATTTTCTTGATGCGTTCCTGCTGTTCCGGGTGCTCGGAGAGGTCTTGAAGTTCGTGTGGATCTGTTTTGAGATCAAACAGTTGTGTCTTGTTGATCTGTGGATAACGAATCAGTTTCCAGCGATCATCGCGAACAGCCCGCATCAGATCTTCATAGGTGGTAAACAGTGTGTCCCGAATGCGATCTGTTTTTCCCCGCCAGATGGGAGCCAGGTTGGATCCTTCAACACCTGCAGGGACCTGGATCTGGGTTAAATCACAGACGGTTGGAAAAATGTCATACAGATAAACCAGCGCATCACTGGATTTGTTCTCGGGGATGCCGGGGCCTTGAAAGATCAACGGCGATTTCATGCTGTGCTCATACAGATTCTGTTTACCGAGCAGACCATGGCTGCCCAGTGCCAGACCATGATCGGATGAGAAAATTACAATCGTATTCCCGTCAAGCTTTCTGTCTTTCAATGTCTGCAGAATGCGTCCGATCTGCGAGTCCATGTGGGTAATCATCCCGTAATACTCGGCGATTTGCTCACGTAGAATATCCGGTTGGCGCGGCCAGTCGGTCAATGCTTCATCACGACCCGTTAACCAGCCATTATTGAAGGGGTGTTGTGGCATGAAGTTTTTAGGGAGCGGCGGGACATTATTCTCATACGCCTTCATCGCTGATTCGGGCGGCATCCGCGGATCGTGGGGCGCAGTGAATGCTACATAGGCGTAAAAAGGTTTCTCTGCAGGCTGTTGCTTCAAAAAATCGACGGTGGCATCAACAAAGAGTTCGCTCGAAAACTTTTCGCCCGTCCGTTTGTTTGTGAACTTACCAGCTTTGAGGTCGACTACTGGTACCTGCAGATGGTTCGACATACCACCAATGAATGCTGCGGTCCCGGTCGTGAAGCTCTTCTGAAATGAGTCACGGTTATTATGCCATTTACCTGTGCCGAAGGTCTCATATCCCGCCTGCTTCATTAACTGCGGAAGTGTGATGACCCCTTTCAGATCCATGGGAACATGGTAGAGGGAGCGTCCACTGTTCAGCATAGCGCGGCTCGGCTGGCAAACGGCTCCATGAATGGATCCCATACAGAAGGCGTTACGAAAACTGAATCCGGTTTTCACCAGCTGATCCAGATTCGGAGTCTGGATGTGGGGATTGTCATAGGCAGCCAGCGCATCAGCCCGTTGATCATCGCTGAAGAGGAACAGAATATTTGGTCGTTTGGCTGGCTCTGCCGCAGTAACGGTCTGACTGAGTAAAAGAAGAGTACAGGAGGAAACCAGCAGGAAAAAGACGGAATTTCGCAAGTGAGCACTCATGGGTTGTTCCTGTAATAACTGCATTTCAGTATTGAGTTCAATCTAGTTTGAAAAAGCGGCGGCCTTTAAGTTCGAAACGGGGCAAAGCACCAGGAGCGACAGTGACCACTTCCGCGTTGAAGTTCAGCTTATCCTTGATTGCATGGCTGACTTCCCGAACCAACCGCTGAGGATCTGCCGCGGCAGAATCCGTTGGTTCCAGTTCGATCTTCATATGCTGCATTGAACGAATCGTGCGGACTTCGATCCGGTATTCAGCAATTCGATCAAATGTCCGCAGGATCGCTTCCAGGCTGGAAGGGAATACATTGTTACCGCGAATAATCACCATGTCATCTGCACGCCCCAGGATGCCTCCCTGCAAACGCAGTAACGCACGACCGGAAGGGCAGGGGGAAGTATCTTCCGAAACCAGATCGCCCGTGCGATAACGAATTAAAGGAGAGCCAATCCGCCCCAGATTGGTGATAATCAATTCGCCCTGTTCTCCGGGAGACACCGGTTCCAGTGTGTCCGAGTTGACAATCTCGGCAATGCATTCGGTTTCCAGAATATTCAGACTGCCCGGGCTCTCCAGTGGTTCAATTCCCAGCGCACCGATCTCCGTCATGCCCCAGTGATCAAAAACCCGTGCCCCCC
>TARA_R100001132_G_scaffold9993_1_pt1 | contig 46339 bp, 29 predicted proteins | sample TARA_R100001132 | Tara Oceans TARA_R100001132 (sample SAMEA2621247) | marine metagenome | biome: marine biome (ENVO:00000447); feature: mesopelagic zone (ENVO:00000213); material: "saline water (ENVO:00002010), including plankton (ENVO:xxxxxxxx)" | depth 800 m | reverse complement strand
TCGGGTTGTAAATGACTTCGTGTTTCAGCCCGGGGGGGAACTGTTGGGAAAGTTCTTCGACTTTGCTGATGATACGTTCCGCCGACGCTACGGCATTGGAACCGGGACGCTGGAACATGGCGAGGGCAACTGCGTTTTTGTCGCCCAGATAGCTGCGCACGGAATAGTCGGTCGCGCCCAGTTCAATTCGCGCAACATCATTGAGACGGACAAGGCGCCCTTCTTCTCCCGATTTGAGGATGATCTCCCCAAATTCTTCTGCAGTCTGCAATCGGCCGAGTGTGTTTACATTGACCTGAAATGCTTCTTTCGTATCTGGCAGCGGCTGCTGTCCTATGACACCGGCGGCAACCTGAATGTTCTGCTGTCGCATCGCCTGGACGGCATCACCGGGAGTCAGATCGAGTGCTGCCAGACGTTCTACATCCAGCCAGACCCGCATGCTGTACTGGGTTCCCCCAAAAACCTGAATGTCTCCTACGCCATCCAGGCGTGACAGTACATCGCGAATCTGCAGGTAGGCATAATTGCTGATATAGAGTTGATCCCGGGAATCGTCGGGAGAATACAGGTGAATCACCATCATCAGGTCAGGAGAACTTTTTCGGGTAGTGACGCCAATCTGCCGCACTTCAGCAGGAAGTGTCGGCTCTGCAATGGCGACCCGGTTTTGTACCAGTACCTGGGCCTGATCAACGTCGGTCCCCAAGGCGAAAGAGACCGTCAAGGTCATGGAACCGTCAGTTGTTGCCTGGGATTCCATGTAAACCATGTTGTCAACGCCGTTGATTTCCTGCTCCAGGGGAGTGGCGACGGTTTTCGAAATCGTATCAGGTGTGGCTCCCGGATAACTGGCGCGAACGACGACGGTGGGGAGAGCGACTTCCGGATACTGGGCGACAGGCAGCAGGAAGTAAGCCAGGCTTCCCACCAGTAGCACCACCATCGAGAGCACGGATGCAAAAATGGGACGATCAATAAAGAAATGGGGAAATTTCATACGCTATTGCCCCCCATTCGGGCGGGCCGATGTCTGCGCGCCTGCCTGGTGAATATTTGAAGAAATTCCCGGTGGTGCAGGTGAGGAGCGACGGGTGAGCCATTTCTCTGGTGGTACCGGTTTGTAGTGATCCGGCAGGCTGGAATCGGAGCTTGCTTGCAGGGTTTCGAGAGACGGATCTACCGTGACACCGGGAAATATGCGTTGCAGGCCGTGAGTGACCAGCACTTCCGATCCATCCAGCCCGGAGCGTATTACTCTTAAACCTTTGGCAATGGGACCTAATTCTACGGCCTGACGTTTGATCTGTTTTTCAGCATCTACCAGATACACATATTTTTCAGACTGATCACTGCCGATCGCACTGTCGGGGATCAGAATGGCGTCATGCCGACCACTGCCGGGCAGACGGATTTCAGCAAATAAACCGGGGGTGAGACGGTCATCGTCGTTTGAGAAGATGGCACGTCCCCGCATGGTTCCCGTATTGGGATCAATGCGGTTGTCTACAAAGTCCATATGTCCGATATGGGGAAAGCCCTGTTCATCGATCAACCGCATGTAGACCGGATTTTTCACATCCCGGGAGCTTTTGCGTGTGCCTTCCCTTGAGAGCCGGGCGTATTTGAGAAAGGCCTGTTCGTCTGCATCAAAATAGCAGTGGATCGGATTGACCGAGACGATGTTTGTTAAAAGCGTTGATTGTTCAGAGCCTCCACTGATCAGGTTCCCTTCCGTTACATTACGTCGGCTGATGCGCCCGCTGATGGGTGCCCGGATCTGAGTGTATTGAATATTTAACTCAGCGGCTTCCAGATTCGCTTTTGCTGTTTCAATGGCTGCCTGTGAAGTTTTGATCCGGGCATTCGAGGATTCAATCATTGCATCGGCGGCTGCCAGGTTGGCTTCCGCCTGTAATTTTTCACTTTTGCTGACATCGACATCATCCTGTGTCGTGGCATTTTTACGCGCCAGCTGCTGGATGCGGCTCACGCGCTGGTCTGCCAGTGTCAACAGGGCGGCAGCATCTGCGCGTTCCGCCTGTGACTGTTTCAGCAGCGATTTCGATTCAGCCAGCCTGGCATTGGCTTCTTCTAATCTCGCCTGGGCAGCATTCATTTCAGCGACAAACGGGCGAGGGTCAATGATTGCCAGCAGATCACCTTTTTTGATCAATTGACCTTCTTCAAAATGAGTTGATTGCAGATAGCCACTGACTCGAGCCCGGACTTCAACGGCATCGATGGCTGCCAGGCGCCCCGTGTATTCATCCCATTCGATGACGGGCAAAACAAGAGGTCGGGCTGTGGTCACCTTGGTGGGAGGGGGAGTAACCGGCGGGGCTGCGTTCTCGGTACAGGCAATTAACGTCAGTGTCTGAATTGATAATATCAACAATGTCACTCGCGACATTTGCGATTCTCCATCGAGTCTGGCTGGAAATTTAAAGGCATCTTCAGTGGGCGGGAATCAGGATCAGCGACAGCGGGTTTCGCCTGAACTCATCGAATCCGGGATCATTACATCGGTTTCAGGGGAATAGACCCTGGTTTCCAAAACTGGTTCGGCCTTGTAGCTTCTGGTGGCAATTTTAAGAGCAGATGCCTTTTCCAAATTGAAACTGCAGTCAGGTGGCGCTGATTTCTGAATCATTTCCCAACTGTAGTAAAAAATATTTATATGTTGATATGATAGATTTTCCGTGTTAAAACTTCTTAATACTATCGAATTATATACTGACAGGTAAGAAATATACCATTCGACTTGGCCAGTCAAGTCTGATTGTGTACTATTCAGTAAGAAACAGGGGAGGCTGCCGCATGTCCGTAGGACGTCCACGCGAATTTGATACGAATCAGGCATTAGACAATGCGTTAGATGTATTCTGGCGGAATGGCTATGAAGGTACGTCGATTCTGGAATTAACCGAGGCGATGGGAATCAATCGTCCCAGTCTGTATGCCGCCTTCGGGAATAAAGCAGCGTTGTTTCATAAAGCCATCGATCGCTATATGGAAATGCGCGCCTGCCATCTTCACAGTTCACTGGATGAGCCGACGGCCCGTGCGGTTGTGAAAAAGCTCTGGAGTGGCAATATCGAACTGATTTCAAATTCAAAAAATCCGCGTGGCTGTTTCCTGGTGCAAAGTGCACTGGCCTGTGGTGATGCCGCGGATTCGATTCGCAAAGAGATGGTCAAACGCCGCGCGAAATGCGAAAAACTGTTATGCCAGAGGTTTGAACGGGCAATCGAAGAAGGAGATCTACCCGCTGGTTCCAATGCACAGCAACTCGCAAAATATGTATCCACAGTCTCCTATGGAATCGCCGTACAGGCAGCAGGCGGAGCCAGTCGTAATCAGTTGTGCGAAGTCGCTGACCTGGCATTGCAGGCTTTTCCAGATTGAGCAGGAGCTTCATCATAAATTCATCTCAGGGCGGTTGAGTCCTTAAAACAGGACGCGCTATACTGTAGTCTTCTCTGGCTGCAGAATTTCATTCATAAGCCAGTTCTATTCTCTCGCCGGTTGGAAAGAATTGTAATGAGCAACTCGAAACAGATTGCTGGAATGTTCTGCCTGCTTCTCGCTGGAACCATGCTGATACCAAAATTATCAGCGGCGAACCCTGAGGAAACGCGATCGCAGAAACGCGTACTGATTATCGGCATGGATGGTACACGACCAGATGCGTTGTTGAAGGCGAAGACTCCCACATTTGACAGGCTGATTCGCGAAGGTGCTTTTACCGATCAGGCACAGATCCTGGGAAAACGCTATCAGAAAAATGATACGATCAGTGGTCCCGGCTGGTCAAGCATTCTGACCGGTGTCTGGGCCGACAAGCATGGCGTGCACGATAATCATTTCAAAGGAAAGAACTACGAGCTGTTCCCGCATTTTTTCAAACGGCTTAAGCGGGAGCGGCCTGATGCTCAGACCGTATCGCTGGTCTCGTGGGAACCCATTCATGAATTTATTCTCTCCGAAGCCGATATTACAGAGGTCGAAGCGTTACCTCGATCGAAAAATCAGACCGCTGATCTAAGTGTCTCTGCTTCAAAGCTCAAGATTGATACACGGGATGGTCAATGGCATCATCTGCTGGCTGTTCGGAAACAGGATGAATTGCAGTTATTTCTAGACGGTAAGCAGATCGCTTCGCTGTCTGGCGTTGATCTGGATTTTGCACTCGGTGGAGACTTTTATTATCTCGGCAGAGATTCCCGTGCCGGGCAAACCTGTTTTCATGGACAACTGGATGAGGTCCGTATCTGGAAGCGGGCCTTAACGCCTGAGGAAATCGCGCAGTCGGCTAAAGTGGCAGCTGGAGGAGTTCAAACTGTCGATCGTAAGGGACTGCTCGCCGAATACACGTTTGAATCCCATCCAGAAAGCGATACGCAAGAGAGGCAATTCGCAGATACCGCCGGTCAAACGGGGCAATCATTTCCCGCCCGGGCTATTTCGCCAACATCCTCTCTCAAGCTTGTGGAAACCGGCACAGGTCAGGATTCCCAGGCACTTGAGCTACCAGCTGCAGGCGACAAAACGCATGGCCTGAAAATTGCGATGCAGAAACCGTTACGCGATATCACCCGATCGGACTTCACACTTGAAGCCCGTTTTCAGACGACGGATCAGGGACGTAATATTCTCATGGGAAATTATGATGGAAAAGCCGGCGCATTGAATCTGGAATTGCATGAAGGTAACACAGTCCGTATTTATGTTCAGCCTCCCGATCCAAGGAATGCCAGTGCTCTGGAGCGGGAAAGCGAACGGGACAAGATTATCGCAGCAAAGACAGCCCGCATCCTGCGTGAAGAGAATCCCGCGGCGATGTTTGTCTATTTCCATCAGACCGACGCGACCGGGCATGCGATTGGATTCAGCCCCGATGTCCCCGAATATATCTCGGCGATTGAAAATGTGGATGCATGTGTGAATACCGTTCTCAAGGCAATGCAATCGCGGCCCAATTATGAAAACGAGGACTGGCTGACCATCATCTGCACCGACCATGGCGGCCTGAAACGGGGGCACAGTAAAGGACATCAGGTGCCTGAAATACGTCGAGTCTTCCTGATAGTCCATGGACCGTCAGTGACACCGGGACGCATTCAGGAGCAGGCATACGTGGTAGATGTGACAGCAACCGCTCTCGCTCATCTGCTGGGGAAAGTTGACGAACAATGGCAGCTGGACGGCAAAGTTGTAGGATTGAAAAATAAGAAATAATGCGATCTTCAATAAGGGAGCCTGAGTCGCACACACCGACTCAAGCCCCTTGGTTCTTGACGCTCAGCGATTGATCATTTTCATTGCCGCTTCGGGGTAACGCTCGCCGCTGGCCTCGATCTTTGCTGCCCCTTCTTCGATTTGATTAAGCTCTGTCTCGGTGAGTTCAATCGAAGCGGATGCCATATTCTCTTCCAGTCGATGCTGTTTCGTTGTACCCGGAATAGGGACGATCCAGGGTTTCTTTGCGAGCATCCAGGCCAGGGCGATCTGGGCAGAGGTCGCCTGTTTCTGACTGGCAATATCTGTCAGGAGATCGACGAATGCCTGATTTGCTTTTCGGTTTTCGGCGGAAAGACGCGGAACTTTATTGCGAAAATCACTGCTTTCGAAAGTAGTGTGTTCATCCATTTTTCCTGTGAGGAACCCTTTACCCAAGGGGCTGAAGGGCACGAACCCGATTCCCAGTTCTTCCAGAACGGGCAGGATTTCTTCTTCCGGCTCGCGCCACCAGAGCGAGTATTCACTTTGTAACGCCGCGACGGGTTGAACTGCATGAGCCCGACGGATGACATCCACACCCGCTTCGGATAAACCAAAATGTCCAATTTTCCCGGCTTCAATCAATTCTTTCACGGTGCCTGCAACCTCTTCGATGGGGACATCGGGGTCCACACGATGCTGGTACATCAGGTCAATATGATCCGTTTGCAGTCTCTTCAGGCAGGCGTCAGTTACTTCTCTGATATGCTCTGGTCGGCTGTTCAAGCCGGTCTGATTTCCCTGTTCGTCGATGGCGAAGCCAAACTTGGTCGCAATCTTAACCTGATCACGTACGGGAGCCAGTGCTTTGCCGACGAGTGTTTCATTCGTAAAGGGACCATAGACTTCAGCTGTGTCAAACAGGGTGACGCCCAGGTCGACGGCTGCACGAATCAGCGAAATGCCCTTTGCTTCCTCAACAGGCTGACCATAACCAAAGCTCATTCCCATACAGCCAAGCCCGAGGGCGGAGACTTCCAGGCCGCTGTTGCCAAGTTGACGTGTTTTCATCGTTCATCACTTTCTGTATTGAAATCACTGATTGAGTGCTGCTAGCTGTTCTTCATCAAGCTTAGTGACGTCGGATGTCAGTTGCAACGACAGGAATGGGAGAGAATGAAGTCTGCCATGTTTGCGCATTGAGCAGCCGCAGATATAGCAGGAAAGATGGAAGTGACAAGGTAATCATCAGAGCAGTTCCATATCGAATTTCGGAGCCGGAATTTATCCTGAAGCAGAATCGAGAGAGTAAGCGTATTCTGGCAAACAGCGAGAGCGCATCACTTTTAACCATTGCGTTTCTTAATCTAAAATATTCGGCTCTAATGGCACTGAAGACGGTACAGTAAAACGGGACCCACTCTCATATAACCAATCACCACACTTCAAACGCAAACATCTATGCCCCAACTCAGAACTCGATCTGCCTTCGAAACTGGAATTGACTTTATTGAAAAACTTATCTGGAACAGCAACGCGAGCACTGGTCAGTAGATGTGAATGCAGGTTTATTGGCGGATGCAATGGCTGAAGTCCTGCTTAATCAGGTAGAGGATTTGAATTCACAGCATTAAACAAGGTTTCCCAAATCACCTGATCAGCAAGCTTTCGTGGTGTGTACGGTTACCAGAATGGCTTCTTAGAGGATTGGTAATTGTCCTGTCACAAACGGGAGCGATGACGGGATTAGCTGATGCAGTTGACATTAAGCTGCTCACATCTGAAAATCCGGAAAGATGACAGAAACTGATAGGGTATCATTGATTTTCTGACGAGCAGAATCAGACTACATTCAGGAGGACAGATTACGGTGGCACGGAAAAAAAACGTCGGCCAGAAACGAGCCAAAAAAGTTCGGGAGCGGAAGAAAAAAAAGCAGGAAAAGGCCAGGCAGGAGCACGCGAGAGTGTTGGCAGGGATCGTCAAATTAATAAACGAAGCTGATAGTGACAGTTTGCAGATCTCGGTTTCCGTTGAAAATGTAATGGCGAAAGCTCTCAGTCCTGAGGGTGACGTGACTGTCGATGAAGCCGAAGCGGACGAGTTGTTCGATGAGGCGATGGAAGCCCCCACTACGGGAACCTGTTGCAGGCTGCTGGAAGCAGCACTCGCCAAAAATCCTCGCCATATTGATGCCCTGGTCGAACTTGCTCAACTTTGCGAAGACGACAACACGGCGTTCTATTTTCTCAGTCGCGCGATCGAATTCGGCGAAGAGGATTTGGAGGATGAACTTCGCAATAACATGGGCGATTTCTGGGGACTGCACCATACGCGACCGTTTATGCGGGCCAAACAGGACATCTCAGAAAGGTACTATGAAACTGGAGATCTGCTTAACGCCGCAGGCGAAATGGAAGAGATGTTGCAGCTGAATTTCCTTGATAACCAGGGCATGCGATGGACGCTGATGGAAGTCTATTGCCGTATGGATCGCCTGGACGATGCCGAACAGCTGCTGCAGAAGTATCCGGATGATTGTTTTCCTTTTCTGCAATTCACCGCTTTACTGGTTCGATTCCGGAAAGAAGGTGATACCCCGAAACTGAGAACTTCCCTGCGCGAACAGGCGAACCGTAATCCACATATTGTTCCACGATTACTGGACCCGAGTCTAATCAGTTACGAACCGATCCCATTGTTCGTACCTGGGTCGCCGGACGAGGCGGACTTGTACTGTCAGCAGTTTCTATTTGTCTGGAAGGCAACTCCAGGAGCAATTACCTGGCTCCGACAGGCAGCCCGCGATTTGCCTTCCTCAGAAGTCGGCCCAGACAAAGATGTGAAGAAAAAAATCCAGAAGCTCCGCACTAAGGTAAAGAAACTGGATTCGTGTACGGAGACATGGTTCTGCGACGCGAAACTGCTCTCGGAGCAGGAAGACGATGGCTGGTTGCTGACCGTTGTGGAAGAGTCAACGGAAACTGTGATCTATCTTGAACCAGGAGAGGATCCACTGGGGGCGGACACTGTTCTCGATGGTCTATTAAACTGCATGCTGGCACCCCATGACGAGAAACCGCGGAAGCCAGCCGCTATCGAATTGACAGACACAGGACTTCATCGATCATTGAAGAAGCGCCTCGAACGTTTGGGAATTGCATTGAACCTGACGGACGAAAGACCAGCAGTATTGGACTTCATCGAACGTTCTGCACCGATACCGGGGCTGCCGGTTCAGATTGATATCGATGATCTTCGAGACACTCTCATGTCATCCGCAACCTGGGAAATCGACTGGCGGCAAATCGATCAGTGGTTACCGGATGAGGAGACTGGCGAACTCATGCAGCCCTGGATGATCATTGTTGCCGACAGGGAAGACCTGGTTCTGTCACAGCAGTTAATACTGACGCCACCGGATTCCAACACAATTCTCAGTGTTATCGGAGAAGCCATACTCAATCCGCCTGGCGGGACTCCGTCGCGACCTACCACGATTTGGGTACCGTCTGCCGAACATCATCTGGATGTGAAACCGGTAGCCGACGATATCGGCGTCGAATGTGTTGTCGGACAGTGCCAGTTGATAGATCAGATGTTTGAAAGTCTGTCGCAGCACATGGACGAGGCTGTCGGAGGGCCTCCCGCTCTGGTGTCTCTGCCTAGCGTGACTCCTGACATGGTCGGAGATTTTTACGAAGCTGCAGCGGATTTCTATAAATCACGTGTATGGACATCGACTCATCCTGAATCCGTAGTCGAGATTCAATGCAGTGAGTTGATTCATGGACGCTGGTATGCAGTGATCATGGGGCAAATGGGACAGGAAATCGGAATCATCTTCTTTGATGATCCCGAGGCACTCGAGTCGGTGTTTGCGTCCGATCCGTCTGATCTCGGTGCCGGCGCCAAACAGATACACGGGATTTCATTTTCACTTAACGAACAGTCGTTTGTGAATCCACGTGATGTCGCAGCCGCGGAACAGTTTGGCTGGTCTGTTGCAGGTCCCGAGGCGTGGCCCATGGGTTTCTTCATTGCCGATAGCGACTTCCGGCCACTCACTGCAGTAGAACTACAGTTTCTGGCGGCAGCAACGCGCTCTGTCACGAAGCAACTGAAATCACAAGAAAAATCTCTCGTGACGTCGGTCCCACTGCATGATCGAATCGTTCAAGTGTTGACCAGCAGGGAATAACATCGCACAGCGGCATACCACCGCAAGCCATAAGGCAAAGCTCGCTCCGCGAGGGGATTGGATACATACCGGTCTAAAAGGGAGCGGGCTACTCCTGGCTGCGGCGTGTACTTTTTATTCCAGGCCGAAATTTTAACTCGACATCGCAGGGTCTGGCTTCCACTTCGAAATGAAAGAGAAAGCCACAAAAAGCAAAACGACTTACCATCCGGCAGGGATGATAAGTCGTTAAGAAATGTGAGTCGGGACGACAGGATTTGAACCTGCGACCTCTACACCCCCAGTGTAGCGCGCTACCAGGCTGCGCTACGTCCCGATTGTTGAGAAACTCTGGTTTATCAGCCCCGAGTTCTATAACTTGCTGTTGATACGCACTTTATCGCACGCTTGGACAAGAAATTCAAGATAACGGGCACACTTACCCGCTTTTGTCTGCAAAATAATTTCCTGCATTCCGCAAATCTGCTGTTTTTGTGATCTATTTAGAGTAGGGAAACAAGAATTCGGGAAGAGGTTCGCAGTTTTCCAGAGAAGAAATGTAGTTGGTGCTTGTTTTAAGCTATTGCAGTAAAATGACTTAAGGTGAATGTGGAATATATATCCGAGAGAAACTTGTCTTGGCAGAAATCTGGGATCTCTGTAGAATCCCCGCTCTTCTATCGGGTTTCCCGACCCGAAATCGAGTTATTTGCCGTTCAAGTTACTTCTGATTCCAATAATTCATGTCCGATCCCCGTCAGCCTGAAAATTCCGGTGATTGCTGCGTTACCGCTGTGAATACAAAGCGGCGGTGTCTGTTTGCGCTTCTGGTTCTGTTGGCGATCACACAATCTGGCTGTGTGCATCGGAGAATGACGATTCGTTCGATACCCGCCGGGGCGCTGGTCAAGGTGGATGGAGATGAAATCGGTTATACACCGGTGTCCGTTGATTTCACTTATTATGCCACACGGGAAATTACACTGACCAAAGATGGTTATGAAACGCAGACCGTGATGCAGAAAGTGCAAACTCCCTGGTATCAGGTATTCCCCCTGGATGCGGTCTCAGACAATCTGCTGCCCTTTGAAGTAACGAATCGACACGAGTTTACCTACCAGCTACAGCCGAAAGTAGTCGTGCCGACCGAGGAGTTACTGAATCGGGGGAATATGCTGCGCAGCGATACCCAGATAGGTCAGTGACCGGGTTCAACGCTGTTTCTGCTGCGCTGATTGTTTCTGCATGAATTCCAGAAGGGAATAAGTGTCCTCATAGGATGTCGAATGTCCCTGCTCGGGACGATCAATCAACAGGACCGGCTTTTCCAGTTGTTTCAGAATCTGGGACAGGCGACGGGCACTTTCCGGAGGCACCAGTTGATCCTTGCCGCCTACCGAAATGCTGACGGGCATGGTGAACTTCTCCGGCCAGTATTCCGCGCTTCGTTTTTTATATTCGAGTGGAATTTCCTGTTTGGTGCCCCCAAAGGATGCCTGAATCGCAGGCTGGAATTTGTCATATTCCAGATGGTTGGCTGTGGGATTCATCGCGGCAACGCCAGCAACGAGATCCGGGTGCAGGGCCGCAAAGGTCAGGCTGGAAGAACCGCCCATGGAACCGCCACACAGGTAGACCTGTCTGATCTGATATTGTTTTTTGAGATTGCTGATGATCTGGACGAGGTCTGCTTCTGCTTTGGGACCCATCCAGGAGGTACGTGCGCGATAGTCGGGTGAGACATACAGCATCTGATGCTTCGCGGCGAAGTCGCGGGCTGCCTTGCATTCCCCTCTCATCTCTTTGACAAACTGCCAGCGATCCGAGCCATGTCCGTGCAATGCGATCAAGACAGAATGAGCCTGCTGGTCATGAAACGGTTGTGGCAGCATGAGAACGTAGTGTTGCCGGCTCTGGTCACAGTGGGCAGTGAATGCAATTTCTTGAGGAGCAGACAGTTTCGCTTCGGGATCTGCTGCGTAAATTACGGAAAACATGAGAAAACAGATTAACGGCAATAAGAAACAGATCTGTAGTCGATTCTGCATATAACGATTCATGATAATCTGCCTGTCAGGATGTCCTTACCAGAAGAGTCCAAAAATTATCCAGAAAGAGACCGCGATTAAGATCAGGGCGTACCAGTTGGGATTCAAATATTGGGGAGTGGGTTTTTTGAATGGGTTGATTTTGATGTCCTGCAGTTCTGCCCGGCTGTTTTCAAGCCAGTTCTGATCTTTTGATATATCTTCCTGTTTGAGGACCAGGGTTGTTTCCTTTTTGAGCCAGCCCCATTTGAAAGCCGCTAAAAACATTGCGAGTGCAGTGACCAGCATGGAGCAGGGAAAGGCATACCATTTTTCCGTGAGTAGAGGACTAAGCCAGCCGATATCAACCAGTTCTCGGTCGATGAAACCCAGTAGCCCAAATGACGAGCCGGCGATCAGCCCGACCAGTCCGCTCTGGCGGGGCACGCGTGAGAGAACGCCCAGTAGATAGATCGTAAACAGTGGCGTGACAAAAATCGGAATCAGTGTGCGAAAGGCCTGTATCATATTGTCATAGCGGACGATGAAAGGAATATACAGAAACCCGATCAGCAGTATGCCAACGGTCGCCCAGCGCGTCACTTTGAGATAATGTTTTTCGGTCTGGCTGGTGCAGATCCAGCGTGCATAGATATCTCGAGTGAATAACGCGGATAACGCAGAGCCGATGGAATCGAAGGTGCTGATGGCGGCGGAGAGAATTCCGGCGACCACCAGACCTTTAAATCCGGGAGCCAGAAACTGGTTCGCATAATACGGGAACAACTGGTCGGCTGAGGAGTGTTCCGTAAATTCAGGTACGAGGACACGTCCCATGACGCCCATCAGCGTTGTGCCAATCATGATGGGCATGATCAGCAGGCAGCCGAAGAGCGTTGCCATCTTCATATCCCACAGGGAGCGGGCCCCCATCAGCCGCATGGTCTGCGTGTGGTTTACGGTGTAATATCCCAGGCCAATTATCGACCAGCCCATCACGATCAGGTAGGGGGAAGTGGACTGGCTGTCCTGAAACTGACCGATGTGCAGCCAGTTAATCAGTGGCTGTCCATTGGCATCGGTTGACTCTGAGAGCTTCTGAACGGTCGCCGTCCAGCCACCACTGGCTGACCAGACAGCGGAGAAAATAGTGATGCCACCCGCGATCATGATCAGACTCTGCAGGGCATCAGTCCAGACAACAGACGTGAGTCCACCCCAGGTTGTATAGGCGGCAGTAAAGATGACGAGGAGTACAATCAGGGACCAGCATTGAACGGGTGAGAAATCAAGAATGCCCTGCAGCATCAGGTAGATAGACCAGATCATCAATCCCAGCATACTCGTGCGATACTGAATCTGAATCAGCGCGCTGATGGTGCGAATCGATTTTCCAAAGCGGGTTTCCAGGTATTCTGCGTTCGTATAGAAGCCTCCCTTGTAGAGTACCGGGACGACAACAAACGATGCTAAGACAGCGCCACAGACACTGGCCAGTGTGAATGCCGTGATGATATGCATGCCATTGTTGTATGCATAGCCTGTGAGTGAGACGGCATCGGCATTATCAACACTGGTTGCGAAAATGGAAAGGCCCAGTCCCCACCAGGGGAGTGAGCGACCTCCCAGAAACCAGTCACTGCTGGAGTGGGTACTGCGAGCGAGGTAAAACCCGAAGGCGATTACCGACCCGTTCAGCACGAATACAATGATCCAGTCCAGCCAGCTCATGTCAGTGATCTCTCTTGATTCGAAAGCGGTCTTCAGGCAAATGTTTTCAGAACATCAGCTTCCACATCATGGGCGAGGCAGAACAGGATATCACCCTGACTGGTTAAAGTCGGTCCCCGATGTGCAATGGCGATTCCCTTCGAAGGAGCGTGAATCAGAGTTGGTTCGCGATCAGGGCGTTCCAGGAAATGCAGTGCGCCTAAAGGCTGATCTGCCGAGACATCCGCGCCTACATCAACGAAGCTCTCGAAGATACCTGATTCGGGGGCGAAAATATAATCTTCCGCGTCCAGTGCCTGGATCCAGCGTGTTGGAGGCAGCCCCAGATCTGAGCGCGAGGTTTCTTCCCCGGCGAGAACGTTGAGGTGGATGAGTACATTGTGCAGTCCAGACTGGCAGAGACGATGTACGGCGGCATTCGTGACTTCGCCGCCTCCCATTTCAGTAGTGACAACGGTTTTTCCCATATTTTCTGCTTCAACCGGCAACAGACCTTTGCCGGCAATGTCAGCATACAGGAAGGAAAAGTCGGTATTGTATGCTGCAGTTGCAGCCGCCATGCGACGACGCTGTTCCCGATCTTCCACCAGATGCATATGAGCACACGGATAGAAATAAACGCCACGCCCACCGGTGTGCAGATCAATGACGACATCGACGCGGGGAAAGATTTCGTGAGTCAGATAATGGGCGATGATCTCGGTGACGGTGCCTTCTGCATTGCCGGGAAAACAGCGGTTCAGATTTTTGCCATCCAGGGGGGAGAGTCTGGTGGCGGCTTTGGCAGCGGGAATATTGATTGCCGGAATAAAGATGATACGTCCCGAAATTTCTTCCAGGTTCAACGATTTCATCAATTTCATGATAGCGATCTGTCCGGGATATTCATCGCCATGATTGCCCGCCATGAGCAGCACGGTCGGGCCTGTGCCGCGCGCCATGGTTGAGATGGGAATTTGCAGCTGTGACCAGCCACTCAGGTTGTAAGAGAAGGGGATATTCAGAGTTCCCCATTGAATACCGGGTTTATCGAAATCGATCCTTGTGCTGATCGGAGTCTGAGACATAGGGTGGCTTCTTCTGTTTGTGGATGAACACGGGATGTATTACTTCGATTCTGCGACAAGATGGGCTGCAACGAAATCTTCATTCAGGGTGATGCCGAGCCCGGGGCGGTTGGGGACCTGAATGACTCCATTCTCGGCCTGTACTTTTTCGAGAGTCAACTCGTGCCGGAGTGGCTCATCTTCAACGCAGTCCTCAAAGAGGAAAGCATCTTTGCAGGTGGCCAGCCAGTGCAGACTGGCGGCGACGGTAATCGGGCTGGTGTAACAGTGATTGCAGGGGCGGGCACCGATTTCTGCGACGCGTTGCTTTAGATAACTGGCTTCGGTAAAACCATTCCGTGCCAGGTCGATCTGATAGACATCCAGTGCACGTTGTTCAAAGTAAGGGCGAAACGATTCGCGGCCGCACTCTTCTTCACCGGCCGCGATGGGAACCGGAGAGCGGTCTCTCAGCCAGGCATAACCGGCGACATCGTGGGGAAAAAGAGGCTCTTCAAGCCAGCCAATATTGTATTCGGAAAAAGCGTGTGCCCGCTGCAACGCGGTTCGGGCGTCCCAGACACAGCCGGCGTCGATCAGTAATATACCGTCGCCCATCCCTTCGCGTGCTCCCGCGACCAGTTCTATGTCGAGCTGTTCCGACTGGCCCATCGGTTCCCAGCCAAATTTGACCGCGGTATAGCCATTTTCTATCCACCGCTGACCGATATCACAGGTTTCCTGGCCATCTTTACCGAACAGAATGGAAGCATAAGCCTGGAATTCCGAATGATATTGGCCTCCCAGTAAGCGATGAATGGGTTCGTTAAAATGTTTTCCCTTCAGGTCCCAGAGCGCCATGTCGATGGCTGCCATGGCGGTGATCGTGACACCGGTCCTGCCGAAGTACATCGTATGGCGATACATTTTCTGCCAGAGACGTTCTGTTTCGAGCGGGTTTTCCCCGATCAGCAGCTCGCGCAGTCCGCAGGCGACGTTATGGCTGTAGGGGGCATCAATGATGGCTTTGACGACTTCCGGTGAGGAGTCAGCTTCACCAATGCCTTCCAGTCCATTATCTGTTTTAATGCGGACCAGCACTGAATCCTGGCAACTGGCGGTTTTGTTAGTGACAGAACCGGAACGCAATATCTGGCAAGTGATTTGTTCAATTATCATCGAAGTTGAAAGCCTTGACTGAAAAGAATCGTGGGATGGTAATTTATGAGATCATTTCTTTGACAACGTGTCCGTGAACATCAGTTAAACGAAAATCGCGACCGGCATAGCGGTAGGTAAGTCGTTCGTGATCGATGCCGAGCAAATGCAGCATGGTCGCGTGCAGATCGTGAACGTGAACTTTATTTTCAGATGCAGCGAAGCCGGTTTCATCGGTAGCACCGTGGACGTATCCGCCTTTGGTGCCGCCACCGGCCATCCACATGCTGAAACCATAGTGATTGTGATCACGTCCACTCATCGAAGGGAGTTCGGCGACAGGGGTTCTGCCGAACTCGCCTCCCCAGAGCAGGAGGGTCGAATCAAGCATACCACGCTGTTTCAGATCCGTCAGAAAAGCAGCAATGGGTTGATCCCATTGACCGCAGAGGCGTCTCAGGCTTTTTTCAATAGCACTATGGTTGTCCCATTCCTGACCTCCACTATGCCAGACCTGAATGAAGCGAACTCCTTTTTCCAGTAGGCGGCGCGTCATTAAAAGTTGACGTCCCTGTAAACCATCTCCATACATTTTCTGGATATGCTTTGGTTCTTTGGAGAGATCGAGCACATCCGCTGCTTCAAACTGCATGCGGTAAGCCAGTTCAAATGACTGGATTCTCGCTTCGAGCAGGGAATCGTGGCCTCGCTGATCCAGATGACGTTGATTGATTTTCTGCAGCAGATCCAACTGGCGGCGTTGTCGTTCTGGTGTTTGGGGATTATTGATATTTTCAATCAGCCGTGAGACGGAAGTTTCTTTGGTGTCGAGATGAGTTCCCTGAAAGGCACCGGGCAGGAAAGCCGATCGCCAGTTTTTGGGACCCACAACAGGAAAACCGTTCGGGCAGAGCACAACAAAACCGGGTAGATTTTCATTGAGTGCACCAAGTCCGTAATTCACCCAGGAACCGAAGCTGGGGCGGGGCAATGCGTTGTCGCCGCAGTTCATAAGTAAGAGCGAAGGCTCATGGTTGGGAATATCAGAATGCATGGATCGGATGATGCACATGTCGTCCACGTGAGCCGCCGTTTTCTCAAACAGTTCACTGACTTCGATACCGGACTCGCCGTACTTTCTGAATTTAAATGGGGAACCCAGTGCGCCTGCTGTTTTCCGTTCAGTTGGCAGGTTCGGATTGGGCAGCGGCTTGCCGTGGAATTTATTGAGTAATGGCTTGGGGTCAAATGTATCAACGTGGGAAGGACCACCATTCATAAACAGGTGCACGACCTGTTTCGCCTGTGCCGGGTGGTGGCGTATGACGGGTGTTTCCCTGCCGGCAGCCTGCGCATTTTCCCGCGCGGTGAGTTCCGCCAGCGCCAGCATTCCCATACCCATGCCAGAGCGGGTCAGCAATTCACGCCGGGAATACTGCGGTGACAGAGGTGTCGTCTGATGGAGTGACATGATACGTTCCTGCCGATTTAATCTATAAACTGAAATTCGTTCGATAGCAACAGAACTTGAGCCAGACTCTGCCACGGTGTGACAGGCAGTGGTTCTGGTTTGCGAAAATCTTTGGAATAATTCCACTGATGGACCGGATGTTGTTGTGGTTCCTTTAATGTGATTTCCGGCGACCAGACAAATGAATCGAAGCCGAGATGTCCTGCAATGTCGACGACGAAATCAATCGTCTGGTTTTTCTCCAGTGTGATTGTTTCGATATCGGTTTTTTCCGTACTTTGATGCAGAGTCCAGGGGCCGAGTGCCAGCTGGTTGTTGATCAGGACCCGACCGCGAATTCCATTTCCCTGTGGCAGTTCGTGTTTGAGGGTTCCTGTCAGGGAGACGGTCATTTTTTCTGGAGCGCGCCAGCGAATCACGGCGACATGATCCAGATCATTTCCCGGATGCCCGCCGGTCTGATCTAAAAAGACCCAGCCGATTTGGGGATCCGGCAGTTGATTCCCACCCTGATACTGTTTGCCATTCCAGTGGGGCAGTGGCTGGAAACCGCTGAGAGTTTTTGTTTTCAGATCATAGGCTGCGTAGCCATATTCCCATTCAGAACGAGTGGGCTCCGGCTTGAATTGGATCTGATCTGCCTTGAGAAACTCAAGCATGTCACGGATTTCAGTTTGAGTCGGATTCCGCTGCAGTATGTTCCGATAGAGAAGTTGAATTCCCGCAGTTTGAGTTTCAGCCTGTTCCGATTTCTGCCCCAGAACGAGTGCCGCTTTGAGTACCAGCGGGTGATTCATCAGAAACAGTGATTGACCGGGTACTGATGTCGAATTACGGACACCCGTGCTGACATCGGGAGAAGGAAAGTCGAAGATGCGGAGCAGACCGGGAACCTCCTGGCGATCAATGATGGTGTAGAGCGTCCGTCGCTGGTTCGCTTCAGATGCAATTCCCGAGATTGATTTGCCGCCGACTGTTTGATCGAGTTGATGGCTTACCTGGAGCAGGGTATCCCGCATGGATTCGAAGTCCTGTCGCCTGCGATTCATTCTCCATAGCAGTTTGTTGGCGGGATCAATTTTCTCACCTGCCTCGTGTGAAGTACTTGACTGCTGGTAGGTAGCTGACTGCATGATGTAGCCATGGAGTTTTTTGATAGACCAGCCATTTCGCATGAACCAGCTGGCAAGATGTTCCAGCAGTTCCGGGTGGCTAGGGCGGGCTCCCTGGATTCCGAAATCGCTGGGAGTGGAGACGATTCCCTGCCCGAAATGATGTTGCCAGACCCTGTTCACGATCACCCTGGCTGTGAGTGGATTTCGGGGTGAAGTGATGGCGTTGGCCAGTTCCAGCCTGCCGCTTCCCTGTTGAAATGGTTCATCTGAAATCTGATCGAAATAACTCAAAAACTTTCTGGGGACTGGTTGACCCGGTGATCCGGAATTTCCCCGCTTGAAGACGCGCGGTTCGATAATCTGCTCAGCATCACGCAGAGTCATCATTTGCGCCAGTTCCACGGGAGCCTGTGCTCGTGCCTGGTCAAGGGCAGCATTCAGGGCTTTTACCTTTTCCTGGAGCTTCCTGTCTGGAAATAGTTTTAATACCGTATAACCATGCAAAGGAATGACCAGGGGGGAATAAGGGCTGTAAAAGGAATTCAGGAATTGTTGTCTGGCAATCGGAAACGGCTGCTGGTTTTGCTCCTGCTCTGGTTTCCTGGCAGCGACGATTCTGTTATTCCATTCGAGGTCGATCTCGTGGAAGAGGGTAGCATAACCGTGAATAATGTCATTAAATTGCTGTGGTTTCTTTTTCAGCAGATGGGAGGCGAGCAGGGATTCGACTGAGTCAGGATCAGAGTCATCCACGGTGCGTTTTAGTTCGTCTGCTGCCTGAGGAGCAAAATTGATATTGGGAATGTCTTCCAGCTTCTTCCAGATGGAAAACGCCGGGTCCGCGGATTTTTCAGCAATATCGAGAAATTCCTGCCAGAGCAGTAAGACCTCAGGGTTGAGATCATCCCCATCTACGATCACGTCGAATTTGACGGTATCAGGCCCCTGTCGGCGTGAATGAGCGACTGTCAGGTATTCTGCCAGGCGTTCTGAAGTATCCCGTAGTACGTTTTCGTGTTGACCTTGATAGAGGTGTTTCAACTCTCTGGCTGCATTTTGAATTTGTCTTGCTTGATCCTGTAGTGCTGCAGGGATTTGATTCTGTGTGCGAAATGGCAGATCGAGGGGTTCCAGTGAATTGCGAAAGACGCCATATAATGAGTAATAATCTTCGATGGAAACCGGGTCAAATTTGTGATCGTGACAACGGGCACAGCCGACAGTGAGACCCAGGAAGCCACGCGTAACGACGTCGATGCGATCCGAAATGATATCGTGAATATCATTTTTGAATCGCGGACCCAGAGTGATAAAACCGAGGGCAGCCAGTGATTCATGAGGCATGTTTTCTGTCAGGTAATCGGCGGCCAGCTGTTCACGAATAAACTGATCAAAGGCTTTGTCCTGATTGAAACTGTTGATGACATAATCACGGTACGTGTAAGCGAAGTGAAAGGCGGGTTTCTCGAAAAATACATAACCTTTGGTATCAGCATAACGTGCGACGTCCAGCCAGTGTCTGCCCCACCGCTCACCATAATGCGGAGAAGCGAGTTGGTCTGTGACTGCTGAATTGACCATGGATCTCTGTGCGTGGCTCGTGAAGTATTGCACCTGTTCCCGTGTGGGCAGCAATCCTGTCAGGTCCCAGAAAATACGACGCAGGAGCACGGCAGATTCCGCGGCAGGCGCTGGTTGTAATCCTGCCTGTTCCAGTCGATTGAGAATAAAAAAATCGATGTCGTTGTGGGGCCAGTCCTGATTATTGACAGTAGGCAGGATGGGATCCTGAATGGGTTGGAAAGACCAGTGTTTTGAATAATCAATGACAGCAGAGGGTTTAACATTAGCAGACTGAGGCCAGACCACTCCCTGTCTGATCCAGGTTGACAGGGTCTCTATTTCGGCTGGTGTCAGAGTGTTATCGGGGGGCATTTCCAGGGATTCGCGACGGACGGCACTCATCAGCAGGCTGTTTTCGGGATGATTCACTTTAACCGCCGGGCCATTTTCCCCTCCTTTCAGCAGCGCAGCACGGGAATCGAGTCTTAATTCGGCAAATTGCTTTTTCGCACTGTGACATTCCTGACAGTGTTTGACCAACAAGGGGCGCACGTGCTGTTCGAAAAACAGCTCTTTTTCTCTGTGGGTGGGCTGAGAAGTTTCTGCCGAAGCAAGTTCTGCGGGTGAGATCCCGATCAGGCTGATGATCCCGATCAGGCTTTGAAGGAAAATTTTCATCGCATGGTTTTCCGGAGGTTTCCAATCAGAATTCAGCTGACTTATTCAATATGATCCTCGATGATCTGTAGTGCATCTGAGAGGCTGCCTTCACGAAGTGCCTCGATGATCGGCAGATGTTCTTCATAGATCTGGACAGGGTTTTGGTATCGCAGATGCGATTCGCGAAAATGTCTTCGAATGCGTGAAACCATCGCCGACCAGATTGCCAGCAAATCGGGAGAATTGGCCCGTTTGACAAGCGATCGGTGAAAAGCAATATCATGTTCGGAGATCAGGGCGAAATCTTTGCTTTCGCACGCCTGTTTCATCTTACTGAGTATCGTTTCCCACGTGAGGAAATCTTCTTCTGTCAGCTGATCAAAAAACAGTCGAATCGCATATTTCTCAATTGTGCAACGCAGCGGAATGATTAACTCGGATATTTCATTGGGAGCTGAGGTGGAGACCAATGCGCCTTTATTCCGATCGGTTTCGACAACACCTTCCCATGCCAGTTGCTGAAGGGCTTCCCGAATCGGCCCACGACTGACAGAGAATCGTTTTGCCAGATCCACCTCACGCAGTCGTTCCCCTTCGGCAATTCTGCCAGAGAGAATATCCTCGCGAAGTCGTTCTACGATCTGCTCGCCCAGTCCCCGGACCAGCTGTGGTTCATTCATTTCAATTCCTCGAACAGATGAATTTTTCCTTACGTCGACTATTAAATGTTAATTGTTAACAATAATGGTTCAAATAAAAAGAGCGAGCAGGTGGATTAAGTGCAAATATATCCTATTTTCAAAATAAGATACAAACGAATATATGTAATGAGGCTAAGAAAACAATCTCAAAGATTTCTGATCGTGAAGACCAGGTCGGAAGACAGAAATCTTTCTTTTCAGTTGAAACTTTAGTCAGGTTATTGGTGTAAGACTATATATAAAGGGACTTGTGGGCATTCCAGCTGGCAGGATCAGGACTTGTTGTGAATGCGGCAACTGATTAAAATATTATTCTGTAAAAATATACATAAGTGTTCATGGGATTTGTTTTTGGCTGTTTTTTCCAAAAGAGATCAAAAAACTGAAATAATATGGGAAGAAATGCGGTTAATGTCACTATATGCCTATAGAGGGTGTTATTCATTTTTGTGATAAGCATGAATGAACTCATCATGGAAATGCACGAGCTCACACGCTTTAATGAGCACACAACGTTAGGGGACTAGTGCCTGCTTCCTATCATTGTGAAAGTGAGCTCGTGCTTTCTTTTTTCTCCCTGCATCGCATGTCTTAATAGATAATTTCGCTGGGAGACTTCGCGTGCCCGCAATGGACGCTGGGCAACATCCTGATGACGCCGTTAGCTGACTTTAGTCGAGAGCACCATTCCCAGTCATGCGCGGGCGCATTCTTATAGTGGCTGTTCCAGTAACGTGGCGTTCTGTCTTTCCAGTACATCAGGCAGCCCGTTCCGCAATAATCGACGGAGCAGATTTTATCCCCCATATCAGTAAATGCTTTCACAATGTGGTAGTCATCAAAATGGCCGCCGACTAATTGTGATTCATTATGACGATTACGGTAGCAACCGGAGACCGCGTTTGGTGGAATCCGGTCGGCCGTTAATTCGGTCATTAAATTCACTCCTGCTTCCAGCGGAACCAGTATGTCATCTTCAATCAGCCAGTGTATGTCTCCGCGCATTTCATTTCGCAGTCGATTGCAGGCAAGAGCCATAAAACGTGCGGTTTTGTCTCTGCGTTCTTTTTCATTTTTATAGGAAAACGTATCCGGATGTGACACGATTCGTATGGTTTCAAAGGTATTGATGTAGCGACTGGTTTCAGCCCTGATCTTACAAAGAGTATCTACATTGTTCGAGTTGTCAAACAGAACCAGTTCCACGGGTTCCTCACTGTTGATAAGATTTACTGATTGAGAGACTGCAGACAGCCATTGGGGAAAAAAATCTGGCAACCTGCCGCTGATAATGGAACCTATACTGAGACGCGAACAGATCCGACGCATCTGAGGTAATAATATTTCCTGACGTTTCTGGTACTTGGTCTGGATGTTAGCTGACCAGGAATTGGCATGTTGACGGTACTTTAATACTGCAGTACTGCGGACAGGAGTACCAAGGCGTGACCCGCGTAAAGCCAGATCCCAGTCCCACATCGTATTAATCTTATTCCGCCACCGACCTGCAGTTTCAAACGCCTGGCGATTCCAGAGTGCGGACGTATTCACGAAGTTTCGCAGCCAGAGTTGTCCCTCCGTCCATTCAGGTGCGTTCCAGAGCGTGGAATAATCTCCAAATGCTTCAGCAGCACCATACGCGAACGGCGTGTTACAGGTCATTTTATCAAGATGTTGCTGGACATAATCCGGAGGCAGAATATCATCACCATCCAGAAAAAGGAGGTAATCACCTCTCGCTATTTCAGCACCGCGGTTTCGCGTTTCGCAGACGCCTGTATGCCAGGAGGACTCTGTAATAATCAATCCCTGTTTTTTGTACTTTTGTGCGACGCTGACTGAGTTGTCAAAACTGCAGTCATCTGCATAAATCACCTCACAGGAAATGCTCTGATTGAAAGCTGACTCAATGGTCTCAGCCAGATACACAGCGTTATTTCGAGCTGCAATGACAATACTGATTTGTGGAGAACGAGCGGCAGGAGTGCGGGAGTGAGGTCTTTGTGGGATATCTGGCTGAGTGTCGTTTGGCCAGACAGCGTTTCCAACCATGAGTTTAGCCCTTTGTTCATGGATATTGTGGAGAAAGAAATTTAACTTTATGTAGTATTTAGAAGGGCTCGAACGGGTCAAGATGAGAAATCAGGTTTCGCCTGTTTCAGATCATGATTTAAAGGTGACAATGAGCACGAAGAGATTTTATGAAGCAACGATCTGTCAATTTAGAAGGTATGGGATCTTGAGCACTCAATATTTGACAGGATCTCTGCCCGTATAAGCATTTCTGATTTGCTGAATTCCCTGATCTGAAATTTTGGAACCTTCAAGATACAGGTTCTTCATACGGTTCAGTTTTGTCAGGAGTGGAATGGATTTATCACTGATCTGCGTGTCTTTGATGTTCAACCAGTCCAGACGTGGATTGTGTTTGATAAATGTGATGCCTTGATCAGAAATATTCAGCCGATCCAGATTCACCGAACTCAGTTTTTTCAAGGTTGCCAGAGCCTGTAAACCCTCGTCAGTGATCTGGCGATTTTTCTGAAGCGAAAGGTGAGTCAGGTTCAGCAGGCTGCTGACGTGAGAGAGGCCTGCATCTGTCAAACCTGTTTCATGCAGATCCAGATTTTTCAGAGTAAGCTTCCCGTTGAGAGGAGCCAGCGCATCATCCATGACGTGACAGTCTTCCAGGTGCAGAACTTCCAGTTTCGCCAGTCCCTTCAGGGGAGTCATGATTTCATGTGTCACAGTCTGGGGATGAAACTTAATCTCTCTGATATAAAAATCAGTTTCTGGTAAGTCCTGTACCTGGGTTACCGGTTCGTAGCGCCCGTCAATCACGATTTCGCATTCATGGTTCAGAAGCCATTCTGCTGTCTCCCGCTCAATATGAGCCTGTTGTTCTGATGGTTCTTTCACTGGCAGTATCTCCGGTAAAGGCGTCGGTTCCTTACCTGTGAGCGGGGGCTCCGCAGTCGGGTACATCCACGCGCCCCAAGTTCCGAGACTAAACAGCAGAATGAATGTTAAAAACAGAATCCCCCGTTTTTTTCTCACGAAATGGTTTGATTGTTGAATCTGTGTACTGGCGTCGCTGGCGATGACCTCGATCGGCGGGGTCAGAATGGTGTTTCGGCAGAGCTCGATCAGTTCCTGGCTTTCACTCAGATGGGTTTCTGCAGATTCAGTCAGAGGGGTTTCATTCTGCTGGCTCAGAAATCGGTCCAGTATTTCCACAACTTCCGCCATGGACTGGATTCTGTCAGCGGGATTTTTTTTCATCATCGACTGAAACAGATCTTCCAACGTGTCCGGAATCTTCGGAATCACATCTGACAGTCGGGGAGGCGTTTCTTCGCGATGCGCGAGAATCGTGGCAATCTGGGTCTGCTGTTTGAAGGGAACCTGTCCTGTCAACAGTTTATAAAATGTGCAACCCAGGCTGTAAATGTCTGCTCGATGGTCGATTTTTTTTACACTGTAGGCCTGCTCGGGAGCCATATACTGCACACTGCCCATAATACACTGACTGTCTGTCAGATCGCTTAAGTGCGTATTCGTCTCGCTGAGACCAGCCAGGCCGAGATCTAAAATTTTTACTTCCCCTTCCGCAGTGAGAAACAGATTGGAGGGTTTGATATCCCGGTGAATCAGATTATGGTTATGGATATATTGTAACCCGTTGGCGACCTGCCTGACGATATAGCAGGCGGACTTGATGGAGATTTTTTTTTCTGATTTGAGAATCGTTTTTAAATCATGACCGGATAAATATTCCATTACCAGAAAACAGGTTTCATTGGCTTCACCGGCATCGGTAGCTTTGACAATATTGGGATGGTCTAACTGCCCGACCAGTTCCATTTCCCGATAGAATCGTTGCGTCTGAGTGGCATTGTCCCATTGATTATTCAACAGTAATTTGAGGACAACCTGTTTTTTCAGACGAGCGTGGATCGCCTTGTAAACGACTCCCATGCCTCCCTGGCCTATTTTCTCGATGAGGTGATAAATTCCAATGACCTGAATTGTAATCCGGTTCAATTCTTCATCGACAGGGATGTGATTAGAAGAGCCAGCGTGCGGGGTGGGTGAATAAGCCGTTGATGATGGCTGATTAATCGAGGATATTGTGGAGTTGTAGATACGTTCCAGTTGTTGTTCCGAAAAAGGTTGCTGATTGGAAGCCCCGATATCATCTTGCCGTGGCTGGTATTTCTGCCAACTCTTCAACTCTGAATCTTCTGAGAAGAACTCAGTTCGCTTCTGACAACTTGCGCATTGACACAGATGTTCCTTGACGTGCTGATTTTCAGGTTCAACCAGCTCGTTGCGCAGATAATGAATAATCTGGCTGTCGGAAAGACACTTTTGCATAAATGGCCCAAAAAAACTTCACTTTTGAAATATGATACTGTCAAATGAGAGTCGCTGGATCTCCTCTTTCAGTTTTTTCTGTACAACAAATTTTGCCTTATATACCCAGGATATTTCCCTCTTCAGTTTTTCTGCAGCCAGCTGAGCTCCTACATCATCGATCCAGGTCAGTTCAAATGCTTTCCAGGTCTGATCATCAAACAGCGGTTGAATATTATTTAAGGCTGTTGTGAAAATATGACTGCAGAATTCATCAGACCAGACGGCGTCGGATTCGCCTGCCTGCTCATAGATCTCATCCTGAATACCTGGTGTTCCCATCTGATTCTGAAATTTTTTGTTTTTCTTGAAAAAACGACAGATTTCGTGGTAGGTCACCGTTCCCAGCCAGGAGCGAAACCGTCCCAGCTTCCGATTGTATTCAAATGAGGGTAAGGACGTGCTGATCTGTCGAAATACTTCCTGGCATACATCTTCAGCATCGCAGTCTTTGAGATGGAGCTTTCGACAATAATTGTAGATGAGAGGCCCATAGATGCGAACGAATTCTCTCCATGCTTCGGAATCGGTCTGGAATCGGACTCGATTCAGAAGAGTGACATGAGTCGAAGGCCAATCGGGGCTGTACTTCATAAATCACTTCCTCAGGGAGGCTTCTGAGTGGTTGCTTGTCAGTTGTTTAGTGGACTTATGGATCTTGTCTGGTGGCTTATAGACCTTCATAACTAGTTACGGGTCATTTTATGTTTCTAAATTAGAGAACCGTCTAAAATCAATTTACTCAACCTCGTACTCGAATGAAATAAAAATATTCACTAAGTCTGACAAGAGTATCTAATAATCAATTGAAAAACATTACAGTTGGGAAACCAGTTCCAGGCTCTCAAGAGAGATTCTTTGCTGGAAAGGGCTGAAATCAGGATGCGAGCTGTCTCAAGGTAGTGATTAAGTAGATCGCCATCGCCAGACTCTACCCAGTTTTACTGTAGCGTCTCCATGGCCATTTGGACCGAGAATAATAGATTGAGAGACGCTATGGTTAAATGTGACGCGATCCAGATTTCTGTTTTCATTACTTAAATAGATTATGAAAACAAAAGCAGGTTCGCATCAGGGAACCGATATCGTGCTGATTCCCGGGAGAAGATTTCTATCACTTCGAGAATTGATAAAGTTCAGAAAGTTGGTTGATTGAGCAGAGATCAGGGGCTGCTAATCAATGAAGTTCTGGCTTTTTCCAACAAGCGGGACAGTTCTTTGAGTTCAGACGCACTGAGGTGACCAATCAGTTTACGATGCAGATCCAGATCGGGTTTATCAATCTCTTTTAATAACTTCAGGGCTTTGGGGGTGATTTCGATATAAACGACTCGTCGATCTTCAGTACAGCGATTACGTTTTATCAAATCCTGTGCCTGAAGCCGATCGAGTAACCCTGTGATCGCAGGGACCACCTGAACCATACGGTTTGCTATTTCGAGTGAAGGCATCGGTTTGCCTTCTCCCCGCAAGATGCGCAATACGTTGTATTGTGAGGGGGTTAAGCTGTATTCCCTGAAGAGTCTGCCAAACTGATTGTGGAAGACATCGCTGGTCCTCAGAATATTCAGAATGGCCGCCTGCTCCAATGAGTCAAAAGGTTGCTTTTTTTTAATCTCATGCTGCAGATTGCTGTGTGACATTTTGACCCCTGAATAATGGAACAGAATCCGACCATTTTATGTGTAAACAATCAAAGCGTCAATAGGCTGAATGACATCAATTCGAGCCAGGTCATCCTGATTGGAGTAGATTCTCTGTAAAGCGGATTGAGTGGAGCGGGTATTTCCTGTGAAAGCGACAGGGGTGCTGAATGCGGGTCGACTGGTTTAAACGACAAAAATCACGATGGTAAAGTATGTTTCCAGACAGGCACGTTATGGTTTCTGCCGAAACTCGGTAGGGGTACAGTTTTCATGTTCCTTGATCACGACGCTCAAATAAGCAGCACTGGAATAACCCGCCATCTGCGCAATCTGCCCAAGTGTAAAATCGGTATCGATCAGCAATAGCCGGGCAATCACACCGTCTCCCTGCCAGCTGTTGATCTTCTCTGGCAAAACCGTCTGCGGTCCCCATTCGTCAATGTAAATCAACCAGGGGCCAAGAGTACGCGCGCAGGTGGAAATTCTCTGTAGAATTTCACGCCCGAATGTTTTCGACGATTCGATAAAAATCGCGACCTGTGGAGTTGGGGCAGGGTTCATTGCTCAGTCTTCTGTTGTCGTAAAATTGAAATAGATTGTCGCATCACTGGATTGATAAGGCCTGAAGATGACTGGTACACTGAAAATCTGCATGATACTAAAGAAGTCTAATTATTTTGAAAGCGATGCTTGACCCGGCGGATGGCTGGAAGTTTATGCCCTGCTCACAAAATAGTGAATCGGATGAAGAAAGAAGTTAATGCATCATCTTACCCATTTGTTACTGTCGCTCATCGTTCTGTTTTTTTCTTTTTCCAACTGCCATGCTGAATTTGATAAATCGTGTCAGGTTGGTGTGGCAAAAATCAATATTACTCCTGATTATCCCGTGCTCCTGAATGGATATGCATCTAGGGGCACGGATTTAATCAATCAGGTCGAGCAGCCTCTCTGGGCACGAGCGATCGCTGTCCTGGATCATCAGAGACAACCGTACGTCCTGATCTCGGTTGAAAATTGTGGTGTGCCAGCATCTTTGACGAAAGCCGTTGTCGCTCATCTGAAAGAACAACACGAGATCACACCCGCCAACGTGGTTGTCTGTTCGACACACACGCACGCGGCGCCCATGCTCACGGGAGTGCTTCCTAATATTTACACAAAGGATCTTTCCCACTCAGAACAGGCAGTCGTGGATCGGTATACCGGCGACCTGATTCAAAAATTAACAATCGTTGCTCAACAGGCGATCCAAGATGCACAGCCGGCATTACTTGAATGGGGGATCGGAACAGCCACTTTTGCGAAAAACCGTAGAAACATCACCGGCCCCACCGACTATGACCTGCCGATTTTACGCGTGAAAAGTCCGGAAGGTAAATCACGGGCGATTCTGGTTGGATATGCCTGTCATTGTACTACGTTGGGAGGTGTGCCTTTCATGTCCGGCGACTGGGCCGGCTGTGCGGTCGAGGAAATCGAAGCAGATCTACCCGGCTGTATGGCAATGGTCGTGATCGGTTGTGGGGCGGATCAGAATCCCAAGTTTCGAGGTGATGATCAGGGGGCTGCGCGGGTGAACGGACAGGCTGTTGCTGCAGGCGTACAACAACGTCTGAAAACCGGTCTCACAGCCATTTCCGGAAATCTCACAGCGAAAAGCAAAGAAATCAATCTGCCCCTGGCGGATCTACCCAATGAGGAAGAGTGGAAGCAACGTGCCAGCAAATCGGGGATCACCGGATACCATGCAAAAAAAAATCTGGACCGATTGAAACGGGGCGAAGCGTTAACAGATGAGGTTGTGTATCCGATCAAGACCTGGTCCTTTGGTGATGATCTGGCAATGGTCTTTCTCGGCGGTGAAGTGGTCGTCGATTACTCACTGGCAATCAAACAAAAACATGGTGCGAAAGTCTGGGTAACTTCCTATGCGAATGATGTTCCCTGTTACATCCCGTCAGAACGGGTTTTACAGCAAGGCGGCTATGAAGGGAAAAACGCCATGGTGTGGTACGATCTGCCTGGCCCCTTCGCCCCTGGACTGGAGAAAAAAATACGGGATGTTGTTTCCCGGCAGATCCCTGATTCTTTCCAGGCAACTGAGGATATCAGTCGTACCGGAGGCAAACGGCCTTTGACTCCCGCGGAATCCATTTCCCGTATGAATCTGGCAGACGATCTGAAAGTAGAAGTCGTCGCGTCAGAACCTTTGGTAATAGATCCGGTGGCGGTGGAATTTGGTCCGGATGGTAAACTATGGGTTGTGGAAATGCGAGATTATCCAGCGGGCATGGATGGAAATTACAAGCCGGGTGGAGTGGTGAAGTATCTGGAAGATCTGGATCAGGATGGCCGGTATGACAAGGCCACTGTGTTTCTGGAAGGGTTGGCTTTTCCGACAGGATTGATGGTCTGGAAACAGGGCATTCTCGTCTGTACGGCGCCGGATGTGATCTATGCAGAAGATACCACCGGTGATGGGAAAGCCGATCTTCAAAAGACGATTCTGACGGGTTTCGCAACGCATAATTATCAGGCGCGGGTCAATAGTCTGGTGCCCGGACTCGATAACTGGGTCTATGCATCGGGTGGGTTGTTTGGCGGTGTCATTCAATCCTTCAACGGGCAGACTGTTAACGTGACCAACCGGGATTTTCGATTTCAACCTGAGACCGGCGTCCTGGAACCGGTGAGCGGCCGCACTCAACAAGGGCGTGTGCGTGATGACTGGGGCAACTGGTTTGGCTGCCGGAATGGGACATTGTGTGTGCACTACCCGGTCCAGGAATCCTATTTCCAGAAAAATCCTTTTGTGAGTTCGCCGCCCCCGGAAGTTTCGATTCCTCAAGGGGAAAATGCAAACCAGTTGTTTCCGGTGGGAGAACTGGTGCAATTTCACTTGAGTGGACAGCGGGGCCGTCCGACGTCTGCCTGCGGTCTGGGACTGTATCGGGATCATCAACTGGGAAGAACATTTTATGGAAATGCGTTTGTCTGTGAACCCGTCAATCAGCTGGTGCATCGCCTGGTCGTGAAACCAGAAGGAGTCACATTTTCGGGTTTGCGGGCAGATGAAGAACAGGAACGGGATTTTTTGACATCCACAGACAACTGGTTTCGACCCGTCCAGGCGAGAACGGCCCCGGATGGTTCACTGCTGATTGTGGACATGTACCGATATCTGATTGAGCACCCCAAGTTTCTGTCTCCAGAAGCAGTGCAGAAATTAAACGTGCGTGCCGGCGAGACGCGTGGCAGAATTTATCGGATTACTGCGAAAGATCAACCGTATCGGCGCCTTCCCAATTTAAAACAGATGCCTGCGCCAGAGCTGGCTCAATTGCTCAACAGTGAGAATGGAACGCTGCGTGATATGATTCAGCAGGAACTGGTCTTGCGGGCTGATCTCAAAGTCACGCCCTTCCTGGCAGAGATTGCCAGTGAAGGGAAGTCAGCTCAATCCCGGTTACAGGCATTGTGCACCCTGGACGGACTGCAGGCGTTGACTCCTGACATACTGCTGCCTCGAATTGACGATCCACATCCGGGTGTGCGTAGAGAAGCACTACGATTAGCCGAACCCTTTCTCGAGCAATCAAAACCGCTGGCGAAGGCAGTACTCAGACAAGCTGGCCAGGAGCAGGAACTTCCGGTGCAGCTTCAGCTGGCTTACACACTGGGGTATCTGAAAGGCGATGCCACAACCAACGCTCTGCTGCAACTGCTGGAGCGAAATTCGGAGAATGTCTATATCAGGTCAGCCGTATTGACCAGTTTTGATCCAGCGCGTTTGGGGCCGGCCCTGGTCAGTCTGCTTCCCCGAATATCAGAGAAACCGCAATTGTTACCGATGTTTCATTCATTGCTGACAATGGCGGTTGCGACCCGGGATCCTGGATTATTGAAACAGGTTTCCAGCGCTTTTTCAGTGCATGTTATTCAAGATCAAAAAACGGAAGCCTGGGAGTGGTTGGCATTAACAGAACTGGCCGAAGCAATGCAGAGTCGTGACAGTTCGCAGGTTGAGAAACTGGGGGCGCAATTGAAACAACTCGTCAGTCTCGCAGGCGCACAGGTTTCTGATCCGGAACAACCAGAGCCTGTACGGATTGCAGCATTACAGTTTGTGTTGACGGTGGATCAAAGCCAGCACAGCCTTGAGCTGGTTTCCGAGTTGTTAACACCTCAAACAGCCTTAAACATCCAGATGGCTGCCTTGAAAAGTCTGATCAAGTCGCAGAGTCCAGCCGCGACAGAGCTGGTATTCAATAACTGGAAACAATTTACGCCTGTATTACAGGCTGAGGTCATCAGTCAGTTACTGGGGCGTGAATCATTGACTCTGGAGCTGTTAAACAAGATTGAGCAGAAGGTCATTCAACCTGCCCAGATCGATTTAACAAACCGTCAGACTCTGATCGATCATAATAATGAAAAGATTAAACAGCGTGCGCGAAAATTGTTTTCCGTCGCCACCAGTGCCAGTCGAGAAGCGGTCCTGAAGCAGTACACATCGATCGATTTAAAGCAGGGAAATGTCGAGCGAGGCAGCCGGGTATTTGAAAAACAATGTGCCAGCTGCCATCGTCTGAATGGAAAGGGGCATGTCGTCGGACCTGACCTGGCTGCGTTGACCGATCAGTCGAAGTCATTTCTGCTGACTTCCATTCTTGACCCGAACAAAGCAGTCGATGGTCGTTACGCATCGTATCTGGCAGTGACCGACGATGGTCGCATCAATACCGGAATTCTGGTGTCAGAACAGAGTAACAGCATTACCTTGAAAGCGCAGCAGGGTAAGGTGCAGACCATTCTCAGAGCGCAACTGGATGAATTGATTAACAGTGGGAAGTCTCTGATGCCTGAAGGTCTCGAACGAGAAGTTTCACCGGCAGCGATGGCGGATCTGCTGGTATTTCTGCAGGAACACAGCGCACCTTTGAAATACGCTTACACAGGAGCCGTCAAACCGGATGCAAATTACCCGGATGATTCCCAGAAATTAAAACTGGTGAATCATTCTACGGGGTCGACGCGATTTAATGATGGTCAGTGGGTCGGGTTTCGCTTTGCGGGAACAGAGCCTCAGCCGCGCCTCGTGATTGATCTGCAGCGAAAAATGCCTGTCAACGCTTTGAGAGTTGTCTATGGTGTCAATCATGAGCCGGGGGCAATTCACGCCCCTTCCTCAATTCAGTTAGCTTTCAGCAATAACAATCAAGAGTATGGGAATCCTCATCAATTTTCCGCTTTCGATGACAGTGCCGATGGCCTCGGGCTGTATGAAATCGATCGACGGACAATCGTCATCAACATACCGGAACAGCGGGCGCAGTTTGTTCGCCTCGACTTTAAGGGGAAGCAGGGCTGGATCTTTCTTTCAGAAATCTCATTGACCAGTGCCGCTACGGAAAATCAAAATATAGCGGTGCCGGTCCTGCCGGGTGAGAAAACTGCCAAAACAGAAGAGACAGATCCCGTCGTAAAGATCAAAACCCTGGTCGCTGATGTCAAAGTGGGAACGCCGGATGAATATCGCAATATTCCCGAGATCTGGCGTACTGCGATCGCCGTCGGAAAACGAAATCAGTCAGACGAACTGTTGCGTCTGCTGGCTGCGTCTCTGCCGGAGCAGGGTGAACCGCTGCAATGCTGGCAGGCGGTGGTTATCGGCGGTGGAGTGATCAATGGAATTACGATCGCCAGCGACTGGCCTCGCAGCAAACTCGATTCGCTACTCAAAGACAAGCCGGAATTGACGGTCCGATGGGAGCAGGCACTCCAGCGGGCCGTCAAGATGGCCGATGATCCCGATGTGAAAGGGGGAACCCGTTATGATGCGCTGCGGATGATTGCCATGCTGGATTATGCCGCCTGTCAGAAACAGTTAAAGCGGTATCTGCATGATGCCAGTCATCCAGAACTGCAGATGGGAGCCGTCAGTGGGATCGGTGATGTCGATGTGTCAGCAGCAACTGATGATCTGATCGAATCACTGCCTGCATTGACCGCCCGTAATCTGAAGATTGCGTTGCAGGCATTGATCAGAACGGATTCCCGCGCGATGGCCTTGTTGAAGGCCATTCAACAACAGCCGCGCACAGGAAAACTGATCGATGCCGAACTGCAGCAGCAACTGAAGACCCATCCCTCAGCAGAAGTGCAGCAGCTTGCCAGGCAGCTTTTTGAATAACCTGTTAATTTGCCTGCAGAACATCCAGAATAGCCCGGCAGAAATCAGGCAGATCAGAGGGGCGTCGGCTGCAGACAAAATGGCGATCGACGATCACGCTGGCATCTTCCCAGATGGCACCTGCATTCACCAGGTCGTCTTTGATTCCCGGTGAACCCGTCACTTTGACGCCGGAATAGATTCCGGCTGAAATGGGCATCCAGCCTCCATGACAAATGGCGGCAATCAGTTTCCCGCTTTCATGGAATTCCTGGAGAAGTGAGAGGACCTTTGCGGAGCGTCTGAGCTTATCGGGCATCCAACCGCCGGCACAGATGACTCCCTGGTAGTCAGCTGAGTTGATACTATCAATGCTGACTTCCGAGACAGAAGGATATCCATGCTTTCCCAGGTAGGTTTTTTCCGCTTCCAGACCTGCCAGTGTGGTTGTGGCACCTGCTTCTTCCAGGCGAAGTTTGGGATACCAGAGTTCCAGGTCTTCATAGTCTTCACCTGTAAAGAGAAGAAACCTTTGACCTGACAGCGGTAGTGAGACAGTCATTGATATACCTCAGTTTTTAAATTGAAAACAGGAATAGAAAAATTAAGCAGCGGGCCACATCAGACCAAAAATGGTACCAACGATGGCAGCATAAGCGATGGATTCTATGATATGGACTGTGATCCGATTATGAAACCAGATCGCGTGTTGAATCGTAGCCGCTAAAAAGGTCAACAGTCCGGCAGTAGACATAAAGCGGAAAACCGTCATGAATTCTGCGCCGGGCGGAATCGCCAGCGTGGCCAGATAAGCGAGTGAAAAACTGATGACCAGAAAGAATACGAACGTCAGACCCAGGTTTTTGCCCATATTGACTTTGGGATACACTGTCATCACACCGCAGGGGCCTGTGTTCCATTTCTCCTGGTACTCTTTGCTTTTCATCTCATCAGACGATTGGCATCCCGGAAACATGTAGCTGCCAACGGGCACATTGAGATCCTGCATTGCTTTGAGGAACTCATCTTCCTGCTCCATTTTTTTCCAGTCATCCTTATGAAGCTGCACGACCATCCAGGATAGAAAACTGGCGAAAAACAGGGCAATGGCTGACAACAGGACGGGAAGCAGTAAACTGGTCAACATGTTCAGGCTCCGGGAAAAAATGGATTCAGCAGGTCCGAATGGAACAGAGTGACAGGATTGTTTATTAATAGCTTGATTCTCAGATTGTGCTATTATGATAAGCATTCACATATTGCATTCCTAGTGGAGTGTCATTTTTTAAAAGGAGCCAGCATGCCTCGTTATATTGAACTTCCCACCATTGTAAAAGCAGCCGGTAACAAACCCAAACAGATTGAAGAATTTGTGGGCCGCGTGAATACAGGAGATGAAACGATCAGCGTGGCTCGTATGGTTTCTCCTGGTGGCTGGGTTGAGCCTGCGCAATCTCCCGAGTTCCAGGAGATGTCAGTTGTATTGAAAGGCGTACTGCACGTGGAAACAAAGCAGGGGATTTATGAAGTCAAAACGGGCCAGGCGATTATTCTGGATGCCGGTGAATGGGTTCGCTACAGCACGCCGGGTGAAGCAGGAGCGGAGTATATCGCCATCTGTCTGCCCGCATTTTCGCCTGAAACCGTGCATCGTGAAACCGATGATTAAGAGGCCCTGTGGGCAATCCTTTCCCGAAATCATAAGGTGCAGTCATGTCGCTGGAAAATAATACGATCCAGGAACTGGTGCCTCTCCTGTTTGTTGAGGACATTGACGTTTCCGTTGCCTTTTATACTGACAAACTGGGGTTTGAAATCAGTATGAAATGGGAACCTGAAGGAAAAATCATGTGGTGCCGACTGGAACGGGGGGCCGCGGCGCTGATGCTGCAATCGGCCTGTCCCGATGAGGATGGAGTCAGAGCAGAACGTATTAAAGGTGTGGGTTTCTTTTTTCTCTGTCCTGACGCGCAGCTGATGTTTGAGGAATTCTCAGCAAAGGGATTGAACCTGGAGCCTCCCCAGGTGGCCTTTTACGGGATGAATCAACTGTTTCTCAAAGATCCCGATGGATATGAACTCTGTTTTCAGAATCAGGTCTGATCATTCCTGAAATGTCAGCCTGGGATTAATCGTGCGACCACCGATTGGTCAGCCAGATCACCTGGTACGGTTTCAGGACCAGTTCTGCGCGCAGATCGGAGTATAATTCGCCGCTGATCAGATCGGTCCAGTTATCCGTTCCGATCAGGTTGATTTCTGATAAGGGGACGATCTGTTCCTGGTGGGAAACATTATTGAGGGCGAAAATGCTCTGCTGGCGATCCATGCTCTGGCGCCAGAAGGCAAAGACAGAGTCTCCCAGATGCAAGGTGAACTGCGTGGCATTCGGGTGAAACGCCGGTTGCTGACGTCGTACTTTCAGCAGATGGCACATTCCCTGGAAGACCTGCGCATGAAGGGAAGTTTCATCGGCGAGGGCCAGTGCCAGTTTGTGATAATCCCAGCGATGGCGGTTAATCGAACGATTCTGTCCGGTCTCTGCGACGCCCGCATGATCATTGGGTGTTCCCAGGAAACTGTGGATATAGACTGCGGGAATCCCTTCCAATGCAAACATGATGGCGTGCGCACAGAGGAAGCGTTCGACCTGCCATTCATCTTCCCCCTCCAGAGTGCCTTTCATCGCGTCGATCAGCGAGATATTAATTTCATAGGGACGCATGACTCCTCCCGCGAGAGATCGCATCGAGATGCGTGCACCAAACCGTTCCATCATGGCGACCATGTTTCCGATTTCTTCTTCGCTCATCAGACCTTCAGCCGGCCTGAGTCCGATTCCGTCATGTGAGGCAATGAAATTCAAGTACGTTGTGCCATGCAGGGCAGGGGGCATGCTCATCATCCAGGTCTTCAAATGCTGACAGCTGCCACACAGCATGGCGTTCACCAGCAGCGGAGGGAGTGAGAAGTTATAGATCGCATGCGCTTCATTTGAGTTTCCGAAGTAAGCCAGGTTTTCCCTGTTGGGAATGTTGGTCTCAGTAATGATCATCGCAGTTGGTGCCACGAACTGGATCAATGTCCGGATGAGTCGCACGACTTCATGTGTTTCCGGCAGACTCAGACAACTCGTTCCTGCCACCTTCCAGATAAAGGCGATCGCATCGAGCCGAAAAATATTGACCCCCTGGTCCAGGTAAAGCTTGACAATTTTGACGATTTCCCGCAGCAGCCCGGGGTGAGAAAAATTCAAGTCAACCTGATCATGACTGAATGTGCACCAGACATATCGTGGGCCATCGGGAGTTTCAATCAGGCTTAACAGTTCACTGATGCGCGGGCGGACTACTTCAGATAAATCGTCTTCAGGAGAGGCACAGAAAAAATAATCTTTACCCGGCGATTCTCCACGTCGGAACTGCTGGAACCATTCACTCTGGCGGGAGCAGTGATTGATCACCAGATCTGACATCAGCTGATACTTTTCTGCGATGGCATTGATGTGAGTCCAGTCACCCAGTCGCGGATTTACCTGGTGGTAATCAATGATGGAAAAGCCATCGTCTGAGCTAAAAGGGAAAAACGGGAGGATATGGATGCCGCTGATGGTTTCTTTGAGGAATTCTTCCGAGAACTGCAGTAGCGTTTCCAGTGGCTGCTGCTCCTCCGTGAGCAGACTGTCACCATAGGTGATCATCACCACGTTTTTCTGATCCCAGTGGTTCTGGTGCGTCTGAGGCGTCTGGCATTTTCCATCGGGACACATGATCTGTATCAGTTCCCAGGCAAAGGCACTCTGATCGATTCCGGGATAAATGGTCTTTAAATGGTTCTCTACCAGGAACTGATACTCACTGACAGCGGAATGCTCAACTGGATCACTCATGGTTTCAGGCAAACTCCCGATAGTCATCGTCCACTGCAGCACACAGGCTCGCAAAAATATCCGGAACGGCGCTTTGCACACGATTCCAGCTCGGGATAAACGGTGTTTCCATCGGATTATCCAGAAAATGCAGACCCGCTTTTAACACATTTTCTGCGAACAGCTCAACCGCTTTCTCTTCGTTATGGATATCCAGCACCAGCCCATTAATGGTGGCATCGTTTCGATAGGTCTCGATAAAATCGAGAGCAATACGGTAATAAGTGGCTTTAATCGAACGAAAGGTTTCGGTAGAAAAGACGACGCCGTTTGTAGCCAGCTTGCGGAAGATGCCTTTCGAAATATCAATCGACATTTTTGACAACCCCGCCTGGGCATCGTCTACAGACAGGTTCTGATGTTTGTGATCATAGCAGTCAGCGATGTCGACCTGACACAGACGGTTGGTCGAGAAATTCCGCTTCACCTCGGAGAGTACGCCAATCTCCAGCCCCCAGTCGCTGGGGATCCGGATATCGTTGATGACATCAACGCGAAAAGAAAACTCGCCTGCCAGAGGGTAGCGGTAGCTGTCGAGATATTCAAGATAATCCAGTGAGCCGAGTATTTTTTTCAATGCCCTTAACAGCGGTGTGACCAGCAGTCGGGTTACCCGACCATTCATTTTACTGTCAGCCACTCGGGCATAATATCCTTTGCAGAACTGATAGTTGAAACTGGGATTGGCTACGGGATAAATCAATCGTGCCAGGAGATTGCGATCATAAGTGAGAATGTCACAATCGTGCAAAGCGACAGAGGCAGAAGTGCCCTGCGCCAGAATATAACCCAGGCAGTACCAGACATTGCAGCCTTTCCCCAGTTCATTGGGAGCCAGACCCTGGTTTTGCAGGACATTATTGACTTCCTGCAGCCGGGGTCCATCGTTCCAGAGAATCCGATGTTTCTGGGGCAGGCGGCTGAAGAACTGAATGGCGTGTTTGTATTGTGTTTCATCTGCCCGATCCAGGCCAATTACAATTTCGTTCAGATACTGGACTTTCGCCAGCTCTGTGACGATTTTATCGAGAGCGGGTCCTTCCAGTTCGCTGTACAGACAGGGCAGCACCAGGCTCATCGGGCGGATTTGAGAAAACTGAAGCAGTTCTGCTTCCATTTCATCAATGGGTCGTGACGAAAGATTGTGTAACGTCGTAATGATACCGTTTTGGTAAAAGTCTCCCATACCAGATCTCCATGATCGATGTTTGAGCGCCAAAACCGGAATGATCAGGTCAGTGTTTCATCCAGTATCTGGGTTAACGCATCAGCCCATCCCTGTGGGCCTGTCTCTTCAGTAATGATGACCGAAGATTGCTTCTCAAGATCGGGAGGTTCGTGATGGGAAGAGCGCACAATGACCGCGATGTCTGCCGCGTTCAGCATGGCGACATCATTCTGACTGTCACCAAGTGCCACGAATCGAGGAATGGGATTACCGGAACGGCGATAACACTCCCTGAACCACTGCAGACATTTTCCTTTGTCACACGCGCCAATCACATGCACAAACCGGCCACCTCGCAGCAGCCGCAGACCATGATTGGCAATCAGTGCTTCAAACTTACGCAATTGATGTGCCGAGTCTTGCCAAATTAAAGGCTCTGAAAATTCCCGGGTCATCGCCTGCTCTGCTTCGGATTCCGATAATCCCGTATATGCAATGACTTCAGAGACTTTCATGTCAGAGAATCCGGTAAACAGGAAATTTTCCTGGCGTCGTTGATTTTGAATGATCGCCAGAATTTCCGTTCTGCGTGCGCCTAAAACATGCACGTCATTTCCTGATAATTGTGCAGGGGAGCACATTGTTGTCATCGAGGATGAATCCCGCAAATAGATGGCAGAACCATTTTCTACCACGTAGGGATCGGTATTATTCAGTGCTTCTCGCAGCGAAGCCAGTTCAGCAGCTGTTTTGCTGGTATTCAGAATCAGAGGAATTCCCGCTGTATGTAATCGTGTCATGACGGGGACTGCGGGCGCATACGAATACGAATCATGATCCAGCAATGTGCCGTCCAGATCGCTCATTACGATTAAAGGGGGAATTCTTTCTGGAGCCTGTTGAGTTTCAGTGGACATAACCTGTCAGTGCAGCGAAAGGAGAGACTGTAAATGAGCGGCTTGCGAGAAACGCTGACTGCATCCTAACAGGTATCATTCCAGCGAACAAATCCGTCTCGGGATTCGATAAGAATCATCGTGCCAATCATTGTAGACAAATGTCAGAAGCGAGACAGTTTTCTTCGGTGCCGCTGATTGTTAAACTGTGTTAAATAATTGCTGCCTGCACCATTGTTAAACTGTGTTAAATAATTGCTGCCTGCACCACAGACTCCTACAACATGGAATTCGAAAGTTTGCGTTCATGCGAAAATTGATTCAATCTGCTGCTCTGTTATTAGTATCACTCGGCGCTGTTGCCAGCCTTCCTGCTGCTGATACCGGTTCAATCGCGTTACAGGAACCTTGGCAGTCACAATATACAAAAGAAAATGCCACGGGTCCGCATGTTTTGGGGTTATGGACGTTTGACGGAGCCAATCCTGGTGCTGATCTTTCCGGGAATGGTCATCAGGCAACATTTCATGGCACTGAAATTGAAGTCCAGGGAAAATTTGGCGCAGCGATGCGTTCTTTCCCTGGTTTTCCCGTGGAAGACAAACGTCATGGTGCATCCGTCAAAAATTCTGCGAAACTCTCACCACGTGGTGCATTCACTCTGGAAACGTGGATCAAGCCTGAAGCAGACATTGAGAAAGCAAACACAGCTTATCTGCTCGATAAGAAATACGTGAGCCATACTGATTATCAACTCCTGTTTAATCCGGCAGGACGGACCGGTACCCGAACGCTGAGGGCCGTTCTTGGCTTTGGTGATTTTTCAGAAACCTGGTATTCCGATCCGCTGCAACTGGAACCAGAAACCTGGTATCACATCGTCTTTATGTATGATGGGGCCGGTCGTGGCCGTTTCCTGGTCAATGGATTACCACATGGCGAAAAGACCGTTGCCGGCGTGGGAGCGATCACAGCCGGGACGAGACCGTTAACGATCGGGGATCGTAACGGAAGTAACTACGGTGGCTTTCCGGGGTTGGTCGATCAGGTCCGCATCAGCAGTGGTGAACTGGAATTTCGTCCGGTTCGCTTTGATCGACTTACACAGCGATCCTGTTATATTCGCATGGAGCAGAATCCGTCACTCGCCTTTCAGGTCACGAACCTGCAAGCCGACGTTCTTCCAGAAGCGACGGTCACCTGGTTACTGAATGGCGATGTCCAGGGAACTTCCACTCTGAAAAATCTGAATTCGGGAAAACCACAACAGGTTCTGTTTCCATTAAATACCGCCCTACGCCCGGATCAATATCAATTGACGGCTCGGTTGAAAACCGCGGGGCCTGCCGGGACAACTGCGGAGGCGGCATTTCCGATTCAGATTGTGAGCCGAAAATTACCGGACCAGTTTCCTGTCATCATGTGGGGAGCCGGGATTGGCGAAATTGATCGCTTGAAGAAAATCGGGTTTACCCATGCCGTGGGAACCAGGGCCAATTATTCGAAAATTCTGGAAGCAGGAAAACCCACCCTGGCCGATAGTGAAGAGAATGTGGCTGAAATGCGTGCGGGTCTGGATCGGGGACTGGCCAACGGTATTTCTTTTTATGCATCTCTGTCCCCCGGTTCCTATCTGAGATCGCGTGAATCACTACAACGTGTGAATCGGGATGGAACCACGCATTCCTCACGCGAAGATATCTGTCCGCTGATACCGGAAATCAAAGAGTTTACCTATAACGTGGGTGCTTCCCTGGCACAGACGTATCAGGATTATCCCGCGCTGGATGCAGCTCTATTGCATACTGAAGTCCGGGGGCATTCACGTCCCTGTTTTCATGAGCATGACCGGGAAGCATTTAAAAAATTCGCCGGAATTGACATCCCAGCAGAAGCGGGACCACCGCGGGGAGTGGACTATAAGAAGTTGAAAGATTTTCCTGCTGACCGCGTCGTCCCGGATGACGATCCACTGTATGTCTACTACAAGTGGCATTGGAAAACAGGGGATGGCTGGAATGAATTAAACAGTGATCTGGAACGCGGTCTGAATTCGACTGCGAAGAAATTCTGGACCTGGTATGACCCGGCGATGCGGGTAGCCAGTGTATTTGGCTCCGGTGGCAATGTGGATGTGCTTTCACACTGGACTTACAGTTATCCGGATCCCATCCGTATTAATGTTGTCGGGGACGAACTCTTTGCCATGGCGAAAGGTTCCGGGAAGCATCAGGACGTGATGAATATGACACAGATCATCTGGTATCGATCGCAGACCGCGCCGATTTCAAAGAAACCAGGCGATGGACCGGAGACGCTGGCGCACTGGGAAGAGGAGCAACCCGATGCCGCCTTCATTACGATCTCTCCCATCCATTTACGCGAAGCGTTCTGGGCTAAAATCTCCCGTCCCATCAAAGGGATCATGTATCATGGCTGGCAGTCGCTGGTACCAACTGACGGGTCCGGCGGTTATCGCTATACCAATTCACAGACCCAGAATGAACTGGAGCGTCTGATTCACGACGTCATTCAGCCTCTGGGACCCGCGTTGAAAACGATGCCTGCTGCAAAAAATGACATTGCCTTTTATGAAAGCTTTGCTTCTCAGGTTTTCGCCAGACGGGGAACTTATGGCTGGAACGGTTACTGGCTGGGAGATGCCCACCAGGTACTGCAGTGGGCCGGCTTACAGACAGACGTCGTATTCGATGAGTCGATCAAGCAGTCAGGCCTGGATCAGTACAAAGTACTGGTGATGATGGACTGTGATGTCATTACCGAATCGATCCTGCAGGCGATCAAAGACTTCCAGCAGCGGGGTGGAATTGTAATTGCTGACGAACGGGTTTCACCGGCAGTCAAGCCAGATATACGCATTTCCTCCTATAACCGGACTGGCAAAGCGGATCTTGATAAACATGAGTTGCAAAAGAAGGCGGAAGAACTGCGGCAGGCACTTACCGGTAAATATACACGCGCTATCGATTCTTCCAATCCGAATGTAATTCCTTATATCCGATCATCCTCTCACGCGGATTATATTTTTGTGGTGAATGACAATCGTGAATTCGGGGATTATGTGGGGCATCATGGCCGCGTCATGGAAAACGGTCTGCCTGCGGAAACCACATTGTCTGTGAATCGCAAGGCTGGTCATTTTTATGATCTGGTTCAGCATCAGCAGATCCATACCACATCCTCTCATCAACAGCAGACAGCTAATGTGAAGCTGGGACCGGGGGCAGGCAGGATTTATCTGCGTACTGATCAACCCATTGATCAGGTAGGCGTTCAAGTTCCGGACTCCTTGAAGAGAGGGGAAACGGGAACGGTTTCGATTAAGGTGACTGATGAGCAGGGACAGCCGGTTGCCGCTGTGATTCCCGTGGATGTATCGATTGAGGATGCGGAAGGGCGTGTGGCAGAGATGTCCGGATACCGTGCGCTCCAGGATGGCGAACTGAGTTTTCAACTGCAGATTGCCCCCAACGATAAAGCAGGGGTCTGGACTGTACGGGTGAAAGAACTGGCTTCAGGAAAGAGCAGCACCGCTTTTATTCGCATTGCGGATGACAACTCGCTCATCAAACCGCATGGCCAGAAAATTCAAGGATTCAATCCCGAACAGCCAGCCGGCTAACGAGTGCTTTGTCAAGCTGGAAATTGAGGGTTGTGGATGTTGTTGACGTGCTCCGCTGTCGCACTCTCGTGATTTCTATCAACCCAAAATTTAAAAATGACACTCCACAAGTTTGGTAATCTCTGGCGTCGGCAGTCGTATTTCAGTATCTCTGATCGGCCAGAAATTCCCTGCTGCGCGACATCTGGAAGAATCTCCCTGTCCACTCCTTCTACTCAATTACTGAGTAAAGAAACTGATTTTGACAGGATATTTCGTCCTGAAATTGCGCTTCGCGAAAAATAAATCAGGAAACATTCCGTTCGAATCAGGCCGTCACAGGACGATTTCACTCGTCAGTCCCTGCGCTCCATTCAAATTCTTCATTTGCACACAGATTCTTAATAATTCACGCTTAAGATGTGTGACACACGAGATGGCAGATTCTGAAATCTCGGTGCGATTTCTCGATCGATGACTCAACTGGTATGTCTGGTCCGAGAGGGGTGAGTCGGACTAAATACGGGCTCAAATGGCTCTGGAGACGCTGGAGTAAAACGGGACACAGTCTAAAGTATGTCGCAAATCACTCAAACCACACTTCTGCCTCAGGTGGTGGCAACACAGCCAGAATCCTCTGTAGCCAGCTTTCGCCAGTCCCTACAGTCAGGCTGGCTGGTGGATCCCCGCTACGATCTGTTCTTCTTTGCGAACCTGGGGTGGCCTGTACTCGTCTTCCTCCAGTGGTGGGGAGGACTGGAGATCCAGAGCGGCATCAGTTTCTGGCAGGTTTATTTTATCACGACCCCTCATCGCTGGATTACGCCGGCGTTACTGTTTTTAGAACGGGATCGCCTGCAGGCCAACAAGACAAAATACATTCTGATTACGGTCTGTCTGTTGACCATTCCAGTGGCGGTCAAGATTTCCACCGGCGCACTTACGTGTCTGCTTACGATTGATTATATCTGGAATGCCTGGCATTTTGCCGCCCAGCACCATGGCATCTACAGTATCTACGGCCGTAAAGCAGGGGGGCTTTCCCCCGGGCGGTTGCGGATTGATAAATGGCTGATGCGGGGCTTTCTGTTGTATGTGACGTTCCGAATCGCTAGCTGGGCATCTGCTGGAACCACTGCAAGTCAGGGGTGGGGAATACTGGACTATGCCTTTGCTGTGATTCCCGTCTCGATGATTCTGAGGGAACTCTGGCAACTCAAAGCACAAACAGTCGGCCGCTGTCTGTATTTTACCAGTGTGATGACTTTGTACCTGGCGATGCTGGGAGCCGTGGTTGCTCAAAACCCGATGATGCTGCTGGTTCTGACGACGGTTTCTGCGTTGTTTCATTCCATTGAATACCTGGCGATCGTGAACTGGTCCGTTGATCGAACCCGGAAGTCTGGCCAATCCACCACCCCGCTGTTTCGTCGTCTGATGCCTCGCTGGGGACTGATTCTGGCGGTGTTTGTGGTGATTCTGGGGATGGGTGCCTGGTTGATGGAATCCCAGCTGCTCGAACTCTGGCTCACGGCCAATCTGATTATGGCGTTTCTGCATTATGCCTATGATGGCTTACTCTGGAAGTCGAGGAGGCCCGCGCGCGCATGAAACGACAGAAACTGCAAGGGCACTCTACGGATCCTTCTATGACCGAAGTCGATCGTGAGTGCGAAACAACAAAGGCGTCTCCGGGTCGCAGCCTGATAATTATACTGGCGATCATTGTTTCCTGTCTGATGGGCGGATGGGTATCAACGGTCCGTAATACGGGAAGTCTCAGCCTGCCTTATCTGCGAGTTGATATCGCCATTGTCTGTTTTATCTGCATGTTGCCTCTGGCAATTCTGATCTCTGACTGGTTGTATCGTATATTCAGCCATCAGAGTCCTCCCCTGTTTAAACTGGTTCAGATCATTTTCTATATCGGGGCGGCAGTGATTCTGATTCTGGCGTTGAGCAGCAGTCCTCCCAGTGGCACCTTAAGCAGCTACGATGCCTGGGAGTCTATTATTTTACGACCAGTCCTGGCCTTCTGGCTGATGCTGACTTTATGTCTGCTCGAAGGACAGGTCTCGGGAAGAGGGACATGCACTGATTTGTCCTGGAAACAGGGGCCTCTGATCTGGGGGCTGGCCTTGATCACAGCGGTCGTGGTGCCAGCGATCTATATTCAATCGCGGGTGGATGAGATCGTAACAACCATTGATGAATCGCTGAGCAGTGGTCGTCTGGGAGAGGCGCGGCGTTTGACGCGCGAAGTCTGTGTACTGGCTCCCTGGCAGAAAATCGGCGGACTGCCCGCTGGGGATCTGGCCCGTGACCTGGATCGCAGCTGTTATGAAATCGAACGTAACCTCGCTTATATGCAATTGGAGCCTGCAGATAGTGAAGAATCGGCCTACCAGCGGGCCAGGCTCCTGACCATCCTGGGAAAAGGCGAAGCAGCGATCCGCGTGCTGGCTCCCTGGAAAGATCAACAGACCGTCAGTCCCCTCAGCTGTCAGTTGCTGGGAAATATCTATCAACAGCAGGAGCAATGGGGAGAAAGTGAAGACTGGTACCAAAAGTCCCTGAATGCCTGGAAACGATTGCCGCATTCAGAACAGCAACAGGCGGGGATCGTCTCTGCCTGGAAAGGGATTGCATTTGCTGAAAGGAAACGAGGGAACTATGAAGAAGCAGAAAGTGCGTATTTATCGGCGTTGTCACTGGCACCTCAAGCCGACCAGCATTTCTTACTCGCCCAGTTTTATGAAGATACTCAACAGACGGCCAAGGCACGGAAACACGCCACACAGGCGATGGCATTGAATGCTGACCGCTATGGCAAGTCCGGTCAGCAGCTGATCACTTCACTGCAACAGCAGCACTTCGGCTGTCTGACTGTCTGGCGTCAGGGGAGTCCCTGATTCTGGGAAGTATTGCTGATTCCTGACCACAAAACGTGAGCTATTTTCCGGCTCGTTCGGCCGTGAAAACAGAGCAGGGGAAGCTTGGTTCTGGAACGAACGTCGGAGCTGCGACCACCTGCTCGCTGCGCTCGGCCCGGATTACATCCAGGCTCACCCGTTGTTTCTTTCGTGCCGTTTTGTGTTGTTCGTGGTGTCTCATCTGTTCCCATGGGTCGCAATGCCGGGTTGATAGATTAAAAAGGTGTCAGGAACCTTAAATATAAGGTTCCTGACACCTTTTTAATCCTATGGTGAATATCGATGACACCTTTTTGAACCTTCTTTTGATTGATCAGTGGTTCGGGATTTTCATCTGCACGGGTTGGGGGAACTTCTTTTATAATGCTTTATGAAACAGGTAAGGGACGTTCGCACCAGCACTGTTGGGCAAGCCGACAGATGGCACACGCACATTTGATCTGGCAGGGAAGATTACAATTACTTAAGAGGTTTCTGGGTGCCATGGCCGGCTTGTCCGGCCGTGCCGAATGGGTGCGGAAAGTCTGGTGCTGGATGGTACGTGGGAGCTGCGACCTCCTGCTCGCTGCGCTCGGCCCGAATTTTATTCGGGCTCACCCTGTTTTATTAGATGGCGGGCTGGTTGTTCGCATACGGTCGGGCAAGCCGACAGTGGCACGCGCTCGGGGGAGGGGACATTG
>TARA_R100001132_G_scaffold27598_1_pt1 | contig 47551 bp, 40 predicted proteins | sample TARA_R100001132 | Tara Oceans TARA_R100001132 (sample SAMEA2621247) | marine metagenome | biome: marine biome (ENVO:00000447); feature: mesopelagic zone (ENVO:00000213); material: "saline water (ENVO:00002010), including plankton (ENVO:xxxxxxxx)" | depth 800 m | reverse complement strand
CCGGTTGATCACATTCTGTACATCTGCGTCACGATGATTGGGGTGTTTACGTACGGCAATTCTGAGTTGCGGATTCTGGATCAGTGCTTGCGTCAGGCTGGCTTCAATCAGAGCGCTTTGTTCATTGATCCCTGGTTGCATTGCATAGAGGGCCAGTGGAGTGTCATTATTAATCGAGTGTTTTCTTCGCCATTCAATGCCGGCTGACTCCTGATTCAGAACATCTGCGGCACAATCGAAGCTGGGGTGCCCTGTGATGACGAGAGTTCCGGGATCGACTCCTCGTGTCGTTAACTGAGGTATCGTTGCTTCGAATGGGATGCATACACGATCCGCAATAATGTCGGCTATCTGCAGGCCGAACAGACTGACCATGCTAACTGAGGGAATGCCACGTTCTCGGGCTACTTTGACCGATGCCAGTTCTGCCCGGGGAGAGTTCGTCGTCAACAGAACATCCGGTTTCATTTGATCGAATGCTCGCCTTAACGGGTTGAGGGGAAGAAAAGCACGTCGTCCCTGCGTCCGATATTGTTGCTCTGCATTTTCTGTTCCGAATCGTTCTTCGAGGTCGGTATAGGAGAGACCCAGATAGGCAATGGTCTCTTCCAAAGGGACCGGATTTCCATTTGCCTGCATTTCTTCAGCCAACCGAATTCCATGTTCGTATGCGCGCTCATCTTCAGCTGTCAGAAGGTGTCGAAAGCCCAGCGGTTCAAACCCAGCGGCTTGCAGTGGGTCTATTGCTGTGGTCAAACCGAGTACCGAAATCCGGCAGCCCTGAGCCTTTAGCTCCTGCAGCACGGGAATTAGCATCTGGACATGTCCTCCACCATAACATATTGCCATTACATGTTTTACGGTTCGGCTGTTCTGTGGAGACTTTGTTAAGTACATTGGTAGCAAATCGGTCCGAGGCACAGTAGTGGAAACGAGAAATCGGTTTTTTTTCGCGGCGGTATTAGACAGGGAATGTACGATTTTCGTCAAGGCCAACCAGAGTGAGTGGGAGAAAGTAAATCGTTTGTGAAGAGTGAGTTGACGTTCTCAATCTGGGCTTTCCCGAAAAACCAAAATAGCTTAGTTTACCGTTCCTGAAAATAATACAAAATCTGCGATCATGAATAGAACCGGTTCGTAGAAAAATGTTTCAAACTGTTTGCGACAGAGTGGAAGCTGATTCTTTCAGATCACCTCTGATGGTTATTTCAATGTGACCTGTTTCTTCGAACGGATGGGGAGAATAAAAATGCCAGATATCGAGCTGCTGGAAGAATTTCATAGGCAGGATGTAGTTCAGTTTTTGAATGGAGCTGACAACACAGGCATCGAACTGGGGGTTGCCCAAGGGATCTTTTCAGAGCGGATGATTCAGTCGGGAAAGTTCTCAACCTTTTTCGGTGTTGATATGTATGCGGACACACACGATACCGAAGAGTACAAAGCCGCTTTGAGGAAAGTAGGGTTGTTTGCTCCGTACAAATTGTTGAGGATGACTTTCACGGAAGCATTGGATCTGTTTGATGATCACACGTTTGATTTTATTTACGTGGATGGTTATGCCCATTCTGGAGAAGAAGGGGGCGAAACAATGTACCAATGGTATCAGAAATTGAAAGTGGGCGGCGTGATGGCCGGTGATGACTATCACGAAAAATGGCCTTTAGTGAAACAGTCAGTGAACGAGTTTATTCGGCAGACTGGTGGAGAATTGATGGTGACCGGAAAAACGGAGAAGACAATCCATTGTCAGTATCCCAGCTGGATCACCGTGAAGGAGCGGGATGTGGAATTCTCTCCTGATAAAGCGCAGATCAGGCGTGGAAAATCAATCACAAAGAAACTGGTACGTCGCCGGCACTTGAAAATATATCTACAGAACCTTTTACCCAATTCTGTAATGCAAGCACTGGATAAAGTCAGAAAGGCGGCTTGAATTTATGGCTGCCGGAGAATCGGGCAGGTAATGCTCGTGAAGTTTCCCCTATTGGGGAACGGAAGGAATCGTAATGTGTGGAATCATTGGCGGATATGATTGCGAACAGCGGCCGTTTGGAACAGCACTGGCAGAACGCGGTTGCGAGCGCATGCGTCACCGTGGTCCCGATGATCGGGGACTTTTCGAAGCGGACGGCATGCTGGTGGGAAATCAGCGCCTGTCAATTCTTGATCTGGCAGGTGGCCATCAACCCATGTTCTCTGATGATGAGCAGATTATTGTCGTTCAGAATGGGGAAATCTATAACTTTCGAGAACTGGCTAAGAATCTGAACTGTCGCACCAGTTGTGATACTGAAGTGATACTCAGGCTGTACGAACGGGATGGAGAGGAGTTCGTCAAGCAGTTGAATGGCATGTTTGCGATTGCAATTCTGGACCGGCGTAAACAGTGTCTCCTTCTGTATCGGGATCGAATAGGTCAGAAACCGGTTTATCTGCATGATGATGGAACGCGTCTGCTGTTTGCTTCCGAAATCAAATCACTGTTCGCGATGGGAGTCAAAGCAGAGATGAACTGGGAAGGCTTTGATGCTTATCTCACTTATAATTTTGTGCCTCCACCAATTACACTGTTTCAAAATATCACACATTTAATGCCGGGGCATATGCTCAAGGTAACTCGACAGGGATCCGAAGTCAGACGCTGGTGGAATCTGGCGGAAAAACCCGTGGAATGTCGGTCGGAATCGGCCTGGTCAGAAGAAATCATTGAAACACTGCGGTCTGCAGTCAATATTCGACTTCGGGCCGATGTTCCTTTGGGGGCGTTTCTTTCGGGGGGAATTGACAGTTCGTCTGTCGTTTCTCTCATGAGTCGCGAGCTGCCTCATCCGGTGCAGACATTTTGTATCGGGTTTGATGATCCCCGCTTTGATGAATCACATTATGCACAGGAACTGGCTGATTTATTTCAGACCCGACATACCTGTGATATTGTGAGTCCAAATTTAACATCCAGCTGGCCATTGACATTATATCACAATGATCAGCCACATGGAGATGTTTCGTTCATGCCCACTTATCGGGTCAGTCAACTGGCGCGGAAAGCGGTCAAAGTCGTTCTGACCGGCGATGGGGGGGATGAACTGTTTGCCGGCTACGATGTCCATCGAAACTTTTTTGCGAATCAGGATCTCACGTTGCCACGAGAGCAAATTGAATCCGCTTACATCAAAGCGATCAGCCTGATGCAACCCGCTGACAAGCGCAAGCTCTATTCTTCCTCGGTACAACAACAGCTGGCAGGGGGCGACGCAAGCCACTTCGCTCGATCTCATCTGCAGGAATTTCGTCACCTGGATCCCATTAATCAGGCGCTGGCCCTTGATACAAGGATGCTGCTGCCGGGAAACAACCTGGTGAAGCCCGATAAAATGGCGATGGCAGTTTCTCTGGAACCACGTGCGCCGTATCTGGATTATCGCATGGTTGATCTGGCGTTTCGCATACCTGGCTCCTTCAAATTGAGAAATGGTGTTACGAAATCCATTCTCAAAAAAGCCTGCACATCGATTCTACCGGAAAAGGTTATTTATCGTAAAAAACAGATGTTTACAGTACCAATCGGGGAATGGTTTAAACGCGAATTATCCCCTTTTGTCAACGAAGTTCTGCTGTCTGAGCGATCACTGGAGCGGAGAATATTCCTGCCCGAACGGCTGCGGGAAATGATCAATGAACATCAGACTGAAAAAGTCAATCATACACGTGCCCTGCGGGCGCTGCTGGCTTTAGAGCTCTGGCAGCGAATCTTCATAGACCAGGTCTTTGATCATGCACCGAACTTTGCCGAATTGGGGATCCATAGCTCTGTCGAACTGGGAACCGGTTCTTCGATCGCTGCCTGAACATCGCATGTCAAAATTCAAAATCGGATAGGTGAAAATCATGGATGATTTCAAACTGTCACAACGAGCGACTGAAAAAAAGAACATCAGGCAGGGAGGGCCTCATTTTGACCCTCAATTAATGGCGGAATATCAGAATTCACCAGAGTCCGGACCTCCGAAAGGCTATTTTCTCAAGCGTCCTCTCGATCTGCTGTTGAGCAGTCTGGCGCTGATCATACTCTCTCCCGTGTTTTTACTGATTTCCAGCCTCGTCAAATTCACCTCACCTGGTCCAGTTTTTTTCAGACAGCAACGTCTGGGAGTGAATGAAAAGCCATTCATGATCCTGAAATTCCGTTCCATGCGAACTGGTTCTGAGAAAACTGGCCCTCAATTTACAACAACGAACGACTCCCGCATTACTCTGATTGGGAAGCTGATCCGCAAAACCAGTCTGGATGAACTGCCGCAACTGATTAACGTCTTTCGCGGGGAGATGAGTCTGATTGGACCTCGACCTTATATCGGATTTGAGTTGAAAGATACTTCACCAGCAAACCGGGTAATACGATCCAGTGTTCGGCCGGGAATATCGGGGCTGGCGCAGACTTCCGGGCGCAGTGCATTGTCTCAGGAGACGGTGATCGAATTTGACCTCGATTATGTTAATCAATGCAGCCTGATAATCGATTTCAAACTTGTGTGTCGAACGCTGCAGAAAGTGATCGTCTGTGATGGCAGTAATTAAAGAGCAGGCAGCGTTGTAAGTGAACTGCGGCAAAGAGAATAAGCAGGATTGCGTTTGATAATGTGGCCAATGCCTGGAGGGATGGGATGATCTGAGTGTGTCTTGCCCCGATCATAAAATCTACCAGTGCCTGAATGAGAAATTAGTATCGCAATAGAAAAGTATTCCTGTTATTGAACACCTGAAATGATGTCTTAATCGTGAGGGGAACTGAGAGTAGTCCACAACTCTGACTTCTGATGATTTGGCTCCGAGGCAAACAACCTCTTCGTACTGGAATGGACTTAATGCACATTTTAGAGGGCAACACAAACCAGATGGATTCAGGTGAATTCGGGTATTTTATTCGAACTCGCTTCCAGGATCTGACGTTTCAGGTTGGAGTATTGCTGGTCATTCTGACTGGTTTTACAATTCCGGTTTCGACCAGTCTGACTTCAGTCTGCAATCTGGGGATTTTCATCTGTTGGGGAATTTCCGGACAGTATCGGGTCACGTTTGCCTGTTTTAAGAAATACAGGATCGTTACGATCTCGGTGCTCCTGTTCTTTTGTCTTGCCTGCAGTCTGATATACACCCCAGAGATCTTGTCACTGGCATCCAGAAATTTATTTAAATACCGTCAATTTCTGATGATGCCAATCTATCTGACATTTTTTATGGATCCGCATGCGCGCAAGCGTGGTATTCAGATGTTTGAGCTGGCGCTGATCGTGACTCTGATTGCCTCAATGGTCTGCTGGATGTTTTCCATTGAAGGTTCTGTGCGGCTCATGGATCATGCGATTTTCAAGAACCGGATTACGCAAAATATTCTGATGTCATTTCTGGTATACCTTGCTGCCTGGAAGTTTCTGGAACACCCGGCCCGACGCTGGCCTTATGCTCTGTTAGCAGTCATCGCAACCTATAATATTCTGGCGATTGTTCCAGGACGCTCCGGTTACGTGGCATTGGGGATTCTCATTGGGCTGCTCATGTATCAGCGGCTGGGAGTGAAAGGGATTCTACCTGCTGCTGCCTGTATCGGTCTGATTGGTCTGGTGACATACCAGCATTCAGAACGATTCCAGAATCGGATTAATCAGGTAGTTAAAGAAATCAGGGAATATCGTATTTCAAACAAGAGTCGCAACTCGGTTGATCTACGGCTTGAGTTTTATGGGAACGGACTTCAGATTGCCAAAACAAGTCCCTTGATGGGATCAGGGGTAGGCAGTTTTGCTATCAAATATCGAGAACTGATGGAGCAGAAAGGTCAGGTCTTTACAGAGAATCCGCATAATGAATATGTGATGCTGCTGGTTCAAAATGGGATCATTGGTGTGGTCCTCTTTTTGAGTTTCTTCTGGGTCAGCTGGAATACGACACGAGGGCTTACAGGAATCGAGCAGGCACTGGGACAGGCAGTACTCGCTGTTTATCTGCTTGTATGTATGGTGAATTCTCTGATGCTGGATACAACGGAAGGCTGCCTGTTTGGCTATCTGGTGGGGTTGACTCTCGCGGGAGGCATAACAGGAATCAAAGTGGTTCAGCAGGAAGATCATTTAAAATCCACGGCGGATCCTCTGTCTCAGGCAGAGCCAGCTCGGGAGGCAGCCTGATAGGGGAAGCGGATTAATCTGGACTTCGGACTATCTCCCCAGCGAGGTATTTGATTCCACCTTTACACAAAAAACAATTTGAAATTTTGATCCGGCTTACGCCACTTTTAAATGATTAACGATTATTGTTCCGGTAGCATGGTATTTATTCTAGAGAAACGGACGACTCTGTTCTACTTAGGATGGGGCAGGGAGGAACCTCGCGATTTGATGAATTTCTGCGCGAGGTATTCGAAAAGGGGCTTGGAAGTATAGCGAAGTTCTGGCAGACTCACTGAGCTGGAACCGATTGAGGAAGAACGGATTCGTCCCGAAAAAAACGAATTCAACCATCTCCCGGCAGACAAAACAAAAATTCGGAAACTAACCGACTGGAAAGTTCTGATGTCTTTTCAGTCAGTGTATGCTGCTGCCGACTGGATCGGACCGGATTTTCAGTACTTCAGCGTAGAATACAATTACATCTGAGGAGTTTGTGACATAACATTGCGCTGTTTAAAACACCTCTCGAAATTTAATTGTCCAGGCACTAGATGTGTCTATTATGAACGAATCAAATAAAAAGAACATCCTTCTGGAAGTAACTTCTCTGGAGATGAAAAAATCCCGGAAGTATGTCGAACCGTATTCTCATTTTAAAAGACCTCAAAAATATACCCAGCCTCAAATGCTCACGACTCTTATCTTGCGATCTGATCTGAAGATCACCTATCTTGGAATCATCGGAATTATCGAAACTTCTGGCCAATTACAAAAACGACTGTTGGTAAAGCGACGCCCGAATTTTTCCACATTAAAATATATCGCCGACCGCTCTCAGATGCTGGAAATCATTGAGATTATGTTAGCCAATATCATTCAAAAGTTTCGCTCCCGCTGCCGTAGAAGCAGCCCTCGATTGGAAAGGAATGGAAACCTCGTCAATCAGTGCCTTTAACCTGTCGCTCAGTGGAAAATCTCGTAAAAAAATATTTGAAACTTTCGTTGTGCGCCCTGGTCGAAAGCATGTTTTCCGCTGGATTAGTAGTCAGTTGGGGGCCGTATAACTCCAAACGCGAAGTGAGATCTTTGCTCGCCAAAACAAGAACGTTAACTCAACTGCAAAGTTTGTTTGCCGACAAAGGTTACGACGCGGAATGGGGAACACGAGTTTTGTCTTGAAGACTGAAATGTGGGAATCAGGATTCCTCTGGGTATACATCGTGACGATGGCGACGAGGATGGTCACCATCGTTCACAGAAGATGGAAGAAAAGTTAAAGGAAACGGTTATGAGAATAGGTGGACTGTGGAGTCATTCATGAGTGGATTAAAACGAACTACCGGTTCAGCATTATGTACCCGTACGGAGAAGTCGTTATTTACCGAAGCGGGTCTGCGAGTCCTGGCCAAAGCCCTACGGTGTTATTCCACTCTCGATCGAAATGTATTTTGTTTTAAATAAGGCAACATGAATTCTAAACTGAGTATTTTTTCAACGAACTAGTAGCGAACATGTCACAAAGAGCCACATCACTGTCGGCGATGTTTGTAGCCCTTGCGATGCTGCTGGGCAGAATGACAGGCCTGTTGCGCGTCCTGGGACTTGCAACGGTACTGGGGGTGACTCATGCGAACGATCTGGCTATTCTCATCATTTCAGTTCCGGATATCCTGAATGCCATGCTGGTCGGAGGCGCTTTAGGTGTGGTGCTGATACCGGAAATGCATCGTCGCAGTGAAGAAGTTTCCGGGCAGGCTGCCAGTCAACTGATCGTGCAGACTTTTTTTGTGATTGCTGTGCTAACCGGTCTGCTGACTCTCCTGCTGGTGACCGGAGGCCCGTGGTTTACTCAACTTCTGGCTGCGGGATTCACTCCTGTTCAAATTGAAGAAGCCAGTAAACTCATTTCGATCGTGTTGCTGGCATTTCCCATCAGCGCTGTGACAGCGGTTACCTCAGCGGTTCTGCAGGGACATCACAAACCGGTAATTCCCGCGTATGGTAATCTATTATTTAATCTGGTTCTGATTCTGGTGATTGTTCTCTGGGTGACACCTGATCAAATCGAAATACTTGCCTGGGCCGTAGTGGCGGCAAGTTTGTTCCGGTTACTGACTCAACTCATCTGCTGCTTATTTGTGACTGATTTGAAAGGAGCTTTTCAATCCTGCTTTCGATTGAGTTCCTTGAACCGTCAGTTGATGGTAAAATACTTTCAGGCACTCACCGCCATTGGCCTGGTCGTGGCTTTTCCAGTCGTGTCACGGTCATTTGCTTCATTGTATGTAGGTGGGATCAGCCTGTTTGAATACTCACAAAAACTGGTCGAGCTGCCACGGGGGTTAATCGGGGCGGTCATCTCAATGGTGATTTTTCCGAGATTGAGTCGCATATTTGCCTCAGGGGATGTGGGCAGGGGGGCGAAAATGGTCAGTCAGATGGCTGGTCTGATTCTGTTAATTTCTATACCTGCGGGGATCGCCGTTTATGTCAGTGCAGAACCGGTGGTTTCGCTGTTGTTTCAGCGCGGTCACTTTACGGCTCTGGATGTCGCAAATACAGCAAAACTGCTGCAAATTTCCATTCTGGCGATGCCAGCTCTGTTTTTATCTATTTTGACAATGAATGTATTTTATGCCAGACACGAAACGGTCATTCCTTTTAAAATCAGTTGTGTTTCATTAGTCTGTCTAATTCTACTTACACTGGGACTGCGGGAGTTTCTGGGGATATCCGGAGTGATGCTGGCGTTCGTTTTAACCAGTTGGTTGCATTTTCTGGGACTGGCCGTTTTGTCGTCTGTAAAATTAGAAGTATCTGTGATTCAGGGCATTGATTTGAAACATTATTCAGCCCTCCTCTTTCTGACATTCTCAGGGATCTCAATATCCACTATGATAGTCAATATAGTGTCGGACCATGTCCACCTGTTTATATGTTCGATAGGACTGGGGGGACTTTGTTTTGGGGCTGTTTTATTGATCCTGAAGAATCACTTGCCGCGTTTCAACGATAAGCTGTCTTAAAAATGAAATATTTTTTTATCACTGATTGCCCTGAGATCGCAAAATACGTCGACCACTGTGGCGTCGATTGTATCTTCATTGACCTCGAGTTACTGGGAAAGGTCGAGCGTCAGGGGGGTAGGGATACCGTAATTTCTCATCATAAAGTAGAAAATATTTCACGTGTCAAGAATGCGGTCAAAAATGCTGAAGTTCTGGTTCGTTTAAATCCTCTCAATCCTCAGTCATCAGTCGAGATTGAAAGTGCCTTGGATCAGGGCGCTGATGCCCTGATGTTGCCGATGTTCCGTTCGCTTGAAGAAATCGAATGGTTCTGTGATCGTGTCAAATCACGGGCCAGAATAGTTCCTCTGGTAGAAACAATTGGAGCAATGAATCAGCTTGAGCAAATCGTGCAATTGCCTGATGTCTCACAAATCCATATTGGTTTGAATGATTTGCATCTGGACATGGAACTGAATTTCATGTTTGAATTGATGTCGAATGGAACTATGGATCAAATGTCTGCTATTTGCAGGCGTGCCAAGATCCCCTTCGGTATTGGTGGTATATCTACAATGGAACAGGGGCAGGTATCTGGCCGGCTGGTATTGAGTGCGCATGCACGTCTGGGTTCCGAGTGGGTGATTCTCTCTCGCTCTTTTCATCAGCTTGCAACGAGTCTCCCAGGGTTACAGTCTAAAATCAATCTGCCACTGGAGCTTCAGAAGGTTAATGAAGCCTATGCAGAATTAATGAAGCGGACTGATTTCGAGATTGAACAGGATAAACAACTGCTTGCCGAGGTTGTGAACGAAGTTGCATCAAATCAAACGGCGGAGCGGAACGCCTCGTAATTCTGTTTTCGTGCATGATCTCCAGCAGCGACCTCGCCTGTTTATGCTCATTCCCCCCTTTTTCGGGAAGAATTCAACAGGATTCCAGAGTAGAATCTGAGTTCTAATCTCGTTTTTAAAATCCGGTTCAGGTACACTTGCTTTCGAACATTGCAGTTAGTCAAGAAAGATTACTGGATGGTTTTGGCTTGCATTGATGTAAAGGGATGATTGGTGGACTCTGTATTAGTAACTGGTGGGGCCGGGTTTCTGGGAAGTCATTTATGTGATCGACTGATCGAACAAGGCAGGGATGTCATCTGCCTCGATAACTTCTTTACAGGCAGCAAAAAAAATATTGCCCATCTGATCGGACATCCTCAATTTGAATTGATCCGACATGACATTGTGCAGCCGTTTTATCTGGAAGTCGGCGAGATCTATAATCTCGCCTGTCCGGCGTCTCCGGTTGCCTATCAATTCAATCCCATCAAAACAATCAAGACATCAAGCATCGGGATGGTGAATGTTCTGGGGCTGGCAAAACGTTGTCGAGCCAAAGTTCTGCATGCCTCTACTTCCGAAGTATACGGTGATCCGGATGTGCATCCCCAGGTCGAAGAGTATTGGGGAAATGTGAATCCCCTGGGCCCGCGCAGTTGTTATGATGAAGGCAAACGGATCGCAGAATCTCTGTGCATGAATTACCATCAGGCCCATCAGGTGCCGATTCGCATTGTGAGAATATTCAATACTTATGGGCCGCGGATGGATCCTAACGATGGTCGTGTGATCTCTAATTTCATCAATCAGGCATTGCGAGGAGAGCCACTGACGATCTATGGCAATGGTCAGCAGACCCGCTCTTTCTGTTATGTTGATGATCTGATTGATGGTTTTCTGAAAATGATGAACCAGGACGCAACAATCGGGCCTGTGAACCTGGGGAACCCTGTAGAGAACAGTATGTTGGAACTGGCGCAGGCCGTGTTGAAAACAGTTAATTCAGAGTCAGAATTAGCTCATGAACCACTGCCGACCGATGATCCGAAGCAGCGTTGTCCTGACATAACCAAGGCTCGAAAATTCCTGAACTGGGAACCCCGCGTTTCATTGCAGGAAGGGTTGGGTAAGACCGTTGACTATTATCGGAAACTGATGCAACAGGAATCGGCATGAACCATATTCTGGTGACAGGTGCAGCTGGTTTCATCGGGTTTCATGTTTCTGCCCGCCTGCTGGCCCAAGGGCATCAGGTGACAGGGATTGATAATCTCAACCGTCATTATGATGTCGGATTAAAACGTGATCGGCTGGCAGAATTACAGAAATATTCCGCGTTTCAGTTTCATGAAGGGGATATCACAGATGTAGCATGTCTTTCGAACCTGTTCAGCCAGAATTCCTGTCAGAAAGTGATCCACCTGGCGGCTGAAGTCGGTGTCAGAAATTCCCTGCTCAAGCCTTTAGAATATGTCCAGAGTAACGTTCTGGGATTTGTAAATCTGTTGGAACAATGTCGCTTGAAAAAAATTGAACACGTCGTCTATGCCTCGTCCAGTTCAGTGTATGGAGCGAATCGAAAGATTCCCTATTCAACACATGATGCTGTTGATCACCCCGTCAGCCTCTATGCGGCAACCAAAAGGGCGGATGAACTGATTGCTCACAGTTACAGTCACCTCTATGATCTGCCTACAACGGGATTACGTTTTTTCACCGTCTATGGTCCCTGGGGGCGGCCTGATATGGCCGTCTATCTTTTTACGAAAGCCATTCTGGAAGGGACACCGATCAAGGTATTCAATCACGGAGATCTCAAGCGGGATTTTACCTTTGTCGATGATATTGTAAACGGTGTGCTGGGGGTTCTGGAACAGATTCCGGTTCGAAATGAAGGTGAGACCAATTTCACTGCTGACGAGATGGAGCTTTCGACTGTCGCCCCTTATCGATTATATAATATCGGGAATCATCAACCAGTGGGAATCGCCAGGTTGATTGATGTGATTGAACAGCGGGTCGGCAAGACTGCGATCAGGGAAAACTATCCGATGCAACCCGGGGATGTTCTGGAAACGTATGCGGATATTTCGGACCTGCAGCGGGCAACCGGATTCTCTCCCTCAACATCGATCGAGCAGGGCATTGATCGATTCGTAACCTGGTATCTGGATTATCATTCCACCGGGAAATAACCTGTTCGGTATTTCTCTGGAATGCGCATTCAGGACAATTGGTCTACAGGTCAGCAATGATTTGCGGGATCAGTCGAGCCAGCTTCTGTCCACCATCTGCTGCCACTTTTAAGATCTTGCTGATTTCAGCAGGCTCCAAGGCGTCCGGCAGACAGAGATCAGTCACTACCGATAGCCCGAGGACTTTCATGGACGCATGGTTGGCGACAATGCATTCCGGAACGGTTGACATGCCAACACAGTCTGCACCCATCTGACGCAGCATGCGATATTCCGCACGCGTTTCCAGGTTCGGGCCGGCCACGGCGACAAATACTCCCGTCTGTGTCCGTATCTGTAATTCCAGCGCTTTCTGTTCAGCCAGCCCGATTAACCTGCGGTCGTAGGGGGCACACATGTCAGGGAACCGGACGCCGAGCCGATCATCGTTGATACCACGCAATGGATTGTCGCCCATTAAATTGATCTGATCTTCGATGATCATGATGTCGGCTAACTGGTAGTGAGGATTCATCCCGCCTGCCGCATTGGTGATGATCAACGTTTCCACTCCCAGCGCTTTCATCACCCGGACAGGAAAAGTGACTTCTTTCAGGGAGTACCCTTCATAAAAATGAAACCGGCCTTCCATCGCAATCATCGGGGTTCCGTTTAAATTTCCAGAGACCAGCTGACCAGCATGAGATTCCACCGTGGATCGGGGAAAATGAGGAATTGATTCGTAGGGAATCTGGATCTGTTGGGTGATCTGTTTCGTAAAATCTCCCAGTCCCGTACCCAGAATCAAGCCGACCCGGGGCGACTCTGAAATACGAGGTTTCAGAAACGTGATGGCTTCATCGATTTGTTCGACCAGTCCCTGCATAATAAATTACTTTTCTAGTGGAGAGTTCAGGAAGCTGGTGGTAGCACCTATACTCAGGTGATTGGCGGGTGGTGTGTCTGTTGCATATCCAGACGGAGAAGTGAGCATCGGTACTCGCCTTTGCTGCATCCAAAGACGAGTCATGCTGCCGAGTTGCTAAAGAGTTTTAAAAGATGTCGTCATCGTCATCAAAATCGTCGTCGAATTCATCATCAAACTCATCTTCTTCTTCGTCATCGAAGTCATCCTCGTCTTCTTCATCATCGTCATCAAAATCATCTTCATCGTCGTCGAACTCATCATCGTCGAGATCTTCAAGGTCATCGAATCCAATGTTTTCTTCATCATCATCCAGTGAAAAGAAAACGATGGGAGCTTCTTCCGTGAATGGATCAATTTTTTCAGGAGATTCGATAAAAGTTGAATCGGCTAGTAACACAGTTAAATCCTCGTTGCTTCTTTGTGCAATCTTTCCAAATTTCTAAACGATTATTACAGAGCATAAAAGCCCGATGTCAACTTTCAATCGTGGGATCTTTTTAACATTCGGGTAGAACTATTTCGGCTGTTTTCAGTGAAATATTGTGTTCAGAATATTTCCATTATTATATTTAAAATGCTTTGTCAAGTGCGAAAAAAATGAACTGGAAATATATAGTTCTATTTCCTTCTGTATGAGGTAGACTCATGAGGAAAAATCCTTGTTTTTCGCTACCTCTCAGAAATAGTTCCCTTTCCCCAGGTCTGTTTTTCCAGACGGAAACGGATAGTGATAACCTGAATAGTTGTTGCTCAGGAGAAATATGGCATGCATGGATAATGCGGTCGAGGGACCTTCATGAATTATTTAATCTGACTTCATAAATGAGAAGTTCAGACAGGCTGAATTCCTTCTGCTTCAACGCAGGTTTGCAGGAGCAGTATTTTGAATCGCGCCGCCACAACCGGACCCGGCTCCTGCGGTACATCCATAACAGTGCTGACCGGTTACGATCGACCTGTTGTCCAGTTCTTCGTAAACAAAGTCACGAATGTGTTTCCGTTCGGAATTTACGACAGGTAGATTCAGCATCTGGTTAAAATCACAGTCATATAAAAAGCCCTGCCAGTCGACGGAGAGAATCGAGCGGCACATCAGTCCGGAAACGGTTGCTGGGTTAAAGGCGGTTACAAGCCGCTCCATATATTCACTAAATCGTTCCTGCTGAACCAGTTCACTGAGGAAGCGACTTATTGGCATATTTGTGATTGTGATCAGGTTCGTAAACTGTACTTGAAACCGTTGTTCCAATTCCCGGCGGTAAGCCGTTTCGAGTTCGCATTGATCAGGCGGCAGTGAGAAACCAACTGGATTATAGACCAGCGTCAGTTTCAATTCGGAGCCTGGGATTCCATAACCCAGTGAATTCAGCTTCTGCAGAGCCTGAATCGATTTGTTGAATGCACCATCGCCTCGCTGCGCGTCCGTATTTTCCTGCAGATAGCAGGGAAGTGAAGCGACAATCTCAACTTGTTGCTCTGCCAGAAACTGAGGGAGATCCCGAAAGCCAGGCGCCAGTAATATGGTCAGATTGCAACGATCAATCACACGCCGGCCCAGCTTACGTGCAGTGATCACCATCTCTTTAAACTGCGGGTTCATCTCAGGCGCACCGCCTGTTAAATCCAGTACCTGAAATCCCGGGTGTTGCAGAGCCTTGAGGCAGTCCTGCGCTGTTTCTGCATTCATGATCTCTCTCCGGTCTGGACCCGCATCCACATGACAATGCTCACAGGTCATGTTGCAGAGTTTGCCCAGGTTGACCTGAAGTGTTTCAATTGTAGATGCGTGCAATCCCGGAAGTTTGTGTTTCTGCAACTGTGCGTCAAAAGCCGGCTGTTGAGAACCTTCGTTGAGAATCCGAATCTGCTCACGCGGATCTGCCAGCTTACTGTGTTGTCTGAGCAGGGTCAGGGGGGCCATCATTCTATCCAGTACATGAGAACGAAAGTGATTGGATGCAGGCAGAGTTTAACAGCAACCGCTGTCCGGGCTGCAGCAGTCATCTATAATCTGAGTGGTCAGATTATAGTTTATGCCTTTGGTTTCCTGTGGACTGCGGATTGCGTTTCGGCGACAGTCCATCTCGCGCGCCTGTTTCAGGGGGATGTCCTGGTGTGGCTCGACCGGGACAAACTGACCTTGGTAAGGTTCAGCCTGCAGCAGTCGAAATGTCTTATCACAGACGGCAATCCTCTGGCCACGAAAATAGGTGTGACCATCGTCATCCTCCACTTTTTTAAATGGTCCACGGTATATCATCGCCTGATTTCGTTCCAGGCAGGGGCCCTGTTTGCCTTTATAGGCAGCGACGACCATCGAACGGAATTCGATGCCTTCCACTGTCTGCCAGGGGGTGTCTTCCCGTTTGAGGATTTCAATCCCATGGAAACCGGCTTCTTCAAAAACCTTGAGAAATGCCGCTTCCTGATACGCGCCCGAAATACATCCCGACCAGAGTGCAGGATCTTTACGCAGATGGTGGGGAACAGATTCATCGCAGACAATATCACTGATGACTGCTTTTCCCCCACGTTTTAGTACTCGAAAAACTTCCTGCAGTAACTGACTGCGATCACTCTCGCGCACCAGGTTTAAAACACAGTTTGAAATGACACAGTCAATTGAGTCGTCCTGTATTAATGGTGACTCCCCTCGCAGTCGTTCTTCCAGATTGCGTAACTCCAGCCAGCGCGACTGACTGTCAATCGGGTGCGCTGACAATTCCCGATTCAACAGGTCCAGATCCAGCTTCAGGTCCTGGATCAGACCGCTGTGAAATTCTACATTTGAGTATCCCAGTTGATCGGCGACTTCCTGCTGATATTTGCGGGCCAGAGCCAGCATCTCCGCGTTGCAGTCCACTCCGATTACTTTTCCGGAAGGTCCCACAATCTGGGAGGCGATATAACAGATTTTTCCTCCTCCTGAGCCCAGGTCGAGTACCGTATCGCCGGGCGAGAGATAAGGGGTCGGATCACCACAACCGTAATCCTTTTCCAGAATCTCTTTCGGAATGATCGATAAATATTCCTGGTTGTATTCGACAGGACAGCACAGTGCCTGTTCCGTCTGTAGTGCCGCGTTTGCATAACGGGCATAGACTGATTCTTCTTCACTGGCTGGAGATCGTGTATTGACAGGATTCATCTTGAGCAAGGTCCTTTTAAAGTCCGGTCGGTTTGTATTGAATTCCTGACGAAAACAATTGCTTGACGTAAATGATTGTCTGGAGTTCTTTCAGTATAGTCGAGTCGATGAATTTCAGAAACATTGCATTTCCGAATGAAGAGTTCTTTTGTAAGTTTGCATTATGGACTACGATCATTTCAAATACTGTGAAACGAATTACATTTCCACTTTAAGTAGAAAAAATGAGTACCGTCAAACAGGGGGAAAAAGTCTGCTCGATTTCCGTCATTATTCCCATATTACAGGGGGATGACAGCTGGCAGGCTTTACTGGCAGACTTGGTTGCATTTCCTGAATCCAGTGAATTTCTGTTTGTCTCAAACGGTATGGCTCCGCATGATTTGCGGGATCAGCTGACGGAATATGGGCTAAACAGCCGCAGCAACTGGCATTGTACAACCAGGGGCAGGGCGATCCAGATGAATCATGGGGCACTCCACGCGAAATCTGAGTACCTGTTGTTTTTACACGCTGATTCTCGCTTAAGCCACTCCGCTGTTCAGCAGCTGTTAGATACTCTGGAATCACATCCAGATACGTTACTTTATTTTGATCTCAAATTCCGGGATCAGAGTTTTTTGCTGATGCAACTGAATTCCTGGGGTGTTTATTTTCGTTCGCATGTTCTGGGAATTCCCTTCGGTGATCAGGGGTTCTGCCTGCCGCTCAGTTTATTTCGCGAACTCAAGGGGTTTGATGAAGAGGCTGCTTATGGAGAAGATCATCTGCTGGTCTGGGCGGCCAGGCGCCAGAGAATACGGCTCAAGTGCATCGGCGCAGAAATCGAAACCAGTGCCAGGAAATACCAAGAGCAGGGCTGGCTGAAAGTGACATTCAGGCATCTCTGGTTGACTGTACGGCAGGCCCTTCCTCAGTTTTTACTTCTGATAAAAGATCGAACCAGGAAATGCCGCAAAAACAAGGTGCCATCGCAGTCTTCGTAAAAACACCTGGTTACTCTCCACTGAAGACCAGGCTGGCACATTCCGTCGGCACAGCGCGCGCGGAACAGTTTCATATCCTTTCTACGAAAGCAGTCGCAGCAGTCGTGCAGGCTGTCTCTCAGCAGAAACCAGTGACTCCCTTCTGGGCGGTTGCCGAACCGGAGGCAGTTCGGGATTCACTCTGGAGTCAGTTCGAAACCATTGATCAGGGAGCAGGGGGGTTAGGCCAGCGGCTGGCTCATGTACAACAGCAGTTAGTACCACCCAGGCATTTCGTCATTTTTCTGGGGGCGGACACTCCGCAACTGTCGGTTGACTTACTCAATGAAGCGATCGAGATGCTATCCGTTGAAAGCGAAACGCCGCAATTTGTGATGGGACCTGCCTGCGATGGGGGCTTTTATCTGTTTGGCAGTCAGATTGCGATCGATCCAGAAATCTGGCTGAAAGTGCCTTACAGCGTTGAGAGCACTGCACGTGTACTCGGCGAACAGATTCAGGATCTGGGTGAAATCCATCTGCTGCCTGAATTGAGTGATGTGGATACCGTTCAGGAACTGCCACTCGTGGCGCGTCAATTATCGACAGGCGAAGAGTGGCTGGAAGAACAGTTGCGGGTTCTTAACTGGATTCAGGAATGGCAAGCACAGTCAGATTAGTCTGGCTGAGTCGCTGTCACGTCTGACGCCGCAGGACTGACCGTCAGTTCGGGCTCTAAAGTTTTCTCGTCAGCACTTCCCTGGACGACCATGTACAGCGAACTGACTGCAAGCAGCATCAGCAGGCAACGTTTGAAAATCACAGGATTGATGCGGGGGCCAACCAGGGTGCCCAGCGCCATGCCCACAATGACAAACGGAATCACAATTGTAGAGGTGAGGATGACAGGCATCGTCACCAGCCCCATGAGCGCTAAACCGATCACGCGTGTAATGGAAATCAGGATAAAAAAACCGAAGATGAAGCCTTTGTACTGGTCCTGGTTCCAAGGTTGACGAATGGCGTAGATCACAATCGGTGGGCCGGCAATACTGGTCGATCCAGCCAGGAAGCCACTGCAGAAACCGGCAAAGCTACTCCAGAGGGGAGAGGTCCGGGGAGGTCCGGATTCTGTGGGAACGTCTTTCTGGAAAAAACCATCGATTACAATCAGCAGAATCACCAGTCCTGTTCCACGCACCAGGTAATCCAGGTCAATCAGTGTAAACGTCAGCAGGCCCAGGGGTAATCCGACCAGTGACCCCAGGATGGCACCCAGCAGGATTCGGAAATGAGAATGTTTCCGATAAGCCCAGAAGATCCAGATGACAGGCAGGACAATGCTTAAAGCTACGAGAAGATTGGCTTCACGGAAATCCAGCATTAACGGGAGTATTGCCATCGCAACGATGGCATATCCGAACCCGATGATTCCCTGGATGAAGGCAGACAGAAAAACAACAGTCAGAACAAAACACCACAACTGTGGATCAGAAAACATCATAATCGTGAACAAGTCAAAATGAGTCTTGCAGGCTGCATGACTCTGTCAAGCGGAGTGAACGCGGCGGGAAAACCTGAGAAAACGGTCTCAATCAACAATAACGAATTCCAGGTCGTGTGGACAGGCTGTCACGATTGACGAACAGGATTCGATGAAAAAGCTGCTCATTCCATCAACTCAGTGCCTTTGGTTTCCCGGGCAAAGAAGGGCAGAATCGCACCAATGATATACAGCATACTCAGTATTGTTGCCGTTTGTGATAAGGTATAGTTCCAGTCTTTCTGCATCCAGCCTCCGATAAACAGGATGGGGGCTGCCAGGATACGACCGGCATTGAAGCAGAAGCCCGTTCCGGTTCCTCTCAACCGGGTTGGATATAGTTCCGGAAAATAGATCGCATATCCCGCATGCATTCCTAGTGTCAAAAAGCCGAAAATCGGCAGGAAGCAACCAATGAGCACCACACTATGAAGCCCGTTAAATAATAACAACGAGCTGAGTAGTCCTCCCACGTGAAAGAGAAAGAAGGCCCCGCGGCGCCCAAACCACTCGCAAATGGGACCGAACGACAGGAGTCCCAGACCACCTCCGGTTGTTGCCAGGAACATTCCCAGCATCTCCCATTGTTTCAGTGGCGCTTTCATTGAACCTAAATAAGTTGCAGTTGCTTCGGCTGGGGAGTCGGGGTGAGTCTGTATGAACTCTGCGACATACTCTGCTTTCACTGCATTCAGGAAAACATTTTTGCCATAGATGTGAACACCCCAGAATGTAGCCAGTCCGATCGCGGCCAGTAATACACCAATACAGGTACTTTTCAGGTATTGAGGCAGAAACAGATCCAGGATAGTTCCCATCGACTTACTGGCGTCGGTCTGGGAGGTTTCCTGGGCGTGCTGCCACGAATCCGGCTCCTTCAGGGAGCGACGGATCCAGATAATCAGAAATGAAGGCACTACGCCTAAGGCAAAACCAATTCTCCAGGGGAGGCTGGGATATCCGACTTCTCTGGCGTACTCTTGGATACTCTCGTTACCGATAATAAACGCTCCCGCGAGGATGGCGAGATAGGTTCCCAGCACGCTGGATGCATGGAATATACTGCCGACACGCGCGCGTGCCTTAGGGGGAAACGATTCCGCCACCAGCGTACTCGCCACGGCCCATTCCCCACCCACGCCGAGTGCAACCAGAAAGCGAAAGCCAGCCAGTTGCCACCAGTCCTGGGAAAAAGCGGACAGGCAGGTGAAAAACGAGTAGAATAGAATAGTCAGAGACATCGTCTTTTTGCGACCAATCCGGTCGCTCAGTGCGCCAAATCCAATTCCCCCCAGCGCCCCACCAATCAGAAATGCACCCAGTGCAATATTATTATAGAGTGCCTGCTGCCCCCTGGTTGTGTCAGGGCTGACCAGTGAAGGCATGGCTTCGTTCATGCTGGCGACGAATATCTGGCCTTCGAAAACATCAAAGACCCAGCCCAGGGAAGCGATGGTCAAAACGAGCCACTGATATCGCGAAATGCCGTGATACCATTTATCTTCTTTGAGTTCGTTCTGCATCAGGCTGTGTCTCTCGGGCTAGGGTTCAAAAACATTGACTGCTTTTTTCCCACTCATCACCAGGCGCACGTCTTCACAGACGGAATCGACGACCCGTTCCTGAGCCTCGACAGTAAACGCGGCGATATGAGGGGTTAAGATGACATTTTCCATCTGGTTTAAGGGGCTCTGTTTGGGGGGCTCTGTTTCCCGCACATCCAAGGCAGCGCCTGCCAGCTTGTGTTCAAGCAGGGCCTGGGTCAGTCCGCGCTCATCAACGACCTCACCGCGCGAAGTATTAATGAAAAAAGCATCCGGTTTCATTTTCCTGAAATGCTGATAAGTCAGCATCTTGTATGTATCGGGTGTCAGGGGGCTGTGGCAGGAAACGACATCGGACTCAGCCAGCAGATCATCGAGAGAGAGCAGGGTGGCGTTTAACTCTTTGAGCTGTGGTGCATCTGCTTTCAGAAACGGGTCGGCGGCGAGGATGTTCATCCCGAAAGCTTTTGCGCGAGTCGCTGTCAGGGAACCTATCCGTCCCATGCCGATCAACCCGAACGACTTACCATAGAGTTCGGTGCCGGTGAACTTAAGCCGGTTCCAGCCACCCGTCAGAGTATCCTGGCGTGCTTCCGGAATTTTCCTCATCAAAGCCAGCATCAGTCCGATGGTAAGTTCAGCTACCGAGAGCGAGTTGGCGTCTGGTGTAAAACAGACCACGATCCCTTTTTCGCGGGCATAATCTGTGTCGACATTATCCAGGCCCACACCGGCGCGGGCGATGATTTTCAACTCGGGGGCCGCATCAATCAGTTCGCGGTTGACTTTCGTCTGATTTCGGACGATCAACGCCTGGGTATTTTGAATTTTCTGTTTGAGCAGATCGGTATTCTGCCACAGGTAGGCATCGAACTCGACATCGTGCTCCTGGATGAGACGATTCATGGACACGCCTTGAATATTCTCTGTTACCAGAACATCGCTCATGTCTCTACTTCCTGCAATAACGTTTTACTACTACAGCGTTGATCAATTAAATTGAGAGTAATCAATCGGCTGATGAATGTCGATCGACTGGTCGGCTGGTGGGAGTTCATACTTCAAGCCGCTGGCACAGTTGAACAGCACGGCGCTTTCATCCGGGCTGATTCTGCCTGAGACCAGTTCCTGTTTGTAGGCGGCGTAGGTGGCTGCTCCTTCGGGGCACATCAGGAAGCCTTCCTTCTGAGAGCATTCATCCAACGCGGCGGTGATCAGTTCATCATCGACGGCAGTCGCGAAACCATTGCTTTCCCGGACGGCTCGCAAGATCAGGAAGTCGCCTACTGCAACCGGGACGCGAATTCCGGCAGCCACCGTGTGTGCGTTCTGCCAGAGTTCTGCGTGTTCTTCGCCGGCTTCGTAGGCTTTTACTATGGGCGCACAACCAGATGCCTGGACGGCGATCATGCGTGGCAGTTTTCCTTTCAGCCAGCCCATTGCTTTGAGTTCGTTAAACGCTTTCCACATCCCGATCAGTCCCGTACCGCCACCGGTCGGGTATAAAATGACGTCAGGAACCTGCCAGCCCATCTGATCGGCCAGTTCCAGTCCCATCGTCTTTTTTCCTTCGATGCGATAGGGTTCCTTGAGAGTCGAAAAGTCGAACCAGCCCACCTGTTCTTTACCCTGGCCGACGATTTTGCCGCAATCATTGATCAGGCCATTCACACGCCAGACCTGGGCGCCCTGGGCAGCGATTTCGCGCACGTTGATTTCCGGTGTGTCATCCGGGCAGAAGATATAGGATTTCATGCCGGCCCGGGTTCCATAGGCGGCCAGCGCGGCGCCAGCATTGCCATTGGTGGGCATTGCGACTTTTGAAACACCCAGTTCTTTGGCCATCGAGACTGCCATGCAGAGTCCGCGGGCTTTGAAGGAACCTGTGGGGAGGCGACCCTCATCTTTAATCCAGACCGTGCCGTTACCTCCCTGCAGGCGGGGAACGGGGATTAGGGGAGTGTGGACTTCCCCCAGGCTGACAATGTTTTCAGATTTGCGCACCGGCAGAAATTCACGATATCGCCAGAGCGTTGCCGGGCGGGATGCCAGTTCTTCCTTTGTGACTGCCTGGGCGAGCGCATCCAAGTCATATTTAACCAGCAGGGGTTTTCCCGCTTTGGAAAGACCGTGCAACTGATCTGCTTCGTAACGATCATGGTGCATGCCACATTCAAGATGCGTGACAAATGTTTGAGTTTCGGGAAAAGGGTTATCCATGGGAGCGTACCTGTGGTCGGATAATTAATTAAAGATAAAATACTTCTCGTTCACTCGGAAAACATCATTCTGTTATCCAGCAATTGACCTGAAAGTCAACCCACTGTGACTGGCGAATTCGTGTTCCTCGTGTCGTTTGGATTCCTGTCACTCTTTTCAATTCTGTTCAGGAATCAAAAAGAAAGAACGACCACCCGCAGGCGGGAAGTCGTTCCTGGTTTCGGGGATCTGGTTATTTATTTCACCGGTCCTTCGACCCCGCCAGTATAGTGTTCTCCCTCGGGTTCTTTGCCATGAAGTACTTCCACCTGGTATCCACCTTTGGAGCGGAAGTATAAGACGAGGATAAAGTAACCAAAGGCCATGAACAGCGGAACGAGTGCCGTGCACTTCAGCGCCATGCGACCGCCGTAAATGCCGGCTTCTTTCACATCCGGTTCGTCTTTCGGTGCAAATTTTTCAGCTCCCTGCCACCACTGGTTGAGTGCTGAGATGCTGGCGTCCTGTTTATTTTCTTTCTTGAGAACTTCGACTGCTTCTGTCAGATCCTTGCCATCATTTTTGAGGACACTGACTTTCGAACCATCGAGACCTTTGATCTCTGGCAGGAACAGGAAGGAACTTTTGTCTGCAACGGCATAACGCTCGTAGGCCTGTGGTGAGAGTTGCTCCAGTTTTTGAGTTGCATAGTAATCCTGGTTATAGCCAATACCCGGTCCTCCCAGCAGTCCGGCAGATAACATTCCGATACCTCCCATGGCACCCATCGTCAGAGCTCCCCCTTTAGGGAACCGCTCCCCGACCACACCCAGCATGGTCGGCCAGAGGAAAGTTTTTCCCAGACTGTAAACGGTCATAGCCAGCCAGATGAGTATAGCTGCTTCAAACGTTCCAATCATGTAGAGTCCCACAGCACCAAAGCAGGCGCTGATACAGAGCAGACCGAGGGGATTGATTTTTTCCACGATCGGGCCGGCAAAGAACCGCAGGACAAACATGATTGAAGACGCATAGATGAAGAGATAAAGCCCCTGGCCGGGGCCCTGTCCTTCCAGGATGGATTCAGTAATACTGGCAATCCAGCTGTCGGTACCCAACTCTACATACCCGACACACGCCTGTAATACGAGCAGGAAGATCAGCAACGGACTGGCAAAGGTCATTAACATCTGCCCAAAGCTGACACCAGCTGACTTCGCTTCAGAGAGTGGGAATTTCTGCTTGATGACAATGAAACCATAAATAAGAGTCGGGACCAGAAAGACGGCCATAGGAATTTCCCACCGGAGCCACTCTGTGGTTTCTTTCATGTTGGCATAAATGGCGGCGATGATTCCACCTATAATCAATCCGCCGGGCCAGCCAGCATGCAGAATGTTGAGGTAGTGAGTTTTCTTGTGGGGGTAGAGTGTTGCCACCAGGGGGTTGATCACCGCTTCACACAAGCCATTGGCGACAGCGAACATGAACATGCCGACATACAGGCACCAGTAAGTCGCATCTTTTCCGGCGGCTTCAAAAACGGGAGTAGCTGCAAATGTGATCAAAGCAGATAACACATGCAGAATGAAGGCCAGTAACAGGATCGGTTTATAGCCGACATTGTCTGTAATCAAGCTGGCCAGCAGAATCACGATGCCGAAACCAACCAGTCCACCCCCGGTGATCGTTCCCAGTTCGAATTTGGTGAAACCGTATTGGGCTCCCCAGTCTCCCAGGATACCTCCACGAATGGCAAATCCCACGCCGGCGGCGATGAGCGTCATAAAACTCGCAATAAACAGTGGTTTATTGTTGTTCATAGTTGCGACTTCTTTGAATGAATGAGGGCGAGTGATTCAGGTGCAACGTGTTCTGCAAGAGTTGATAATTCAAAGGCAGATCGATCGAATGCGGATCAGGAATGGATACTTTGAATGGTCTTGATTACACGACAGTAGCTTACAATGACAGTGACTGTAAATCGGAATGAAAATCAATCAATGAACAGACAGTTATCAGCAACGCCAGATTCTAACCAACCCGGATCGAGATTTCCACAATACGTATGCAGGAATGTGAATGTTTATCAGATTCCCTGCGCATCACCGCTGATCGCTATTTTGTTTGCGTAAAATCAGCAGTCGATCTCGGCGTTCCGCTTCAATCTGATCGGGCAGGTTTAACTTCTGGCCAGTCTGGGTAAGCTCCAGTAACCGCTGCCAGTGATCAAAGCCCATCCGTTTGCGGGACCAGTTCATTTCCCGCCAGATTTTCAGGAAAGTCTGGCGGACAAGGTAATCGGAACTGTCGTTCAAGACCAGGCAGTCCAGCCGCCAGGTTTCCTGGTTTCGATCCAGGGTGGCTGCAGTGAGGAGCTGGTCGACCTGGGAATTGAAGACGCCGGTCACTTCTTCAGCCTGAAGTGACAGACGCTGGAGAGACTGTACGACGTTAGGATTGAATTCCTTTTTTAATAAAGGCAACACTTGATGCCGTATCCGGTTGCGGGTGAAGCTGGTATCTGAATTGCTTGCATCTTGCCGGAATTCCTGACCACATGCGTTCAGAAATACAAGTACTTCTTCGCGGCTGATCTGCAACAGGGGGCGAATCAGATGCAGGCCCTGCTGTAACGCTCTGGTTTGTGGAATTCCACTCAAGCCTGTGATTCCCGTTCCGCGAACTATGTGATGCAAAACGGTTTCTGCCTGATCGTCCAGGGTATGCGCGACCGCAATTTGTGAGCACTGTTCTGCTGTGGCGACCCGGGTGAGAAAATCATAACGCGCTTTGCGACACTGCTCTTCCAGGCCGGTATCCGGTCCCTGGTTCAATTCCTGTTTCTCGGTGATACAGGGGATTGAGAGTCGCTGGCATTCCTGCTTCAACCACTCAGCATCCCTGTCAGAGGCGGTCCCTCGCAGGCCATGATTCAAGTGGGCTACCACCAGTTCTTTGGGGGAGACCAGGGTTTCTGATGACCGGGCCAGACACTCCAGGGCGCGTAACAATGCCATGCTGTCTGCTCCCCCGGACACTGCAAGCAGCAGGCGTTGCGGAGGGAAATGATGCCCGGGATGACTGTTCGAGGCAGAGTCTGGAGCATTCTGAATTCGTATCCGGCAGGTAATTAATCCGCGTTTCACTGCCTGGATAAACTGATTCATCGGAAACGGGAATTCTGCAAAGCGGGTTGGAGCCGGAAGCGGGGCACCCCGCAGGTGTCGGTTCGAGATTGGACTTTCGGACAATATTTCTGACTATATACTATCGAAACTGGAAATGTCTTGTTACCATAAAATTGGAATTTTACGAGAAGTTTCCACTGTCATTCAAGTTACACGCACACTCAGATCCCGATTCGATGGTTATTGAACTTGACGAATTGGCAGATGTTTGTCGTTTTTTTCTGGATGTTCTGGAGTCAGCTTTTCATAATAGTTTCATTGTTTATTTATTTTTAGGTTTCCTTTCGGCATTTCAAAGTTTGACAGGGAGCATTGTCACAAGCGGGTAATCACACTTGACTTCAAGTGGAGTACTCTTTGTGATTTAAGAGTTTCTAACGTAGTCCCGGTTTTAGTTGAGTTGGAGAATCAACAATGTTTGGTATTCTCAATGAGACAATTCTAGCAATTTACGCCCTGCTCACGAGAGCAGTCCGCGTATTGCCGACGCTGATGCATCCACAGAAATCGACCCGCTCTGCGAGAGATTTCTATCCACAGGTTGAGTCTCTGACTCAGCAGACAGAAGTGAGTGAAATGATGCGTCGAGTCTTGTCTTGTCTGGGGATAGAACAGCGGTTACGTGTGCCAGTCAAGGTGCGCTCTGACCGATGGTGCTTTAAGCGTCGTTAAGCAGGAAAAGCACGGGCCATACTGTTTGTTGAGAGCGAACGATCTTTTTTCTGGACTGCTTGAGATTTCGGCATGCCTTTGAATTCATTTCTATTATCTGGCATGACAAATTGTGGGACTCTCTGACGCTCCTGTCATTCTCATGAAATTCCTGACAACATGATTTGCATTGATCTGATCAGCACCGATTACAGGTGAAATCAGGGAGATGCAATTTTGTCTCTGTCACATACTAACGCCAAATGGTATCTGGCAGGAAAGGGACTTTCACTATAGGCGCATAGGAAGCACCTGAGATATGTTAACCGAAGTCGCTGTCGGAGCGACCCTGGCGTTCATTGTCGGGGTCATTATTGGATATTTCATTGACCGGATCCGTCGCGGATCTGCCTACCAGTCATATGCTCAGATTCTGAAACAGGCTGAGCTCGACTCGGAAAATCTGCTGAAAAGCCAGAAGCTGGAAGTCAAAGAAGAGTTGCTCAAGCGTCGCGAAGCGCTGGAAGAAGAAATCAACAAGCAGCGCGAAGAACTCTGGTCTGTCGAGAAAAAACTCAGCAAACGCGAGAATGCTCTGGAAGACCAGCAGGCTGATTATCTCAAAAAAGAAGCAATGATTCAGACCACACAGTCGAAGCTTGCCTCCCGCTCCAAAGCGGTCGAAGCGCGCGAACAGGAACTGGAACGGGGGCTGAAGAAACAACAGGAAGAACTGTTCAAGATCAGTGGCCTGGACCGTGAGACCGCTTCCCGGATGCTGCTGGATCGACTGGATAATGATCTCAAAAATGAAACTGGTGCATTGATCATGAAGCATCAGAACGAATTGAAACAGACCTGTGATAAAATCGCTCGCGAGACGATTGGCATGGCGGTACAGCGTTTCGCTTCCGGGCATGTGGCGGAAACAACCGTTTCTACCGTTGAGCTGCCTGAAGAAGAAATGAAAGGGCGGATTATCGGCCGGGAAGGGCGTAATATTCGTGCCTTTGAAAAAGCGACCGGCGTGGATGTGATCGTGGATGATACCCCCGGAGTGGTGGTCGTTTCTGCGTTTGATAATGTTCGCCGCCAGATCGGTAAAATGTCGTTGCAGAAACTGGTCAATGACGGGCGAATTCACCCCGCTCGAATTGAAGAAGTCGTCGAAGAAACCCAGAAGGAACTCGAAGAATACATACTGACGATGGGCCAGAACGCCTGCCAGGAAGTGAATATCTCGGGAGTGAACCCCAAAATTATCGACTTGCTGGGGCGACTGCATTTCCGCACGAGTTACAGCCAGAATGTGTTGAGGCACTCCATTGAAGTTTCGGCCCTCACCGGCATGATGGCAGAGCAGTTGGGGCTGGATGGCACCATCGCCCGGCGGTGTGGACTGTTTCATGATATCGGCAAAGCGGCGGACCATGAGATGGAGGGCGGCCATCCTGCTGTCGGGGCGCAGTTACTGAAACGCTATGGCGAATCGCAGGAAGTGGTGCATGCGGCAGCTGGGCATCACGATGATATCCGCCCGGACTATATCTATACCGTACTGGTGGCTGCAGCGGATGCGTGCTCCGCATCTCGTCCCGGTGCGCGACGTGATACGCTTGAAAAATATGTGCGTCGTCTGGAAGAGCTGGAAACCCTGGTTTGTGGTTTTCCGGGAGTCGATCATACCTATGCGATTCAGGCGGGCCGTGAAGTCCGGGTCATCGTTGATTCTGATCAGGTGAATGACCGTGAGGCGGCAAAGATGTGTAAGGATATCGCCAAAGCCATCGAGGACACACTGACCTATCCGGGAGAGATCCGCGTGACGGTGATGCGGGAAGCACGCACCGTGGAGTACGCACGTTAGGAGCGGGCCGACGAATCGTTTCCGTTTTGATGGAGGTTGGCCTGCATCCGGGCAGCGATCGCCCGCTGGTTTTCGCCGGCCTGTTGTTGTAGTGCCTTGATGACTTTTTGCTGGCGTTCTGCGGTATGGTTCTGACTGAGTTTGAATTTTCCTTCGATCCGCTCTATCTGTATCCTGAAACCGACGATTGCCGATAGTAACGAATCGATGAAGTCGGTGTCCGCATCGGGTATCGACCAGGGTACTGTCTGGACTGATTCATAGAAGTCAACGTATTGTTCGAGAATCTGTTTCAGTTGACCAGGATCAGTCTCAAGCGTGCAGGAACCATAAACGTGTACCGCCTGATAATTCCAGGTAGGAACAGTATGTTCCGATTCATACCAGGTCGGGGAGATGTAGGCGTGCGGCCCTTGGAAGATCGTCAGCAGGTTTTGGCTCTGGAGTTGACCCGCCTGTGGATTGGCTTTTGCCAGATGGCCGGTTAACTGCCCGAATTCTCCCTCTGAGCGGTCCAGCAGCAGTGGCAGATGGCTGGCAAAACAAGAGCCATCTGCGTTGGTAACCAGGGTGGCAAAGCTGTGCTGCTCGATAAATCGATGCAGCGTTTTCAGATCTGTTTCTGCGAACGAGGAAGGTACATACATGGTATAATCCTGCAGGGATAGATTAAAAGTCGACTGTCAGCCGTTAAAGACAGAGAAAGGTAAGAGCAGGTTCAGCAGACTACCAATTCCGATACGTTTTCTTTATTTTGAAAGTAGATCTGACTTTCAGAACAGCAGTTATCCTATTGAATAAAGGAGTGATTCTGACATGCCCTTCATTGATATCAAATCCGTAAAGCCCCTGGAAGTCCTTCCCGGCTGTAAAATGCGCACACCATTTGGGGAAAATCTGATGCTCTCCTATCTGGAAATGGATGAAGGCGCTGTCGTCCCCCTGCATCATCACCCTCACGAGCAGGGAGGAATGTTATTGAAAGGCAAGCTGGAACTGACGATGGGAGACGAAGTCCGGGTTGTCGAAGCGGGTGCGATGTTTATTATTCCTCCCAACATGCCTCATCAGGCAGTCGCTGTTGACGGGCCTGCTGTGGTGCTGGATGTGTTCAGTCCGGTCCGTGAAGACTACGCTGAGCTGTTTAATAAATATATCCCGGTATCAGACAAAGATGCCTGAGTGGATTATTGTTGCTGCTGAGCCTGTTGTGCTTTGAACTCTTCTGCTCTGCGATGCAGTTCTTCGGTGGAGAGTTCTTCTGTCTGAGTCGCAATGTGCCATTGAATTCCAAAGGGGTCTTTGACCGAGGCGCCCCGTTCTCCGTACAATATATCAGCGGGCTCACGCAAACTTGTTGCGCCTGCAGCTAACGCTTTCTGGCAGGTCGCATCCAAGTCTGGTACATAGAAAGGAATGGCAGCAGAATTCTGTCCCCATTCCTCGCAGGTGTCTGCCAATTCCAGCATGGAATTACCGATCTGCAATGCGGAGTGACCGATTTTGTCATCATGGTAAGAGATGAGAACCGGTGTGGCTTCAAATACGGGTTCCAGAAATTGGATCAGCTCTGCTGCCCCCTCAACGAGCAGGTAGGGAGTGACGGAATGATAGCCTTCAGGGACATGGGGGATTGCCATCTTTCATCTCCGGTTCGGCGTTGACTGAAGTTGATTTTGGAAACCGCTTATTCTTGAGTGACTCTGAATAACGCTATCAATCACAGATTATAATATAACGCGTCCGAGGGGAGTATCAGAAAATTGAAAAATGACGTCGATTGAAGACTGCTTACTTTTAGGGGAGGCGATTTGCGGAGCCGTTTACGTGTATGGAAATCATCGAAGTGACTGCTTTCAATCCGCTTTTTTTTCCGTAGCATTTTTAATGGTCTGCGCAAATGATTCGAGATGCCGGACGTTATCGCAGAAGGCAGCATATTGGATCTGTTGACGAATTGATTCTGTCATGGCACGGCCTCCCACCACGAAAGCCACATCCAGGCCAAATTCATCGTAAAGCTCTGTGTATTCGCGGATGAATTCCGGTTCATTTTTAATATGGCTGACACTGAGCCAGAAGATGCGTGGTCGATGCTGCAGGATTGCCGCGCGCAGGGTCGGGAAGGGCAGGTTTGTTCCCAGTGAGACGGCATTCCATTTCGAGTCCCTCAATACCAGCTCAACCATCGTGGTCGGCAGGCTGTACTGGTCACCTTCAGGCGTCCCGCCGATTGCTACAGGCGCACCTGGTGGAGGCGGGGGGATTAATATCCGCAATTCATGAAGTACCCGTAAGGAAACTTCACAGCCATGCCGTTCCTGGAAGACCTCTGCTTCGCCACATTGCCAGCGATCACCGATATCGCTGAACGCTCTTGCGAAAACCAGATCACAGATCGAACTGATGCAATGCTCTGCCAGATAGAGATCGAGAATGATTTGACGACACTGTTCCTCATCTCCGCTGAGGAGTGCCTCAGTCAGATGGGCGGCCGCTCGGTCAATGACCCAGACCGTCTGCCCGGTCGTTGCGGGAAGGCCCAGCACTTCCGGTCGAACCAACTGGTATTTACTGGATCTGAGGAATTCGACCAGTTCTGAGAGTGCAATCCGGCGATGGCCTCCTGCGGTGTACTGTGTGGGAATGATTCCCTTGTCACACCAGCGTTTGACCGACGATTCACTGACCTGGATCGCCCGGGATACCTGTTTCGGAGTTAAAAATTCGCTCATTTTACCATCTTCGTTTGAACGATATGGTCGTTTTGACACATGTTTATTTAATTGGATACTCAAATCTTAGTTTACACACAGGGATCTGACAAGAGTTACATTTATAAGTATTTGTTGTTGCTGGAGATAGAACGAGATATCCCAAAATGAACGTTATGAACGAATTTTGTGTTGTTTTCCATCGAGAGAATGCATATAGTTTGAAAAGAACGTAATGACGATTTCTCTTGTGTTGGAAGAAAAACATGATCGTATGTTCAAAAGAAGATGATATTTGTAGTATTGATTCGTTAGCCTTGCGAGCCCGCAAGCTGCTGGATCAGGAGATTGAGTTTATTTCCAATCCCTGTTTCGGAGATGCTGCTGCAGAATCGGAAATTCTGAATGGAATGGCGTCTCGCTCCCCGGAATCTTATCTGGATTCTTCACGGGTGAGCTCTGCTTCTGGTTCCTCGACAACAATTTCACGACTGTGTCGAGCCGAAGTGCTTTCTGCTGAAGAGGAGCAAAGACTGTTTCGCTGTTTTAATTATCTGAAATATAAAGCGAATCGGTATCGGTCGCAGTTAGATCCCGAGTGGGTCACTGAGGATCAGCTCAACCAGATTGAACAGCTCTTGCATCAGGCTCAACTGGCGCGAGATGAAATACTGAGTCGCAATATGCGGCTGGTCGTCTCGATCGTAAAAAAATGCATGACTGCTGGTGTCTCTTTTGACGAGCTGTTTAGTGATGGCTGTCTGACGTTATTAAAAGCGATTGACAAGTTCGATTATTCACGGGGATTTCGATTCAGCACGTACGCCTATCATGCGGTATCAAATTATGCCTATCGAAAAATTGCGAATCGCAGAAAAGAACGTGCACAGTATAAGCAACTGCCTCCGGAACGCTCCATGGAAGAAACAGGGGCCGTAAAAAATCCCCTGATGGGAACTGAAACCTGGGATGAGCTCTCGGAATTGCTGAATGAATCGATTGATACTCTGGACGAACGCGAGCAGTTGATTGTGAAAAGCCGGTTTGCTCTGGGCAAGCATCGCAAGACTCTGACTTTTCAGAAACTGGCTGATCAACTGGGTATTTCCAAAGAGCGAGTGAGACAACTGGAACAGCGGGCAGTCGCCAAGCTCAAAGTCATCGCAGAGGGGAGTCGTCTGGATCTGATTCGTGAACTGGTCTGCGATTAAGTTCATTCAACTCTAATTCTGAGGAAAAGCCGGATGCGAAATACATGTTATGAACTGGAAGCATTCTATGACGGAGCGTGCCCTCTCTGTTTGCGGGAAGTCAGGATGTTGAAGCGTCTCGACCGTCACTGCAGGATTCTATTCACTGATATCTCCAGCCCCGGTTTTAAAGCAGAAGAATATGGCAAAACGCAGCAGGAGTTCATGCAGGAAATGCATGCCAGGCTGCCAGACGACACCTGGGTTACGGGTGTCGAAGTCTTTCGGCGTCTCTATGCGGCTGTCGGGTTTCGTTTTCTTGTCTGGCCCTCGCGCCTACCCGGTATTTCACAGGGTCTAGATTATCTTTACGGCGTCTTCGCGAAGAAAAGATTGAGCCTGACGGGGCGATGTCAGAGTGATGACTCAAGTTGCAGTATCTCTTCTCAGAAGTCCGAGGCACGTTCATGAAGATTGCCATTATTGGTGGTGGTATTTCGGGGTTGACTGCTGCGTATTTTCTACATCGCCAGCATGAGATCACGTTGTTTGAAGCCAATCAGTATGTGGGCGGTCATACAAATACGATTGATGTCGAAATTGAGGGAAAGGAATACGCAATCGATACGGGGTTTATTGTCTTCAACAATCAGACTTATCCCCACTTTACCCGAATGTTGAATGAACTGGAGGTCAAGTCTCAACCGACTGCCATGAGCTTCAGTATGAAGTGTGATCGATCGGGGCTGGAATATCGTGGCGCTGACTTGAATGGTTTTTTTTCGCAGCGCCGAAATCTGATCAACCCCCGGTTTTATCGCTTGCTGGCCGATATTCTCCGGTTTAATCGCCAGTCTGTCGAATTATTACAGTCTGATGCAGATCAACTGACCGTGGGAGAGTATTTAGCAGCCAATAAATACTCTCCAGAATTTATTGATCAATACTTTCTGCCTATGGGATCGGCAATCTGGTCCTGTCCGGTCGGGACGTTTGAAAATTTCCCTGTCCGGTTCATCGTCGAATTTTATCTGAACCATGGCATTCTGGCGATTCGCAATCGACCTGAATGGCGTGTCATCTGTGGTGGCTCGAAACAGTATGTCAAATCACTGACGGCCGGGTTTGCGAATTCCATTCGATTAAATTCACCTGTTAATTCTGTGACACGCAGTGAGAGTCAGGTCGAAGTCTATCTGCGGGATGGATTGATCGAACGGTTTGACCATGTGATCTTTGCCTGCCATAGCGATCAGGCGTTACGCATATTAGGAAATCAGGCATCGCCAGTTGAACGGGAACTTCTGTCTGCTTTTCCCTACGAGAAAAATATCGCTCAACTACATACGGATCGATCAGTGCTGCCTGTCTCGCCACGCGCCTGGGCCTGTTGGAATTACTTTATGCCTCGCGGAGAAAACCGGAAAGCAACCGTCACTTATCAGATGAACCTGCTGCAGGGAATTCAGTCGCAGCAGGTTTTTTGTGTGACTCTGAACGGTCAGGATCGGGTTGATCCCGCGCAGGTGATTCGCGAAATCGAATATGCGCATCCCATCTTTACCAGTGAACGGGCGGCAGCGCAGCAGAGGCAGACTGAAGTGATCAATCAGAATTCCACATCGTTTTGTGGTGCATACTGGGGAAATGGTTTCCACGAAGATGGCGTGAACAGTGCCATGGCTGTCTGTCGTGAATTAATGGGAATTACAGATCTATGGAAAGTGGTATCTATACAGGCTGGGTTCGGCACAGACGCCATGCTCCCGTCGAGCACAGCTTTCGCAACAGAATCTTCCTGATGTATCTGGATCTGGCTGAACTCGGCTCCGTTTTCAAAGGTCGTTTTTGCTGGTCCGCGCAGCGCATGGCATTAGCCCGTTTCCGTCGAGAAGACCATCTCGGCGATCCGCGGGTACCTCTTGATGAATCTGTGAGAGACTTTGTGACTCAGTCAGGTCGCCCCCGACCTGAAGGGGCAATTCGACTGTTAACACATTTGAGATATTTTGGATTTGTGATGAATCCGGTTTCATTTTACTTCTGCTTTGATCAACAGAATGAAAAGCTGCAAACAGTTGTAGCTGAGGTGAATAACACTCCCTGGGGAGAGCGGCACATCTATGTCATCGGTCAGGAGCAGTTTGACAATCCCCTGGAGAAGCAGTTCACAAATAAAGAGTTTCATGTCTCCCCGTTTCTCCCCATGGAGATGCAATACTTGTGGCAGTTGACAGTTCCGGAAGAAAGATTGACTGTCCACATTGAAAATTATCAGAGTCGACAATGTATGTTTGATGTCACGATGAGCCTGCAGCGACGGGAGATCACCACAAAAAACCTGCTGCGTTGCCTGTTTTTCTATCCTTTCATGACGTGGTATGTATTTGCCGCCATTTACTGGCAGGCGCTGAGATTATGGTTGAAACGGGTGCCCTTTTATCCGCATCCGAAACAGAGTAAGTCTTCAGGACAAAGTAAAAGCGCAAGGACACCATGATGTTACAAAATCATCAGGCAGAACAGCAGAAGACAGGTTCACCTGCCCGTATCGGAATGTTGAATTCAGTCTGTCGCCAGTTATTGTTAAAGAAACTGCGCGGGCTGGTCCACGGTCAGATTACGTTGAGGGAAGGGACGCAGGTTACTCTTCTGGGAAATGCTGCGGCTGATTTACGGGTAGAAGTTGTGGTTTATCACCCCCGCTTCTTTCGGGCTGCCGTTCAGGGGGGCGGTCTGGGAATTGCGCAGTCTTTAATCGATGGAGACTGGTCCACTGACGATCTGACGGCACTGGTACAGATCTTTATCCGGAACCTGGAAGTGACTGATCAGTTCGACCGGGGACTGGCCCGCTTTCGTCAGTTAGCCGCCCGGCTGGGACACTGGATCAGGCGGAATACGCGGATCGGGGCTGCTCAAAATATTCATGAGCATTACGACCTGGGAAATGACTTCTACCGGATTTTTCTTGACGAGACAATGAGTTACTCCTGTGGTGTTTTTGAACACCCTGATGCAACAATGCAGGAGGCCTCGCTGGCAAAACTGGACCGGGTTTGTCGTCATCTCAACCTGCAGCCGGAGGATCATCTGCTGGAAATCGGGACGGGCTGGGGAGGACTAGCGTTGCATGCAGCTCAGAATTATGGCTGTCGTGTGACGACCACCACGATTTCTCGTGAACAGTATCATCTGGCAGCAGAGCGTATCGATGCGGCAGGACTGTCGGGTAAAGTGCATCTGTTGTTGACCGATTATCGTGACCTGGAAGGACAGTATGACAAACTGGTATCGATCGAAATGATCGAAGCAGTAGGAGCCGAGTTCTTTGAGACCTATTTTCAAAAATGCTGTGATCTGCTGCGCCCCGATGGGATGATGTTTCTACAGAGTATTGTGATCAAAGATCAGCGGTTTCATGAATATCTCAAGAGCGTTGATTTTATCAGGCGCTATATTTTTCCCGGCGGTTGTCTGCCTTCCGTTGCTACGATTTTAGAGACCACCGCCCGGGTGACCGATCTGCGTCTGTTAAGGTTGGATGACATCGCTCCGCATTATGCCCGGACTTTACGTTGCTGGCGCAATCAGTTTTACAACCGACTCAACGAGGTGCGTGAATTGGGTTATTCCGAGTCCTTCATCCGGATGTGGGATTATTACTTCTGCTATTGTGAAGCGGCCTTTGAAGAACGGCAATGCAATACCGTGCAGATGCTGTTTGCCCGACCTGATTGTCGGTTCGACTCTCAACTCATGCAGTCAGATGAGACGCGTTCCTTGGCTGAAATGGAGGTCTCTGTATGAGTCCCTGGTTAATGATCCTGTCCGGCTGGCTGGCTATGTCTGCAGTGATGGGCGTGTTGTGGCTCGTGCAGCGAAAAACCGGTGATGCCGGTATTGTCGATGTAGCCTGGGGGATGGGGGTGGGCCTGTTAACCGTTTTTTTTGTGTGGGGCCGTGATGACGGAGATCTGACGAGACGCATCGTACTGGCGGTGCTGGCAATGATCTGGGCGCTGCGACTGAGTGGGTATGTACTCTGGAGAGTTTTGACGATGCCCGAAGATGGCCGTTACCAGACTTTGAAAGAAAAGTGGGGACCCGCAGCACAATCCCGCATGTTCTGGTTCTATCAACTCCAGGCGCTGGGGAGTCTGTTGTTTGCTTTACCGATGTTAATCGCTGCCGGAGGAACGTCGCCTTTTGGTCTGATGGATTTACTGGGGGTTCTGATCTGGCTGATCGCCATTTGTGGTGAGTTGATCGCCGACAGACAGTTGTCGCGCTTTCGCAGCAGTCCGGATCATAAAGGACAGGTCTGTCGAGAAGGGCTCTGGAACTATTCGCGGCATCCCAATTATTTTTTTGAATGGCTGCACTGGTGGGCGTATGTCTGCCTGGCCTTGAGTGCTCCCTGGGGCTGGCTGACGCTGTTTGGGCCGATTCTGATGTTGTATTTCATTCTGAAAGTGACGGGTATTCCTCCGACGGAAGCGCAGGCGATTAAAAGTCGTGGCGCTGCTTATCGGGAATATCAACAGACGACAAGTGCCTTTTTTCCCTGGCCACCCAGAACAAAGCAGGTGACTTCATGAAACATGATCTAATGACCAACGTGGGAATTGAACTGGTAGAGCGGGGCTGGATACCAGATGCGATTATTCGACGTGCCATTAGAAAGTTGTGCACTCAGCGGCTGGTTAACCTCGATCAGGGTGAGCCGGAATCAAACAGGATACAACAGGAGCACTTCCTCGCCGCCAGTCGACAGAGCCCGATTGCCCTGGTGCCGGAAAAAGCCAACGAGCAGCATTATGAAGTTCCCGCTGAATTTTATACACACGTCTTAGGCTGTCATCGCAAGTACAGTTGCTGTTACTGGCCGGAAGGCGTGGAGACATTGGACGAAGCAGAAGCAGCCGCACTGCGAATGACTTGTCAGCATGCCGAGATTGAGGATGGGATGTCCATTCTTGAACTGGGATGTGGCTGGGGCTCATTGACGTTATGGGTGGCGGAAAACTATCCCGCCTCTCGAATTACTGCCGTCTCGAATTCTCGTTCTCAGAAAGAGTTTATTGAACAACAGGCAGCAGTTCGAGGAGTCGCGGACCGAGTCACCGTGATCACCGCCGATATGAATGATTTTAAACCGGAGAATACTTATGATCGTATCGTATCCGTTGAGATGTTTGAGCATATGCGGAATTATGAACGACTCCTGCAGCGGATTTCCGGCTGGTTAAATGAGCAGGGAAAACTGTTGGTACACATTTTTTGCCATCGGGAATTTGCCTATGAATTCAATGATGAAAATGCCGATGACTGGATGGCACGTCATTTCTTTTCCGGGGGGATCATGCCCAGCGATCAGCTCTTGACAGAGTTTTCCGAACAGATGCGTGTGGCAAAACAATGGCGCTGGGAAGGTCGACATTATGCGAAAACAGCCGAAGCATGGCTCTCAAAACTGGATCAGCAGCGCGAGATGATCATCCCGGTTCTGGCTGCGACATATGGAAAAAAGCAGGCAGCACGCTGGCTGATTCGCTGGCGGTTATTCTTTATGGCCGTTGCAGAGTTGTTTGGATATCGCGAGGGGATGGAATGGTATGTATCGCACTATCTGCTGGAACCACAGTCTGCAGAAAAAACAAATAGTGTTTCTGCAGCGAAAGAATATTCCTCATTCTGATTCGACAGAAACCCGTTTTACTGTAGCGCCTTCAGGGCCATTTAAGCCAGGTACAATTGATTGAGAGTCACTATGCAAAAATGTGATGCGCGTTAGAGTGCATCCGAATCCATGAATTCCAATTCTGTCCTGATTCGGGGGATTTCCTCAAGGCAGCGCTGCATTTCCTGCGTCACTTCGTCAATGAGGTTCGCAATTTCTCTCAGATCTGATATCTCTCCCACCTGTTCAATTTCACTGGAGAGCTGTTGGAGCCTGGTGGCACACAGGATACTCGTCGCCCCTTTGAGAGAATGTGCTGCATCAGAAACGCCTCTGACATCAGATTGTTCTGCTGATTTACGGATTTGTGTGACGCGTGCTTCCCCCGATAATTCCAGTTCATCGAGCAGGGAGTTGATTAATTCCAGATTTCCACTGCAGAATTTAGTTAATGCGAGTGTATCAATGCCGGGTTGATGCGTTTCCGCTCCTGGAGGATGGTCTGCTGAATGTGGTTTCGTCTCTACTGCTCGATTCTGCTGCAGAAACTGTTCCATCACCATGCTGATCTGGTCCCTTTGAACTGGCTTACTCAGATATTCATCCATGCCTGCTTCCAGGCAGCGTTCCCGGTCACCTTTGATCGCATTTGCTGTGAGTGCAATGATGGGCAGTTTATTCTTCAGCAGTCCCTGTTTCTCCAGTTCGCGAATCCGTCGCGTTGCTTCCAGACCATCCAGTTCCGGCATCTGGCAATCCATCAATACCAGGTCATAATCATTCTGCAGCACGGCATCAACTGCTTGCTGACCATTCAAAACGGTATCGCATTGGCAACCCAGTTGTTTAATTAGTTCCGTCACGTACAGTTGATTGATTCTGTTATCTTCCGCAAGCAGGACGCGTTTGCCTTGAGAGCAAATCTGCTTTTGTTGATAAGAACCGGAACTGCTTTTGGGTGGTTCATTTATCGGAGTACCCAGCAGTTGGTAAATTGTGTCAAACAATTTGTGGCGATGTACCGGTTTTCTCATAGTGAGTGTGATATGACATTCCTGCAACTCGTCAGGGTCCAATTGCGTATCTGGTGAGCTGGTCAGCAGGATGATCGGTATGTCTGAACGTCTCAGAGCGCGTCCCGTTTCCAGTCCGTTCTGGTCTGGCATTTCAAAGTCAGTCACGATAATGTCAAAAGGCGTGCGCCGGTTACTGGCTCTCTGAATGGCAGCTTTAGCGGCGGACACAGACGAGACCGCAACCGTTTCCAGTCCCCATTCCCGGAGATACTCGATCAGGATTGTGCGGCTGGTCTGATTGTCATCGACAACCAGGGCGCGATTGCCTTCAAGCTGATTCTTTATTTGCGATGGTACCGATCCGGAAGACACTACTTCAAAGGGGATTTCAAACCAGAAGGTGGAACCGACTCCTTCCTGGCTCTCAATTCCGATGGTGCCCCCCATGAGTTCCACCAGGTTTTGTGAGATGACCAACCCAAGTCCTGTGCCCCCGTAATTTCGGGTAGTGGAAGCATCTACCTGTGAAAAGGACTGGAACAGTCGATTCAGTTTGGATTGGGAAATACCGATCCCTGTGTCTGTTACTGAAAAATGAATCCGAATCTGTTCATGCTGGCGTGCAACCGTTCTGGTACGTACAACGACTTCACCCGAGTCGGTAAATTTAATCGCATTCCCGATCAGGTTGACCAGGATCTGCCTTAAGCGGTAGCTGTCACCCTTCAGCATCAACCGCGATTCCGGATCGACAAAGCAGGGGAGTTCCAGATTTTTTTCAGTAGTACGCCACACCATGGTACTGACCGTATCCATCAGCACGTTTTCCAGATCAAAATCATGCAGATCCAGATCCAGTTTCCCCGCCTCGATCTTAGAGAAGTCCAGGATGTCATTAATCAGATTAAGCAGCGACTCACCGCTGTTCCGGCAGGCATCGACAAACTCCTGCTGACGCTGATTTAAATGGGTTCCAGCCAGCAGTTCTGTCATGCCAATGACTCCATTCAGTGGCGTACGCAGTTCGTGGCTCATGTTTGCCAGAAACTCACTCTTGGCCTGACTGGCTTCTTCTGCAGTCTGTTTTGCTGCTTTGAGCTTTTCTTCCGCTTCCTTCTGTGTGGTAGCATCCAGCACAAAGCACAGGCATAAATCTTCATCTTCTTCCAGGCGGGTCATACCCAGTACGACGGGGACCCGTGAGCCATCTTTACGGAAATATTCCTTTTCCAGTGGTTTTACAGAACCGGTTCTGGTGATTTCGTCAATCATCTTCTGATCGCATTCCCGCCATTCGGGGGGAGTCAGTTCTTTACCATTAATCAGTCCGGCTTCCAGATCGTCCGCGGTGTAGCCTAGAATTCTCAGTAGTTCGTGATTGGCCTGTTCGATTGTCCCGTCGAAGTGGCAGGTCATGATTCCCAGAATGTCTGCCTGCAGTAATTTATTAAATTGAACGTTGGCTTTTCTGAGAGCCAGTTCCGAGTGCTTTCTGGCGGTGATATCCACCTGGGTGGCAATGAAGTTCAGCAAAATGTCATCATCATCCAGCACCGGGTCAATTTTCAATTCGATCCAGTATTCCTGTCCGAGTCGATCATAATGGAGAAGCTCCGTGGCAATACTTTCCTTGCGGTCCAGATGTTCTTTGATCACGGCGATTGACTCAGGATCGGAATTCGGTCCCTGGATGATTTCACACAAATTCTTTTCCATGACTTCAGTCAGCGTATAACCGGTCAGGCTGGTAAAGGCATCGTTTACCCATTCAATATGGCCGTGTGCATCGGAAATGATGACAGAGTGCTTGGTTTTACTGGCAACCAGGGAGAGTTTTTTCACCTTTCGATTGTACATCTGCAGCGCTTTTTCGGCTTCCTTGCGCCCCTGGATATTTTCGATGACGAAGATGAAGTATTGGGCCTCTCCCGACTGATGACGGAGGAGAGAGACAGTCATGTTGGTCCAGACGGCGGTACGATCCCTGGTAAGGTAGCGTTTTTCAATTGTGTATGATTCAATCTCTCCGGCAAGCATGCGTTTCATGTTTTCCAGGTCTGCATCCAGTTCATCCGGATGTGACAGTTCATGGATTCGCAGTTTGAGCAGTTCTTCGCTCTGGTAGCCGACAATTTTGCAGAATCCCTGATTGACTCGCAGCCATCGACCATCGGGAGAAACATGAGCAATTCCCATCGCGGCCTGCTCAAAAGTGCTGCGGAAATTCAATTCGCTTTCAGTCAGGGCATTTTCCTGGAGCTGTTTATTCGTGAAATCATGACAGACGCCGATAAACTGTTCCGGAACACCATCCTCTCCAAACACCACACGACCTTGCAACTCGATGTAATGCACGGAACCATGAGCGTGAATGACACGGTACTGTGCGTGATAAGGCTCACCCGATTCAATACACTCATCAAACAGCTTTTTTACATAGTCACGGTCGTCAGGATGCAGACGCTGGCTGAAGTCCTCGAAACAGAGGTCCGTCGCTTCCTGTTCTATACCGAAAATTTCCCTCGTTCGTCGATCCCACAAGAGTGTGTCCGTTTTCAGATTCCATTCCCAGACTCCAATCTGACCTGATTCCAGCGCAAAATCCAGGCGTGCTTTACTCTGCTGCAACTCCCGCGCTAACAGTGCCGTCGAAGGCAGTTTCAGGGCTTCAGGGACCAGGCGGATCAGAACAAATACCGTGATCCAGGAAACGATGGCGGTGCAGGCCTTGATCAATCCGGAGAACCGATAGATGGGCCACCAGAAGATGCCGGCTTCTATTAAATGACCAAAGCCACAAAACAGAATGAAGGCAGCAAACAGCCAGATGATTTTGGGAAATGGCAGATCTTTTCGTTGCAGAAGAAAGTAGAGCAGCACAACGGGAATCGCAAAGTAGGCACCAAAGATGGCAATGTCAGAAATAATATGCAACCAGCCCACATCAGTTGACCACGTACCACAGTACCACCGCTGGGGAAAGCTGCTGGTGTCAAACAGATTGGAAAAAAAGACAGCGGGCCCCTCTGCCTGCAGTTCCGGTTTTGCGGTCTTCTGAGCACAACGACCATCGGGACAACTCTTAATGGCAGCGGAAGGTGCAACTTCTGCGGCCATCAAAGAACCGTAAATCCCGGTCAGGATCAAGCCTGACAGGCACGCAATTCCAATTCGTCTGGCGCGAACTTTCAGTACAATTTTCGAACACATAATCTGATCTCATACAGTGATGAAAGGAGCCAGTGATGCTGCTGTGCCAGGCAGAATCGCTGCGGGCAGATAATCAGATCCCCGTGGGATGCATGAACCGCCTCTGAAACTTAGGTCAGATTTCTATGAAGTTGAGTGAAAAACCGCGGCCTTCACCTGAGTTGCAGGGAGATTCCTCACTGCGTTAAAGATCGTAGAACCGTTATCAAAGTCATGATGAGGAGAATCGGACTCAACAGAAAGCGAATTTCAGCAGGGGTATCCAACCACTGTGTCGAATCGAGAATGAAGCTTCGAAACGGCTATTCCATTTGTTCTGGCGGTGCTTCCGTCGTACGATGATTCATCTGCTTCACCTCTTCAACCAACCGCTGTTGAATCTCCTGGATCTGTTCCTCAAACGATCGCATCAGCGCCCGATCATTTTTGATCTCCGCTTTGATCTGGTCGACTTGCTGTAGTGGCGCAAATGGATCTGACAGGGCTTGATATCGTTTCCGGTGATCCCGGTTCTCTGCCTTGATCAGAGAGGGGAGGGCAGCCAGGTAAACCATCGTCACGACCAGCAGGGCGATCAGGCTGGAACGCCTCAGCAGGCGAACTCCCGCCCGCCAGTTGCTCGGTCGCGAACTGTCATCAGCAGAACCAGGCTGCTGGTCGTTGGGAGAACGTGACCAGCGCAGCAGAGACCAGATGAGAAGAATAGAAAGAGACAGCAGAACGGCGAATCCTTCACCATGTCGGGCCGTCCATTGCGGATAAATCCAGATCCATGTGGGTAGCTGCTTTTGTGATTGTTTAATCCAGGCGGCCAGTGCTTGAGATAGATCTGCATCTGCCACGGAAATCTCTCTGCCGAACCAGGTTTGCAATTCCGTAGGATTCAGGGTGGCCCGTAGGACTTCTGCACCGGTGGGAACGGTGAGCAGAGTGACCAGGAAAACAAGACCGCAGGCAGTCAGCTTTCGACGTGCAGACTGCTCGGAGGAACGTAAAAAACGAATCACAATGAATACTGCAACTCCGTAGATAACCACGAGCAGCAGTGAAACCGGGATGAGCAGCGCCAGGGATGCGTGTATCCAGTTCTGTTCCACGAATGCCAGCAGGGACGTGAATTGAAAATAGAGCAGGACCGGAACCGCCAGGACCAGCAGCAGCGAAATCAACTGCCACCAGGACAGGTTATTTTGCCGGCGGATCAGCCACAGAGAAACCGTCAAAACCAGGATCAGGCTCAGCCAGCAAAGGCCCAGCAGCAAACCGTTCCCTAACTGTTTCGAGAGCACATCAGCCGGGATCACACCCCAGATAAACAGGCTCAGACTCACTCCAGTGAACCAGGCAAACAGGGTTCTCCACCAGCCCGGCCGAGGCGCGGTGTTGTCAGCTGGTTGACCGGTCAAAGAGCCTGCCAGCATCAACAGCAGCGACAGCGGAAGCAGGTAGATGATGAATCGCTGAGAAGGATCTATCAGTACGACAGCGGGGGACACTTCAACAGCAGGCTGCTCATCTTTCTGTTTTTGGTATCGATCCACGGCTTCCCTAAAGATGTTCCGCTGCAACCAGGCCTGTTGCAGGTCTTGCTTGAGTTCTTCTCTTTCCGCGGGTTTGAACGATTCCGGATGTAATTGCAGCACCTTGAATAATTGCCCCAGTCCTGATGTGCGGAAGCTAAATTTGAAGAATGTCTGCTCGTAGAAATTCTGTTTGCCCGTTAATTGCTCTGCGATCCGCAGTTCACGGTCCGCATTCTTGATCACCGTATCATACTTTTGTTGTCGCAGATCGGATTTGCAGGCATAGAGCAACCAGCGAGACAGTTGAGCGACGAAACTGAGAGCTGGGGAAGAGGCATTCCTCTCTTCAGCAGCTTTAATCTGATTTTCCAGGGGCAGCGTTGTCTGTTTTAAGAATGCCAGTGTGGCTGTCCAGGTGATCGTGCCCACATCCAGGATTGGTTTTTTCAATCCTGCCTGCAGCCGTTGCTCAGCCTGTGCGTAGATCTGGGGATTGGTGATTTTCAGAGTCAGTCGATGTTCCTCATCCCACTCCGGTTCAGCTGACTGCTGATAGTACTGCAGCGCCACCAGGTAGTCATAGAGGGCATTTTCCGGATCGTGAGCCGCTCCGTCTTCGAGCACCTGCAGCCAGTCTTCAGGATATGGCTCTCGTTCTGATTTTTCACGGACCGCAAACAGCAGCAATGCGCGTTGTCTCCAGAAGTCGACATCCTCCGGGGCCAGACGCGTGGCGATGGCTGCCTGTTCCAGACACGCAGCGCGGCAGATGGACCGATATTCCGCCTGGGATTGATCGTATGTAAAAACAATTTCCTTAGACCGTTCCTGCAGGTCCTGGTTGGATTTGATATTTCGTTTGAGGAACCCATACTGTGGATTGGACAGCATCCAGGCCGCTCCCAGTGCGACCTGGGGATCGGTCTGTGCCGACGGGATCCGGTTGATCTGATCCAGCCAGTATTCCGCCTGAACAGCGGGCGTTTCCTCTCCAATTGATGTCGGCTGGTCAAACAGTCGCAGTATCTGGACTTTCCAGTCATTCCGGAATGACCGCCAGCCGGCAGGGGAACTGCTGACAACCACAATCAGACGCAGACTGAGTAATACCAGCATCCCCAGCAGTAACAGCTGAGGCCAGTTTGCTTTTAAATGCCTGAAGTTTTCCGTAGTAAGAAGTTTCATGTAATAGTGACAAACGTCAGCAGGCCGAATGCAGATTAAACAGATCTAGAATTTTTTATTTCAGGCCTGTTATTGATCATTGGCAGAAGCTTTAGCGGCTTTCTGATACCGCCACTGCAGTCCCAGCAGTACAAATCCGATGAGTGGAATCAGGAGGTCAGTATAAAAAATCACACCGGCATTTCCGGGGGCAAAGTTGTGTGCTGTGATCATCTGGTAGATGTGGCCGCCCGCAGCGCCCAGCAGGAACATCGACGGCCCCACGACTGCCGCAGCCCGCATGCCGAAACTTCCACGAAATGCCAGAAAACCCACGACGGCATAACCCAGGCTGGCAGTCCCCACCTCGAACTGAAACGGACTCTGCTCCCAGCCAATATACCGGGCCGCGGTCTCGCCGAAAAAAGAATGCATCATGAAGTTATAGAAAAAGGAACAACCAATCGAGAACAGAAGAAAGTAAGCAAACAGCGCTTCGATGATAATCGAGGCGCTCAACGGACGTTTCTGTTTCCAGAGGGAAATGCCAGAAACGAGTAGCCCCAAAACCAGGAAGCTGAGGGTGAAGTTTTCCAGTACGAGTCGGATCATTGTATTCATCAAAGTCCTTAGAATGCGATCATATTAATAATTATGCGATCAGAAATTCAGAGTAGTGTCATAATTTTCAAAAAACAACTAATTTCACTTTGACCCCTGAATTTTATTGATCAAACAGGTTTGAGTGATGCTGTGATGCGTATGATGGGCAAGCGCTTAGCTGTAGAACAGCATTCATACAGTTGCGATGGGATCGTCATTCGTATATTGTTAATTTATCCAGTCGATGTGTCATCTCGTTTGAAATGACTCCCTGTGAATTCCGATGACGGTTTGACGACACGTGTTGTCCCTGAATTCGTGAACTCAAAGCCCTTGTATCCCCTGGCTGATCATCTCCAGGCAGATAATACCGGGCAGATAACCATTGACGTCGAATCGAGAAACGACTCCGTCTGCTTTTAAATAACATATTCATACACAATAATGAAATTCCACAGTTAGACCTTCTGTTATCGACCAGATGTAAACAGCAGTGAATGAATCACGACAAAGTTTAAAGAGAGAAACCGGTTAGAATGACAAATAGTGTAGTCTGTAAGTTTGGTGGCAGCTCCGTAGCAAACGCAGATCAGATCGAAAAAGTGCGACGAATTGTTACAGCCAATTCTCAGCGTCGCTTCGTAGTTGTCTCCGCACCAGGGCGTATCCATAAAAGCGAAGAAAAAATTACAGATCACCTGCTGAATATTGCCTCGAATGGAACACACTTCCAGGAAAAACGTAAGACTGTTACCGCAAGCGACAGCAAGCTGGCAGTGATAGATCGATTTACCAGTATCATCAATGATCTGGAAATTGATGGCAAAAAATTGCTCGAATCGCTCAAACAGGACCTCGAGACGAAGCTGGAGGGCGAACGCCAGATCGCATTTCTGGCATCTCGCGGAGAGCACTACAATGCTCGTGTTATCGCTGCTTATTTTCAAAAACAGGGGATGGAGTCCCGGGTTAGTCTGCCAGAGGATTTCGGTCTCTTGGTGACAGAGAGTTTTCTGGATGCCAAAGTCGAAGAAATTGCCTATGAAAATATCGCGGCCCTGGATGGCACGGAGATGATCACCGTTGTCCCCGGGTTTTATGGCGTGACAGAGAATGGCGAAATCGCTGTCTTCTCGCGTGGCGGTTCCGATCTCACCGGAGGCGAAATCGCGTATGCCATCGATGCAGACAAATACGAAAACTGGACCGACGTAAATGGGGTGCTGGAATCGGATCCCGGCATCATCCCCGCCGCCCGCGCGATCCCGAGGCTGACGTTTAAAGAAATTCGACTCCTCTCGTCCAAAGGTGTGAACGTGTTCCACCTGGATGCCATGCTCAACTGCCGCAAACGGAAAATTCCAATTCACGTCCGCAATACTAATCGCCCTGATGATCCCGGCACGCAGATTCTCAACGAACGCGTGCCCGAAGAAGGCGTGGTCGGTATCGCCCGGCTGGACAACATGGCCTACATCTATCTGGAAAAAGACATGCTCTGTGAAGAGGTCGGCTTTACAGCGACTCTGCTGACCATCTTCCAGAACTACGGAATCAACACCTACCATTATCCCACCGACAAAGATGATATCGCCGTGCTGGTGAAGCAGGACGACCTGAAAGGCAGCATCAACGACCTCAGACGGTCTATCGAAAAACAGCTCAAGCCAGATTTCATGGACGTGGTCTACAATCTGTCGATCATTACTCCGGTCGGACTCGGGCTGAAACGCAACTCGTACCCGATGGTGGATGCCATCAATGCACTCGGCGAACATCACATACCGATCGAAATGATCGACCAGAGCCCGTCTCAAATCTGTTTCCACATCGGCGTCAGCCAGGCAATCGCCGACGATGCCTTGCGACTCCTGTATCGGGTATTGATCGCCGGTTCGTAAGGAATCTGAGTGTTTGAATCGATACTTTCTCGCGAAGAGCATTTTCATAACAGGCCCCGGTTCGACTTTCATCAGATTACCATAGATCAAGGGAAACGTAATCCAGCCACTGATGCGACCGGTGAGCTTACCGATTTGAAATCGGTTCCCCTGGATAGCCTTGATCAGGTGCAGATATGCGTCTCCGTTGGTTCTACCCGGGAAGATATCCCCTTTTTCACACCTGCTGCTACACATTCCCGCACTCCCTCTGCATAAATTGCACTTGACCCCGCTGCGCCGCCGGCGATAAGCGCTGTTTTGAGTCGCGCGCGTGCCCAGTTTAC
>TARA_R100001132_G_C3276091_1_pt1 | contig 50522 bp, 41 predicted proteins | sample TARA_R100001132 | Tara Oceans TARA_R100001132 (sample SAMEA2621247) | marine metagenome | biome: marine biome (ENVO:00000447); feature: mesopelagic zone (ENVO:00000213); material: "saline water (ENVO:00002010), including plankton (ENVO:xxxxxxxx)" | depth 800 m | reverse complement strand
TCAGGTAGCTGGAGATCTGACCGCTACGATAGATTTTGCCCGGTTCCACGACTCCAAAGCGTTTCGCCACTACCCGGTCTTCCAGAAGCTCTTCCCAGATCAGAACCCCTGTCGCAATGCACGCGCAGAGTATCAATGCCAGCTTCAGGAGCTTTCGAGAGAGGGGTTGCTGAACAGCAGGTTCAGTAGCGACGTCCTTGTCCGTAGTCTTCATCTTCAGCCTCTACAATATATAACTTGACTTTTAAAATCAGGAAAACAGGGTTCTCCCCTATGTCACGCATTGTAGTGGAAGAGATCAAATTATGAACAGAGGAAAATCCTGAACAAGCTTGAAGATCAGGCAGCTTCGAATGGGCTGGCATTTGCACTGGGGAAATATTTACACATCAGAATTCCCAGCTCATAGAGCAGAATCAGAGGCAGCATCATCAGGATCATACTCATCGGGTCAGCCGGTGTCATGAGCATGGAAATAATGGCAATGATCAAGATGGCCATGCGCCGTTTTTCATGGTAGTCCTGCAGACTGAATACGGAGATGCGTTCCAGAAACAGCATCACCAGTGGCAGCTGGAAACTGAGGCCGAACATCACGGGCAGCGTAATCGCAAAACTGATCCATTCAGACAGGCGGATCTGAGGATTGACTCCCAGCAGTTTATTGAAGCCCAGCAAAAAGTTGAGGACGAAAGGAAAGACAGCATAAAAGCAGAACAGCGCACCACCCAGAAACAGAAAAATACTCATGGGCAGGTAGATGTAGACGTATTTGCGTTCATGGGGATACAGGCCAGCCGCGACGAACAGCCAGATCTGATAGATAACCCAGGGGCTGGCAAAAACCAGTCCCGCAACAAATGAAACCTTCAGGTAAATCGTCGTAAATGCTTCCTGTACCGCCAGGGTCACCGGTTCAGCCATTGTTTCTTCCAGGCTGTCGATTCGATACTGATAATCGCGAAGAATTTTCTGCAGCGCTTTGGTTTCCGCAGTCTGTGGCTGTTTACTGTTCAGGCTGGCAATCAGCTCCTCTATGCTTGCGGACTGATTGGCATCTGGATTATCCGGATCCGCTTCCACTTCATGTGGTAATTTATCAAGATTGTATTCTCTTAATGCGGAGTCGATCGGAGCCCGGACCACGGCAACAATTTTGTGACCGATGAATAATGCCCCGACAACACAAATGGCAAGACCAATTAACGCTTTCCATAAATGAACGCGAAGGGCTTCGAGGTGATCCCCAAAGCTCATGGTAGATTCATCAAATAGATCGTGAGACTGTGGTTTCATCTGACTTTGCATTCTGGAGAGACCAATACCAAACAGCATCACCACGATCTGCGTTTCACGGGATGAGCGGTAACGGCATCAGTAAAATGAGCGGGTACTGTTCAGAACAAATGGAATAATGTAACTGGCTCCTGGGAAATTCACTAGGATTGCAGAAAGTGAATCAGGAGTACCCACTCCATTTGCCCGCTGGATGAGCAGGAGGGAAGAGCGGTGATGACTTATACTATTGTAAACAACCAGATCGGGCTGTCAACCAGAGGTATTCCGGAGATCCAGAAATCAGGGAGTTGCAGGTTCTGCAGGACCCGCTTCCATGGCAGGGTCAACGGGGGCTTCCGCGGCGGCGGGTTGAGCTTCCTCCTCAACAATAATCCCATTGTGAGCCATGCCCAGATAGAGAAGATTGCCCGAGATAAGAAATATGGTCCAGGTCATCATCACGTTTCCCATTTCTTTGTCGTCTTCTGCGTACGCCCAGCCCTTAACATACGCATACAAAGAAATGAATAAACCGAGTAAACATTGGCCGATACTATCTCGCTGGTTGATTTTGACCAGTGTCGTCCCAAAACAACCGAGAATGGTTAAGGAATTAATACCCAGAAGTACATACAGCAGCATCTCCGGCATCATGGGAACGAGGAAGTACAATGCTGCTCCCAGTCCGGCTCCGCCTCCCACTCCTGCTGTTGCCAGCTTCCAGCGGGCTGTCGCGGGGCCGGTCTTTTCCCGTTCTGCTTTAGAAACGTATTTGACTTCGTCCGCTTTGGTAATCAGGTTCAAGTCAGGCTTGCAATGTACAGCTAGTAAACCATTGACCCTTGCATTGTAAATTAATGTCGGGGCATAGAACATACAGGCCACTATCCACAGGATTGAAGGTACGATCAGAACTGATGGGTCAAGCTCTGCAGGAGTTTTCCCTGTGAACGGACCTTCTACGAAATCCTTAATCTTATTTTCCTCTGCATATTCCTTTGCACCGTTATCTCTGGCAATCGATGAGTTGTAGCGGACATTCGAGAAAAATGTATTTAAATCGTTACCGGACATGACACCTACTGCTGCCAGGCAGCCCAGCGCCGGAAGCGTCGTGACGATAAACACAAAGCACCAGAAGAACGCAGGCTTGAACAATTTCAGAAATGTTTTTACCAGTTTGTGCATCAGCCAGCCGGGGGTGGAGTCAACCACTGTCATATGGGGGATCGCCAGCGGGAACATCAGGAAAGTCGGGATGAATCCGATGGCAATGAGAATAGCGCCGGTGGGAACTGAACCATTTGAGATGAGATAAAAACCCATGGAACCCAAGATGGCCTGGGCAGGTAAACTGAACAGGATGATCCAGAAAATGAATTTGATTCCCAGTGCAGAACACAGGAAAAAGTCGAAATTGATTCGTTTCAATTTGTCTTTTTTCTGCAATGCATACCGGACAACTTCTGTCTGAATAAACCAGATCCAGCCGGGAATTGCCATGATTGAGACGAAGGCGATGAATCCCCAGAATGCGCGGGGAGGAGTTCGGTGACACCACATCATCATAAAGACTGAACAGTAAAACAACGTACTTGCGATGGCAGAGTAAATGAAAGTCTTGACTGCCAGTCCTTTATGATTTCCCAGAAATTTAGAAGCATCACCCCAGGATTTTGAATAAAAGTCTTCAATGGCAGGACCTTTGCGCCTGCGTTTCCGACGCGTCGCCTCACTCATGCGTCCTGTGCTGAGATCAACTCCGCAGTTAGCACATTCAATATCTTCTTCCCCGACATCATACCCACAGCGGGGGCAGATTTTCGCTGCCTTATCTTCGATCTTATCAATATCCAGGGTGGCCAGAAAATCATCGGTATCAGCGGGTTTGCTGGAACTGCTGCGTGTCTTGTTTGTCTTTGCCGCTGTGACTTTGACGGGCGCGCCGCATTCTTTACAACGTACTCGTTTACCTTCAGCTTCGTCTCTGACGGAAAAGGTAGTGTTACATTCTTTGCAGCGAACCTTGATAGGCATGTAAGACCTTTGAGATGTCTGGTGAGAATCCTCGAAATCAATTCCAGTCGACCTGCCCCTGAAAGGTTTTTTTATCCGGTTTCGGATCTGGGGATGTTACTAAGTCTGGCCGACTCTTTGTTTTCCAATTATCAGCAGAGCAAGGGGCATTTCGCAAGTGGACAGTGACTGAATTTCAAATGCTGATGATTTATCGTCGGGAATCCGTTCGAGTTTAATTCAACAAGGGATCGTATTGTTTTACCTTCAGCAGCCTCTGCATTTCGAACAATCGAGAACGCGTCTTCTGTTCCAGAGACAATCGGCGGCTCCTGCTGAAAAACGCCAGGGCTCGATCCAGGCAACGCGTTGCCCGACAGAAGCGGCCGGCAATCCAGAATAATTCACCCAGATGGACCAGATCCTGACCCATCTGGGTGAGATTATCTGTCTGTCTGTGGAGCACGTATGCTTTTCTGAGGCAGGAAATTGCAGAAACAGGATTTCCCTGAAGGCCTTTAACGATGCCCAGGTTTCCCCAGTCCGCTGCCTGGGAGTCCGCATCGCCATACAGGATCTCGCGTGAAAGTGATATGTTCAGTAGTTGTTCGGCCAGAGCGTAATCTTCCTGCTGAATCGCGTCATTGGCGCGACCTGTCAGATCACAGGCCGAGTCGTCCGAAAGGTGTTCCAGCTCTGCATGCAGGCTTTGATGATTTGTTGAACGTAGATCGCCCCAGGCAATGGAGTATTGCTGAAATTGTGCGGCTAACTCAAAGAAACTCAGGTTACGATACGCGACTGCCAGGTTATGGCAGGCGACGGATCTCAACCGATTGTTCCCCTGCTGTTGTGCTTCATCAAGTACAATCGAGAATTCTTCAATCGATTCCACGTGGGAGCCTGTTTCCAGCAGGAATTGTCCCAGATACAGGCTGCGTTCCCAGCGGGATGCTTTGTACTCGTTCGAGAAAAAAAGGGCTCGGGCTTCCTGAGGTTTTCCCTTTGATACCAGCAGTCGGGCGCGTTGAGTCAGTTGCATCAAAATGTCCGATGCTGCTGTTCTCGATGTAGGGGGCAATGAATCTGACACTGCAAACTCCTCTCGTATTTCTAATTCTGGTGATTGTAGAAATCTGAAACGAGAGAGAGTGTGTGTGAGATGAGTGCATTTGAGGGCGAGGATCCCTCTCACCTGAAGGAGAGATCCAGGCAAAAACTTTTTAGTAGCTTTATCGATATTACCTGTTTTGCCGATTGTGTCAATTGTAAAATAAATAATATCGAAACTGTTTGGAAAAATGCCAGTTTCTTAGTTTTCAGGGCTCATGGCTAATCAGGCGGGAAATGACAGGTTGCCTGAGATAGCCCGAACTCTCATGGGCATGTTCAATAATGGATTGTTAGATCATGTAGTCAGTCATCTCAATGAAGATCCAGATACCGAGCCTGCTGCCATAATGGCAGCAGGAATTCGGGTGTAATAGACTGTCCGGCAGGATTCTCAGAGGGCAGGATTTGGTTGCAAAAATTGTAACCGCCTGTCATTAAGAGTCTTATGGATTATTCTCTAAATAGGCACGGCTTTCGCAGCTAGGATTAGGACACTCCTGTCTGCACCTGCAGATATGAGTTGGCCATGTGTTGTTGTGGGATGGCAAAACCGCCACCACAGATCATAAATATATCCGATGTGAAGACATTCGAGTCAAAATTAAAATCTAGGAGATCCCAATGGCGAAGAAGGCTGCCAAAGCAAGTAAAGGCGCCCGGATTGTCCCTCTTGGTGACAAAGTCGTTCTGAAAAGAGAAGTTGCAGAGTCAACCACAGCAGGGGGGATTGTTCTTCCTGACAGTGCACAGGATAAGCCACAACGTGGTGAAGTGGTCGCCGTGGGAGATGGACACGTCAAATCTGATGGAACAAAACTTCCATTAACCGTCAAGGAAGGGGACCGTGTCATTTTCAGTCCTTATGGTGGGGACGAAATCAAAATTGGCGGAGAAGAGTATCTGTTGCTCCGCGAAAGTGACATTTTGGCAACTTACTAAGCTGCCCCTGTTTTAGTTATTAGCGGTAATCGCTCCCGATTCAGGTGAGCTGGTTACTCTTCCTTTCAAATTTCATACTGCGTACATGGAGAGATAGTGAAATGGCAAAGATGATTGCCTTCGATCAGGAAGCTCAAGAAGCGATGCGGCGCGGCATCAGTAAGCTGGCGCGAGCAGTTCGAGTCACGCTGGGTCCCAAAGGGCGTAACGTTATTCTTGAAAAAAGCTTTGGTTCCCCTACCGTAACGAAAGACGGTGTATCTGTCGCCCGTGAAATCGAACTGCCTGACAAGTTCGAAGACATGGGAGCCCGTATGGTGCGTGAAGTTGCCAGCAAAACTTCTGACATTGCCGGCGATGGAACCACCACTGCCACCATTATGGCAGAAGCTATTTACAACGAAGGTCTGAAATCGGTCGTGGCCGGTGTCAGCCCGATTGCCATGAAACGCGGCATGGATAAGGCCGTCGAAGACATTGTGGACAAGCTCCACAAGATGTCGATCGAATGCAAGAACAAAAAAGCGATTTCTCAGGTTGGTAAAGTCGCCTCCAATGGTGATGAAGAAATCGGCAAAATTCTTGCCGATGCCATGGAACAGGTTGGAAAAGACGGCGTGATTACCGTTGAAGAAGGCCAGAGCCTGCAGACCAGCTTTGAAGTCGTTGAAGGGATGCAGTTTGATCGCGGCTATCTGTCGCCTTACTTCGTTACCGATCCTCAGAGCATGTCCTGCGATCTGGAAGATGCTTACGTTCTGGTCCACGAAAAGAAGATTTCGAACATTAAAGACCTGGTTCCCGTGCTGGAAAAAGTCGTTAATGCCGGTAAACCACTGCTGATCATTGCTGAAGACATCGAAGGCGAAGCACTGTCGACGCTTGTGATCAACAAGCTGCGTGGTACTTTCCGTTGCTGTGCCGTGAAGGCACCTGGTTATGGCGATCGCCGTAAAGCAATGTTGCAGGATATCGCCATCATGGTGGGCGGCCAGGCGATCTTTGAAGATCTGGGGATTCAACTGGAAAACCTGCAGTTATCTGATCTGGGAACCGCTAAGAAGGTCTCCGTTGATAAAGACAACGCCACGATCATCGAAGGTGGCGGAAAGCCGGGCGAAATCAAATCCCGAATTGAACAGATCCGTCGTGAACTCGAAAATTCAACCAGCGATTACGACAAAGAAAAGCTGGAAGAACGGATCGCGAAGCTTTCCGGTGGTGTAGCCCAGATCAATGTGGGTGCTGCTACTGAAAGTGAAATGAAAGAAAAGAAAGCCCGCGTGGAAGATGCTCTGCATGCTGTCCGTGCTGCTGTTGCTGAAGGCATCCTGCCCGGCGGTGGTGTGGCCTTACTGCGATGTTCTGCTGCCTGCAAGCCTACCGGTCTTTCTCAGGAAGAAAAAGTGGGATACGAGATCATTCTGCGAGCCTGTCGTTCACCTCTGACATCCATTGCCAATAATGCCGGCGATGATGGCAGTGTCGTCTGCGAAAAGGTTTCGGAACTGGAAGGAAACATGGGCTACAATGCCGCAACTTCCAAGTACGAAGATCTGGTCAAAAGCGGAATCATTGACCCGACCCGTGTGACACGGTCTGCTTTGCAGAATTCGGCCAGTGTTTCGACCCTGCTGCTGACCAGCGATGCCCTGATCGCTGAAAAGGGCAAGGATGACCATGGCGACGACGATCTGCACTAAGCTCAGATTTCGTCCCGTTTTATAATAGATTGAAAGCACCCGACAGGAGACTGTCGGGTGCTTTTCGTATTCTTGATGGTCCAGGCGGCTCCGGCTCGCGAAGAGTTTATGGCGGTCCGGGTGGTTTTTCGTCCGGGTTTCAACAGTCCGGCGTCAGAATGTTAGAATGTGCGCATTGCGGACAGCAACTGATATTAGTACCATTTGCATCAATCCCGAGTTCCGTCAAATCATTGTTTACTCCTTCATTTCCAGAAGATTGGTAGAGTTTCGTGGCAAGAGAAAAAGTAGTTTTGGCATACAGTGGTGGCCTGGATACTTCAGTCGCCGTCAAGTGGATCAATGAAAAATACAACATGGACGTGATCACTTATACCTGTGATCTCGGCCAGGGTCGCGATGTGGATGGAATCAAGGAAAAAGCGATCAAAACCGGTGCTGTTGAAGCCGTCATTGAAGACACAAAAAACATGTTTGTGGACTTCTTTGTCTGGCCTTCTCTGATGACGGGGACAATGTATGAAGGAAAATACCCGCTGGCAACGGCGCTGGGACGTCCTCTGATTGCTCATCGTATGGTGGAAGTCGCCAAGGAGCACGGTGCGACGGCAGTAGCACACGGCTGTACCGGCAAAGGAAATGACCAGGTTCGATTTGATGTATCGTTTCAGACACTGGCGCCCCATTTGAAAATTATTGCACCGGTGCGTGAATGGAAATGGACACGTACTGAAGAATTACAGTACGCCAAAGAGCATGGCATCGAAGTGGAAGCCACGAAGGAAAGCATTTTCAGCATCGACCAGAACTTATGGGGACGATCTGTAGAAGCAGGTGTCCTGGAAGATCCCTGGGTCGCCCCGCCTAAAGAAGCCTATAAGTGGACGGTTTCTCCCCAGGATGCTCCCAACCAGCCCGTGGAAGTCACAATCGAATTTGAGCAGGGACGGCCAATTGCCATCGATGGAAAAGAGATGGACGGCGCTGATCTGATTCTGCACCTGAATAAGATCGGTGGCGAAAACGGCGTCGGTCGCATCGATCATGTTGAGAACCGTCTGGTAGGGATCAAAAGCCGCGAAATTTATGAAGCGCCTGCTGCTGTGATTCTGCATAATGCCCACCGTGAACTGGAATACCTCACACTGAGCAGGCAGGCTCTGCGGTTTAAGACTTATGTCAGCCAGACCTGCAGCGACATCATTTATGATGGCCTGTGGTATAGTTCCTTCCACCAGGACCTGATGGGCTTTGTCGAAAAGAATCAGCGGTTTGTCTCAGGCACCGTGCGGGTTTCGCTGTATAAAGGAAATCATACAGTGACCGGTTTGAAAAGTGAGCACAGTCTTTACAGTCCTGAGCTGGCAACCTACGAAGAGGGTGACCAGTTCCCTCATGAAACCGCACTGGGTTTCATCAGGATCCATGGGCTGGCTCAGCAGACCCAGGCACGTCAACAGTTATTGAAAGGGGAGCCCAGCTCCAAGCCAACCCGGATTATGCCCCCCAGTCAATCTGACAAATCCTGATAGAACTGGTTACAGACGCTCGTCAACCTGTATTGGATCTCATACGTAGATTGCTATCATCTGCAATGAGAAATGATTCGGGCCAACTTTAACACATGTGGTCGCATGATGGATCAAACGACACAGAAAGGACGGACCATCGCAATCGGTGATATTCACGGTTGTGATGTTGCGCTGGGGATGATTTTATATCACCTCGAATTAACCCGGGAGGATACGTTTATTTGCCTGGGCGATGCGGTTGACCGGGGACCTGGTACCAAACATGTGATTGAGATTTTGCTGGATCTCAAAGCCACCTGCAAGCTGATTATGATCAAAGGCAATCATGAAGAGATGATGCTGGATGGCCTGCAGGGGGGGCACTGGGAATCAATCTGGCTGCAGCATGGCGGTAAAGAAGCAATCAACTCCTACGGGGGACGCTACGATCTCATCCCTGAAGAGCATCGTATTTTTATGGCAACTGCCCTGGATTATTACGAGACGGACACGGACATTTTTGTCCATGCAACGGCTGTTCCCGGCACTCCCCTGGAAGACCTGACAAAACAGGAACTCCGCTGGGACCGGATCACAGGTGAAGAAGAACCGGATCCTTCCGGGCGTCGCATCATCTGCGGGCATACAGCACAGAAATCAGGAAAACCACTGGTATTTGATGGCTGGGCCTGTCTGGATACCGCTGCTTATCGGGGAAACTATCTGACCGCGATCGACGTGCATACCAATGAGCTGTTTCAGGCCAAACAGTCAGGAAAATATCGGGATGGCAAAACCCTCGAACGTTATCTTATCAAGTAACTCTGGTCATGCAGCAGAATGCTGTCTGCGTTCATGCAATAAGCCGATCAGTTTGTCAGGTGCATGACCACCATCTTTTCTTCGCTCATTTCCTGAATGGCATATTTAGGGCCTTCTTTGCCTGTGCCGCTGTGTTTTAATCCTCCGTAGGGCATGGCATCAGCCCGCCACTGGCTGGACCAGTTGATGTGCAGATTTCCGCTTTCCACTTCCCGGGCAAATTTCATGGCCCGATCAATATCCTGTGTAAAGATCCCGGCTGCCAGCCCGTAGGTCGTATTGTTGGCCATTTGAATCGCATGCTCGATATCATCAAAGTAAGACAGCGCTACTGCCGGGCCGAAGATTTCATCTTTTTCGACCTGCATCTCCGGGCTGGTATTGTCCAGAATCGTCGGGGCATAGATGGACCCCTGGCGTGTTCCCCCTGTGACCAGCCGCGCTCCCTGACTGATTGCTTCATTGACCCATTGTTCGACACGGGTGGCATCTGTTTCACGAACCATGGGGCCGATTTTTGTTGACTCTTCCAACTGGTTACCGGTGTGCAGGACATCGACTTTTGATTTCAACAGATCTACAAAATCCGACTTGATCGCAGAAGAGGTCAGGATGCGCTGGGCAGAGATGCAGACCTGGCCGGCGTTGGCATACCCGGCCATACTGACTGCGGTCGCCGCCTTTTCCAGGTCGGCATCATCCATGATAATCACCGGGCTGTTGCTGCCGAGTTCCATGGTGACTTTCTTCAATCCTGCCATTTCGCAAATTTTCGTTCCCACCTCATAACTGCCTGTAAAGCTGATTTTGCGAATTCGGGAATCCGTACAAATGGCGCGACCAATTTCCCCACCCGGGCCGGTAATACAGGCGATTGCTTCTTTAGGCAAACCGGCTTCCAGTAGCAGCTCTGTCAACTTGAGGGCCGACAAGGGAGTGTCGCTGGCCGGCTTGATGAGAATGGCGTTCCCCGCGGCAATGGCAGGGCCCACTTTGTGGCAGACGAGATTTAAAGGGAAATTGAAAGGAGTAATGGCAGCGACAATTCCACAGGGGACACGTAGAGTAAATCCGAGCTTGTTCTGTCCTCCGGCGTTCCCTTCAAGGGGAATCATTTCCCCCGTCATGCGGCGGGCTTCTTCTCCTGAAAGACGAATCACTTCCGCGCTGCGAATTGCTTCGACCTGGCTCTCGGCCAGAATTTTACCTTCCTCGAGACTGATGGTCCGTGCGAAATCATCTTTCCGCTCCAGCATCAATTCAGACGCTTTCTGCAGAATCTGGCTGCGATCATATGCGGTCATGGATTTCATGATGCGGGCTCCCTGTTCCAGGACCGAAACCGCTTTCAACACATCAGCGCCGCTTCCCCTCGGGATCGTGTCAATCACCGACTGGTCAAAGGGGTTGATCACGTTGATTGTTTGAGAGGTTTCCTGCCATTGTCCTGCGCAAAACATTTTCATATTGATCAATCCTTCATGGGATGGGGGAGTCGCAATTTTCACAAAATCCAGACAATTTCAGAATAGACGTGCCAGCAGATTCTGGCAACCCAGCCAGACAGCGGATTTCATTCCTGAAGCAACGAAATATCGCTAAGTAGCATATGGGGAAAGTCTTATGTCTGCCGTATCGAAATAGATATTGATCTTGGCAGAAATCCGCAGTTCTGTTAGAAAACGTCTGTTTCTCAGGGGGGCGTTCTGTCTCCCGGTTCCTTTCTCTCAATCATCTGCCGTGGCGATCACATCGCGGCAGTGAATTGCCTTCGACAATTTTTCCTTCTATCAGGTGGATATGATCATGGCCAACCTTCGATGTGTGGCGCCGTGGATGGTATGCAGTATCGCAATTTTTCTTGCAGGCTCTGGTTGTGAAACGCTGCCGGAGTGGGATTCTGAAACGATGCCCGCGACCCACCAGGCGGAAAAACGGATCAATCGGGCAGAAGAATACCGTACACGGTTTCAAACAAAGCGAGATCCCAAAGCTTTGAACTGGATTCTCAAGAACCGTCTGTACTCGGGTATGTCCCGGAACAGCGTGGAAAAAGAGATCGGCGAAGAAGGGGAATTTCAGGAAGCTTCCAAGTGGCTTAAAGCTACTGGCGGAACGTTTCGCACATCAGACGAAGCATATCGCTGGGGACCCGACGAAAGTGGTCGCAGTGTCTACCTGATCTTCAGGGATGATGTTCTGGTCAACTTTGATCCCAAAGACTTTGATCTGGAATAGGCTCAGTCGTTACTGTATCTGTACCAGGTCTTTTTCTTTTTCACGATTCAGCCTCAGTTGTCCGCAGGCAGCATCGATATCATCGCCCTTGCGTTTCCGAACCGTTACATTGACGCCCCCTTTCGCGAGTGTCATGAAAAAACGGTCCACGGCTTCCGTTGTCGGGGTCTGATACCCTGTCTCCTGAACTCCATTGGCGGGGATCAGATTCACATGGGCATTGCGATGTTTCAGCAGGCAGGCCAGTTCATGTGCCTGAGCGGGACTGTCGTTAACTCCTGCCAGCAGAATATATTCAAAAGTAACACGTCTGCCGGTCGTCACATAATAATAGTCGGTGGCATCAAGAATCTTTTGAATACCGATTTTGTTGTTAGTGGGAACAATCTGATCTCGCAGTGTGTCATTGGGGGCGTGCAGCGAAACGGCGAGGATGTAAGATTTGTTGACGTCTGCCAGTTCGCGGATTTTGACGGGCAGGCCTACTGTTGAGACCGTAATTTTACGGGCTCCGATGCCCATTCCGCCTTTATGATTCAAAGTATCAAGCGCGGGGATCAGGGCTGACAGGTTCGCCAGCGGTTCACCGATTCCCATGACGACGATATTTGAAATGCGTTCTTCTTCCCCGATTACCCGATCCAGTCTTAAAATCTGTTCCAGGATTTCACCCATCGTCAGATTTCGGGTTAAGCCCAGCAGCCCGCTGGCACAGAAGACGCAGCCCATGGCACAGCCCACCTGGGTACTGATGCAAACCGTATTTCGTTTTGGTTCACGCATCAGAACACATTCGACGTGATGTCCGTCATGCAGTTCGAGCAGGAGCTTTTCCGTACGATCTCGGGAGGTCTGATGTTTCACAATACGGGTCGAGAAGAGCCGATAGTTTTCTTTGAGTAGATCACGAAACTTCTTGGAAATATCGTGCATTGCATCAAAGTCATTCACGCGTTTAGTGAAGATCCAACGACGGATCTGGTCTGCGCGATACGAGGAAGATCCATGCTCAATACACCATTCCGCGAGCTGATCCCGGGTTAAATCGGTAATCAGAGGGAGCATTGAGGCTTCTGATGCAGAAGTCTGTGGAATCTCATTTTCAGAAGGCAGCATTATGAAGCTCAAAAACGTGGGGTTCGCAGTCAATCCAAATCGCGGCGAACAGGTTTTGCAAATCATTCCGAGTCGGAATAAAAAAGCCCGAAATCTTGTTCAGGCTCACAGGTCTCTGTGGTTATCATACTCGAGGCCAGACCAGATGACTACTATTTCCGTGCGTACTTTTCTGATTCCGACAGAGCGAACGTGATCAGCCAGGTTGTTTTACGGTACATCCGTCTCTTCGGGAGGAGCAGGAAAGCTGACCACAGTCCCTTTTTTCTTTTGTGGGCTCATTGGTTTGTCGTCGGTTTCCAGATCGAACGAGAGTGCAGGAATCGGGGGAGGAGAGCTCGGCATTGCTGGCAAGTCAGGTGTAGACAGGTCCGGGATTGCCAGTGTGGGCAGTTTCGGTGCGGACTGTGCCTGTAACGGCTGTTGTTCTGAAATGAGTTGTGGTTGAGGACTGCTTTCTGATAACTGTGGTGTTTCAGGAGGGCGAGCAGGAGTCTGCCGCACAATTCGTCGCCCATCATCTTCTATGGCATTCCCGTTAAACGCGATCTTCTGTCCCTGGATTTCTGCACCCACGATGCGATAGTGCTGTCCGGGAGGCGCTTTCAGGGCACTGATCAGATTTCCGGAGTCCGGCTGATTTCGGTCGTGTGGTGCGGAAGAGAGCATGAGTTCCAGGCTGGATCCATCGGGATATTTCAAACGCAGCTTAGGCTGGGAATAGGCCACGTTTGTATTTCCAAAAGGGTTTCCAAACTCCGCCACGCGCTCAAACCGTGCTTGAACTTCATTATTTCCGGCTGCCATTCGCGGACGGGTATAGGTTTTATTTGCCATTACTAATTCTGCATTCGACATATGCAAATGCCAGTTCCCTGTTGAAGCAATCACAAGGTCATCTGCTCCGAAATGGAGTTGAGGGTAAACGTACAGAGAAGATGCGATTTGAGACGCTGCCACCGGGGGCATTCTCTCGGCTCCCAGGAACATGGCACATTGGATCAATGTGGGTACAGGAACAGCCTGTACGATTTTGGGCTGATTCAATTGTGCCATCATTTTCGTTTTGTCATTCGTGGCATAATACAGAGAGAGTAACGCGACTGAACTCTGGTTTGTCTCCAAGTCCACATCCAGGTTACGCAGAATGGCCTCTTCTGCTTCGTCATGTTGCTGGTACTTCTGCAGAATCCGAGAGCAGAGCAGGTTCGCTTCCCAGACATCGCTGGAGTAGGTCTGCGATTTGAGCGCCATTTTGGCTGCATCCGGTTGTCCCAGGTAATCACGGATTCCGGCGAGATTCGCTGTTCCCGACGCCAGCATATCATCACGACGAAAATATCCGTCACCCAGATTTGCGAGTTCGGTATAAGTATGAGAGGCGGCAAAGAGCTGTCCCTGAGCCTGCTGGGTGCGCGCCACGTAATACCAGTAGGGTGGATAATGACTCATGAAGCGTTCCAGGCGCTTTAAAATTCGCAGACGAACACGCGGGTTCTGTTCCTGCATTGCCTGGTCCAGAGTCTCCAGATCGTCGTCTCGAATCAACCAGTCATCGGGGATGTTTTTTTCCTGTGCCAGTTTCCAGAACGTATCCAGAAACAGGGTGGAGCGGGAAATGACCGCTTCCATACGTTGTTTGTCTACTTTCCAGACATCCAGGTCTTTCTGGGCTTCCACATTGCGATAATCCCACCAGCTGTTGGCTCCATTTCGGATCGCGCTGCCGAATTGCATCGTCAACACATCGGTTGTCAAAGCCAGGGCATTGGTGGCGACTTTCTGGCGGGCGTGATACTTGTGCTTATTTTTGAAGTATTCCCGTTCCTGTTCTGCAATCTGGACCTGACCAATTTCGTCCAGAACGGCAGAGTAGAGTTGGACGACTTTTTCGTCTCCAATTCCGTTCAGATTCAAATTGTTCAGAATCTTTTCCCGCTCTTCATACATGACTTCTTTGGTGCCCGATTTCTTGATGCGATAGAAAGAGGCACGGCAGTAATTGAGCGCAATGGCTGTCTTACTGGCAGTCGGGTCAGGTTCTTTTCGGGTTTCCTCGGCATGTAACAGAACCAGAGCGGGGCCGCTGAGAATCAAGGCCATCAGCAATCGAATTGTTATGCTTCGAAATAGAGTCGGCATATGATCTCCTTAACTGCCGATCAGTGTCAGTATTATGGCAGGAGTTTGGTAAATGTCGCGGATGCTTTGCACATCAATGCAGGAAATTAATTTCATCTCCTTAAATCTACACGACGATTAGCGCACCAGTGGGATTTACCGACCATTTTTAATGATTTTTCGAGTGGTACAACGACTGGCTTTCCGATTGTGTAAAATAGGTTGAGTCTGGTGCCTGTTGCGACGGGGGAGCGTTCACTTCAGATTGCGGGCAGCCATAAAAAAATCTCACTGACTTCGGTGTGAAATCAGTGAGATCAAGTATGAGGCAGGGTTCTTTTTTCAGGCCGCTTTGGAAACGCGCGGAGTTTCTGAATAAAGTGTAGGGAATTGTTGTGAAGAAAGTCGGCCCAGGCTTACGGCGATTCCACGAACGACCGTTTCCTGTTGAACTTCCGTCAATTCCGAGAAAATCGGCAGAGCCAGACATTCACTGGTGACCAGTTCGGTCTGAGGCAGATCTCCGGGCTTGCAGCCGAGATATTCAAAACATTGCTGCAAATGAAGTGGGCGAGGGTAATAAATCGCACAACCAATATGCTTTTCACGCAGATCCTGGAGTACTTTATCCCGTTGTCCCCCTTTCACACGCACGCTGTACTGGTTGTATACGTGGCGTCGATCAGGGAGAACTGTGGGAGGTTCGATACAGTCCAGCAGCTGGTAATGTCGAAATAAGGCATTGTAGCGTCTGGCGTTTTCCTGACGTTCCTTCGTCCACTTATCAAGGTGACGCAGTTTGACACGCAGAACCGCAGCCTGCAATGCATCCAGGCGGCTGTTAATTCCAATTTCGGCATGCTGGTAACCACCCAGGTCGCCATGTACCCGCAAGCGTCTGATACGTGTTGCCAGATCCGGATCGTCAGTTGTTACTAAACCACCATCGCCGGCTCCCCCCAGGTTTTTAGTGGGGAAGAAACTGAAGCAGCCCACGGTACCAAGAACACCAGCGCGTCGACCACGGTATTCAGCGCCAATCGCTTGAGCAGCATCCTCGATGACAGGAATTCCATTGCGAACGGCGTTTCTCCAGATGGGCTCCATATCGGCGCATTGCCCGAAAATATGGACCGGCATAATGGCTTTCGTCCGCTCGGTGATTTTACTTTCAATCGATTCCGGACACAGATTGAAGCTGACAGGATCAATATCTGCAAACACCGGTGTGGCACCGACGCGGGCAATACAACTGCCCGTGGCAAAAAATGTAAAGGGGCTGGTAATGACCTCATCACCAGGGCCGATTTCCAAAGCCATCAGTGCCAGCAGTAACGCATCGGTTCCCGAGGCGACCCCGATGGCATTTCGGGAATCACAATATTCTGCAATATCGGACTCAAACTCGGCAACTTCGTCACCCAGTACGAAAGCCTGATCATCGAAGACTTTCAGGACGGCTTCCTGAACCTCCGATTTGATTCTCTGATATTGTGCGACAAGATTGATGAAGGGGACTGGGGTGGGGGTATTGTTTGTCATTCAGCGACTCCATTCGCTATGGGAATCCGGGGGGTTCCGTGCACAAAAACCGGTAAAATTGGTAGTTTTGAGAGATTTGGTACACCAAATTATCGGGTTAGACAATGAGAGATCGACTGTCTTGAGGGGGTTTCCATCCTGGAATTCTCAATAGCAAATCGAAATTTCGTTGGTAGATTATGTCGAGAACCGGTTTGTGTCAATATGTGTCGAACTGAAAACAAAAGCGACTGCTCCGGGGGCATTCCAGGGACTGAAAACGGGCTCAGGCAGTGAATTCGGCAATCAGCCAATGATTGGTCTGAGGATTGCCGATAGTAGTAGCATACCCAGGATTTACAGCGATTTTTGCTGTCTTGACACGTGTTTTTGCGGGATCTACGATGAAACGAGAGTTCGAGGTTGAAACCAGATTCCCAAATCGACTATATAACACTAAATACCTGTCTCGCTGATCCCTGAATAAAGCTGTTTCAGCAGAACTGGTAGTTTTTTGATAGCAGAAGCCTATAATCTCTGAGAAGGCTTCGAACAGTTTATTGCCTAATCATTCAGAGCAAAGTCCAGAAAGGAAAACTCATGGCACACGTGGTTACAGAGGCTTGCTTCAATTGCAAATATACAGATTGTGTCGTGGTTTGCCCCGTAGAATGTTTCTACGAAGGGGAATCAATGGTATACATCAATCCCGATGAGTGCATCGATTGTGAAGCCTGCGTGCCTGAATGCCCGGTTGAGGCGATTTTTCATGAGGACAATCTTCCAGAAAAATGGCAGGAATATACTCAAATCAATGCTGAAAAATCACAGGAACTCCCGGTGATCACCGAAAAGAAAGAGCCCCTGGCTGATTCGTGATCCGGTTCAAATTTTGAAAACAAAAAAACTCCCCATTACTGGTTCAGTAGTGGGGAGTTTTCGATTAATTGATGACATTGAGTCGCTGTCCCAGTTCACGTAATACTTCGATGTCACTTTCGGGTCTGCTGGGACTGTTTGGGTGGGTTTTGTTCGTTTTAATCCAGCCCCGCAAATGCAGGAACTGTGCTGCCGAGTGCTTGTAAGCAGGAGAAGGACTCCTGAAGGTGAAATAACCCAGGTATTGCAGTTGATCATTCAATTCATAAAAAGCCGGGTCACCGGCCGCCCACAGGGCATCGCGTCTGGCAAACAGATCGGGGGCAAAGGTACTCAATCCAAGCAGGTAATCGCTGCCATACTGGATCATATCAATGCCAAAGTCGTTGCCTGTAAAAACTTTGAAATCAGGACGTTTTGCATCGCGCAACTGCAGGCGTTCCCATTCGGGTTCCCGATGAAAAGAGGAATGCTTGGCTCCTATACATTGCGGAATTTCCATGAGTGCTTCGTAGGTAGCCAGATCGTAAACGGAGCCGAACGGTGCCAGGTCCCGCGTTAATTCAAAGCCGATAAAGCGGTCAGAGTTCGCGGCGATCGTCTGGTACGCGGCGACGATCTGATCCGGAGACTGCTCTACCAGCCCAAAGGACTGGAAGATGACCGGAATACCACCATGGGACTGAATCAGATCAATTTTTCTCTGGTAACCTGCCGCGTCAAATTCAGCCCCTGGTTGATCGGAAACAAAGGCTCCTGCGACAAAAGAACCGCCATTCAGAGTCTGCTGTGTCACTTTCAGGACTTCAATAAAGGTCGGTTCATCAATCAGGTTGACATAACCGGTATCCATATTCACAGCGGGAGTGATCCCGACCTCGGCAGTTCTCGAAATATGAGCAGAAAGGGAATCGCGGTCGATTTCACCTGATTCCAGATAGGGGAGCAGGACTGCAGAGATCCCGGTGATTTTTCTTCTTGGCTTGATCATGCTGACAGGATCATAGACGGCGGGAGGTGCTGCTTCTGGCATTTGGGTGTTCCTTGCTATATATTGAACAGATTGTATTCGGTCGTCAATAATTGACTGTCAGGATACCAAATTGACGCTCAATCTTGGAGGCAATCATGATTTTTCTGCGCAGAGAAATTTATGGATTATTTTTCGTACTTTGTTTTCTGGTTTTGCCAGGCCAAACCCTGTCTGCTGCGGAGAAGCAAAGCCCCAATATCCTGTTTCTATTTACCGATGATCAACGCGCTGACACGATCCATGCCTTGGGGAACCCCCTGATCAAGACCCCCAATCTGGATGAGCTGGTTCATAGTGGTTTTGTCTTTAACAATGCTTATTGTCTGGGAAGTAATTCCGGCGCAGTCTGTGTCTGCAGTCGAAATATGCTGCTCAGCGGTCGAACCTACTTTCGCTGGACCGGCCGCTACGCTTCCGCTGAAAAACCGAATTTTCCCGATTCCATGAAAACCGCCGGTTACTACACCTACCATCATGGTAAAAAAGGGAATACGGCAGCGGAAATCCATAAACGGTTTGACCATTCGAAATACCTGAATGATTCCCAGGCCCGTCTGCTGGGGCAGCCTGGTAAAGAAATTGTCGATAACGCGATTGAGTTTCTGCAGAAAAAGAACGACCAGCCCTTTTTCATGTACCTGGCGTTTGCCTGTCCACACGATCCGCGGGTTGCCGATCAGGAATATAGGGATCTGTATCAACGCGAGGAGATTCCCTTACCCCCCAATTATCTGCCTCTGCATCCCTTTAATAACGGAGAGCAGGTGGTGCGCGATGAGCTGCTGGCGGGCTTCCCTCGGAGCAAAGCAGAAATTCGAAAACACCTCCACGATTATTATGCAGATATTACAGGACTGGATCGTCATATTGGTCGACTATTAAAAGCCTTGAAAGACAAAGGTGACTATGAAAATACGATCATCATATTTTCTTCCGATCACGGGCTGGCCGTTGGCAGTCATGGTTTGATGGGTAAACAGAGTCTGTATGAACATAGCATGAAGTCGCCTCTGATATTTTCGGGACCGGGGATTCCCCATGGTCGGAGTGACGCGCTGGTTTACCTGTATGATATCTTTCCCACGGTTTGTGAAATGGTCGGAACTGACATTCCGCAGGGACTGGATGCGGTCAGCATGTGGCCTGTGATCGAAGGCAAGAAAACTCAAATCAGGGAGACTCTGTTTACCGCTTATAAAGATGTGCAACGCTCAGTCCGCGATGAGCGCTGGAAACTGATTACCTATCCGCAAATCAATAAGTCACAGCTGTTTGATCTACAGAATGACCCTCAGGAAATGAAAGATTTATCTGGGCAGTCTGCCTGTCAGCCTCATTCAGATCGTTTATGGATGGCGCTGAAAGACTGGCAGAAAAAAACAGGCGATACAAGTCCGCTGGTATCAAATACTCCACAGGATGCTGGTTTTAAAGCACCCACCTCAGAGGAACTTGAGAAATTGAAACAGGACTGGCAGCCGAAGCAGAAAAAAACGAAACAGCAACCCTCTCATAAGAAACAATAACGATATGGTATCAGAAGATCGGCCACCGATTCGATTGGATCAGTTTTTAAAATTTCAGGCGGCAGTGGGAACTGGTGGGCATGCCAAAGTGGTCATCCAGGGAGGAGAAGTCACTGTAAACGGCGTGGTTGAAACACGACGACGCAAACAACTCTCCCCCGGAGACATTGTGGCGTATGCCGGAGAAGAGTGGTGTGTGGAATTAATAGACGAGAATTGATTATCTTGCGCTGCTGCGGTGGAGATTCAAGATTCCCCCGATGACAATCACACAGCTCATCAACAGTAGATAATCAGTCGCTGTTGCGTTCTGCCAGGCATTCAGCAGATAATCCATCCAGCCATCGATCCAGAGTTCCATCGAACGTCCCCCCGTTACTGGCCCGCAACAATCTGTAAACTACGTAATTCTACACCCTGTGTGGCTGAGTGCCTGATTGAGTTAATAAAAACGCACTTCAGAATATTGATGGTTGCGTTTTAGAAACGGGGAAGCCTGCGCAGCGATTCGATATGCTGCTTGATTTCTTCCAGATACTGACTGGCAGGTGTCAGTTTATTCAACTGTATCAGTGTTTTTTCCGCATCTGAGGTTTGCGCATAAAACAATTGACTCTGGATGAGTAACCTGAGTATCTCTGGCTGGTTCGGAATCAAGACATTTGCCCGTTCCAGCAGACTGAGTGCTTTGCCGGGAACGCCCGATTCCTCGTACCAGCTGACCAGTGTCAATACGTCCTGTAGAGATTCCGAGCTGAGATGTTCCTGTTTTGCATCATCTGTTATTTGGGGAATTTTTAGCAGGCGCTCGATCACTTCTTCCAGTTGGAGCATGTGCAAAGTCTGAGAAGCTTCTGCTTCTCCTGAGGCGATGGCATGGTTTAACTGCTGTTTGGCTTCCTGTTTACGACCTTCCGCGAGATAGATTTTTGCCAGCAGATAGTGTCGCTTGCCTGCTGAGCCGGGATAAGCGGATGACTGCTTGAGTGCCTTCACGAGAGTCTGTTCTGCTGTGGTGATTTCAGAGAAACGCAGATAATTCTCAGCCAGTTGCAGATCGACCTGATCGCTTTGAACTGCAGGCTGCTCGTCCTGGGCTCCCGATTGATAACTGGCTTCCAGCGTGTCATGTGCCAGGTTGATTCCTCTGACGAGATCGCGACGGAGCATCTTCTGGTCCGGCATCGAAAATGCCCGTTCAAACTCCCGAATGGATTTCTGATATTGCTTCGTTTTGATATAAGACCAGGCCAGCAGGTTGGTCAGTCTGACATCCGTGATCTGTTGCTGCTCCAGGTTGCCGACGTAGTCGATCAATTCATCATAGTGAGCGGTGGCAAACAGTTGTTGTGCATAGGCAACCTGAAACGCCAGGCGATGAGGAAACTTTTCAATCGCCGCTCTTGCCAGTTTGAGAGAGTCATCCGGGTGCCAGTATTGATTTCGTATCGTGCCACTGCGGTTCGGTTCCAGCTTGAGAATCATGACCCCCTGTTCGTCATATACCGGTGTCATACGATAGACGAGGTCCTGGTCAAGGAGATGCCAGGGAAACGCGGAGACCGTCTCTCGGCTGAATGTAACGAGGTAATCAGCGGGCAATTTCTGAATCTCTTTGTGTAGCTGTTCTGCATTAGTAATTTCAAAAAAGTTCAGCTTTTGAAAGCGATGTCCCGTGGTCGCGATATCCGCGCGTCGTGTAATCAGTCGGGCAGAGGGAGCCGTATTTTCCCTGATCCATGTACCGGCCGCAGTCCAGTTGCTGAACTGATTGGGTGGTAATTGATCTTTGTAAAAGTTCTGCGGATCCCGAATCATTTTCAGATTGGCATCAATCAATGCGCTGTCCGTTTTCAACTGCCAGCCAGTCAGTAACAGCAGTAAAAGAGCGCAGGCCGCGAACAGAATTTTGCGAAACAGGGGACGGGATACTTGGAAGTGATTTGAAAAAGCGCCCCAGCCTGCAGGCAGAAAAGCGAGTACGACAGGCAGCAGTGGCAGGGTAAACCGCTGTTGCATCCACGGCCAGAGAGAAAGAATTCCCAGGCTGAAGATCAGGTACCAGAGTGCGACGGTTCCCCCTTGCCGGCGGCTTTTGATCATCCCGTAACATGAGAGTGCAAGTATCATCGCGCCGAGCAACAGGTAGACCCCGACTGGTCCCGGCAAAATCGCGTTTTCATCAAGGATCATACGAGAATAGCGAGGCATTGCTCCCGGCATATCAGGAAACAGTTTCTGGCAAAAACTGTCGAAGTGCGTCTGGCTACGTTGCAGAATATTGATCACGGTTCCGATAACGCCCTGTGCTTTCAATTCCTGCAGGGCAACAGAAGTATAACCACTTTTCTCCAATGCAGAGTTGCGGAACATCCAGAAACCAGTTGCCAGCAGCGAACAGGCCACTCCGATCAGCCACCACCAGCGGGCTTTGCGAGCAATCGCCCAGATCCCAACAGCAAGAACCAGTGCTATGCCGATCGTTCGTAAAAACGGAAGAAAAATCAGCAGACAGGTGAAACATGCCAGATGCCATTTACCGGGAGATTCTGTCTGAACAGCCAGTAAATACAGAATCGCCAGAGAGCAGGCCATGAATGGTATTTCACTCATGACGAGCGTAGAGAAGAACAGGGTGTAGGGATTGATGGCGATCATCCCGGCGATCAGAATTGCAGGCCAGTAATAAAGATCCGGGTTGGACTTGAATGAGCCTTTTTCTGATTTGTGGAGTTGCAGGACATAGAGATATAAGAGCGTCAGCATGGCAAGACCTGACAGCCAGACAGTGGCTTTGGCCCCGATGACATTATAGGGGGCAATTAACGCTGCCGGGGATAACAGCAGCGACATTCCTGGAGGGCGATGGGCATAGAGAGGTTCGCCAGGTGTATCGATTTCACGATACCCCGTACCGTTGACAAGTGATTTCGCCATGATGACATAGCGGGCACTGTCAGGTGTATAGAAATAGAGTTGGTTCCAGCGCGCGATCACTATGCCTGAAAACAGAATCAGCAGAAGCAGAACGCTGATCAGATGGGATCGTGTAGAAGACTGAGACAGACCTTTCATCAATGGAATCAACTTGTGTAAAAGGGAGAAGTGGATGAGATACAACCAACGGAGACTACGAGATCAGCAATTGTTATACCTTTTAGCGTCAGTTGAGATCTGCTCGCCTTGTTTCAATACTGAATTTGAGCATCAGTCCGGTACTGCCGATTAGAGGTGCCTGAAAAGCGAGGATTGCCGATCAAAGAGGGGGAAGTAACCGGTTTTGAGAACCGTTGACATTTGAGGGCCGTTGATATCTCACCACGTTGTTGCATTTTTGCATCATTTCAGAATCCTGCTCTGAATTTCCTCTGCCGTTGCAATTTCATGCCAATTGTTTCACAATTCGAGGCGCGTAGCGCGATCTATTCACGGATTGGTCAGGGCTGCTTTTTGATCTGTTTCGATTCATTCCCGTTTATTAGTTTATAACAGGTGTTTCTCATGGATGACCAACATTTTCGCTCGCTCATAAAATCACTGCAGACCGTTGCTGAAACAGAAGCTCTGGTCAGTTTTCTGGAAGAACAGGGGACGTTTTCGTTTCCGGCTTTGGAGAATGGACTGTTTCCAGCGGCCATAGCGCATGAGTCAACCGGGTATCAGAGTATCTGGGTTCGAGATAATATTCATGTTGCACATGCTTTAAACGCAGTTGGAAAGTCTGGACCAGCCTGTAAAGCCATCTCGACATTGACGGAGTATTTTACCAGGCACCGGGATCGGTTTGATCAAATTATCTCCGGACAGGCCAGCCCCGCTGAAGTCATGAAACGCCCTCACATTCGCTTTGATGGGAATACGCTCGGCGAGATTGATGAGAAATGGGCGCATGCGCAAAATGACGCTTTGGGTTATTACGTCTGGTTTTATTGTTTGCTGCTATCCCAGGGCAAGCTGGAACCGGTTTCAGGTACGCTGGAATTACTGGCAGCCTTTGTGCGATATTTCGAATCGATCCGTTACTGGGAAGATGCAGACAGTGGTCACTGGGAAGAGACACGGAAAATTGAAGCTTCCAGTATCGGCACCGTGGTCAGTGGATTGAAGATGCTGAAACGTTATCTGGACCAGTCTGAACGCTGGAATCAGTTTCGTTATGCAGGGGTACCCGTTACTGATGATTCCGTTGACTTACTGATTCAACAGGGGCAGGCTGCCCTGGATGAAATCCTGCCGGCAGAATGTATTCAGGAAGATCCCCTGCTGGCACGAAAGTATGATGGTGCGCTGCTGTTTCTGATTTTCCCGCTCGGCCTGGTACAGGGAGAAATGGCGGAGAAGATTATGGAAGATGTTCGATCCCATTTAATGGGCGAGTATGGAATCCGTCGTTACCTGGGCGATTCTTACTGGTGTGCCGACTACAAAGATATGCTGGGTGAAGAGGATCGCACCGTCGACTTCAGCGATGATCAATCGAGTCGAGATAAACTGTTGAAACCCGGACAGGAAGCGCAATGGTGCATTTTCGATTCCGTGTTGTCGGTGATTTACGGTCAGAGGTTTCTACAGTCAGAAAAAACAGAGGATTTTGAAAAGCAACGTTTTCACCTGGATCGCTCCCTCGGTCAACTCACCACCAGTGAATCTGTATTCGGGCCTTATAAATGTCCTGAATCATATTACCTGGAAAAAGGCAGATATGTTCCCAATGACATTACTCCCCTGTTGTGGACACAGGGCAATCTGATGATGGCCCTGCAGCAATGGAAACAGACACTGAAGACCCGCATTCAATAAGAGAGGCGAGTTTGTCCTAAGACAGGAGTTGGTGAATCAGACGGGTATAAACCGACTGGTTCGATTCTTTTAATGCTTCGGCTGCCTGCTGTAAAATCCGGATCTGACGTGGTGTGACAGGAACAGGTGTGTTTTTTTCTGGAACTGCTGGAATCAGTTTTTTCATGAGTTGCTCCAGCAGGGTGTCGATTCCTGATTTCGTGATTGATGAGACAGAGATCGCAGCGTGGGGGAGTGGCTGTTTCCAGCTTTGCGGAAGATCCGATTTGTGTGCGACTATGATTGATTCGGGCCATTGGGAGACGAGTCTCAGGTCATGTGCCTGTTCAGGCTGACTGACATCAATCAGAATCAGGTTACAATCTGCAGAACGCATCATCTGTTCTGCGCGCCGGATACCCGTTGATTCGAGCACATCGGCCTGTTCGCGAATCCCTGCTGTATCGGAGAACTGGATAGGCCAGCCTTCAAGGGCTGTGGTAGCAGTGAGGACATCCCGGGTCGTGCCTGCTTCATTGAATACGATCGATCGTTCATAACCCAGGATTGCATTGATCAGACTTGATTTGCCAACATTAGGACGTCCCGCAAGAACAACACACCAGGGAGAGGTCAGGTGAAGTCCGAATTGTTCCCAGTCCAGCAGGTTCTGAATTTGTGACTGGTAGTAATCCAGATCAAAGGGTTGATCAGCAACAGGCAGAAGGGCTTCAAACGCTGATTTCAGGACCCCTTCAGACTGACGCAGCAATATTTCTGCCGTGCGAAATGTGGTCGCCGCAGTGAGCCTGTCCTGAAGTTCGAAGTCTAATTCTGTTTTGGTCGATTTCACCAGTTGTTCCCATGAATTTCGTGGGCAACCCCGTGCTTCCAGATCAGAAAGTATCCGCTCTACAGCAGCCAGGCCCCCGTGACAGTGGATGTCGACGGTATATTCATCCAGGCGGCAGATCACCAGATCTTCATTGCTGGTTTGTCCCCAGAGGCCATATACGATTCGATTCAATGGTTGCGCTGCGAGCGATTTTTGATTGGCTGCGTTGAAGCAGGCATTGATGGCGGCTGCTATTGAATTCAATTCGCCTTTCACGCGTATTGTCGCAACGGCCCCTCGTCCGCGAGGCGTTAACAGCGTCGCGGAACAGGAAACCGGCTCATGATTTTCAATCGACTGAGGCATGTTGAATTACCTGATCCCGCTGATTTCTTGTGCCACGATCGCCAGTCCCTGCAGTGTTAATAATGGTTCAAACCGCACTAATTCATCAAGATGCGGCGCGAGTAATGAGGAACCGCCCCCCGTGAGCAGAACCAATGGTGGTTCCGGGCAGGTTTTGAAAAGCGAATGATTTTGAAGCTGGTGAATCAGTTCCCGAACTGCCCCCAGTTGACCCCAGAATAAGCCACTGCGAATTGCATTGGTCGTATGTTTTCCGAGTACTACTGGTTCCTGCTGGCGCAGGTCAGATACCGGAATCAGTGGTAATAGAGCCGTGTAATCATGGAGCGATTTTGCGGAAAGTTCAAATCCCGGTAGAATGGATCCCCCTGCAAAATGACCCTCAGATGAGACGACGTCCACAGTGGTCGCAGTTCCGGTATCGACAATAATGGCACCCTGATCTGTATCGCGTAAGGTATTGGCGGCGACGGCGTTTAACAAACGGTCAATTCCCACTTTACGTGGCTCGTCTACATCAATGGTCAATGGAAAATCTTCTGTATTGAGGACTTCGATCGGTGGGGGAAACGAAGTCAATGACCAGTCCGTGACGATTTTTTTAATTCCTCGAGGATTCGAACCAGCGACGACACTCTGGCAGTGCTCAAGGGGCTGATCGCCGGACCAGTTTTGAATCTGAGTCCAGGGAACCGGTTCTTCCAGAGGTGCCGAGAAAGCATGTTCAACCAAAGGAAGCTGCCTGCAGGCTTTGACAGGAAACTCAGTTTGCAGCAGCACAAACTTGATTCGACTGTTACCGACATCAATGGCCAGTTGTTTGAGCGAATGCGCCATGAGATTACTTATAACGAATGAGGAATTCCTGAGTGATTGTATTCTGTGAGACCGAAACAGGGTGGTGATGAATCCCACTAAAACATGTTATCCTGGGTACTTCGATATTCAGTCCGGACTGTTATGCAGACAGGTTAGAACAACGTTCGATCATTCTCGTTCTCATCGGAATCTTTTCCGGCGGAACTGCTTTTACGACGACCTGTTTTGGAAGGCCCTTTCGTATCGATCGATGCCGTACTGTCGAATTCTTCCAGTACAGGGTTTCCATTTTCATCAACGCGCGTCAGGATCTCAATTTTCTGCTCGGCTGATTCCAGGGACTTGTAACACGAACGAAGCAGTTTCACCCCACGTTCAAAGTGTTCCATTGATTCTTCGAGACCGGCGGTCCCTTCTTCCAGAGTCGATACAATTTCCTGTAATTCTGCCAGTGATTCCTCGAAAAGGGGCGTTTCTGACTGTGCTGATTTTTTCTTTGCCATGTCTAATATCTTTAAATATCAAAATGTTGGACTGGTTGAGTTAAGTAGCAGGAGGTCATTCGGAGCCCTCCTGGATTTCCTGAATCCGGCTTACCACGGTGCCATCGGACAGGCGAGTGTGAAGTACTTCACCAGACTTCACCTGGTTGATCGATTTTACAATATTCAATTCTGCAGGTTCGCCTGCTGACTCCTTACGGGTGATACTGTATCCCCGGTTCAGTACCTTCAGGGGGCTCAAAGCATCTAAGGCAGAGGCCAGATGTCTGGTTTCAGTTTGACAACGAGTGATCATATCACGCGTGCTGCGTTTCAACCTGCGATCCAGTTCATCGACCTGTGTAGCACGCTGGTGAACCATATCGAGAGGACGGGTTAAAGCGGGACGGGCGGCAATCGCATCGAGCTGCATGCGAACCTGCCGCGCTCGTTGTTTCAGATTTGTGACGAGTTGACTCTGCCAGTGTGTCAAAGTCGCCAGAACATCTGATTGCAGCGGAACGGAGAGTTCGGCAGCTTCACTGGGGGTTAAAGCGCGACGATCCGCGACCAGATCTGCGATGCTGATGTCTATTTCATGCCCGACAGCGCTGATGACGGGAATGGGACAGGCAAAAATAGCACGGGCCACCACTTCCTCGTTAAATGCCCACAGATCTTCCAGGCTGCCTCCCCCGCGTCCTGTGATGATCGTTTCTACCTGGGGAATACGGGCAGCCAGTTCGATTCCTGCCGCGATCTGTTCTGCGGCTCCTTCGCCCTGAACTGCCACAGGTACGATTACGAGATCAGTGGCTTTCCAGCGTCTCGTAATCACCTGGAGCATGTCGCGTACCGCTGCACTGGTGGGGCTGGTGACGAGGGCAATTTTTCGCGGGAACCGGGGAATCGGTTGTTTATGTTCGGGGTTAAACAGGCCTTCTGCAGCCAGTTTTTCCTGCATCTGTCGAAACGCCAATTCCAGCGCCCCCACTCCCTGGGGAAGCAGTTGTTCGATATTCAGCTGATAGGTGCCGCGCGCCTGATAAACCTCGATAGGGCCGGCAGCCACGACTTCCATGCCATCCTCAATCTGAAATTTCAACCGTGAGGCAGTGCGCTTCCAGATGACGGCCCTTAACTGGGCAGCGTCATCCTTCAATGTCAGATAGATATGACCGGAACTGGCCATTGTGCAATTGGAAATTTCTCCGACGACCCATGCATAAGGAAAGTTTGCTTCTACCAGATTTTTTATCTGACGAGTCGTTTGGGTAACGGAAAGAATTTCAGGTTCTGCAAGAGACATAAGTAATCGATCAATTTACGAAATCAGGGTAGCAGTGAATTCAGATAGGAAATGCCAGTGCGGCAATCTTCTATTTTGTTTTCACCTTGAGTACGGTCCACGGTGAGCCATCCCTGGTAACCGGTCTCCATTACCAGTGGCAGGAAGTGATCCCACACGACCATACCCTTGCCCAGCGCGACCTCGGAGCCTTCGCCATCCATTTCACGAATGGCATCACGCAGTCGGTATGATTTGATCCAGGTATACAGTTCTCGGATCGTCGCTTCCGGGTCCTGGCGTGAATAAATCATTTCTGCCGTATCAAAGTCGATGCCAATAAAGCCGTTCGTGACGCGCGAGACCAGTTCACGCATCACGGCAGACGAGTTCTTTTCACAGGCGAGACAGAGGTCAGTACCAACATGAGAAGCGTGTCGTGCCAGATCATTCAGTACTTCGCAGATCATGGGAAAATGACCTGTGTCCGTTGACTGAATCATTCCGGGATGAATGATCAGGTGGGGGGCCTTCAGTCTCCAGGCGAACTCCAATGCCGATTTGATTTGTGAGACGCGCTCGTCGAGAAATTCCGGATCCACCAGTGTCCGCCGGGCCGGTAGTCGGAGTGATGCAACCGACAGGTTAAATTCTTCCAGCAGTTTGCGAAACTGTCGTTCTCCGGAAGCGCCGAATGAAGCAGGTGAAATTTCATTTTGCACATCGAGTTGTACTCCGCGCGATCCGATCTGGGCGGCTGTTTTAATAGCGCGTTTGATGGGCTGACCAAAATGGCGGGTCGCGACTGCGAGTTTGAAGCGTGACATTATTTTCCTTAAATCAATGCTGTTTGCAGGCATTTTAACTGTGTGGAATAACTGCGGCAATCGGATTGACTGGCAAAGTTTATCTAACTGTCTCTGAAAAGAGAATGATATCCCCGCGTTATCAGATCAGGATCCGGAAAATGAGCTTTCCCAGGCTGTTCCTGATTGAGATTCGATCAAAAAATGGTCGATCTTGTTTAAAGAGAAACAATACTGTTCGGAAACCTTCCATGATACTGTCATCGCTTGCAACCTGCTACCTTGCCTTACTGGCCGGTTTACCCGTTGAGGGTAATCTCGTGGAAGATACGTTGCCCGTGCTGTCCTATTCGTTTGAAACGAGTCAGGATCAGGACTTCGACGATCTGCCAGATGACTGGTCAAGAAGGAAGGGGCCCGGGTATCCACAATATGTCAATGTGAGCATTGACCGGAACCTGGGGCATACAGGCCAGCAGAGCCTCCACTTCGGTGTGAACGGCGGGCATGCCACCATTTATTCTCCACCGGAAAAAATCGACGCCGACCATGCCTATGTATTTCGTGGATATATTAAAACGCAGAAACTTGTACATGATGCTGCGTTGATATCCATTTCATTTCTGGATCATAAAAGACAACGCGTTCAGCATTTCGTCAGCCAGCCTGTATCAGGAACGCATAAGGACTGGGTCGAAGTGACGCTGGGCCCGTTGACTCCCCAGGCCAATGTGCGGTTCATTGTTCTTGGTTGTCATCTGGCGCATAACGATCAAAAAGATATTTCCGGGGATGCCTGGTTTGATGATCTGTGGGTGGGCAGCTTACCGCAACTGGATATCTTAAATAATTACCATCGCCATTTTGTGGATCGTTCTGCAGAAATCCGGGTCAGCAGTCGCATCAGCGGCTTGAATCCCGACAACCAATATCGGCTGGATCTGGAACTGGTAGACAATACGAATCGACACATTGCCGATTCCTCGCTGGCCCTGGTTACCAATCCGGAGAGTCTCAAAGCCGTTGAGAATAGCCGGTTACTCGATGGAAATAATCATACGGAAGTCTGGCGTTTGCAGCCTATGGAATATGGGTTTTATGAAGTCAGATCCAGACTGGTCAGGGATCAGAAATCCATCCTGGAAAAGAAAACCACCTTTGCAGTGATTGATCTGGTCACTCCCAGATCCACGGGAGAATTCGGCTGGACCATCACCGAAGAAGATGAAGATTTGCCTGTGAATGAACTGCCGGATATCGCAGCACAGGCGGGGATCAACTGGATCAAGTATCCGCTCTGGAGTGTAATGGAATCCGCTGACATCCATCGCACGAGTCGCGTTGCAGAAATGCTGGACCAGTTTGGCAATCGGGGAATCACTCCTGTGGGACTGTTGAATCATCCACCGAAAAAATTACGTTCCCAGTTCGCGAAAGACTGGCTGGGGGTGAGCGGGATATTTACGATGCCTGCGAGTTTCTGGTCTCCTTCGCTGGAGGAAGTTTTTGCGCGATACACTTCTCTGGTGAATTACTGGCAGCTGGGAGGCGATGATGACAACAGCTTCATCGGACTGCAAAATCTCGACGAAACTCTAAAGAAGGTAAAGCAGCAGCTGGATTTAATCGGTCGAGATACTCATGTCGGCATCCACTGGGACTGGAAGACTCCCCTGCCGACAGACAGCATGCCTCAGAGTTTTGTATCGATTAATAACCAGGAACGGCTTTCCGTGGAGGAGCTGTCGCGTGAACTCCAGAATGCCCGCCTGACCCCGGGGGGCAGCCCACGCTGGGTTACATTAACTCCACTGCCAAAAAATGGATACACTCCGGAAGAGCGGAGCATTGATCTTGCCAAGCGCATGGTGACGGCAAAATATCTGGGTGCAGATGCGATCTTTGCCAGCTCCGTATTCCACGAGCAGTACGGTTTACTCAATCGAAACGGTTCACCGACCTTATTGTTTCTGCCCTGGCGAACGGTTGCGATTGCTCTGCAGGGAGCACGGTATCAGGGGGCCTTTAATATGCCCAATAAGAGCACCAATCATGTTTTCATACGAGATGATGAGGCAATCGTTGTTGTCTGGAATGACGAACCAACCGAAGAGGTGATGTATCTGGGCGAAGATGTGGTCGCCACGGATGTCTGGGGCAGACGCATTAACCTGGAACGCGATTCCACCACCCATCGTCATACTTTACCCGTCAGTTCTTCTCCCCTGATATTGCGGAAGTGTAATCAGCAGATCGCCAACTGGAGGCTGGCGGCTCAATTTGAAATCGGAAAGTCAAGAAGTGAGTATGGAGGTCATGCAGATGCAGTGCTCGGGAAAAATACATTCCTGCAGAGTGTGCGGGGAAAAGCAGTCTTAAACGTACCCCGGGGCTGGGAAGTAGAACCACAGGAATGGGTCTTCGATACCGGTGCAGGAGAAAATTTCCGCCTGCAAACGTTTATGACTTTGCCTTCGAACGCCAGCCTGGGCAGAAAAGATGTTTCCATTGATTTTGATATTTTTGCAGAACGCAAATATTCGATTCGAGTCCACCGGTCCTACCATGTAGGATTAGGGGATATTATGGTGCAGGTCACTGATAAAAAGCTTGAAGGAAATGTACTGGAAATCGAGCAGATTATAGTCAATAACACCTCACCCCTGGAGACACTTCAGTTTCGCTGCAGTCTGTTCATACCTAATATGAAACGAATGCAACGGTTTATCACCGAACTGAAACAGGGGCAGGATCGGAAGCTGTATTACATTCCTGATGCTAATGCGCTCAAAGGAAAAGAACTCTGGCTGAGAGCCGAACAGGTCAATGGACGGCGGATCCTCAATTACCGCTGGACAGTGGGGGAGGACTGGGACAAACCTGATGCGATCTCCAGAAAACAGAGAAGAGCAGAAGATACGACACGAGTTCGCTAAGGAAACAGCTTGGTTTCAGGCAGCAGAAAGATCTTCATCTTCCTCTTCACCGTTGTCTTCAACAACTCCTGCGGACTCTGTCACTTCGCTGACTTCTTCTACGGCAGGTTCCAGTTCGGTTTCTTCTTCGCTGGTTTCTGATGTTTTCTTTGATGGTTCCGGCCTGGTACGAAGTGCTTCTCCCATGGGTAAATCATCCAGATTTTTCAATCCAAAGATTTCCAGGAATTTGCGTGTCGACTCATACAAAAAAGGGCGCCCGAGAGAGTCATCTTTACCACCAATTCTTACCAGCCCACGGTCCATCAACTGCTTTAACATTTCAGCACTCTGGACTCCCCGGATTGATTCAATGTCGGCTCGCGTGATGGGTTGTCGATATACGACGATCGCCAGCGTTTCCATGGCAGGTGCAGAAAGCTTCAATGCCGCCTGTCTCTGGTGCAGTTTATTGAGCCAGAACGAAAATTGTGGCTGCGTCATCATCTGGTAACCAGTGGCCACCCGTTTGATGTGGAACGCGGAGTGTGTCGCTTCCAGTGCCGCATTGAGCTGATCGATCAGTTCTTTGGCCTCACTGGCATTGGCGAGTGTTGCCAGTTGTGCAATTTTTCTCGTTGAGAGTGCGCTATCTGCTACAAACAGCACTGCTTCCACTTTAGCCATCTTCACTGTTCGCCGGGTTTCTACTTCTGGACCGGAGTGAAACTGAAGCTGATCATTCTGTGCCGAGCGGATTAAAAAATTCCAGCGAAACGCATTCGCTGATGACTGGCGGGCAATCGAGGTCAGACGGGCAGACGCTGCAACCGTTCTGTCAATGGAACCAGTATGATACGAAGAGGAGTGAAGCATTGATGGTCTACCGAACCGTAAAGTTTTGAGTGTAAGTCGCGACTTTCTGGCTGATTTCATCTTCCACAGTCAGTTTCATGATATGTGGTCCCAGAGAAATATTTCTCGGGATTTCAAACTTATAGCTGTGAAAATAATCTTTTCGGACATTACGGCAGAGATCTTCAGTTGTGTCGAAGGGGATCTCTGCCACCAGGTCGCCGTTACTCCCTGCTTTAAAGATTTGAATTTTCGATTTGAGCAGTGTACGGTACATGCCATCGGCAGTCAGTTCGCTGGTGAAGTTTTCAATTTCCGAATACACAAGCACCGGTCGTCCTGGTGTGTACTCATCCCGTTCAAAGCGTTCATAACTTCCGAAGCTGTTAATTTTGTGGCAGAAGGCAACATTTTTCAGCGAGAGATTGGCTTTTTCCTGCAGTCTCGCTGTAGCCTGCCTCAGTTGTGTCACGGTCTGAGTTGCCCTGTCAGCCTGGTTAGGAATGGCTTCCTGGTCAAAATAGTTTGCGACTGCCCAGAACGTCTGTTGCCAGAACTCCTGATCGGCAGGATCAATTCCCGGGATTGCCTCCAGTGCGCGTTCGTGCTGGTTGGCCATCAGGTACAACATGCGAAGATATACATGGCGTTCAATATAATGCTGTTTTTCTGCCGGAGTAGAACCTGGTTGTAGCTGAGATATTTCTGCTTCGGCAACTGAGATCAACTGCTGTAACTGATCAGTGGGTGACAGGCTTGAGGGATTTGTGTCAGTATAACCAGTCGGCGTAGTCAGTTCGGCTGTTTGTGGTATTGCCGGCTGCATGGGCAAATTTGTTGAGGGTAATGTTTGTGGAATATTTTCTTGCGGGCCATTGATCGCCGTACTGGTGCGCGAGATTCCACTCTGTAAAGCGGACGTTCCTTGCTGAAACGCTGTAGACAAACGATTCTTTAATGTACCAACCACAGGAATATGGTTGAGTCCCTGGCTGATTGTCTGCGAAGTGGAATAAGCCTGGGGTTGAGTGGGGGCAATGGCTGGCATCCCGTTTTCAGGATGAGGACCGATGCCTTCCAGTTTACCGAATTGAACCGGATTGGATGGCATCACCGGCTGGTTTTCGTCAGGTGAAATCTGGCCTGGGACCGGCAGTTGCTGAGCATTGGCCTGGATCACAGGCGATTCAGAAACACCTGGTTCACTATGTCCCAGTCCGGGGAGAGAAACCTGTGAAATGGAAGCAGTGTCACTTTTCGCAAGCTGCTCCTGCTGCATACTGTTTACCATTCGCCGTGTACGGAGAATGTTTTTAATCATCTCAGGATCGACGCCTTTGAAACTGCTCAGATATTGTTTACGTTCCTGAGGAGTTGCATCTTTCAATTCATCATGAATGTAGGCGAGTAATTCTGCGTTATGTGTTGTGACTTTGACAGGGAGCTCGGCCTCGGCTGCCATTTTTTTTGTGTCTGACTCGGTTTCTTCAGATTTCTCAGCGGTCGCGACTGCTTCCTCTGTTTCTTCTGGCTGCTTGTTTTTGGGTTTTGCTGCAGTAGATTTTCCCCACTTCCAGGGCGCAGTGGGAGCTCTCCAGGCCATTGTCTGTTTGCCTGGTGCTGAACTGCAGCCATTGAGTGAGAATAAGATGAAAACAGCAGGGAGAACCATGCTGAGCCGGAAATACTTCATTTCGTTGCCCGGATCATTGGGGTAAAGGGCTCAATTAATGGAGGAGCACTATACTTGTGCCAAACATTGAATCAGGTGAAGGGGGTTGGAGAATCAGACTGATACTGATTCCGTAACGAGTATCTGAAATGACAGGACACGCGTTTTATGAAAAATCATGAAATGAAGCAAGATCGATTCAAGTTCCAATGGCATTGAACCGGGAGAATGGTTCTGCCGGGCTCAATTAGCTCTTGAAATGACAAGGGAAATAGTTGAAACACTATTTGTAAGTGCTATTGCAGCAGTTGGTTATATAAATCTGGTGCTGGTGGTCAGGAACGTATCTATCCTTGCCGGAAAGAAAGATATTCAGGAATTCTGCGCAAAGCAGCTGGCAAATCAGACGCTCAATTTTGTCTGCGGTTCAAAAACAGGTTCAGATTGATGGCAGAACTACAATCAGAAGCCTCGGGTTCAGGGTAACTCCCAGTTGCTGTCAAATAATTCCGCCCAGACGGTTTGATTCTTAAATGTTCCGTCTTTCTGTTTTTGAAATTGAATGACGGCAATATCACCCAGTTTGGGGAAGAGCCAGGAGTTTGAAGCCAGAAAATCTCTCTCATGCATTGTATGGCCTGAGTTGATTACGACATACCGGGAAGGGTTTAACGGGTTGGGATAGATCAAGGCAATGCCATGATTTTGTGTGTCATATTTTTTGCCATTGACCGTTATTTGATCTGCGGTCCATTCGACTGGCAGGTCTTGAAGTACTTTTGTGATCATTGCATTTGATCCCGGGTCGCCGAACAGGATCAGATTTTTATCCTGGATCACTTGATCGGAGACTTCAGTGTCTTTGATCACAGGCACTTCAGCTCTCAGCCATTTGTCAAACTCTTTCTCAAAGAGAGACAAGACAGAAGTTGACCACTCATTCTGTTGCGGGGTCAGCGGTGTGCCAGTTCCTTTGACGCAAACGAAGGGCAGGGTAAAAGCATCATCAATCGGGCCTTGCAGATTCTGGCGTTTTCTCAAGTTGGGGTTTTCGATGAACGACTTCGAATCTTCATACTTCAAAACGTCCCAGCCATTATTGCCTTTTATGAAATAGACCTGTGGCAGCAGTCCATTGGCGGCTGATTCGAGTGGCAGCAGATTTCCATCCAGATCCACCCGGGGGGCAATGTTTCGAGCGATGGAAAGCGCAGCCACATTTTCCGTCGTCAGAATCAGGTTGCCGGATTCTTCATCCACGCCGCCTTCGACCAGGGTTGGCTCGTACATTTCATCAAGCTCTTCGATTCTTACCCATTCACATTCATTAAACTTGGGTGTGTAGGTGATAAATCGAATCTGTTTTTTACCAGGCCAGGCAGGTCGCCCTGCTTTTGAGTGTTCTAAGAGTTTGGCCAGGAAATCCTGATAAGCGGGCATGCGAGACTGGTGGCCCGCATCGGGGCTGATATACAGGTGGATGTCAATTTCTTCTGATTTTGCTTTCTCAACCATTCTGGTGCTGGAAACCAGTTGTTTATCTTTTCCGCCGCCATAAGTCACAACAGGTACATTTGCGGCATTGAGGGCATAATCAATCGAATCGTAAATATGCAGTGTCTTATCCTGGTAATGGGGGAGCTTGTCTTTGTGGTTCTGGTATTGATAAAAGTCGACAAAGCCTGCACCAGGGCCAACGCCGCACCACAGTGAAGGATAATGCAGGCCCAGGTGCCAGGTTCCCGCTCCGCCCATGGAAAAGCCACGCAGCGTGATACGCTGTTTGTCGATCAGGTATCGACGCTTGACGTCTGCAATGGCTTCGTGGACGTCAACTTCGCCACTCCAACGCCAGCCATTATCAGTTCTCCCGAAGGGATCCAGGTGCAGCCAGTCATGATCTTTACGGGGACCTTTTCCATTGGGATGGGCAATGAAAAAGACCTCATTGCGTTTGCCGCCACGGCCATGAAGTTCCACATGGAGTGGCCAGCGATGACTGGTTTTTTCGTGATAATCCGCGGGAAACGTTAAGGCATACGGCTGTACGGAACCATCGATTTTGGAATAGTAACCAAAGATGACAGTTCCAGTCTGCTCAGTCCATTCCGGCTTTCCTGCTTTGAGTTGTTCTGCTCTTTGCTGGCCTGTTTTCAAAACCTGGAACGTATCTTTGACATATTGAGGTTTATAAAACTCCTGATGTCGGAGAATCCATTCTGCCGCCTTGGCGTACACTTCGACATCCGCCAGGAGTTCCTGTTTGATTTCCGGTTGTGTTTTCAGTTCGCTGATCTGTTTCTGTAGTTCTTTGAGCTGTTTCTCAAGCTGGGCCTGATCTTCAGCGCCGGGGGATTGAGCGTGTAGTCTGCCGGGATTAGAGAACAGGGAGGTCCAGAAAATCAGTATGAAAATAACAGGAGCAATGCGGAGGCAATTCATCTTTAAACCCTGCAATGTAAGGGGAACGAGCTCATGTCTGGAAAGCGGTTCCAGACTGACAGGCTGTTTATTGTATATTGGCTATGGAAAAACCTTAACCAGAGGAATTCAGTTCACGGAGCGGTTTCATTTCCGATGTGAACCAGACCCGCATTTACAGTATCACGGATTAAAGGGCCAGGCAAGAGGTACAATGATCACAGTCATCAGCCAGACGATCAAAGTTAAGGGGCCTCCAATGCGAAGGTAGTCGGCGTATTTATACCCGCCGGGACCAAAAACCATCAGGTTGGTCTGATAACCGATCGGAGTTGCAAAGCAGGCCGCTGCGGAGATGATGATCGTAATCACGAAGGGCATTACATCTACATTCAAAGTCGCAGCAGCAGCAACTGCAATCGGGAAAATCAGGGTGGCAGTCGCTTTTGCCGTGATCAGATTGGTGAGAACCAGTGTGATCAGTGAAAGGATCGCCAGGACAATCAGCGGGCTGTTATTGGCCATACCCGTAAAACTGGAGGCAATTAAAACGGCAGCTCCCGAGTTCTCGATTGCCCGCCCGATGCCCAGTCCAGCCGCGATTGTGATCAGTACTCCCCAGTCAATCGATCGCTTGGCTTCGGTGGCGCTGCAACAGCGGGTGGCAGTCATCAGCCCGGCGGCAACCATGGCAGCGACAATCATCTTGATGTTAAAGATCGCAACCATCAGAATCATCGCCAGTAAGATCGTGCGGGCAATCCAGGCACGTTCATGACGCGGAGGAGTGGAGTCTTCTACCTGGCTGACGAGAAAGAATTCACGGGAATTTCTCTGCTGATCGATAAAGGAAGGATGTGCCTCTATCAACAGAGTATCACCGCGCTGGAGTTCAATGTCGCCGATTTTTTTATTGATTCGTTGACCATTCCGGGCCACGGCAATGACAGCAGCATTGTAATTAGAGCGAAATTTAGCGGTGCGAATCGACATGTTGATAAATCGAAAGCTGTCGGAAACCACGGCTTCAATCAGGCAACGCTCGGACCGGGGGCCTGAGAGTTTAAACAGCTGGTCGGTTGCCGGTTTGAGACCCGGGATTTTCTGGAGATCGATGACTGATTCCACGATTCCCACGAACACCAGCTGGTCATTGGCGGCCAGTCGTTCGTTGGAGGAAACAGCGGCAATGACATCATCCTTGCGGTCGATTTCCATCAGATACATTCCCGGCAGATGTCGCAGCCCCGCCTGTTCGATCGTTTTGCCAATCAGGGGACAACCGGGTTCGACAATCATTTCCACGGTGTATTCCCGCGGGTCATCCATGGGCGTGATGGCTGGTTTGCGTTCAGGCAGGAGCCAGCGGGCAAACACCAGCAGGTAGAGCAGGCCCACGATCATCACAGGAATACCCACCCAGGCAATTTCAAACATGGATAAACCGGGACGGTGAGCCTGACGCTGCAGCAATCCATCGACCACGAGTGTGGTACTGGTTCCGACCAGTGTGCACAGCCCTCCTAAAATTGCCGCGTAGCTTAACGGCAGCATCAGGTGTGATACGGAAATCCGCATTTTCTTGGCCCAGTCTGAAATAATGGGCATCATCATGGCGACGACAGGAGTATTATTGAGAAAGGCGCTCAGTACTGCGGAAGGCAGCATCACGCGCGCCTGCGCATCGGTCAGGGATTTGGGACGACCCAGCAGTTGTTGCCCCGTGAAGGCAAATCCTCCTGTCTGTCGGATGCCTTCGCTGACAACAAATAAAAATGCCACCGCAATCAAGCCTTCATTTGCAAAACCGGCGATGGCTTCTTCTGCCTGGATCACCCCCGTGACGACCAGAATGGTGAGCCCCCCCATCAGGATGGTGTCGGCACCGGCACGCAGAAACGTCAGTGAGCAGATCACTCCACCCAGAACCAGAAACGTAACTACAATATGCCAGTCCATGTGGGTCAATAATTCATAATCAAAAGATGAATCAAACTAAGTGTGACTATTGACTGATTCCCAGTTCGTTCAGAGTCTGGATCAGTTTCGGGTGTAACAGACCATTGGTAACGATCACGCCCTGATTATTGGACAGTTCATAACCTTGATTAAATTCGAGTGGTTTTCCATGGATGTCCGACACGGTACCACCTGCTTCCTCGACCAGTAATACGCCAGCGGCATGATCCCAGATTTTTTCACGATAGCCGGCTCTTGTTGGCAGCCGCATGTAGATGTCTGCTTCTCCCTGTCCCACGATGGCGTACTTTGCCTGACTGTCGAGTCGTCTGGGATCTTTTTCGATGCCCAGTTGTTCTGCAATCTGCTGTGAATGACCATGCGAGCTATGGCCCGATTCGACGGACTCACAAAAACGAGATTCGGAGAAGTCTGGTGTCTTCGTAACGTGGATGGGAACCGAAGCCTGAGAGTTGTTCTGTTCCAGCGGCATAGCGAATGAGCCTTGGCCTGCGACTGCGTAGTAAATCGTTCCCGTGACGGTTCCCTCTGCCGGACAGGGGAGGTTAGGGCAACCTAATACTCCCAGGACAATTTTTCCCTCAACAATCAGAGCGAGCGAAACGGCATATTGTTCTTTGCGCAGAAAACCTTTCGTGCCATCAATCGGATCCAGGGTCCAGAAACGATCGCTATATGTTTTTGCTCCCCCATGGTCGATCCAGGAACAGACATGTGCTGGCGTGGTGTCAGGAACACCTGCTGCGTTCAGTTCAGAAACGATCTTTTCCAGAAATTCCCGGTTTTCAGATTCTTTCAGTTCAGCGGCATCTTCTTCTCCGATCACCGGATCTGCAGGAAATGCCTGGAGTAATTCTCGACAGATGACAGCCTGGCTGCTGAAGTCAGCGATTGTAACCGGGCTTTTATCTTTCTTTTCCAGAACTTCATCTGTGATCGCTGATTGAACAGAACGGCAAATCAGAGAAGCCTGTTTGACGGCTGCGAGGGCTGTTTTTAATTCGCTCTCATATGGTTTCGTCATGTTTCGTGCGATTCTTCGATCTGTAAACTAATCATTTTCGGAGTCCCAGAAAGCTCCATGCCGATCTACCTGGTTTCATCGTCAGCAGGTCTTACAGCGGGAGTGACACGGGTTGATTTTTTTCGCAGCTTAATGCGACTGCTTCTGTGAATTCCATATATTTTACACCAGATGCAAAATCGGTATGATGTACGATTTCTTCGCCGCGAATCGCTCCGATAAATTCTGCTTCGACACGCCAACCACCCTGGTCTGCCTCGGGAACCTGAATCGCTTTTAATTCCGGTTCTCCCATGTGACCGACAAAAATTTTCTCTTCCGGCGTGAAGTGAACCTTAATCGTGCCATGGCTGCCATACAGGTGAATCTGCAGTCCCGGCCCAAACAGGATCGAACCACTGAGGTGATACATGACATTGGCTCCGCCCTGCAGTCTGGATACGATCTGCAGACTGTCGGGGATCGTCACATCAGCATTCCCCGGCCCTTTGGTTGAAGGCCGTTGCGGTTCAAATATCGAGCATTGTGCGAAGACTTGCTCTGCAGGGGGAACCCAGCGACTGAGAGTTTCGTGCAGAATCCCCATCGTGAGGACGTTGTTCCCGCTGATTTCTTTGTCCTGACGCCAATGCAATTTTTTGCTGTAGTCCCAGAATGAATCGTCGGCTCCCAGCACAACCACTTCCCGCAAATCTCCCAGATATTTCTGAGTGATCAACTTAATGACTTCCGGATTGTATTTGAGGCCGAACGGGCTGGGGACAATCTGGGCGATCAGATCAGGTCTTGCCTGGGATACCTTGAGCATCTGCTTTGCTTCGGCCAGATTTCGTGCCATTCTGGCTTCTGTCAGAACATGCTTGCCGGCTTCCAGGGCCATGCAGGTGATTTCGCAGTGCAGGTCCGGCCAGGTCCCGATCATCACGGCGTCAATTTCCGGATCTGACACCAGTTCTTTCCAATGTGAGTAAGTTTGAGGGATCGCATATTTGCGAGCCACTTTCTCGGTCGAAGCGGGAGTCGAGTTGACAACCCCCACAATTTCGACATCCTCAATCGCTTGAAATCCTGGAATATGGCGGGTTTTTGTATTGGCTCCTGCCCCCACAATTCCGATACGGATCGTTTTTTTACCCATTAGCTTACGTAGTCCCGATGATCCAAGATGCGTGTTTTGAATTGAAAATAATCAGCTGGCCACAATCACAATGATACCGGTGGCCTGCCTGTTTCAACGTATCCGACGATTCTAACGAGCTGAATTCTGGAGGACCATTCACACAAAACAAACAATTAAAGGTTCCCCAAATTCTAAGAGGAAAGTCGTTGTTTTGTGCCTGATATTACACGAAATCGCAATTGGACACTGTCGGTATGTGTACTATGCTGCTGATTTCTGCTGTGACGCCGGTTCGATCTTATTCAAGATCGCGATCGCAGCCTGTGCTGATGCTCCGGGGATGACAGTCTCATCATAAAGTGAAGAGAGTTTGTGTCGGGCTCTTTCGAGGGAGAGCGGAGTTCTGAGCCAGTCGCTGAGGATGGTGTTGATTTTCGCCAAATCCTTGACCGCCGATCCCACGGAAGGGAATTCAGGCATGAGTTCTCTGTCCGCGATCAAGTTCGGCAGAGACATATACTTACAGGTGATAAGCAGGTGCGCCATGAAGTACATGCCCCAATGGCTGCGATAGATGACAACGGCAGGAGTCTTTCTCGCCAGTAACTCGAGGCTGACCGAGCCTGATACCATCAGGCAGCAATCAGCAGATTCGATAATCTCGGAGGTCTTTTTGAGATAGAGCCGAATGGGCAGGTGACTGAGTTTTGCTTCCTCAATAAACTGGCTGCAGAGATCAAGGTGTGCTTCCCGGTAGCAGGCGACAGGAAATGTCACTTGCGGAAACTGATCAGCGAGCTGGCTTATAATCTGCAGCATGAAAGGAAAGTTCCGCGTGACTTCGCCGGTGCGCGAGCCAGGTAGAACTCCGACCTTTTTTTCTGATTGCGCAAGTTCGCTCAAGGTGCTGCTGTCCAGCTTTTTTGACGCAACTTCATCAAAGAACGGGTGTCCGATGTAGTCTACTTTGACTCCCCTGTTTTCATACCAGGCTTTTTCAAACTTCAGTCCGGAGAGGACATAATCTACGTTTTTACGAACACGGCGAATGCGCCACGGTGCCCATGCCCAGAGTTGGGGGGGGAGATAATAAAATACCGGAATGCCCAGTGCTTTTGCTTTCCTGGCAATCCACCAGTTGAAACCGGGAAAATCGACCAGAATGACAGCGTCGGGACGGTGAGACTCCAGGTAGGCGCCTGCCTGCCGGATCAGTTGAATGAACTTAAAAATCAGCGGTATGACATTGAAAATACCCATGACCGCATAATCAGTCAGTCTGACTTCCACGTGACAGCCAGCTGCCTGCATTTCGGGACCTCCAAATGCTGAAAAAGTAGCCTCCGGATTCCGTTTGCGAATTTCTTCAATCAGGTGTGCTGTATGCTGATCGCCACTGGGCTCGCCGACAGAAAAAAACAGGTGCATCAAAGTATCCTCTTCCAGTACTTGAATCAATTCGCGTCGAGGATCCTGCTCGGCACAATTCATGAAGACGGGGTCAGGGCAACAGCGGGTCTCCGCAGGCAGAGCAGGGGGCTGTTTCCTCCCCTGAACCTCGTAAAGTTATGCTCAATAAAGCTTTTTGGTCAACCCCGATTTTTCGCAGGTTTTATCGGGAAGGGGTTGGAAATGAAAACAGCTCCCTGAAAATAAATTCAGGGAGCTGTTTAATATGATCAGTGTGATGTCGAACTCAGTTGCTTTCTGAAAAACAGTCTCAGTCCACTCGCATAAGGGTTAACCTTCTGCAGTTGCGGTCTCTGTTTCTTCAGCAGCTTCCGATTCAACAATTTCCAGTCCAGGTACGGTGATCGTTTTGATCTGGACGGTAGTATATTTCTGGCGGTGACCGGTATGTCGGCGAGAATTCTTTCGGCGTCGGAACTTTTGAATTTCGAGCTTTTCACCCTTCAGTTCTGCTAAAACCACTTCTGCTTCCACAGAGGCGCCTTCAATGGTGGGAGTTCCAATAGAACTGGATCCACCGCCGTTGGCCAACAGAACGCTTTCAAAAGTAATGGGATCGCCTGCTTTTGCTGTAGCTCGGTAGTCGATTGTCAGGGTGTCGCCTTCCTGAATCGTATACTGACGGCTGCCATCTTCGATTACTACAAACATCCTCAAACCTTCTTTTCTTCTTACACTTTGATCAATAATTTGCTGAAGACGGATTGAGAAATCAAATTCAATCCGGTTTGTATTCAGAATCAATCGCGCAATGCCATTGATAGTATCTGGTTAAGCACGCATGCTCTACTGCGGCGATTCGCTGGAATGTACCTGCCTGGCGCAGAAACTCTTCCATTCACACGAATAGCGAGCAGGGCATTGTAAAGTGTCACTTTTGAAATTTCGAGTCAGAAACCCCTAGAAATTTACTTCATTTCCAATATCGTCATAACATCGCGCCATTAAATGCTCCGGCTCTACATCTGTACGAGCGTTTATAATGATTGAAGTCTGGGCGGTTTCTTCCAGCTGGGTAATGTCTTTTCGTCGCTTGTTATTGAGATAGTTGGCGACGTTTTCGTGTACATTCAGTACCAGCCGTGAAATATTTTTCTTATTCACAGTGGTCATCAGGGTTCGCATGACTTCAATCGCCATACTTTCCGCAGTTTTTACCTGGCCGGTTCCCCGGCAGGAAGGACAGTCTTCGTACATGCTTCTTCGCAGGGAAGGCCGAATACGCTGACGTGTCATCTCGATCAGGCCAAAGGGGCTGATGCGTAAAACTTTGGTGCGGGCGCGATCCCGTTTGACGAGTTCTCTTAACCTGCGTTCCACGGAACGACGATGTTTCTCTTCCCGCATATCGATGAAGTCGATCACGATCACACCGCCGAGGTCGCGCAATCTGATCTGGCGACTAATCTCTTCTGCCGCCTTCATATTTACTTTGAACGCGGTTTTTTCCGCATTGTCATCTGCTCGATAGTTTCCACTGTTCACGTCGATGGCGACTAAAGCTTCCGTCTGGTCGATGACAATCGAACCGCCCCCCTTCATGGGAACATGTCGATTCTGGATGCTGCAGATTTCATCGTCCAGTTTACTGTTATAGAAGATGGGGTCGTTGCCCGTGTAGTGTTTGACCCGATTGACGTGCTTGGGAAGCACGACCTTCATGAAGTCTCGGGCTCTCTGATAAGCCGTCGGTTCATCAATGTAGAGCGTATCGATTTCACTGTTATAGATGTCTCGAATTGTGCGGATCATCATATCGCTCTCGGAATAAATCTCGACGGGAGCGGGTAGTTTTTTAATCCGACCAACAATGGTTCCCCAGAGTCGCAGCAGATAGTTTAAGTCCCGCTTGAGGTCATCAGCGGTTCTGTCAATTCCGGCTGTACGTACGATAAATCCAAGACCCGGTGGGGGAGCCAGTTCAGTCAGAATGGTTCTCAGTTCTTTGCGTACATCTTCGTCAGCGATTTTGCGGCTGATACCAACCCGTTGCAGTCCGGGCATAATGACCAGGTAGCGTCCCGGGATACTGATGTAGGTTGAAAGGGTCGGGCCTTTGTTGCCCAGGCCTTCCTTGATGACCTGCACCAGGACTTCGCTGCCTCGTTTCAGGATTTCCTGAATAGGAGGTTTGTTGGCAACACTGCGTTCGTTAACGCGGCGGCCTTTTGGATTGCGACCGCGACCTGATTTGCCGTCACCTTGTTCAGTCAGATGTTTGTAGTATTGATGCTCAATATCGCTGACATGCAGGAAGCCGTTGCGGCCTACGCCGAAGTCCACAAACGCAGCCTGAATGCTGGGTTCGATATTAACAACTCTTCCCTTGTAGATATTTCCTACCAGGTTTTCGAGGCTGTTTCGTTCTACATAAAGTTCTTCGAGAATGCCGTCTTCAACGATAGCAATTCGACTTTCCTCCGGTTGGAGGACATTAATCAGCATTTCCTTTTTCATGGAATACCCTTTGTCGTGTTTCACGACGAAAACTGTATTCCTCATCAGCCACGGGGGAGGCGGACCTGCTACGCATTGAATGAATCAGTGCGATAGTAGAATCGGCCAGTTGCCTGTCGAGTTGCTGGAAGAATCCAGCGAAGGCAGACCTCAATGCATGAATTGCGCAGTGACGGAATAAATCCCGTGGAACACAATCAAAGAGAGGCTTCGTGATGCGGCTGCTGAGCCGAATCATTTCCCTTGTGAAGCCATAAAAGGTCCGGAGCAGAATATCATCTGTCTGGTCTCTGACAGCAGTTTGCAGATTCGAATCAGGCAGGCTGCAGTATTGCAGGTCATGCCAGTCGGATATTGATAACTGATGTGATGGTGAGACCAGAACTGCGATCTGGCGGGAACTTTGCCGGCTCTGAAACCGTGTTGCGAAAGCTGCAGCATAACCCTTTAAGGCGGCAATGGCCGTCTTTTGAATGATTTCCCGGGGGTAGTCTGATGGTTTGCTCATGCTGTCATTGAAAGCAGAAACGGGACGCAGGTAATCTCTTCAGTCTGATTTAAGATATCAGACTGAGTGCTGAGACTATCCGTTGTGGTAGCGTGTTCTACTCATACATTTTTCGGATTCAGGGTCAGGAAACGATGTGGTAATACATTTCGTCTTGATGGAATTTGTTGTACGCAATCCACTCACCACCGAGGTGAGCTGGATGGCCGCTGGCTGAGTTTTTGAATAACAGTTTCAGACAACGGCAAGTTGTAAACGTATAAATGGGGTGAGAGATGCCGGCGTTCAGGCAGGCATCCATCAGGAATCTGTTGCTTACTGACAAGCTGGCTTTTTCAGAGAACCGGCTGTGACTGACAGTTGGCAGTCACAGTGGCATTTCTTCATCAAACAGGTCAGGGCAGATTTTGTACAGTTCTCCTCTTAAATAACTTTCTACGTCCCGGGCGACATCGATGGTCATGGCGTGTGCCGCAATTTCCTCTGCCCGGGCGATTGTCAGGTGTCTGATTACTTCTTTTACTTCCGGTATCGCCAGTGGAGTGGCGCTGATCGACCTGATTCCCAAACCTGCAAGCAGGGGGATCGACTTCAGGTCAGAACTCATCTGGCCACAGACTGTCACCGGAATATTTTTTTTGTTTGCTGCCTCTACAATCATTTTAATCAGCCTTAAAATCGAAGGATCTGATGAATTGTAGAGTGGTGAGACCGCGGGGTCAGAGCGGTCAACTGCTAGAGTATACTGAATTAAGTCATTTGTCCCAATGGAAAAAAAGTCAACTTCTTCCGCAAACTCTTCTGCCAGCAGGGCGGCGGCAGGTACTTCGACCATCATCCCGATCGGGATATTGGAGTTAAATTCCACTCCCCGCTCTTCCAGGTCTTCCAGTACGTCTCCCACGATCATTTTGGCTTGCCGCCATTCCAGCAAGGTGGAAATCAGGGGAAACATGATTCTGACATCCCCATGCACGGCAGCCCGGAAAATAGCCCTGAGCTGTGTTTTAAACAGGGGTAAATCCCGCAGGCTCAGTCGTACACTTCTCAACCCCAGTGCGGGATTCATGCCTTCTTTCGCCAGATGTCGATATCCCCTGGGGATCTTATCGGCTCCCAAATCGAGTGTTCTGATGACAATGGGCCGATTTTTGGCGGCCTGAACGACTCGGCAGTAAGCATCGTAGTGGACTTCTTCCGTCGGTTCGGTATTTGACTGAAGGTAGAGAAATTCGGTGCGGTAGAGTCCAATTCCGTCAGCACCCCGTTCTGTGCAGTGTTCGACTTCATTGGGAAACTCGATATTTCCCATCACATGAATTCGGGTGCCATCTTTGGTTTCCGAGCGAATTTTTCGGCGTGAAGCCAGCCGGGCGGCCATCGATCGCTGTCGTTCGCCGGTATCCTTGTATTTCGCGAGGGTTTCCTCGTCGGGGTCGATAATGACTTCGCCATTGTTGCCATCAACAATGACCATATCTCCGCCGGAAATGTCAGATAGAAACTCACCCAGACCAACGACCGCCGGTATTTCCAGTGCACCTGCCAGGATGGAAGTATGGCTTGTTCGACCACCGACTTCTGTCGCAAAGCCGAGAACAAATTCCTTGGCCAGTCCTGCTGTTTCACTGGGAGTGAGATTGTTGGCGAGGACGATAATGGGGGTGGTGAGGTTGGAAAGTTCTTCGCGTTTCTCTCCCAGCAGTTGTTTGAGCAGGCGTTTCTCGAGATCGATGATATCGCTGGCCCGTTCTGCCAGGTAGTTATCGCCCAGGTGCTGAACCAGCTTGGTGTACCGTCGAAATACCCGACTGGAAGCATGCTCTGGCGAATAGCACTTTTCGCGGATGAGGGTTTCAATCTCCTCCCGCAGGCGGGGGGAACTGACCATCTGTAAATGAGCAGCAAAAATGGCCCCGTATTGTTCGCCTAATTTATCGGAGGCCAGTCTTTCATTTTCTGCGATTTCTTCACAGACGGCATCCAGCGCTGATTGCAGGCGGGCGATTTCCGTGTCGATGGCGTTGACGCTGACGAACTGACGTGGGATGCGAAAGTCCTCCGCACCCAGAATGAGTGCGGGGCCGAAATTGACTCCCGGAGAAACAGCGATTCCACGTTTAACAAGCATTCAATCAGAGCCTAATATGGCGCTTTCAACAGACAGGCAACTGGCGGAGTACCACGCAGTCGAAGTGTACGGGGGTTATTCTGGCAGATCAGTCAGTTCTTCGAATTTCTTGTATCCTGACTCAAAAAATTGAACCATTTCTTCCATCATTTTGCTGGCGTCATCACCATTTGCTTCCAGGACAAGCTGAGTTTCGGGAAGGGCTTTCAGCTCAAGCAGGTCATAAACCTCCTTGGCGTTTCCTGTCTGGTCTCCGTTCGAAATCTTAAAATCGCAAGTATAATCACGGGCGATCCGTACTATTTCTGAAATAGGGCGAAGATGGAGTCCCTGTTTCATTTTGACAGTCACAATCTGACGGCAAACAGATTCTTGCATAGCACTAACTGATAACTACTCATGCAACCTGAAAACAAATTACTCTCGAAGAGAAAATGACCGCTGCTTTCAGTGAGATTTCGTAATTACCCCTTTCCACTTAGTTCGACCAACCAGGAGCCACAGCGAAGCATGTGTTCTGAATCTCAGAAACAGGTTAACTCAGACAGGAATAGTCAGCCTTTTCGAACAGGGTTTTCCCTGACAACACCACACTGACCTTAATCCAGTTGATTACTGTCAGCCTCATTCAGCAATTCTACAATGTCGTCCACACTTTTGGACTGGCGTAAAAACTTACAGAAGTTTTGATTTCTCAGGTGGCGGGAAATGTTTTCCAATCCCCGTAAATGATCGCCCGGACGATCCAGAGGTGAAATCAGCAGAAACAGAATGTAGACGTCTTCTCCATCCAGGCTGGCGAAATCAACGCCTTCGGAGGACAAGGCAACTGCTGCTGTCAAATTTTCTACCGAGGAATGCTTGGTATGGGGAACGGCGACACCATTTCCAATTCCCGTTGATCCCAGCTCTTCGCGCTTGAGAATGGCTGAGACGATACCTTCTTCGTCATCTGCTGAAATGCTGCCGGCATTCTTCAGGCCAGCAACCATTGTGCGGATCGCTTCTTCTTTGGTAGTGACATTCAATTCCGGAATGATCGCGTCCGAAACCACGAAGTCTGTTAACTTCATGTATTCTTTCCTTCTAACTAACTACATCTGCAAAAAATCAGTGTTTGCGGTCGTTACGCAAAACTAATGTGTGAATCATGACACGCAGTGTTGATTGAAACTCAATGTTCACATCGCGGGTCACACTATTAAATATTGTAAGCGAGTTCTTCCAAACACTCAGTAAAAAACATGCTGAGCTCTGGAAATTAATCTGATTCAGATTCGGCTTCCTCTTCGGCTTCCGCTTCTGCCAGCCCATTCTCCGCAATTTCGTTCATGGGAAGATCGCGGCGATGATCCTGAATTTTCTGTTTATATTTTTTGATCTGTTGTTCCATTTTGCTCAAGGCAGACTGGAAGTTTGGTTTCACTTCGTCTCCTTCAGCGTGAGCAACAAAATTATGTTTATGTTCTGCATCAACAAGAATTTCGACCCGGTTCTGGTTTTCACCCTGGTCGATCGTGATCTGGATTGCAGTGACACGCTCAAAATACGTCAGCAACTTCTCAGACTTTGTTGTAATATAATCTCGCAGGCTATCTGAAACGCTACCATGCCGACAAGTAATCTCAACTTGCACTGACTGTTCTCCTGTAAAAAAACTATCCACGTTGTGTATACGTATGTGAGTTGATCCGGGTGTCGTAATTGGTGATGCTAACAGATTCTAGCTGGCCGGGTCCAGATATACCAGTCACTAATTCGCAAGCTTAAGCTGCAAATGTCAGGACCTTTTCCACAGCTGATGCTTCAGATATAATCCCATTATTCAGGAATGAGGATTCGTTTGTTTAGATGGTCGTGGGCGAGAGCAGGGGTCGCCACAATCAAAAATGGAATGTTTTTGTCAAAGCCGGCTGAAATCAGGCGTTTTAAGGAGTCTCTCGACTCAGGTTTGCAATCGGTATTCAATAATGGCAGTTTTAACCGAAACTCTGTCTCTGCAGGTGACCCGGGGTGAAATCAGCTGAGAGGCTGAAATCTGGGTATTGGTTCGATATCCTGAGAGTGCTCCCCTGGAATTCTGTTATACTCATGCCAGATGGTATCTGAAATCAGGGTTCGCAATCTTGATTAGGTGCTGTGCTGGTAAATCTCAGTTCAACGGTGAGGTAAAAGTAGTTTATGCCTACTTACGTATATGAAGTCGTGCTTCCGGATGGTTCCGCCGGAGAACGGTTTGAAGTGATACAGAGAATGAGTGATCCGATCCTGACAACTCATCCTGAAACAGGTGAGCCTGTCCGTAAGGTCATTACGGCTGCCTATTTTTCAGGTAAATGGTCGGATGCTGAAGCAAAACGGACCTTGAATGATGATAAGCGCCTGGGAGAACTTGGTTTTACCAAATATGTAAAATCATCAAAGGGGACTTATGAAAAAAGAGCCGGTGACGGTCCGGACCTGATTTCTTCAGATTAATAATCTCGGAGAATGAGACCAACGACGCGGGACAACGATTTTCGACCTGCAGAGAGAAGCCGTGATTGACGAGGAGCAAATTGTTATGAAATCACAAATTCAGCATATCATCATGGGGTTGCTGCTGACTCCGGGCATGATCTTCTCGGTTCATGCTGAAGATCCCGCGAAGCCGCCTGTGGAAAAACCACTCTATTCCCAGACTCAGTGTGAGGGGACTTATCCCCATCATCTGCAGGGACTCTGTGTTGATGGCTTGGGAAATATTTTCTGGAGCTTCACCACCGAACTGGTCAAAAC
>TARA_R100001132_G_scaffold5763_1_pt1 | contig 51251 bp, 38 predicted proteins | sample TARA_R100001132 | Tara Oceans TARA_R100001132 (sample SAMEA2621247) | marine metagenome | biome: marine biome (ENVO:00000447); feature: mesopelagic zone (ENVO:00000213); material: "saline water (ENVO:00002010), including plankton (ENVO:xxxxxxxx)" | depth 800 m | reverse complement strand
GGAAGAGCACATGGGCAAAGAAACTTGGCCTACATTTTACCAAAGGTTGTTTCTGGATAACGGGACTCCGTTTCGCGGCGCACTATTGAAAGTAATGCGCGCCGATCATTTGTTGGAAGAACTGGAAATTGCGATCCGCGTGCTTCCGAATTCAATGGGGAAGCAGTTTCTGGTTGGGCTGTCGGGAGAAGCAGTAACTCTCACATTCTTGCCTGACAAAATGCCTCTGCAGATGTCTGCAGCTTTAGGAGATTGTGTTCACAATCTTCGTAGCGCACTGGATCATGTGGCTGTCGCCGTGACTGCGCCTCCTATCGGGCAGGGGAATTCCGGAAAGGCGTATTTTCCGACAGGGAGTGATCGAGTTGCGTATGAAGGTGAGCGCGATCGCAAATTGATGGGAGCTCCCGATGAAGCATTGCGGATTATAGACGCTCTTAAGCCCTGGACGGGAGGTGGGAACCTACTCAGAGAATTGCATGAGCTCGATGTGCGGGATAAGCACAAATTGCTTTTGCCAGCGATTGCCGAAATGCACATCCGTAGCATGGACGTTGAGTTTAGCGGCGTGCGTAGGACTATTACTGGGAATGATGTCCGGTCAGTGGCAGATGGCAAGAACTTCATCATTGAGATTCCCTGTCCGGGTATCGCGAACGCGGCTGAGTTCAAGCTGACAAAGTCGCTAAAGGCTGACTTCTCAATAAAATTCGATAGCGATCAACCTTGTGCTGGCCAACTGGTGCTACCTACGCTTCAGAAAATGCGCGATGTGGCTGCCAATCTCGTGAAGGAATGCGAGGCGGCGTTCCCTGGCTATGTTTCCTGGCGCTTGGCCAAGCGCAGTTAGAAAAAAATTGATTAATCGTCGCGCCCATCGCGCCGATTGTCCCATGCCTCAAGAAAGTCATCGACTGTTTTCTGTGCTGTTTCATCCAGTCGCCCACTTGCCTGGAGTCTTTCCAGTTCAGTGCGGAAGCGTTGGACATCAAGAATGTCGGTATCCTCATCGATTTGTGCTCGAACATGACGTTGTGCAACACGATCACCAAGGCCGACTAAACCCATACCTTGGGACCAGGATTCACCGGTGAACTCTCTTGCGAAGATAACGAGAGCATCATCGTCGTCGAGCAAGGGGTCTGTCCAGGATCGCACTTCAGCTGGGTCGCCATTCAGGAAGTCTCGCCAGCGATAAAGGATGTAAGTGAGATCCTGATGCTGCAGCAGAGATCTTGATGCCGCAGCTGCTCGAATAGCTGTCAGTGCTTGCCCGACAAATGTGCCCACGGCATCTTCTCGTGTGAGACAGTCTTCTGCCCGTCTGGGCCCATCATCACGATCACGGTAGTCACTTTGCACCGATGAGACAAAGTTGACCAGCCAGCCAAGAGAGGCCTCTTCAATGGAGGCCAAATAGAGGTCCGTCCTCTCATCAATCGTGAAGCGATCATTTGTCAGCCGTCTGATTAGCCAATGATATCGATATGTCGTGTTCGCAATCGCCATCATGCCCCGTTCCTGATCGGTCTCAAGATCGATTTCATCATGTATTTCGAACAGCGCACTCATTAGAGGGCCGATCTTGTCAGGCTGAACCCTGGGAGCGTGGGTATTTAGTTCATCAAGTAGTACAGGCACCATCGAGGTTCCTGACCGACGCCTTGCGCTCGCGGCTTCGCGAAACGTCGTTTGAATGAATTCTTTATCGTCTGCCCGATCTATGAGCTCATTAATTGAGCCTATTGAGAGCGTTTCGTCGCTGAGAGACAGTCGGAAATAGGTATCGAAGTGTGCCTCGACACAAACACGCCTTTCGGCATCCCATTGAGAATGGAAGCCGTCGCTGTAGCCCATCTCCTCCAGTCGCGGAAACAAACGCTGAAGCGCCAGACGGGCCGTTTCATGATGCTGTTCTTCAACGCCACGTAAGTATGGCTCAAACTTGGTTTCATCCCTTGAATCACCGCCGTCGCGCCGGCTTCGTAGGCCGCAAAGATTTGACTTGTTTGCTCTGATTGCCTGAAAAAGCGATGGCTCATATAGGCGCAGCGTCTCCAGCGAGATGAAATCGGCAAGGCTGATTTCGTCGGCAATGGCTGGCCATGTGACGCTTATCGCGTTCTGAAAGCGAGCCACATGTCTCGGTGTTGTGAGATAGGGCGCCACGACATCGTGAAAGAGGTTCAAGATTCGTCGAACTTGCTGTTGATCGGGGGCGCCGCAGGTGGTTTCAATTGCCGAAAGTATTGCCCGATTGAGATCAGTGCGAAGCGGCGACGGCAGTTCGAATCCTGCCTGAATGATCTTTTCCAGGTAGTGAGGACCTTCTGAAGGGTAACGCTCGGCTACGGCTTGATCTGCAAGCGCGCGATCAAATACGAGCAGATACATCACATTCGGCAGTCGGCCGACGGATTTCACCATACGGAATATCGCGAGGGCTTCATCGGGACTTAAACGATCGATGTCATCCACGATGATCAGGAAGCGCCGATCTTCCTGCCCAAGCACTTCAGCGAGTTTTCGGAAGGTTTTTTCGAGTGTATCGCCATCACTGAAGAACCGTTTGGCAAAGTTCGCGGAAGCGCTCGTGAACGGGGCCAGCGGCCCCGCGGGAGTTAGTGCGACTGCGGCACCAATAACCGGTCCGGCTTGTAAGAGCCCTCGACCAAGTTTTGGGACAAGGTCTTTCACTTTATCTTTCAAGGTATCACTTAGCAGAGCATGCAGGTTCTGCAGGAATGCCAGCGCAAGAGCTTCCTCCCCACGGTACCACCAGCATTTGAAGTCTGAGATGACGAGCTTGTCATCCTGTGCCTTCTCAAGTTCGCGTCGGATGAGGTTTACGGCGCTGCTTTTCCCTGATCCCCATGCCCCATTCAGCGCTATGGTTGTTCCAATTGGATTTTTAATGCCAAGAACACTTTTTGCCAGCGACCGCGCGAATGGCGTAATGCCGTATTGATCATCTTCCGGTGACTCGATGGGGCTGTCATTGAAATAGCGCATGGTCATGGATTTCAGTTACACTCATTTGCGTCTTACTTACCCGGATTCTCTTATGGTCGTCCGGGGATATACCTTCCAAGCTACACATTATTTTGCGTCAGTAACCGCCCGTGCCACCTGATCCATGAATCGATCAAATCGCTTCTGTCCCAAGGCGTGCGCTGTGTTCCGGTCGATGTCGGGAAGGGGCGGCGTCGCCGTCAGCCAGTACTGGACAAAAAGTGCGAGGGTTTCATTCGCTTGAACCAGGTCCCGCTCCAGTGACGACAGCTGAGACTCTAGGCGGATAAGTCTGGCTGTTACTCCGGCGGCATGAGCGGACGCTCCGAGCGGATCAAAAAAACCTTCCAGCGCCTGTTCGACGACTTGGTTGATCGTCACGCCCGTAGGAGCGGCAACTTCCTTGAGGCGGCGGTGCATGTCGGGTGTGAGACGGAGATTGATGCGTGGCTTTGGCATGGCGGTCAAAAATCCGGAAGTAGATCGTCATCGCCCTTGTCGAGCCCGTGTGCCCTGCGAATTGTATCCTGCATTTTCTGAGCAGAGATCTCCTGGAAATCACCGTCGTCCGATAGAGTCTGGTCCGGTACCGGCGCTTCAGTCTCTGGTTCGGGCGCGTCGTCCGTCAGGGAGATTTCCAGCGCGAGACCTCCTTCGCTTTGCGATAAAGCACCTGGTTGAGGCTCGCCATTCACTGCGTCCTCAAGCAAAGGGTGCGGAGTCCGTATGTGTGTGCACCAGTCATCATTGCCGGCTGCGTTCGGCTCCAGCGCAACAATGTCTGCCTCCCCGACACGTCCCGCAAAGTTTCCGTCCTCAAAGTAGCGGAGTTTGTGGGCGCGCACGGGCGGGTTGCCAGAGACGAGCACCAGCTCCTCAGGGGCCGGCAGTTGCATGACTTCACCGGGAGTCAGGAGCGGGCGTGAGGTTTCCTGTCGTGACACCATCACATGCGCGAGCCAGGGCGCGAGGCGGTGGCCAGTGTAGTTACGCTGGGCGCGTTGCTCCGTCGCTGTTCCGAGAGCGTCGGAGACCCGCTTTGCTGTGCGTTCGTCATTGGTCGCGAAGGCTACCTTCACATGACAGTTGTCGAGGATGGAGTTCATCGGGCCGTAGGCTTTTTCGATCTGGTTCAGGGATTGAGCGATCAGGAAGGCGCGAATGCGGTAGCCGGCGAAAAAGGCGAGGGTCGTTTCGAAGAAGTCGAGCCGTCCGAGTGCCGGAAATTCATCCAGCATCATCAGAAGCTCTCGCCGCTGGCTGCCCTGTTCCGGGTGGACTTCGGTGAGGCGCCTGCCGATCTGGTTCAGCAACAGACGAATCAGAGGGCGCGTTCGCGAGATGTCAGACGGTGGGACGACGAGGTAGAGCGAAACGGGATGGTCCCCGTCCACCAGATCCGCGATCCGGAAGTCGCTCCCGGATGTCACCTTGGAAACCACGGGATCGCGATAGAGTGTGAGGCAGGTAATGGCGGTGGAGACAACACCGGATCGTTCATTCTCCGATTTGTTGAGCAATTCCCTGGCCGCCTGGGCGACGACCGGATGCACGCGCGGGGCTGCATCGGACCCGAGGTGATTGGTAGTCATCATGATACGCAGGGTCCGGATGATCGTGCGTGAGGGATCGGAGAGGAACTGCGCGGCACCTGCGAGCGTCTTGTCCTTTTCGGCGTAGAGGACGTGGAGTAGGACGCCTGTCAGAAAAGCATGCGCGGTGCGCTCCCAATGGTTGCGCCGTTCGAGCGAACCTTCCGGGTCGACCAGAATGTCGGCGATGTTCTGAACATCACGCACTTCTTGGTCACCGCGCCGGACTTCGAGCAGGGGGTTAAGCCGGACGGATGCCGGGTTTGTGGGATCGAAGCGCAGGCAACGTGAAAACCCCGACCGCCATTTCGAAGTCAGGGTCCAGTTCTCGCCTTTGATGTCATGGATGACGGCGCTGGAGGTCCAAGAAAGAAGCGTCGGCACGACGAGACCGATGCCTTTGCCGGAACGTGTCGGGGCAAAGGTGAGTACATGCTCCGGCCCGTCGTGCCGGATGTAGCGATTGTTCCATGTGCCGAGGAAAACACCGGATTTTGCAAGGAGACCCGCACGCCGAACATCCCGGCCTTCCGCCCATCGGGCCGAGCCATAGGTTGTGACAAGTTTCTGATGGCGGGCTCTCAGGACGGAGCCGGCGACGGCGGCCATGGCGGCGAGCAGGCCGCCGGATGCCGCGATAAAGCCGGCTTTCATGAAGAGGCCGGGTGCGTAGGCCTCATAGGCATACCACCACTGGAAAAGTCGCCAGGGCTTGTAGACCGGCTGATCGCCAAACTGGAACCATGCGTGTCCGAGAGCGGCCTGATAACCGAGTTCCCCTGCAATCCACTGGGTTGCGCCCCAGACCGCCGCGAACACGATCAGGAAGCAGATCAGGATCTGGCCAAAGAGGATCTTGGTATGGGTCATGCGCGCAGTCTCGAATGCAGTTGAAGGCGCGCCATTGTCCTGGTTGCACTGCCGATCCGGTAGTCGGAAAACCGGGAGAAGGCGGGAGACGCGCCATTAGCGCGACGGACCGCGTTCGCGCCCCATCATCCAGTCCATACCGGTCGTCTTCCGCGTCAGGGAGATATCGCGGCCGAGCCCGGCACCCATGCCGGCACGCATCCGGACGAGTGTAAAAACTCCTTCCTGGCCAACCAGCGCGATGCGGCCCTGATGCATATCGATGATCTTCTCGAACCGGCCGGAGAAAGTTCCGCCGTGCTCCAGTGCCTGGAATGTCCGCCCTGAGGCACGCGCCTCCGCAGCCGCGAAGCGGGCGAGTTCGTTGGCCTTCAACTGCTCGCGCGCCTGCGCAGAGAGTGCCGTTTCCTGTTCTGCGAGAAGTCCGCGGCTACGCAGCACGGTCATGCGTTCAAGCCGCGCGCGGCGTACCTCTCCGCCAAAGCCTGTCTCTGCCAGACGTTCAGGATCAACCTTATCGAGCCACGTCAGCGCGTCTGTCTCAACCAGCGCGTCCGGACCTGCACGGCTTCTCAGAACAATATCTCTTGCGCCGCTGCGTGCCTGTTCGTAGGCACCTGCACGGGCGAGATAGTCCTCCCCGATCTTCCAGTCCCCGCTGGCAAGGCGCTGGACAATGCCGGCACGGCGCAAGGCTTCGAGTCGTCGCTTGTGCGCCAGCCGGTAAGCAGGGGAAGATTCCGGTTCGAGGCTGGCATGGCGATCTTCCGACCAGATGCCGTCAGACAGGGAAGCGATACGGGCAATCGTATGGTCGGAGCGTCGGGCTTTCGCTTGCATGAACCGGATGTCGGCAATCGCACCCTCGGGGATGTCAGCCGGGCTCTGGCCAGATGCAAGCGGGACGAGCGAAACCTTTCCATCCGTCCGCTCAAGGATGAGGGCATGACGGTCTTCTATTTCATCGAGTATAACAGTGCCGGCGACACGACCGGACAGTGTTGTTCCAGCCAGTCTGGTTTCATCCAGCAATTCAAGTCGATTGGCGACGTCGAGGCTCCGATATCGGGCCGCCATCGACCGGATGATGTCACCTTTGCGGCCAAGCTGCTCAAGCGTTTCAGTCCAGCCAGGTTTCAAGTACCAGCTGCTCCCATCACGGGTCGCCAGACCGAGCCGTTCCAGATGATGAAGCCGCTTGATGCGCAGGGAGCGATCGAAGCGGCTTCGTTCCGAGGCAGGTTCTCCAAGAGAAATCCTATCATTCTGCATGTCCTTTTCGATGGCGCGGTCGAGACCGGTCATCCGGTCGGCTGTGACGTCCCGCGCTTCCTGTCTCAGGATTTCAAGATCGCGCCGAGGCCCGAGGCGTTCTGTCAGCTGGCGTGAGGCACGCTCGCGCAATCCGCGCATCAGGTAGTTGCGGTCGATGACAAGATGGTCGCCGGCGGCATCCCGTCCCCGAATAACAACATGTGTATGTGGCTGGCCGGTATCGTGGTGATCGACGGCAATCCAGTCCAGCTTTGTGCCAAAGTCTTCTTCCACACCGGCCATGAAGGCGCGGATCTCGGGCTTGAGGTCTTCGAAGCGGTCCGCATCTTCTGCCGATACGATGAGGCGGAACTGGCGTTCATCCTCGGCGCTGCGCTCACGGAAGGCCCGTGTGTCCAGGTCTTCCGCATCGCGGTCATAAGCCTGTCCGCGCTCGCCGTCCCGACCGGCCCCATCCCGCTCAATATAGCCGACATGTTCGGCGAAGGCTTTGGCACCGCCCAAACGTCCAGCTCGGGCGATGTGCACCTTCACAACGACGCGCCGCATTCGGAAAGCCGGATAGGGCATGCCTCGCATGCGCGAGACGGAGGCTGCCTGCGCGCCCCTCACACTGCGTGACTTTCTGATCCGTCGATTGCTTGTTTTTCGTGACAGCCGGGCCACGCGTTTGCGGATGGCTTTTCCGAACCGTCCCGTACCACGCTGACCGCGATCCCGAATCCGGCCAAGCCTTGGCTCGAAGGGCGTGTCGCCGCTCATTGGTGCAAATTTCTGCAGGCGCCTGCCTTTGCCCAGGTACTTACAGGCAATACCATCGGAAGAGGCGCCAGGGGTAGGCGCTTATTTGCATTACAGGCGCCAAAAATAAGATGTGCAGACAAGGCTTTAAGGAGCCGGAGGCGCCTGCCTCTCAATCTTGCCCTGACGGGACGCTGAAGAGTCCTTTCCCTGCTTCTCTCCCGCCTTCCTGACACTTCCTCAGACACCGGATGAGTGATCATCGCTGATTTGTCCAGATTTCGTGAACTGTACCAGCGGTGTCGCTTGTATCAGTCACGCCGAAATAACGCCCATCAAGCGACTTTGGATGGTTATTCAGGAGGAAAATCTGCCGTTGGCCGAGGTGGAAACATCCCTCCCATACGGGCAATTCCATGCCTGCAGAGTCAAGTGCCAGGGCGGTTGCAACACTGCTTCCGTTAATCGAAATCGCTTCACGGTTTCGGCAAACTTCATCGCCTTCTGCTGCTGATACATGCTTGATAAGAGGCCAGTCCGGCCCGGCATAGCCTCGATCATGTGCCCAGACCGCTTCTGGCGCTCTGGCTGAGACGAGAGCCCAATCGCCGACGCGGGGAGGGCGCTCGCTCAACCAGTAGAGCCCTGTCGGCGCACTCGGTGTCCGGTTCCAGATCAACCTCGCCTGAGGGGGCGGGCAGGCAAGAAGGGTGAACGCCAGGCCTGTTCCTGCAAGTGCAATATACCGAAAACTGACCATTAGTTCCGGCGCTCCGGCCGGTGGGGTTCGCCTGTGTTCCTCCATTCGCGTTCCGAGGACCAGCGGTCAAGTTCTTCACGGGCATAGAGGACGCGCCCGCCATGTTTCCGGTAACGCGGGCCGCCGCCCGCCCAGCGAAAATTGTCGAGCGTCTGACGCTTCAGACCGAGATAGTCTGCTGCCTGAACAACACTCAGAAATGGGCTTTTGAACTTCCCGTTCGCAACGACGTCTGTCATTTCCTGCTCCTTTCATCGTTCATGGAATGACGAAGAGCAGAATGTCAGTTCGGGGAAATTTGAGGAGGGACGAAAGTTTAAGGCAAGTAGGCATACCTCCTGCTTAACCAAACCCTTTGTACGCAGAAGTCCGCCCCGGAGCCTAACTCCGGAGCGGCTTGATGAAGGGCTTGGAACCCTCAGTCCTTCGGGTTCCAGAGGATCACGTGGCGGCCCTTCTTGCCCTTGACCGGGGCGAGGTTCGCATAGATCCGGCGAGGACCGATCTGCGGGTCTGCAAGGGTCAGAGAGACATATTCGCGTCCCGAAGATTTCGCCTTGCGCATCCAGCCGCCGCCGATTTCGGTCGAGGTCTCTCCGGCGAAAATGCGGTAGTCCGGCTGGCCTTCTGCGGCCTTTTCAGCATTCTTCTCGATGCGGATTGAGGCATTGAGGTTCATCATTGCGAGGGTGCCTTCGAAGCCGGCCTTGGTCTCGCTGACATATCCGAGTGCATTTGCCATTGGGGTTCTCCTTTTCGTTCCTTTGGCTTGTCTCCGGGGACCCCTTGTCCCCGTCGACGCCGGACCGTGAGGACGTGCTGACCCGGCCCTGAACCGCACGCGGGCGGAACGCACGTGGAGCACCGGACGGGCGGAGAATTTTGCTACGCGAGGAAGCCGCGAAGCGGCGGGGAAAATTCTTCGTTCGTCCGGTTTCAGGGCCGGGTCAGCCCGTCCAGGTCATACGGCAAGAGACACGGGAACAAGGGGTCCGAAGACCGCTGCCGATGGAAGGGGGAACCCACTCCGGCAGGCGCTTTGATCTGTCCTGCGAGACCTCAAGACGAGCGATTTTTCGGCAGGTATTCTCCGGGGATGAACCACTCTCGCACGATCATCCGTATCCCCGAACTCGAATGCGAAAAGCCGCCCGATGCCATGCACCGGGCGGCTCGCACTCTGCCGGAGGGGAGGAGACAAACCTCAGGCAGCGTTTGCTTCGCAAGGCTCCGTATCGAGCTGGGTGTTGTCTTCATCCTCGCCCTCAAACAGGCCTGCAATCCGGTCCCACGCTTCGACCGTCGCGTAACCCGCACCTTCGACAAGGCGGGTCGGCGGCACCTGCATCCAGCCGGGACGCCAGCCGGGATTGGCGGTGCAGTCCACGCCCTCGATCCGGTTCTGGATCAGCGCCTTCTGGACTTTCCCGCTCTCCTTGGTGACGCTCTCCGCCACGCTTGGGGAGGCGATATCCGCTACCATCGCATTGATCGCCCGCTTGTCGCGGAGCAGGTCGAAAAAGGCATCATCGGGTGACCAGTAGCGGCCAAGATCGGTGCCGCAGACATGCAACACAGCCTCGACCACAGGCCCGCCCGCATCGAGCGTGTCCGCCATCGTCGCCGCCAGTACCTGCATCACTTCCTCGTCCGACATGACAAGCAGGGCGGAGAAGGTTTCGCAGAGCTTGTAGGCATCCCCATTGAACCGGGGTAGGCTCGTACTGAGCACCTCGAACAGCGATTCTACCTGCCCGCGCGCAGCAGCGAGTTCACTGGCCGCACCCGAGTTTTCGACGCTGTCGCGGGTCTCGTCCTTGCGGGAATTGCAGACATGCTGCCGCACCGTCCACAGGCTGGACCCGGTCAGCGCATGGGCCACCATCAGCCGGAGCGCAATGGCAGGCGCAGCCAACAAGCTGGCGGCAGCGGCACCGTGCCGGTGAAGGCAGACATACTCCGCCATCGGGCCGGACATTTCGGGTTTGGCGAAGGCTGGTGGCGACGCTTCTCCTTCTACGTTCTGGCGCTTGGCGCGGCGGACGTCGGAGGCTTTGAGCCACCCTTCATGGAACGTTACCGTGCCGTCATGGCGCTGCTCGACATAGACCTTACCGCCCTTCTTCTTGGTCGTCTGGACATACTCCCAGCGCTGGAAATACGTGCCCCGATCAAGGCAGATGACATCGGCCCAGCCACGGGCAATGTATTGCTCAATCCGGGCGGAGACTTCCACCGCCTGAGCGGTCCAGAACGCTTCGGCGTCCGCAAAGACAGCGCGTTCTCCGAACAGGTCTGCAATGACCGCACCCTCATACTGCTCAAGGTCGAACAAGGCCTTGTCGGTGGTGATCGTGGTTCCGCCTGTGACCCATGCCTTGCAGGCGCGTCCGAACGGCGCGCGCTCGGTGTCACTGTTCCACAGCTTCAGCCACTCGGCCTGTTGGGCAGGCGTGGCGAGCGTCAGCGCGCGGATCGTCTCACGGTCAATCTCATCCTCGGCGTAGAGCTTGCGGATCGGCGCAGCGAGGCCCGCAAGGGCCAGCACGCGGCGGACCAGAAGCTCGGTCACGCCGAAGAATGTGGCGATGTCAGCGGGGGCCTTTCCTTCGTCCGCCAGCTTCCGGAACGCCACATACTGTTCCATCTCCGTGGCGGGCAGGCGGGCGACATTTTCGATGATGGATGCCTCGATAGCTGAGGCTGCGTCGTCCTCGCTCATTACGGCGCACGGCACGAGCGGACTGGTGCCGGTTTCCTTGGCGAGTTCGAGCAGGGCGAAATAGCGGCGGCGGCCTGCGATCACGCCGAAGCCGTCGCCTTCGCGGCGGACGAGGAGCGTTTGCCGGATGCCTTTCTCGCGGATCGACGGCAGGATGTCGGACACGTCCGGTTTCTTGCGTCCGTGCCGCATGTTGAGTTTCGACACGCTCAATTGGTCGAGCGAGATATGTGTCAGTTCGGGCTGTGCCATCGGGGTCTCCTTTTCTGGCGGGTAAAGGGAGAGGCCAAGCGCCCATGCCGGGCCGCTCCAGTGAATGTCGGAATAGGGAAAGCCTTCCCGGTCGAAGGCAGGTGCCGGGTCTGTCCGGCCCCAGTCATAGTCGCGGATAGCAATGCGAGGCGCGCGGCCTGCGACCCAGATTTCGACAATGCGGTCGTCTTCGACGACCAGCGTCATCTGCGGGCGCGGACCCAGAATCCGCTCGCTCTCCGAGAGGGCGCGGTTCATGTCCGCGCCTCGCCTGCCGGAGCTGCGCGCAGGCGCGCCAGCACGACGCGGGCCGTGTCCAGCGCCTCCGGTAATAGGTCGTTCGCAACCTCTGAAAGATAGCCATTATCCGATCCCGGATAGTTTGCCTCGACGCCCCATAGGCTCGTGGCGTGTTCGGCAAGCGTCACGCCCTCAAACGATACAGAGAGGACGATCCCGCAATAGAACCAGTCGCCCTTGCGCCATGCGTCCATGACCGCTTCGGCCTCAGCCTGCGCCTTGGAAAACCGCTCGCGAAAGCCATTTCGTTCCGGCGGAGAATCGGTCCCCCGGACCGATTCCTGATCCGCCTCACCAATAAATCCCGGAGCGTCCTTATGGAGGGATGGCCAGAACCCGTCCTGCCGCTGGTCTGGTGCGTCAGGAGAATCGTCCAGGACGATTGCTGCCATGATGGTGAACCCGTTCGCCTCGCAGGTGATCGTGTCACCGGGACAGACAAAAGTGGCGAAGCGTTCGGAAAAGCTCATGACACTCTCCGAAGCTCGAAGCCATGCTGATCACAGAGGCAGCGCAGCTTGAGCGCCTCGCTGTCATCAAGGTCGTCGCCTGCCTGACGATAGATGCTTCCCTGCGCGAACCCTGCCGGGGTCTTCACGACATGTGCCCAGCGATACGGGCCACGCCCATCTTCACGCGGTCTGGTCTGGTATCTCGCCATGACGATCACCGCGACCAGAAGATGTGGACCTGATCGAATCCGGTCTCGACAGTGAAGATGTCGCCATTCAGCTCCATGTCCCGGCCCATCGCGTCCCAATCGATATAATATTGGAGGGAGGCCGGGATTTCGGTGCCGGACTCGCGGGTCAGTTCTTCGGCAAAGTCTGCAACTGAGCGGTATTCACCCGCATAATCATCGAAAGCGGCGCGCGCCTGCTCTAGGTCATCGCCATAGTGGCGGTGGACTTTGGCGCCAAGGCGTCCGTGTTCAGCGATGAAGTCCGCCAGAGCGCACACGGTCTCGAAAGACGCATATTCGGAGAGGCTCGCGCCCTCGAAGCCTTCATAATCGTGAATTGCCCACTCGTCGGCGTCCGGCAGCGGCGAGTCCGCAAGCATCGCGCGGACCTTGCCCATAATTTCGTCCGGCGTGGTGGCATTGATCCAGCGCCCGTGCAGGTAGCCATTATTGTATGCCGCAAGGCAGGCGACGTAGATGCGAGGACGGTCTTCAGGCGTGGGTGCGGAAGCTGTTCCAAGGGGTGCAGATGTTGCGGTGTCGCAGGGCATGTCGTGTCTCCTTCTCCGCCGCGTTCCTCCCGCGACAGGCGGGGGTGGGCGGCGGAAAAGGCCGACAGGCCGGGCGGACAAGCGGGACGCGCAAGGCGGAAAGGTAGGAGGCTTTCAGACGAAAGAGATGATGAACCACCGGCGCCTTGCGCGTGCTGCGCGCCCGGCCAGACGTGCCGTCCGCTCACGCCCGCCGGCGAGGTTTATGTGAGGCGTAAGGTGGCCGACGATCCGCACAAAGCCGCTAGCTTTCGCATGGCCTCATAAGATATACGCTCTTCGCTGGTGAACTGGGCGGGCTGACTCTTTGCCCCACGGTTGTTTGTGGAGATTCCAGAACGAAAATGTAACGGCGAAGGAGCTTTCCGGTGATTTAGCGTCAGTGACGCTTATTGCGCTATTTGAAAGCTTCATTCCGAATGCCAGAGAACTGGGAAGGGAATGTATTATACAGGAAATGGATAGGGTAGGGGAATCTTGTGGGGCTGCTTGATGAATATTCGGTTGGACGCGTGCTATGCGACAACGATGCGAGCCTTCTGGCTGATTGAGGTTTCTAGTTGGTATATTATTGTATTCGACTGATACCGGAAAAAAGTCGCGCCGTTTGGGAGGAAACAAACGGCGCGACAAAAGCATCGCCAAAAGACGATGCTAGTTACTCCGAAATTTCGATTTCAGGCCAACAGATCTCAACCAGCATTTTGAAACCCTCACTCATGGAGTTTAAGTCCCCGTCGTATTGAGAAATTTCTGGTTTAAGCTCTACATAGTCGACCACCTGCTCAGCCAGGCACTGGCATCCCGCAGAATCTCCGTCATCGTGTTTGCGGTTATACTCAATGCACCAAGCAAGCGTGTCCTCATCAAGAGGTGCTTCCTCAAGAGCAAAGGCGCTGGAAGCAGCCCCCCAGCCTATCGCCGCCAACACAATCAACTTGGAGAATGATATATTCTGCATACAGTGTTCCTTTCAGGTTCTCCATGGTTCAAAATATTTGGTTCGTATACTGGTAACTCCGAGATCGGCTAATTCACGCTGTTCATGACAAAGGCTTCGCCTTGAGTTGATGTCGTCGAACGAATTCCTCAATAATGGTAGTGATGAGCTCTGGATCTTCGCACATTGGATAGTGGCCAATATCAGGAAGTGTCCGTGTCTCGCAGTTCGGTATCAGTTCCTTAGTCAATTCCATCAGAGCCTGTGGAAGGTAGAAATCGTACTCCCCGTTGATGACGAGTAGAGGACAAGAAACGGGGCCTGCCACGTCACGCAAATCCTGATTTGTCCAACAATTTGCCTGCAGTAAGCCGGAGCGGTGTCCGGTGAAGCGATGTTGCCATTTCAATTCTTCGCGTACTTCAGGGTCAACGTTGGGGTTGAGCGATTCAAGGGCGCAGCGTTCCAGCCATTCGGGCCAACTGGGCAAGGATGCTGGGTTGGCAAATGGCGCAAGCGGCATGACGGTTGGAGTCCACACGCCGCCCTCCATAGCGATTGCCGCTGCTACCAGAGATGAGTGCCTGAGGGTTAGATCAATTGCTAAGTTTCCACCGATGGATGTGCCAGCGATGACCACTTTCTGATCTCCAAATAGTGTTTGGATGAATCTTGCGATAAAATCGCCATACTCGCGAGGGTCGCTAAGTGGCTTCCAATTCGGCGGGTATGATCTGGAGTTTCCAGGAAGATCCAGTGCAACGCAGTGGAAACCGCTCGCCGCTAGCAAGGGCATGATACGAGTCCATTCAAGGGAGCATGCATAAAGTGTGTGGATAAGTACAAGCGGCGTGCCTTCACCGAGTTCATCGTAATGGACGCGAGTGCCATCTACCCGAACGTAGCGGCCAATTATGTCTTCGGTCGATTTCATTGCGCGGACTCCATAAGTGATGAAGCTTCGCGATAGTGATCAGTAAGCAGATAAATAGCCTCGATTACTCGATGCGCCGACATAAGATCACCTTCCAAGGAAAATATTCCCGGAGTCATGTTGGCACCCTCGACGATATCTTCTGGTCCATTGAAGCGTCGCTTTCCGCCCATCAACAGGTCTGTGAAGGGAGTTCCCGTGACCAATTCATCCCACGCCCAGGAAGGAGCGGATAGCTTAAACGTATATCCGATAGGCGGCATGTGCGGCAGGTGATCGATGATCTGGCCGTTGTAGATTTTGATCCAAGGATTTGTATGACCGTCTGAGAGAAGTATTGACCCGTCAAACCACTCCGTGGCGGCGTTGAACGCTGGGTCTTCGTTTATCGCCGCTATCCAGTTCGATATGAATATCGGATTTTCGAATCTGCTTCTCATTTTCCTCCCCTTTCGTTGCCTGAGTTCTGCTCAGGATCTTGTTTTTTGGGGCGCTACACACTGGTCTTCTGAGGCACGATATTTGTTTGTAACCACCGCCAATTGGTCAGTGTCCAGCACTCTCTAACAGTTCGCCTAACAGGTCGGCGAGGCCCGTTCAAGCAAAAACGAAACGATCGTACCAATATATTTGCAACGCTCGTTCTGATGTGGCAAGCCTGACGTCAGCAATGGGAATCCGCGGCTTGTCTGGCGTGGGGGAGAAGAGGGGAGTTAGGTTTGCCTTCCGGCGCGCTTTCAATAGGCCTGCAGAGGCGTCGATCGAAGGGAACGCCCAAGGGCAGGTTGAAGAGAGCTGCGAATTCAAGGGCGAGTGAGACAGGTTCGGCAACCAAGCGCCTGATAGCGCGCGCCTCAAGTCCAGAACTGCACAGCCAGACAGCAATAAAAAACCTGGAAATCACAATTAGAGAAAGAAAGTAGCATGTCAGGACTGTTCGACATCTCGGGGAAGGTAGCAATTGTTACAGGCGGCACGCGAGGTATTGGCAAAATGATTGCCGCTGGATTTGTCCGGGCGGGTGTCAAAACATATATTACTTCGCGCAAACAAGATGCCTGCGAGGCTACGCAGTGCATGTTAAGCGCCCATGGCGAATGTATAGCGATTGCTTCTGATTTGTCTTCAACGGCTGGCATTCGTGAGTATTCTGATTGGGTGTTAGATCGAGAAGGTCACATCGACATTCTTGTGAACAATGCTGGTGCGACCTGGGGAGAAGCTTTGGATACTTTTCCGGAAGATGGCTGGGATCGGGTCATGGATATCAATCTTAAGGCGCCATTTTTCTTGACCCAATTTTTATTGCCAGCACTACGACGAGCGGCGAAGAAAAATGGCGGCGCAAGGGTGATCAATGTAGGGTCAATTGAAGGAAGCACGCTACCTGTTGTTCGTGATAGCTTTGCTTATCCGGCAAGCAAGGCAGGCATGCACCATCTGACGCGTGTATTGGCCGGGACTTTGGCCCGCGAAAAGATCACTGTTAACACGATAGCGCCAGGTCCCTTCAGATCAAAAATGACTGAGTTTTTGCTTGGCGATGAAGAAGGTCTTGCGCAACTGACCTCGCGGATTCCAATCGGACGCATAGGCGAAGCAACAGATATCATAGGGCTTTCTGTTTTTCTGGCTTCGAGGGGGGCTGATTATATTACAGGTGAAACAATTCATCTCGATGGCGGCTATGTACACGCTCGGTAGGGTGTGTGACGAGGCCGGCTTCCAAGGCAGACAAATACTCAAGCCACAAATTAGCGAAAGGTCGGATCTACTAATGCGGATACGAGGATCGCTCATGGGGGAGGATACATGTCACTGATCACGGATAGAAGAGATTTGGATTTCAATCTAATCTACCTTTTGGATATTGAAAGTTTGCTTTCTAAGCAAAAATACTCTTCGTATGACTATGAAACGGTCTCGTCTATTTTGGACACTGCGCAGAAAATAGCGGAGGATATTTACCTTCCTTGCGCTAGTGAGATTGATAAACATGAGCCACAGTTTGTGGACGGAAAGGCGATTGCCCACCCTGCTATCAGGAAGTGTTTGTCGGCTTTTGCTCAAGCTGGTTTTTTTGCAGCTGGGTTTGATGAAGACGTTGGCGGGATGCAAATTCCAATGGTTGTGCAAACGGCAATCACTGGCATGTTTTCGTGCGCCAATTTGTCAGTCAATAACTACTCTTTCCTGACAATTGCAGCGGCAAATTTGATCAAGACTTTTGGATCTTTGGAACAAAAGTCGATTTTCCTGCCGAGGATGTTGGCGGGAGAGTGGTTTGGAACCATGTGTTTGTCCGAGCCACAAGCGGGATCATCTTTGTCTGACATAAAAACAAAAGCAATGCTGCTCCATAACCAGCGCTACAGCATCCAAGGATCGAAAATGTGGATATCCGGGGGGGACCAGGATATCTCCGAAAATATTATTCATATGGTATTGGCGCGCACCCCAGATGCGCCGGCAGGTGTAAAAGGAATTTCTCTATTCATCGTTCCAAAGTATCAAATCGCAGAAAACGGAGGTATTGGAGATTCTAATAATATCTCCCTTGCTGGCCTCAATCATAAAATGGGCAATCGTGGCACGACCAATGCTTTGCTCAATTTTGGTGAGTCGGGTTTATGCGAAGGCTGGCTTGTTGGTGAGGAAAACCACGGACTTCGCTATATGTTTCAAATGATGAATGAGGCACGTATAGGAGTGGGTCATGGCGCGGCGATGCAGGGACTTGCTGGCTATCTGTATTCACTTGAGTATGCGCGAATGCGGCCTCAAGGAAGGTCCCCGGAGCAAAAGGATCCGAGTTCGCCACAGGTTAGTATTATCCAGCACGCCGATGTGAAAAGACTCTTGCTGGCTCAAAAGTCAGCCGTGGAAGGTGCGCTATCCCTCTCGTTCTATTGTGCCTGCCTCATTGATGAAATTGAAACCAGCGAGGATGAGCAGACAGCTGTTGATAAGTCCATGCTCCTTGATTTGCTGACGCCGATCGCGAAGTCTTGGCCATCTGAGTTTTGTCTGGAAGCCAACAAACATGCCATTCAAATACTGGGGGGGTATGGCTACACGACCGAATATCCAGTCGAACGAATGTACCGTGACAATCGTTTGAATCATATTCATGAAGGCACGCACGCGATTCACGGATTAGATGTTCTTGGTCGAAAAGTGCGTCTTTGTGACGGCAAGGCTTTGTCGCTCTTGGCCGCTGAAGTCGAGGCAACGCTCAATCTAGCGAAAGCCAATGACGAATTTTTGGCTGAAGCCGCGCAATTGGAAAAAGCTCTCATGGGCTTGGTCGATGTTACTAGTCGGCTGATTGACAATGAAGATATCAGCAAAGTCCTTGCCAACGCTACACTTTACCTCGACACGATTGGTCATATAGTTATTGGCTGGTTATGGTTGAAAAAGGCGATCTTGGCTGCCGCTTTGCTTAAGAGCGATACTGGCGACGCCTTTCTTGTGGGCAAAATCACATGTATGCGATATTTTTACCGGTATGAATTAGCCAAAGTTGCTCAGTATTTTGAACTACTCGGACGCTTGGACACTACATTTCTATACATGGACGACGCTCAGTTTTAATTTGGGAATGCGTGATACATGGGTTTCTGAGGACCGTGATGGGGTGTTTCTTAGTCCCTTGTGAAAAGGGAGGGATATCCTTCCACAAGGACACTAGCAATGCATGTCTCGATAATCCCGCACTGAACGCCATATCTACGTTGAATCTGCAACTTCGGTTTCTTGTAGATCGCTTAGTAAATGATGCCTCCGGCAATCTCGAAGCATTGCCCAGTGATATAGTCTGCCTCCGGAAGGCTAAGGATGAATGCGCCACCTGCGGCCATCTTTGGGGATGCTGAATACCCAAGAGGAATTGACTTTACGATGGAGTCTTTCTGCTCGGTGGTAAAGCCGACATTCATTTTCCTTCCGTCGAGATCGATCGTGTCGGTCTGTGAATTGGCGGTTTTCGTAAGACGTGTATCAACTAATCCGAATGCAACGCAATTGACAGTCACATTCATGTGGCCCCATTCCTTCGCGAGTGATTTTGTAAGGCCGAAGAGGCCAGCCTTTGCGGCTGAATAAGGTGATTGACCTGCGGCGCCACGCGTCGCTGAGATCGAACTGATATTGATTATTTTCCGAGACTGCGGCCGTCCGGATTTTCTTTCTTCTGACACTTGTTCCGCGATCAGCGGATAAAATGCTCTCAGAATTTGAAAGGGGGCTTTAAGGTGGATATCATGCATGGCATCCCACTGTTCATCAGAAACATGATGAATGCGATCATTCCACACATAGCCCGCATTATTCACGATGATATGTACATCGCCAAATTGGTCCCTTGTGAAGTCGGCCAGGTCTTGAGCGAAGTTCTGTTTCGTAACGTCGCCAGGAAACCCGGAACATTGCAACCCTAGTTGTTTGATCTCGGTCACAGTTTTGGTCACGGTCTCTGGATCAAGGTCATTTACAATTACTTTTGCACCTTCCGAAGCAATCAGAGTGGCCAATTCTTTGCCAATACCGCGACCCGCTCCGGTCACTACCGCTATCTTTTTCTCAAGTCTCGCGTTCATACCTAAGTCCCAAACTTCCACAGATCCCGCCAACAATGAAATGATGCGCCTCCGGTACGAGCCGGTCTAAATCGTCCGAGCCGAACGCTGGTGCAGAGAAAGTTTCGATACGGCCCGTTCGGGCGAGGATATAGATAACTGGACCGACAAGTAGGAGAGAGATGGCTTGAGCCTGAAAGTCAGATATGTCAGGGTACCGAGTTTTTAATCCTTCGACAAATCGTTCTGCTGGACTATTGAAATAGTGAAGGATTTGATTCGGCCAGAGGCGTGAAAACGTTACGTGTCCAATAAGCTGAAAAAAGCTTCGCCAGCCAGGGCCGCCATTCTCGCTGAATTCCACAGCGGGCATCATGTAGGCATCGGCAAGCTCTGCGATGAATGGAACGCCCGTCAGGTCTGAATCAATAGCTTTCTGCATTGCATCCATACGGGCCTTCGATAGAATCGCGGAGCGCCGTTCCCAGACGGCGAGGTAAAGGTTCTGTTTGCTCCCAAAATAGTAATTCACGCTTCCGAGGCGCGTTTCAGACAAGTCGGAAACATCTCGGACGGAGACACCCGTATAACCCCACCGAGCAAACAGGAATTCTGCAACATCAAGCAGTCTGGTCCGAATATTTTCCGATCGTTTTGTTGCCTCGGGCATCGGTGAAGTGGGTGACACTAGTTCCGGGCCCGCAAGAATACCAATGTCCTCAAATGTCTCAGCACCGACCCCATCTGGTATCTCCAACTCCTTGCCCATGAACCGTCTTGCGCGGCGCTGGACCAGCTTGAGATCCGTAGAATCAGATCCTGCCAATGGCTGATCCTTGTCTTCTTCCAAGATGATTGGCTCCTTAATTCCTGCAGCAATGAGCGTTTGATGCCGCTCTCTCAACTAGATGCCTTTTCCAGGATCATCGCTTGAGGTCCCCATAAAGCAATATTCCATGACATTCAAGGAAGTGGCACGATCGTTACAAACGAGTTGCATCGATCGTTCCAATATGGCAAACGGGACGAAATCTTAGCGATGTCCCATCTGAGAATGGGCACAAGGGAGGAATGAATGCAAAAATCTGAGAATTGGCGTGCGTCACTGGTTTGCGGCTTGCTCGCGTCTGTTGCGTTGCCTCATGTGGCCTATGCGCAATCGGAGCCAGTAGAGGTATCGAGCGTTTCCGATGATGTTGACGTGGCAGCGAAAGAAGCTGAGCCGAGAACTCTGGGTACGGTTCTGGTCACAGCCCAAAGAAAGTCTGAGTCACTGCTCAGTGTCCCGGTTGCTGTCACGGCGATAGGTGGCGACGATCTTGCGCAGCAAGGACTGGCCGAGCCCGGTGACTTGCGTTCGCTGGTGCCAAATCTGCAGGTGAACGATTCCACCGGTGGGGCGGAGCCAAACTTCACCTTGAGGGGTATTGGGGTTGGCAATGACTATTCATCCAACCAGGCTTCGCCCGTTGGCGTTTATGTCGATGATGCCTATCTGGCGTTTCGTGCGACGCATGGCGCCCAAATGTTTGATCTTGAGCGTGTGGAAGTATTGCGCGGTCCTCAGGGCACGCTGTTTGGGCGCAATACAACAGGCGGCGCCATAAACTTCATTACAAAAAAGCCCGGTCTGTCGGGGAGTGATGGGTATGTAGAGATTGGGTATGGCAACTTTAATGACTTCAAAGTCGACGCGGCGGGGGAGGCGACCTTGCAAGAGGGCGTCCTCGGGGTTCGGGCTGCCATTAGTTACAATTCAAGAGATGGGTTTGTTGAAAACAAGCTCAGTGGCGCGCCGGATTTGGCTGATGCGGATAATCTGCGAACGAGAGTGTCGTTTCGGCTCCAGCCGAGTGAGGCTTTGGATCTAAATCTGAGGCTGTTCTACAATAGCGCCGAGCAAATTCAGCCGGGAATTATTGTTCAGGGCATCGGTCCGGGTGGGGCCAATCCTGTCACTGGTTATATTCGCCAGGGGCTCGATTTCTACGAGATTGAATCTGACAATCCGCACCGTAATGAGACCAATAGCGCTGGTGCTGTTCTGACGGCCAAATATGACCTCTCGGAGACCCTGTCACTTCAGTCTTTGACGGCCTACACTGATGCGGATTCTCTTTTTGGGCAGGATGTGGACGGGCAGCCTGTCAGCTTGTTGGAGACAGTTTTCAGCACCGATTATGAGGATTTCAGTCAGGAAATTCGGTTGGTTTACGATGGCGATGCATTCAGCGCTCAGGGGGGGGTGTATTACGGCCGGGATGAGGCGGTTATCAGCAATCAGTACGATTTCCTCGGGTTCTTGGAAGGTGTCGTTCCCGCTGATCCTTTTCTGGTGAATGGTGGCGCCACGATTGATCAGGGCTATCGCCAGAATCGAGAGTCGACGGCGGTTTTCGGCCAAGCTGATTTTTACTTGACTGATAATCTGACGCTCACCGCGGGAGTTCGGTACACAGAAGATACTGCCGAGTATAAAGACGGTATCTCCACGATTGGCGACTATGATTTTACGCCTATTGTTACTGTAATTGGCGATGGCGCCCCATTGAATCAGAGTGGCAGCAGTGATGCTGTTACCGGACGTCTTGCCCTATCATACGAGTTCAGCGATGGCGGATTAATTTATGGTAGCTATAGCCGCGGGTATCGCGCGGGCACTTTCAACGGCTCCGCATATCTGGACCCTGCGCAGGTGGCGTTTGTGGACCCCGAGGAGGTTGATGCTTTCGAGTTCGGCGCTAAGGGGCAGTTCTTTAGCGGGGCGTTAACACTGGCCGGTGCTGCCTTCTATTACGACTATAAAGACCAGCACATTCAGGATTTCGTCGGCGTTGCGGCATTTCTTAGAAATGCCGGAGCGTCAACACTGCAGGGCTTCGAGGTTGAAGGCGCATTGAGTGTTTCGGATAACCTGAATTTCTTCGGAAGTATCGGTTATACGGACGGTGAGTACGACGATCTAACGCTCCAGGACACATCGCTTTCTGGAAATGAGTTGCCCTTTGTGCCCCCTGTGACGGCGAATGCCCGTTTTGAGTATTACATCAGAAATGTACTGGGTGGGGACGTGCTGATCAGTCCGAGTATTACGTTCACTGATGAATACTGGTTTACGCCGTATAACGGCGTATTGGGGAATGGCGCCTTGAGGCAGGAAGCCTACACAGCCGTCGATCTATTCGTCGAATGGGAGCGGGATGATTGGGCGGTTCGTCTGTGGGGTAAAAACTTGGGCGAAGAGGAGTTTTATACTTACGGAATTAACCTCCAAGGTTTCGGTTTCGACTATTACAACACAAATCAGCCCCGCACATATGGGATTGCCGTAAAGAAGCAATTCTAAGTCGGGAGTGGAGTGAGGATTATATCCTGGAAGATGCAATGAGTGAATTTTCATCAGCTAAAACCCTTCGTGAACGTGTCGACCTCTTGTCAGAAACAATGTCGTCAGACGTAGCGATCACCTTCCTGCCGAGCGTTGATGCCCTGAATGCAGAGCGTCGAATTTCGTTCAATCTCTTCGCGGCAGAAACGCGGGCGTTAACGCACGCAATTCTGGCTGCGGGTGTGCAACCGGGAAGTACAATTGCGGCTTTGCTGCCTTTGTCTGATACCTCTTATCAAGCCATCCTCGCATCGATGCTTGTTGGCACGTTAGCGCCCATGAATTACTTTCTGGAGGCGGATGCGTTTACTGGGCTCATTAAGGGGGTGCGTGCCAATACACTTCTGACGACCCTGTCTGCAGCGGATGACCCAGCCTATGCGGCGAAGGTTGCGGCGATCAGGGCGGCGATTCCAGATTTACGGCACATTGTCTTCGGGGAGGGGGACGTACCAGAGGGGGCAATCCGTATTGACACGAATCTTGATGCGGCAACGGGGGAGGCCTGGCCAGACGGACTTCCGAACTCGCCCGATCGTCATCTGGTTTACATGCTTACAGGCGGAACCACAGGGCTCCCCAAGGTGGTTCCGCATACGGAGAAAATGTACTTATCTCTCTTTGAGTCCGGATCAAGGGCTCAGGGCTCAGTTCGTGGTGAAACGATGCTCAGCGCGTTGCCGCTCTTCCACACGAGCGGCGTGCTAAACGCCGGTCTGATACCTTTGATGGCAGGAGCGAGCATAGTTGTGCCATCTGCGAAAGGTTTTCGAGATCCTGATCTTGTTAAGAGGTATTGGGACCTGGTCAATACTTATGGTGTCACCGTGGGAGCGGCTGTTCCAACCGCGCTTGCCGCCGTTGCCGCCAATATGCAGGGGGTGTCAGTCCCGAAGATGAGGTTAATTCTCACGGGCGGCGCACCTTTGCCTCAAACCATTGCGGATGAGGTGAAATCCACTCTCGGCGTGGACATCGTTAACGGTTGGGGGATGACCGAGACATGCGGATTCTCAGTGCTAAACCCGTTGGATAATCCTCGCTCCGAAACGGTCGGTTACGCCATAGAAGGCGTTGAGGTCGAAGTACGTGAGTTGCAAAGTGATGGGGCTCTTGGGGGGCAAGTTTCGTCTGGGCAAATAGGGGAACTGGTCGCGCGTGGATCGATCGTCATACAGTCGTATCTTCGCCCCAAGCCGGAAACGTTTACAGAGGACGGATGGTTGCGAACAGGTGATTTGGCAAGGTTTGATGAAGCTGGTGCTCTTATGATTACGGGGCGCGCGAAGGATCTTATTATCCGTGGGGGGCACAATATCGATCCCTCGATCATCGAGGATGCGGCTGATCGTTACCCTGCCGTCCAGTTGTCTGCTGCGGTCGGACGACCCGATGCATATTCTGGCGAGTTGCCTGTCCTTTTTGTGCAACTAAGACCGGGGGAGGCTGCGACACCACAGGAGATATTGGAGTTCATATCGCCACATATTCCTGAGCGAGCTGCCATTCCCAAGGCAATCTACATATTGGATGAACTTCCATTGAGTGGTCCTGGTAAGATCTCAAAGCTATCCTTGCGCAAACGAGCTGCCGCGCAGGTGTTCCAGAAAGACATTGACACGGCGGCCGGTCCTGACCGCGCAGCGGTCGAGCTACAAGATGATCCGGAATTTGGCCAAGTGGCATCCATTTTTCCAAAAGAGTTCCTTAGCAGGGCGGTGCGTGACAGCATCGACGCTCAGTTGGCAAAGTATTCAATAAAGACACGTTGGAACAAAGGGCCTGCGAAATGAAGGTAGCTGATTTTAAGCTTCACACCGACGATTTTGGTATTTACGGACAAGGCCTCCATCGACCTGAATGTGTGTGGATAGACAGTGACGGGGTCTGGGCCTCTGACGCGCGCGGCGGCGTGGCGCTGGTGCATTCGGATAAGGACCCCACTCTCCTGGGATCCGGCATTCTGGAGCCGAACGGCTATAGTCGTCGGCCGGATGGAAGTTTTGTCGTTGCCGGACTGCTTGATGGTGCTCTCCACCATATCTTGTCTGATGGTTCCACTCTCAAGTTGCTCGACAAATTAGGCGGTAAGCCGCTCGGAACTGTAAATTGTGCATGGGCAGACGGGGAGGATAGAATCTGGGTGTCAGTCATGACGAGGGATTTGCCATGGCATTCAGCGCTCTCCAGCAAGAACATTGACGGTTACATCCTGAGAGTTGAGGGCAACGGGGCTAAGGTTGAGATCGTAGCAGACGGGCTGGATTTGACCAATGAGGTAAAGGTCTCGCCGGATGGAAAGTACCTATACGCCGCAGAATCGCTTGCATGCAGAATTGTCAGGTTCCCTATCCACTCGGATGGAGCTTTAGGCAGCAAAGAAACTGTGGGTCCAAAATCACTTGGACGCGGTGCCTTTCCGGATGGATTTGCTTTCGATCCCTTCGGCAACATTTGGGTTACGATCGTCAGTCGCAACGGTTTGTATGTTATCGACAAGAGTGGAAACATTCACATTGTCTATGAAGACGCCAATGAGTCGGCTGTAGAGATTATGGCAGCAGGTGTCGATCGGCGCGATGGTCATGTCGAGCAGTTTGCGGCTTGCGCTTCGACGACCGGCCCCCTCGTCTTGCCAACCAGTCTGGCTTTTGGCGGGGAAGATGGACGAACCGGATTTATCGGTTCTTTGCCAATGCCGCATCTAACCACATTCCGTTTGTCGGACGGTTTGGACTGACGTGCCGGCAGAGTTGGTCATTACTGCCCGGTTGAGATGTTGATTGAAGGGAGGGTCTGTTGCCCCAGTTTACCAGATCAGAAGTTCCGCTCCATGATCAGTACAAGGCGGATAGGGCCTGGTCTGAGGAGCCTGGGGAGTTTCCCTTTACGCGTGGGCGCAAGTCAACGCCTCATGCGACCGGCACATGGATTCAGCGTGAACTGAGCGGAGAAGGTGACGGTCAGTATTCGAATGCTCAGATCCGCTACCTTCTGGAGCATGGTCAGACAGGTATCGATGTGATTGGTGATGCGCCGACGCAATCGATGCTTGATCCTGACAATCCGCTTTCGCGGGCTGCGGTTGGAACGCAGGGCGTATCCTTATGCTGCAAGCAGGACTATCTAGATCTGTTCGAAGGTGTTCCTTTCGGTGAGGTCTCCGTTTCCAGTTCCGTGCCGGCAATCATGTCTTTGTCGGGACTTGTGCTGGCTGCGCGTGAGGCAAACTTTCCGATCGAACAACTACGCGGCTCGGTATTACAGCCGCCCCTGTATGTAGAGGACTGCTCGTACGCCTTTCATTTACCGGTCGAGTTTCGGACGCGGCTATCTCTTGATTGCATGGAGTTTTGTGCGGAGCAGATGCCAAAATTCCATTCCTATATTGAGGACACTTACTTCTTCAGTGAATCCGGATTGTACCCTGTTGAAGAGATGGCGATGGGCTTCCTGCAAATCCGCTATCTCACAAGACAGTTGATCAAGCGCGGCGTTCCAGTCGATGCTTTTGCCCCTCGCATTGCAATCCTGGTTAATTGTGGAATGGATTTTTTCGAGGAGATCGCAAAAGTTCGAGCTACGCGAAGAATATATGCCCGAATGATGCGTGATGAGTTCGGGGCAGAGAATGATCGCTCTCTATCGGTCGCTATCAGCAGCCACACATCCGGATTGTCACTGACGGCCCAACAACCAGTAAATAACATTGTTCGCGGTACCTTGCAGGCCCTTTCGCTTGTTTTGGCCGGCGTCCAGGCGCTGGAGATTTCTGCCTTTGATGAAGCCTATAGGACACCGAGCAAAGAAGCCCACCTGGTGGGTTTGCGGACCCAGCAGATCATAGATCTCGAATCAGGTGTGGGGCGCATACCTGACGCATTGGGGGGAAGTTATTTCGTTGAGGCGCTGACGGACGATATGGAAAAGCGCATTCTTGAGAAGATCCATGATCTGGAATCCATGGGGGATCCCGCTGAATTGGCGGCACGCGGATACTTCAGGGATGTGTTTCATAAGGCAATGGAAAGGGGCCAGCGCCGCGTCGATTCCGGAGATTTGCCGATCGTGGGAGTGAATCTGCTCCAGATACCGGAGGAGGATGATACTCTCCTGAAAGAGGTGGCAGGCAGTAAAATTGATGCGTGGCATCAGCATACGGATAAAATTATTCGCCTGAAGCGTGAGCGAGACATCCCGCTTGTCAGACGCGCTTTAGGGAATGTCCGAGATGCTGTGATGTCGACGAAAAATCTCGTGCCAGTTGTCATTGAGGCTTTGGATGCCGACGCGACGGTTGGCGAAATCGTCACGGTTATGCGCCGGGCCTTGGACATGCCCGATGATGTTTTCGATTCACCGCTTCCATAAAGGTTCCACAACTCGATGCCACAAGAAAAAGTCTCGCTCGCCGTTATGGGAATAGACCAGCATGAAAATGGAGTGATCGCCGTCGGCAGAATTCTGCGAGAGGCGCAGATGAGTACGCACTATCTTGGTAAGTTGCTTAGTCCCAAACAGGTGGTAGAGGGCGCCATTGAGCATCAGGCCGATGTTATCGGCATCAGCTGTCATTCCTGGGAGTATCTTGTGCTCGTTCCAGAATTGATTGGGGAACTAAAGCAGCGTGGACTCGATATCCCGGTGATCATAGGGGGATCTGTAATTACCCCGGCGGATTCCAGAACTATGAAGTCACAAGGTGTGGCGGCTGTATTCGGGGCCGGCTCAAGAGATGAAGACATTGTAGATGAGGTGCGCAGACTGGCGCATGACGGAAGGGGCGTCCGTTCGGAACCATAAGGTGTGTTTGGGAGCGTTCGTTTCTAGAAAGAACGGGGGATAATGGTATGGGTGCCTTGGAAGGTAAAGTCGCGATCGTCACCGGAGGAGCGTCCGGGATCGGAAATGCCACTGCAAGACTTTTCGCCTCGCAGGGGGCGACTATTGTTCTCGCTGATATATCGGAGAATGCTGAGAAATCAGCAGAACGCATTGTATCAGAGGGCGGGGTCAGCCTCGCTCATAGGGCGGATACTTCTGATGAACGATCAGTTTGTGAGATGGTGCAATTTGTTAAAGATAAGTTCGGCCGGCTGGACATCTTTGTGGCCAATGCAGGTGTCTCCGGTGGATTTAAATCGGTGTTGGAGCAAGATGCAGCCGATTGGGAGCGCATTCTTCGTGTAAATCTGATTGGGCCATTTCTCGCGATCAAGTACGCTGCACCGATTATGGCGGAGCAAGGTGCTGGCTCGATAATTTGCATGTCCAGCATTGCGGCACTTCGATCCGGAACTGGTGGGCCAGCTTATTCTGCATCAAAGGCAGGGGTAAATAATCTTGTGCAGGTGGCGGCCCAGCAGCTCTCAACATCCAATGTGCGGGTAAATGCGATTTGTCCTGGTCTGATCGAAACCGAAATGACTCGGGTAATTTTCGACTCCGCTCGACAGGCTGGTAAAGAAGACAAACTTGTCCGTTATATCCCGCTGGGGCGTCCTGGCCTACCGGCCGAAATTGCCAATGCTGCATTGTTTCTCGCATCTGAGGCGTCAAGTTATGTAAACGGCCATGCCTTGGTGGTGGATGGTGGTTATTCGACATCGCACCCGATATCGCGGCAGCCGTATGGTCGTCTTGCAAAATAGAAGTGCTTGTGCAGTGACATTCGTACTTCAAACGGCGTGCGAGCGTCACGATTAGGTCAGCATACGAAAAAAATTCACCGATTTCCCGTCTTCCAAAGCAAGGCGGACATGGACTCAGGGGTCCGGCACCTTGCAGACGCACCATCAGTTGTCTGCCGATTATCTCTGCAACTGATCGATTTCATAATTAAGTCGATCGATTTAATCGATTGACTTAGCTGGTTGCGCCAGTACAGTTGCTCTCGACTATTCAACTCAAATCGGGAGGGGCTGATGGGGCTCGACGGAAAAATCCTATCCGACACAGGTGTCGCGTCAGAGAGCGACTTGCTGCGAGAAGGCGTTGCCATTGCCAATATTCCGTCGCTTCTCGGTGTATTGGTGCAGATGACCGGAGAAATGAAATGGCTGGAGCCCCCATATGTTCCCCGGCGCGCTATTGGCCTGGACGACAATGACACAGGCGGACTTCCAGATGACATCCAGGACGAAATTCGTTGCGCTGCTCTGCAGGCCATTGTCAGATGGAAGAGCGGCAAGCCATTGGCTTTGGCAAATCCGGACAGTGCGCTTCTTGCACGTATACTCGGGGTGTTGATGGCAGAAGCTGTACCGGAGAGTTATGGCGAAATCATCGCGGCCGATATGGGAATCACACAACACCGCGCCTGGGTTCCAGTTTCAGTACCGGAAGCTTTCAAGGTAATAATTATTGGGGCAGGGGTGTCGGGGATCTGTGCCGCAATAAATCTCCGTAAACTCGGGATCGATTGCGAGATATTTGAGAAGAATAACGAGTTCGGCGGAACTTGGTGGGAAAATCGATATCCGGGCGCAGGCGTAGATACGCCTAATCACATCTACACCTATTCCTTCGCCAAGAACGACTGGTCCCGCTATTTCGCTTTGCAGGGCGAGTTACTAGATTACTTTAAGAGTGTGGCAGAGGAATCTGGATTAAGGGACATAACGAACTTTGGTGCTTCCGTAGTTCAGGCGCGCTGGAATGAGGCGACGTTGAAATGGGAAGTGAGAGTTCAAGAACCAGATGGTGTGGAACGAGTTCATCTTGCGGATGTCGTACTCAGTGCAGTAGGTATACTGAATAACCCGCAGATACCCAGTATCCCCGGAATTGAGGGTTTCCCCGGACCCGCGGTGCACACAGCGCAGTGGCCGGACGATCTGGACGTCAGTGGGAAGCGGGTTGCAGTGATTGGTAACGGCGCATCCGGCATGCAGGTTGTTCCGGCGATTGCCGGCAAGGTTGATCACCTGACCATATTTGCCAGGTCTAAACAATGGGCCGCTCCGTTCCCCCAGTTCGGTAAGTTGGTCCCGGCGCCTGTGCGCAGCCTTCTCGGGTCCGTCCCTCTTTATCATGAGTGGTATCGCGCGCGCCTTATGTGGATGTTTAATGATCGTATCCATGCCTCACTTCAAAAAGATTCCGATTGGCCACATCCAGAACGATCCCTTAACGCGGCAAACGATCGCCATCGCCAGTTTTTCACCGAGTACGTAGTGAGTGAATTGGGAGATCGGCAGGACTTGTTGAGCGAAGTTCTTCCGGACTTTCCACCTTATGGGAAGCGTATACTTCTCGATAACGGTTGGTATCGAACTCTCACCCGAGAGAATGTGACACTCGTTTCTCAGCGTTTGGCGGAAATCCGTGGTGACACGATGATCTCGGCGGACGGGCGTACATTCAAGGCAGACGTAATCATATTTGCCACCGGATTTAAAGCGTCGGAATTTTTGTCTTCATTCGAGATTATCGGGCGGGACGGGCAACGGCTGAGGGACTTCTGGGAAATCGACAATGCTCGAGCATATGTCGGTTCGGCCATGCCAGGTTTCCCGAATTTTTTTACCATTCTAGGCCCGAATGTAGGGCTAGGGCACGGGGGAAGCATGATTAAGGCGATCGAGTTGCAAACGAGTTATGTGATCAGTGTCCTGAACGAGATGTTCGAGAGGCGTGCGAGTACTGTTGAAGTGCGCCAAGACGTTTTCGATGATTACAACTACCGTATCGATGCTGCTCATGACAGAATGGTTTGGACGCACTCCGGCACGGAGAACTGGTACAGGAACGCTCGCGGTCGTGTCATCGCGATTACGCCTTGGCGTAATGATGATTTCTGGCAAATGACGAGAAATGCCAACCCAAACGATTATGTGTTCCATTCCTGCTCGGATACAGAGGCGAACTGATTCTTGATATTTCTTTGACCATCAGAACTCAATCGCCGGAGCCGATGCGTTATAGAGTTATTCTCCAAGACATCGGCTCCGGCGATTGAAGATCTGGTGGGGGGCATGTCGTGAAGGCAGTTTGGTTGACCTTGAGGATAATGTCCGCGGTGGGCAAACTTCTTTTGTCCCGGTACTTCGAGAGGCGACACGAATGACACAAGACGACAACACGCGGGAAAAGCTGAAGTTAGCCGCGATGCGACTATTTTCTCTGTATGGCGTTTCTGCGGTTTCTGTGCGCGACATAATGAAAGAAGCCGGAACCAGGAACAGCGCCTCGTTGCACTATTATTTTGGCACTAAAGACGAGTTGATAGACGAACTCGTCGTCGACTCAGCACGTCGAAGCGACACGGCCCGGCACGCCAAACTTGACCGGCTTGAGGCTATGGGCTTGCCCATTTCTGTAGAACATGTGGTCAGAGTGATTGTCGAAGTCGAAACAACAGGCGGGGAGTATTCCGATCAGGCGGATCTGCCGATTGGGTTCGGGCATATGCGGTTTGTCTCTGTGATGCAGCTGAGCCATCGAGAGCAGTTCTTGAATGCAATAGGTGATCGATGGAATGGTAGCTATCTTAGGTGCTTGGATCTCATTCGACGTAATCTCAATGGAATTCGCAAGGATATACTGGACCAAAGATTGATCTACATGTTCATATTTATAAACTCAACGCTTGCTAGTCGGGAAGCCGCATTTGTTTCTGACCAATCGGGAGGCCCTCTTTGGGGGCACCCATTGGCGCTGAAAAATTTGATTGGGGTTATCACTGCTGGTCTTGAAGCAGAGGTTGACCCGATCTTGAAGCAAGTCTCATCAACCTGATCCGAGCTCTTGGGAATGTTCAGCAGAATTCAGAGCTTGGCGGTTGTTGGCAAACTTGGGGGCGGTGGTCTTGGCTTCGGACAAAAATGCGGCTGTAGATTGGCCCGCTATCCGAGACTCAGACTTGAACTTTTTTGAAAGTTCAAGGGGGACCTGAGCCCCGAATGAGTTCACTCTGAGCGGTGGCTTAAAAGAGGCCTGACCCTCGAAAAAAATGTGGAATGCGATAAGCTGCGACTAGGAGGGGTGAGCTTAGCTTGGCGCTGGGAAGCCTCACTCAAGTTCCTCTGTCCTGCCTTGCGGTACAAAACTTGACTTGAGAGAGGTTATTTTCTCAGGATCGTGTATGATGCACTTTTGCGTCAGAACGAAAAGTTAATACGTGCGCCTATCTGACGGCCTTTATCGTTGGCGATATAGGTGCTCCCGATGCTGGCCGGTAGTTCAACAAAGAGTTGAGTGACGACATCGTTGAGCACGTTTTTTCCATAGATGGAATAGCTCCAGTTGGAGTCATTTGGTGTGTAGGTGATATTAAAATCAACCAGTTCCTGGGATGGCAGAACCGCAATATTATCATCTGCAGAAAATTGCTCATCGCGAAGCGTGAGACTGGCTCGAGACGACAAAGAACCGGATGATCCTATCTTGGCTTCATGCAGGACAGAGAACGCAGCATTATATTTGGAAACTCTAGGCAGCTGGAGCCCTAAATCGATATCATCAACAACACCGTCTCCGCTGATATCGAATCTAACGTCCTGGTATTCGGGGTCCAATAGTCCTAGAGATCCGACGAAAGTGAGACTGTCCGTTGCTGCCCAGCGAACATCGAATTCAATACCGTATATATCGACATCTGCAGTGTTTCTTATCGACTGACTGGGGCCAAAATCAGTGTTTGCCAGAACAGACTTTTGTAAGTCTTCTGTTTGAGTGTAGAAGGCTGCAGCGTTAAAGACCAGATTTGACAGAGGCTCGGATTTTAGGCCGACCTCAAAACTATCTGTCACCTCGACATCAACTGGACCGGGGCTGTCACTTGCTGCGGAATTGCGAAGATTGTAGCCGCCAGATTTCTGTGCCGTTGACCAACGGCCATAGATTCGGGCGTTATCCAGCCACTCCCAGTTGAACCCTAATGCGAAGTCGACATTGGACCAGCTATCATCATTATCGAAACCAGGTGTCGAGTCGTCAAAATCATATGGGCATGTCCCTGCAGTCACGACGCAGAAACCTGGGTAGGGTTGTGGCCCCTTGTCAGCCTGCAGCGATGCAACGCGAGCTTCTTTTTCTTCGTTTGTATAGCGGACACCGCCAGAAAGCGTGAGACGATCATTCAACCGCCAGTCCAGATTTGCGAAAACTCCAAATACTGTCTGGTCCTGAGTGCCGCCACCGCTTTGCCGAACGACCGATCCGACAAGGCCATCTCCAAATAGACTGCGGTTTTCAGCGTAGGCGATTTCCTGCTGGAAATAATACAGGCCGGTCGTTAGGTCATAATCATCCGCAAATGTACCAAAGTAGCGGAATTCGTTGGAAAACTGTTCTTGCTCAGTACCCCAATCATCAAGTGGTTGAACAGGCTCCCCAATATCTGCTTGAAAGCAGTTGACGTTGAATCGGTTCTCCGGTGTGGCGTCGAGATCAAAGCAAAACTGGTTCCGATATTCGCGGTAACCGACGATATTTGTAATTCGGCCATTGCCAAGTGCAACGTCGATATTTGTTTCGAAAGTAGCGGAACTCCATTCGCTTCTTTGCAAGCCTTCATTATCTTGAGACACATCATAGGTGTCCGGATCAAACCCCAGTCCCGGATTACCAGACGAGTTCAGAGAGGACTGGAGTACCGTACCATCGCCTTCTTGTTCCCCATATTCGAGGCGTAGAAGGAAATCGGCATATTCGGTCGGTTGAAATTCTACCGCTGTGCGAATTACGGACGTTTGAGATCTGCCGAAAGACTGTGAGTTATATTTGTTCTCAAACCACCCATCGTCTTGATTGCGATAGTAAGAGATCTTTCCATTCAATCCATCTGCCAATGGTCCGGAGAAAATTGCGCTGCCTGTGTAATTGTTGCCTGTTCCTCTGAATCCGCTGTCGGCGCTGAGTTGAAAGGAGGCGCTGGGTACATCAGTCGGCCTTTTAGTGTTAACCAGAACTGCTCCGCCAACAACGTTTCGACCAAATAGGATTCCTTGCGGTCCGCGAAGAACTTCGATGCTCTCAAGGTCAAACGTATCCATGACAATGCCTGCATTTATACCGTAGTAGACACCGTCGACAAAGGTTCCAACCGTCGGGTCGACAGTGGGTATGGAGCCCTGAGATGCCTGCCCCCGGATTGAAAATGCGGCGACGCCTTTAAATGTACCGATTTCGGATAGAATCGCGTTCGGAACAAGTCGTCCTACATCTGTGAGGTCAGTCGCATTTAAAGCCTCAAGCTGCGCGTCTCCAAAAGCGCTAATAGCGACAGGAATATCTTGAACGTTCTCTGGATTGTTCTTTTTCTGGGCACTGACGACAACGGTCTCCATAAGCCGGGTGTTCGACTCAACTTCATTGTCTGAAATATCCTGCGCAAATGCGTTGCACGCTACTATAGGCGCGATAGCTACAAGGCATACAAGCCGTGCTTTCATTAGTTTTCCTCCCGTATCGTCAAGCTCGTGCTTGATCTAGTGAACATTGAGACGCGCGCGTACATCGCACCACGAACCCATTTCCGCCTAACATGGTGGTACGATCGTATCAATAAAAATGATACGATCGTTTCGCTCTTTGTGGGAGCAAAAGGAGGGCAGGGTGGGTTAGTGGCGGTGCAACCGCATGACTGCGGCATCAATCTGAAGTCGGGAGATCGCAATTTCCCGTCGCTCTAGTGGTCCAATTGTATAATGCTGTATGTGATATGCGTTTGGAGCTGTCTGGAGTTGGAATTCATTCGCATGAAGAATTACGCGGCGTGAGCGAGGGCTTTGGACGTGCCTAGGAGCTCGACATAACCGCCACACTTGTAGTGAAGACCTTTCTTGAGCGCGCGTTTCATTTCAGCCTTCATTGCGCCTCCCGTGTCCTTCCACCCATTGGCAGCGCGTTTCGGCCCATAGATGACGCACGCGGTTTCAAAATGACTGAGGCCGGCAATGTGACTGTCAAGAGCGATTAGAGCATGACATAGTGCTCGGCTTTGGCGTGTCCACATAGGGGATATCTTTGTTCTCTGCCGGTTATAGATTTCACGGGCGTTTGCTAGAATTTTTATCTTGGAATCTAGATCGTTCACCCCATCGAGAGTGATCTGCATGCGTACTGGTTCAGGTGATAAGAGTGACAAGCCTTCGCAGCGCACCTGAACCACACAGCCATCACCTTTTAAAAGCAAGTGTTCACGTCCGACGCGGTCTGTCAGGTGTACTATCCGGCAGAGTTTTGTTGTTTCCTCATATATCTCGCAGCGCTCTTGATATCCTCGCGGTCCGACATGCACGCTGACTGTGCGGGGATAGAGTTCGCCGCTCCAAAATACGTCTGCTTCAAAGCCATTGGCTTTGACATCAGGAAAGAACGCCAATCCCCAGCGCTCGGCCTCAGCCTGATCGCAGCGAGGCCGGATTAATGTGATCGAGCGGCATGCGGGCTTGTAAGAGATTTCGTCGGAACTGTGGCGCGAAGCGTCTTCGAGAAATCGCGGATTACGACGTAGAAACTCCCAGGCCCAGCGGCTTCGCGATAGCTTCCATGTATAAGAGTATGCCGGATCAGATATTCCATAGCCGTCTGAGTTATTGATCATTCGCTTGATCCTCCTGGCGAGGTCACGAGCAATAATGACTCCAGTTCTCCTTGAGGGAGAATATTTGTTTGTCAATTCGCTGTTTAAGGTTGGTCTACAAATCTAATTATTTGAGTTGGTTGCTTGGTAAACGAATAGCGGAATTAGAGGAGGGACAAGAATGTAAGCCGTAGGTAGATCCATGGTTTTTATGTTTGAGGGCTAGTAACCTTTGGACGAAATTTTACCAAAATGGAACGATCGTATCGTTTGGCATTCGTGCCGCTTGCAGTGTACGATCCTGTAGGGTTTTGAAGACCGCGAGTCTGACAGCGTCCCCATTGTGTGTAAATGCCACCATCATGAGACCTGCAAGAAACTGCGTGGATTTTGCGCCCCACTGAGATTCGGGCCCCGCTGTTTCAATCCAAGTCAGGATGTCAGGTAGCGGCGCGGCCAGCCGGAGGGCAAGTTCTCCCACTCACCACCGCTCTTTGACGGACAGTGCAAAATCTGCAAGGCGCTCAGAACCTTTGACCATTATCATTTCCGGGTGGCCTAGAGAGACAGGGCGACAAGGAACGAGCGGCTTACACTGAAAAAGCCGCCTCGCGCTCCAGGCGACAAGCCCTGGTGGCTTACTGACAACGAAGTTCCCTGAGGATTCGCGATAGGTTGTTACTTTCGTGGCTGGCTTGCTGCCTGAAACGCGGATTCAATTCTCGACCGGTCAGGACGACCGGTTGGGCCTGCCAGCTGGGCTTTCAGAAACAATAGGTCAGCTTAGCTCCTTCTAGCATGCGAACAAGGACATCATGTGAAGAAGAGATTTTGCTACTCTGCTCAGGTGCGATCTGAAATCGAACTCTCTGAATCGGCTATCGCTTTGTGATACAAAATGGAACCAACTTGTGATACAATCAGGCCTCCGGTGATCTCGTAAGTGATTGGTTTTAAACAAGATTTCGGTTTGTCTCGAGCCCCGTCACTCGCGCCATTTCTTTCAGGGTGACGCCTGATGCCTCCCTTGAAATCATTGAAAATACTGGAGAAACCTTAGGGGCTCCAAATCTTTTCGCCGATGATGCACGACAATTTGCACCACAAAATGCAAACTTTTTGCACTACAAACGGCGATGAAGCATTTCTCACTTGGGGCAAGATTTCTAAAGGATCGCGGCGGCTGCTGGCGTTTTGTGCGGTGCGTTCCGCAACGGTTTCAGGATGTCGACAAACGTGGCCTGATCCAGGTCGCCCCGTACCCAATCCACCGAAATCGCCATGATGCGACGTAATGGGCTGACTGAAGCTGACGATGCAATGTGGAGCAGTCTCGCGCTCCGGACCCAGGATATCAAACGCGCGGGCAAGCGCCGCCACGCAGCGCTTTCGCGCGACGGGTGCGCGGGCCATAGTGAGATCTTTAATCTGAGGCCGGATGATATCCCTTCGCGACATTCATGAAAAAGCCATGCCCACCATCTTGCATGTCCAGAGGAGGGCCCGGAATGGCTGGATGGGGGAGAGGACATTTTGCGCCTGCGGCCCCCAGATGATGACCTCCGAGCACTCAACCAGCACCCGCAACCCTACGTGGCTTTCTGAGACCCTCACATGCCGCGCAGGGCTGCGCGTCGGCGGGGCCGCCCAAACCATACCGCAGCCCATCCCAGTGCAGCCATCGCGGCCCCCGCCAAGGCGACGGCAGGAAGGCCGAAGCCGGCGGCAATCACGCCGCCGCCAAGTGCGGCGCCAATGGCATTGCCTAGATTGAAGGCCCCGATATTCACCGCAGAGGCCAGATTGGGGGCATCGCTGGCCGCCTTCATTACGCGAACCTGCAGCGGCGGAACCAGGGCGAAGCTTGCCACGCCCCAGAGGAAGATGAGCAGACTGGTCGGTATCGGGTACGGCATCATCCAGGCAAAGGCCGTCAAGACGAGGCTCAGCCCTGCCAGGGTTATGAGAAGCGTACGGTCTACGGATTTGTCAGCGAACTTTCCGCCAAGCCAGTTCCCCAGGGTCAGGCCGATCCCATAGGTGACGAGCATGCCGGTGATGAAGCCTGTCGAGGCTCCGGTCTCGTTCCGCAGGATGGGGGCGATATAGGTAAAGACCGTGAACATGGCGCTGGAACCGAGCACGGTCAGTCCAAGCGCGGCCAGAACCGTGGGGCGGGTCAGCGCCCTCATTTCCCCAAGGGCGCTGACCCCGGCAGGGGCGGGCAAAATCGGCAGGGTGAGGCGCAGGGCGAGCATGGTCACGCCACCAAGGCCGGCAATGCCCCAGAAAGCCGCACGCCATCCGACTTGGTCTCCTGCCCATGTGGCCAGCGGAACGCCGACCACATTGGCGAGGGTCAGGCCCATAAACATGGCGGCCACCGCGCTGGCGCTACGGCCCGGCGGCACGATGCTGGCGGCCACGATGGCGCCAACGCCGAAAAAGGCGCCATGATTGAGAGAGGTAATCAAGCGGGCGGCGAGCAGGGCGGCGTAATTATCCGATATCGCGGCCAGGACATTTCCCAGAGTGAAGAGTGCGGCCAGACCAATCAGCAAGGTGCGCCGCCGCACTCGCCCGGTGGTCAATGTCATCAGCGGGGCACCGAGCACGACCCCCAGAGCATAGGCGCTGATCAGCAAGCCGGCGGCCGGGATGGACACGCCGAGGTCTGCTGCGATCACGGGGAGCAGGCCCATGGGGGCAAATTCCGTGACGCCGATGCCGAAGGCGCCAGCAGCGAGTGCCAGCAAGGGAGGATTGAGTTTCATGACAGGGACCTCGTGATCAGACCATTGGCGGGTTCAGGCGGGCGAATCCGTCCTGATAGTGATAGGGGGCGTGCGGATAGGGGGGCAGCAGGTCACTCGCCGCGTCCAGCCGGGCTATCTGGTCCGAGGTCAGCGTCCAGCCAATGGCCCCCAGATTCTGACGCAGCTGGTCTTCATTGCGGGCGCCGATGATCACAGAGGCCACGGTGGGCCGCCGAGTTAGCCAGTTGAGCGCAATCTGCGGGACGCTCTTGCCTGTTTCCTCCGCGATCTCATCAAGCGCCTCCATGACCCGATACAGATGTTCCTCTGCCACTGGGGGCGCAAATTGTTCCGTCTCATGCAGGCGGCTGCCTGAAGGGGGCGGAGCGCCGCGGCGGATCCTGCCGGTGAGCCGGCCCCAGCCAAGCGGGCTCCAGACCAGCGCGCCTACGCCCTGGTCGGCCGCAAGCGGCATCAGATCGGCCTCATAGTCCCGTCCGACCAAGGAATAATACACTTGGTGTGCTACGAAGCGTGGCAGGCCATGCCGGTCAGCAGCTGCCAGGGCTTTCATCAATTGCCAGCCGGGATAATTGGAGACGCCGACATGGCGCAGCTTGCCCGCGCGCACGAGCAGGTCGAGCGTGCCAAGCAATTCCTCAACCGGGGTAGAGGCGTCAAAGGCGTGAAGTTGCAGTATATCGATATAGTCTGTCCCGAGCCGGCGCAGGGCGTCTTCGACGCTCCGGACCAGCCGGTTGCGGGAGACGCCCCAATCATTCGGGCCGTCCCCTATTGGCAGGCCGGTCTTGGTCGAGATCAGGACCTTGTCCCGGCGCCCCTTGAGGGCCGCGCCCAGAACCTCTTCTGACGCGCCATTCGAATACACATCCGCCGTATCGAAGAGAGTGACCCCTGCTTCAAGGCAGATGTCGACAAGGCGGCGCGCTTCCTGCGCGTCGCTAGTGCCCCAGGCCCCGAAGAGCGGCCCGGTGCCTCCGAACGTACCGGTCCCAAAGCTCAGCACGGGAACTCGAAGCCCCGATGCGCCCAATTGACGATAGTCCATGCTGGTTTCCTTTGGCTTGCGTTGAAAGCAAAGGTAAGGGGAGGAAGCGCGGCCAGTACCGGCCCCTCAGGCGAAAGAGTTTTGACATGGACGCAAAGATGGTCACCCCTACCGATCGGGCCCGTGCGCTGGAAATCTTTACAGCGGTGGCGGCCGAAGGCAGTTTCTCGGCTGCGGGACGACAGCTGGGCCTCACACCGTCAGCGGTCAGCCGCACCGTCGACCGGATAGAAGACAGGCTGGGCGTGCGATTACTCTTGCGCACGACGCGCACCCTGACCCTGACCAGTGAAGGACATGCCTATCTCTGCGCCGCCCGCCGGATACTGACCGACCTGGATGAGGCCGAACAGGCCATTGCCGACCAGGGCGCGCCGCGCGGCCGCCTGCGGGTCAGCGCCGCGCAGGCACATGGACGCCTGTGTGTCGTGCCGCTGCTGGGAGCTTTTGTAGCCCGGTATCCGCACATCCTGGTGGATATCAATCTGAGCGACGGCTTGGTCGACGTCGCGGCCGGGCAGGCGGATGTCGCGATCCGGTTCGGCCCGCTTTCTGACAGTAATCTCACTGCCCGCAAACTCGGAGAAAGCCGAAGGGTTATTGTCGCCTCCCCCGCTTATCTTGCCAGGCATGGCACGCCGACCCTGCCGGAAGACCTGCACGGGCATAATTGCCTCAGCTTCAATTTCCGCCGCGCTGAGCCGGTCTGGCCCTTCCGACGGGAAGATGAGGAATATGCGCTGACTGTAAGCGGTAATATAGAAGCCAATAATGGCGAAACGCTTGGACAATTGGCAATGGCGGGCGTCGGCGTGGCACGGGTCGGCGCGTTCAGTGTCGCAGCGGAAATTGCCGACGGCCGACTGGTCCCCTTGCTGGAAGCCTACAATCCCGGCGATGTCGAGGAAATCCATGCCGTCTTTGTCGGCGGCGCTAATCTGCCTGCCCGCGTGCGCTGCTTTGTCGACTACCTCGTCGAAGCCCTGTGACATCCCTCCCTCGTCAGATCAAAGGCCCCCGGACGAAACTCCTGAATCCCCACGAAGCCTTCCATGTCTGCTTAGAGTGAAAATGCATGCATGAATTGATGATCAGATAACGTCTTGTGGCTCCGGATGCCGGCACCGATCTATGGAACGATTTTTCGCTCCCAATCGCAGATTCCGAAGAAGCTCTACATGCACGCGAGATCGCGGCTATTCCTGATGAATTTCTTCAGTGAATATTAGGCGGGGATTTGCTATGAGTTCAGACATGATATCAGGACCACGAGCCTATTTGAGCAGAATTTCGCTCGCCATTGTGCTGATGGTGATGATGGGATTCGGCTCAGCTACTGCAGATATCCATCCGGTCGATACCATTGATGCTGAATGTGCGTCGGTTGATCTGGCAACGCAGATCATTGATCTGGAATCTCGTGATGACGAAGAGACGCCGGATCATGAGCATCACGCTCACAATTGCGGCAGTTGCCATTTCCACGTCGTCGGAACGGGACTTTCCTCGTCGATGCCCGGCCGTCTCAACAACGGTATTCTACGTCCTCGCGGCGGGGAATCCGCATTACTCGCCGAACCTATGGGCCTCTATCGTCCCCCGCGTGCCTAGTCTGACCCGATAGCGGCGCTTGTTGCGCTGTCCGTTCGTCGTTCAGATTACCACGAGGACTTATTCTCCATGTCAAAATTCAGCCAGGGTGCATTGTGCATCCTGATCGCTGCCGCCTTTGCGGGTGGTGCGATTGCCGCGCCGTGCAGCGGGCCTCAGGCCGATGCGCAACCTATAACACCGGATACGAAGCTCACACTCGATATCGTTTTGGAGCAAGTGCGCGGCGCCTCTCCCAGCGTGCGCCGGGCCGCACTGGAAACGCGGGCCCGAAAGGCAGACGCCGCGCAGGCGGGCCGCCGGCTAAATCCGTCCATCGGCCTCGAAGTAGAGAACTTCTCGGGCTCAGGCCCGCTGGCCGGCTTCGACCAGAGCGAGACAACCCTCTCGATTGAACAGACCTTCCAGCTCGGCGGCAAGCGTACGAAACGTCAGCAGGCCGCGCAGGCCAATGCGGCTCTCGGTGCAGCCGAATGCAGTGTCATTCTTCGCGAAACGGAGCTGGAAGCAGCGTTGCTGTTGTATAACCTGCTAGCCGCCTCTCAGGTCGCTGATCTGGCGGAACAGGCGGCTGACCTTGCAGACACACTTCTCGAGACCGTGTCAAAGCGTGTGGAGGCGGGGGCCGCCGCGCCACCCGAACAATCCCGAGCGTACGCCGATGCCGCTGCCTTGCGCGCGGCTGTCTATCAGGCGCGCGCAGATGTCGAGCAGAAGCGTTATGATCTTGCTGCCCTCTGGGGTAGTTCGGATCCGCAATTCGCCTTGCCCGAGACCAGCGGGACCGCTTTGTCCCAACTGCAATCGGAAAGCGCCCGCGAGGGGACTCACCCGCAAATCGCCATGGCCATCGCCAGCGAGTCCGCCAGGCTTGCTGACCGCGACGTTGCTCACGTGTCCGCGATGCCAGACCTGACAGTCTCTGCCGGGATCAGGCAGTTTGAAGAAACGGGCGAAAACGCTTTTCTGGTGGGCGTGCGCGTTCCGGTCCCGCTATTCGACCGAAACCGGGATGCCGCGCGGGCCGCAGGCTATCGCGCAGATGCGGAGAGACTGAACCGGCTTGCCGTGGAAGCAAACTTGCTGGCAAGCCAGCGGGTCGCCGTGACGAAAGTGCGGGCGTCGCGCGATCGCCTCACACTGTTGGAAAACGAAGCCTTGCCGGCTGCCCGCGCTGCCTATGAGGCCTCCGTCCAAGGCTACGCGGCCGGAAAGTTCGATCTCACAACCACCCTCGATGCCCGCAAAGGGCTCATCGAAGCCTCGCTGGCCGTGATCGCGGCCAACCGGGATCTCAATGCCGAAAGCATGCGCCTGCGAAGCATCATCGGCGTTGTCCCTTTTGATGGAGATTTCCAATGAGACAGACACTGACACTAAAGGCGACACTTTCTGCGCTGGCGCTGATTCTGACCGCGTGCGGCGCTGATGTGACCAGCAAAGTTGAAACTGCGCACACGGACCAGGATGAACACGATTCAGCTAACGACGATCATGATCAAGAAACGGCTGAGGAAGATCATGATGATATTGTCCGTCTGACAGAACAGGCGGCTGCAGAAGCCGGTATAGTAGTGGGAAAAGCCACCCCCGGCGCCATGGGGCAAACATTGAACCTGCCGGCTGAAATCCGCTTCGATGGTGACCGGGTGGCGAAAGTATCGCCGAAGATCAGCGGCATCGTTGCCCAACTTTATGCCAATGAAGGCGATATGGTCGAACGCGGTGACACGCTGGTGCGGATCACGAGCCGGGAACTCGCAATCCTGAAGGCAGCTTGGCTAAACGCTGAGACCAGCAGGTCACTCGCCGCCAAGGCGCTGACCCGCGAAGAGCAGCTTTGGGCGGACAAGATCACATCAGAGGCTGATGTTCAGGCGGCGCGCGCAGGATATGCAGCGGCAAAGGCCGCAAGTGACGCTGCCGAGAATGAACTGCATGCCGCAGGTGTCAGCCATGCAGCCTTGGCCGGTATTGCCAAAGCGAATGATGGCGACAACTCAAATGCCTATTTGACAGCACCGATTGCAGGCATGGTCGTCCAGCGCGCGGTGACGCTCGGGGAAACAGTGTCGGCAGGCGACGCCAGCGCGGATACGCTTTTCACCATCCTTGATGACAGCGTCGTATGGGCAGATATTGCCGTCTACAAGCAGGATATATCCCGCATCCGCACCGGCGCCCCGGTATCCCTTAAGGCCGATGACGGACGGACCATCACGCAGGCAGTTGTCGCGTTCATCCTACCAGTCATAGACGAGACCTCACGGACTGCGACAGCACGGGTTATTGTTGACAACCCTGACGGACACTTGCGTGCTGGCCAGTTCATAACCGCAGAGATCGGTGTTGGCGGTCAGAGCGACGTCCTGCGCGTCCCCCAAGATGCGGTGCAAACCGTTGAAGAGAGACCTTCCGTCTTTGTGCCGGTCGAAGGTGGCTTCGAACCGCGACCCGTGACCATCGGTGCGAGTTCCGGTGATTTCGTGGAGATCAGGTCAGGCCTTTCCGAGGAAGAGCCTTTCGTTTCAAGCGGTGCATTTACCCTGAAGGCCCAGCTTGAGAAAGACGCGTTTGGCGACGGACACGCACACTAGGATTCAGCATCATGATCAATTTTATGCACCGCATTTCAGGTGGGCGTCTTCTTGCGGCCATCGCAGCTCTCGCCATGACGCTCGGTGGCTTGTTTGCCTTCCAGGCGCTTCCCGTTGACGCCTTCCCGGATGTCACACCCTCGCTGGTTCAGGTTTTCACTGAAACCGAAGGCCTCGCACCGGAAGAGGTCGAGCGATACGTTACCTATCCGATCGAAACGGCCATGTCGGGGCTGCCCAAACTCAAGAGCATGCGCTCTGTCTCCAATTTTGGATTGTCCGTCGTCAACATCTATTTCGAGGACGGCACGGACGTCTATTTCGCCCGGCAAGTCGTCGGCGAACGCCTCGCCGAGGCACGGGGAAACATCCCTGATGGCTTCGGGGATCCCAAGATGGGGCCGATCTCGACCGGGCTTGGCATCATCCTCTATTTCAGGCTGGACGACCAAACCGGTACGCGAGACCTGGTTGAGATGCGCGAGATCCAAGACTGGATCATCAAGTACCAGCTGCAGACGGTGCCCGGCGTGACAGAAGTTCTGTCACTTGGCGGGTTCGAAAAACAATACCAGGTCCAACTCGATCCGGACGCCTTGCTGGCCTACAATATCCAGATTGATGACGTGATGACCGCGCTGGAGCGCGGCAACCGGACCGAAGGCGCTCAGTTCATCGAGATCGGCTCAGAGCAATTCACGGTGCGCGGGGTGGGCTTGGCGCATAGTGTTGATGACCTGTCAGAAATTGTCGTGAAGGTGGATGATGGCCGTCCTGTCAGAGTTGGTGATCTGGGTGATTTGATTGTTGGCGGCGGCGTGCGGCAGGGTCTGGCGACGGCCAATGGCGAAGGCGAAGTTGTCGCCGGGCTTGTTCTGAAACTTTACGGCACCAACACTTCGGATGTGATCTCTCGCGTGCAGCAGCGCTTTGAGGAGATCAATGCGAGCCTGCCGGAAGGGGTCGAAGCGGTACCCTATTATGATCAGGGTACGCTGGTGAACAAGGCAGCTGCCACGGTGACAACGGCCCTGTGGCAAGGCGCCCTGCTTGTTGCCCTTGTGGTCTTCATCTTCCTCGGAGGATGGCGGCCGAGCCTTGTCGTTGTCCTTTCCATCCCTTTTTCTGTCGGCTTCGCGTTCATCGCCATGCAAGTGCTAGGCATAAGCGCCAACCTCATGTCGCTTGGGGGCGTCGCCATTGCCATCGGCATGATGGTGGATGGGGCTATCGTGATTGTGGAGAACGTGGACCGGGCTTTACGACAAGCAATGCCATCGGAAGACAGGCGCGCCATCGTGGCGCGTTCGACCGCAGACGTGATCGCGCCCCTCATCGCTGCCGTAGCGGTGGTGATTGTCGTCTTCCTGCCCCTCTTCTCCCTGCAAGGGGTCGAAGGGAAGACGTTCCGTCCTCTGGCCGCCGCTGCGGCGTTGGCAATGACGGGATCGCTCTTCTATGCGGCGCTGATCGCGCCTTCCATGGCGAATGGCCTGATGCGACGATCATCCAGGGTGGGCAAAGCCGGCAATGGATACATTGCAGACAGCATAAGCCGGGTTTCAGGCTTCTTTGTTCGCAAGCGGTTCGCGGCGGTCGGACTGGCGGTTGCGCTCCTGCTAGCGGGCGGTTTTGCCGGATCGCGGCTCGGATCGGAGTTCACGCCCTCGCTGGAGGAAGGTGATATCCTGTTGCGCGTGACGATGGCGCCTTCGATCTCTCTGACTGAAGCGGCGCAGACAACAACCCGGATCGAGACGCGGCTCCTCGCCAATTTCCCAGAGATAAAATCCATCGTTACCCGTATTGGCCGGGGAGAGGTTGGCGCGCATGCCGACCCGACAAACAGCGCGGAAGCGTTCGTCGAACTGCAACCGCATATGCAATGGCGCAAGGGCATGACGCCTGAAGCTTTACGCACGGCCATTTCCGAAGATCTTGAGTCCTATCCCGGCATCGTCGTGAGTATCGGCCAGCCCATTGCCATGGCGGTTGACGAACTGATCACGGGCACGCGTGCCGAACTGGCTGTGAAGATATTTGGGCCAGATCCAGAGGTCCTGCTGAAAAAGTCGCGGGACCTGCAAGCCCTGCTCCAAGGCGTGAATGGCGCGTCGGAAGTGCAAGCCGACCAGATCACCGGAGCACCACAACTTGTCGTCACCGTCGACCGTGTCGCGCTTGGCCGTTACGGGCTGGATGTCGAGGATGCGTTGGATGCATTGCGCGCGTCTGTCGGCGGCGCTCAGGCGGGATCCCTGTTCGAAGGTGTCCGGCAGTTTCCTATCATTGTGAGGTTGCGGGAGGACAGCCGGGATACGCCTGAAGCCATCAGCCGGGTCGTGCTTGTCTCGCCGACAGGCGCGCGCGTGCCGCTTGCCACAGTCGCGAAGATCGAAACAGTCATCGGCCCGCGCCAGATCACGCGAGAGGATGGTGAACGCTTCATCGCTGTGCAGGCAAATGTGCGTGGAAGGGACATCGGATCGTTCGTGGCAGAGGCCCAAAGTGCGACTGATGCGCAGCTGGGCCTGCCGCCTGGCTACCGGCTGGTCTGGGGCGGACAATTCGAGCTGCAGCAGCAGGCGAATGCCCGCTTCGTGGTGGTGATCCCGATCACGCTGGGAATCGTCTTGCTCATCCTGTTGATGACCTTCGGGCGGCTGAAATCGGCGATCCTGATTCTCCTGAATATTCCGCTGGCCCTGACCGGGGGTGCGCTTGCGCTCTGGCTCGCTGGCCTGCCGGTTTCGGTGCCGGCAACGGTTGGCTTCATCGCCCTGTTCGGAATTGCACTCGGCAACGGAATGGTGCTGGTCAGCTTCATGGATGACTTTGCCCGTGGAGGCAGGGGCCTAGACGAATTGGCAATTGAGTCCGCAGGTCTGCGTGCCCGGCCCGTGCTGATGACAGCGATGACGACTGCCCTTGGCCTTGCGCCTCTCCTCTTCGCCACAGGCGTTGGGGCAGAGGTGCAGCGTCCCCTCGCGACCGTCGTGACAGGCGGCTTGGGGACATCCACCTTGCTCACACTTCTGGTCATGCCCGCCCTGCACCGATGGTTCGCGCCAAAGCCTGACATCCCCCCATCGCTGATCAAATCAGCGCATGAGGCGGACAAAGTATCTGTTTAACCAGGAAGGTTGACCGCCATGGGAGCACTGCTCCCATGGCGGATCATCCCCTGAGCGCAACCAAGAGACCATCACTGCCGGTCTAAGCCATAACCGCCATTCCTGTCGGCCTGAAGTCAGCGCCTGTTCTCCAGATCCGCCATCACCTGCTGAGACACATATGCCTCTGTGACGCACCCGTACAGGAAAGGCCTATCGAATGGGGATGCGCCCAGAGTGACCGATCCCGGATATCATGAGCGTCGTCGGAACAGGTGCGTTGCAAGGGACCTGAGAAGGGGGGACGAACCTTCTCAAGGTTCGAGGAAAAGCTTTCCCCGGTTCAACAAGTTGCTGGGATCCAGCGCAGTCTTGAGGTGTCGCATCAACTCTATTTCTTCCGGGGATCGCGAAAGGGGCAGCCAATCTTTCTTGTCGAGCCCTATGCCATGTTCGGCAGAGACGGATCCCTGCAAGGCAGGTAGGGGTTCATAGACCATTTGCTCGGCGCGATGATGGGCTTCCTCGCTCCAGGGCCGCGGCGCGACGAGGAGATGAAGATTGCCATCGCCAATATGACCAAAGACAGCCATCATGGATTGCTCGCCGCAGGCGGATGCAAGCTTGTCCTGAAGCACGTTGACATAGTCCTGCATACACATGATCGGCAGACTTACATCGAACGCAATGCCCGGCATCATCGCTTTGATCTGGCCTTCGATATCCTCACGGATCGCCCAAATGCTGTCGCGTTGTGCCTTTGAGGTTGCCAGAACGGCATCGGCTGCCAGTTCGAGCTCAAGGGCCTCTGACAACACTTCAGTGAACAAAGCTTCATCGCGCTCGGGATCGACGCCGGCGGCCTCAACGATGACATAAAATTTGTGGCCTGCGGCAAGTGGGGGCTGGTGACGGCCGCTGTCGACGCCAATCATCTGATAATAATTGTCCCACATCACCTCAAAGGAGCGCAACAGGCTTCCGAAGCGCTTGCTGACATGCGCGAAGAATTGTGTGAGCTTTTCGAAGCTGTCGATCGCCAGGATTGCTGTCGCATCACTTCTCGGCGCAGGTTGCAGGCGCAGGACCGCCCGTGTAACAATCCCCAGCGTTCCCTCGCTTCCAATGAAAAGCTGCTTGAGGTCATAGGCGGTATTGTTCTTCAAGAGGGAATTCATTGAGGTCACGACCCGTCCGTCGGCGAGGACGGCCTCGAGACCGAGAATGTTTTCGCGGGTCATGCCATAGCGGATGACCGTATTGCCGCCAGCATTGGTCGAGATGTTACCGCCTATCGTGCAGGAGCCGCGCGCTCCGAGGTCCACCCCATAGATCAGGTCATGCGTGGCTGCCGTGTCATGTACTGACTGCAAGGGAACCCCGGCCTCGACGGTCATGGTGCGCCCGATCGGGTCGATGGCTTCAATAGTCCGCATACGCTCCAAGGAGATAAGGATCTCGTCATGATTGCACTCGGCCCCATGGACGAGACCTGTCAGTCCGCCTGCAGGCACAACCGGCTGCTTTGCCGCGTGGCAAAGTTTCATGATGGCGGAAAGCTCGGCCGTGGTGCGGGGGCGTACAATCGCCATCGCGCCGCAATGTGACTGGCCAAGCCAGTCTGCGGGGCGTTTGGCGACATCCTCGCCTGTGATCAGGCCGGCATCGCCGACCACTGCATGAATTGACGTGAGCAGTTCCATTATGAGCCTCCAAGAAGAGTATTGCGTGTCACAGCGTGGGCGGTTTGGACGCCGGTCAATCCGAGTGCGGTCCGCATGTCCTGTTTCATTAACTCCAGCATACGGGACAGGCCCGCTTCGCCGGCTGCGGCAAGGGCTAGGGCCCAAGGTCGGCCGATCAGCACCGCCCTGGCGCCGAGCGCGAGGGCGCGGACGATATCCTGCCCCGAGCGGATTCCGCCATCGACGAGAATCGTTGTCTCGCTGCCTACAGCGTCGGCGATGGCCGGCAGCATCTCCGCTGTAGATGCAACGCCGTCGAGCTGCCGACCGCCATGGTTCGACACGATGATGCCATCACTGCCGACGGCCACGGCCTGACGTGCATCCTCGACATTGAGTATGCCTTTCAGGACCAGGTTGCCGCGCCAGGTCTGGCGTAACCATTCAATGTCGTTCCACGTCACCGAGTTGTCGAACTGCTCGGCCGTCCACGCCGCATAATCTCGCGGGTTGCTGGAATGCTGAACATATGGGGCAAGATTTCCAAAGCCATGGGGCCCGCCCTTCAGGCCAACATCCATTGCCCATCCCGGATGGAGCATGTAGTCAACCGGGCCGGCGCGCAGCTTTCCCCACATATTCAACCCGCCTGCCAGACCATTTCGGATGTCACGATAGCGTGTGCCCAAGACAGCCAGGTCGATGGTGAAGGCGAGGGTACGTACACCCTGCTCCCAGGCCGTCTCCATTATTTCCTTCACGATGCCTCGATCCTTGAGCATGTAGAGCTGGAACCAGAATGGCTTGTCGGAGACTTTGGCGACTTCATCCATCGGGCAGATACCGACCGTCGAGAGGCAAAAGGGAATCCCGGCGGCATCGGCTGCGCGTTTTGCCTGTACCTCGCCGCGCCTTGCGCTCATGCCGCCCATCCCGATGGGAGCGAGCACGACTGGCATTGCCAGTTTCTCGCCGAACAATTCTGTTCCGCAATCCAACTGAGAGGCGTCGCACAGGACTTTCTGGTTGAGCTTGATGGATTCCCAGTCCGTAACATTTCGGCGCAGGGTCACCTCAGCAGTGGCGCCTCCGTCAATATAGTCAAACAGGAAGCGTGGCAGCCGCCGTTCCGCTCTTTCGCGGAAATCTTCAAATGATGCAGGCAGAAGGTTGAGCGATTTGCGCATGTTACAGGATGGCCTCGATCAGGCGCGGCCCTTTTGCTGCCAGGGCATCGAGTAGTGCAGTCCTGAATTCATCCGATGTTGTCGCCCGTACAGCCGGCACCCCCATGCCTTCAGAAATTTGCGACCAGTTGATTTCAGGTCTTGTCAGGTCGAGCATGGAAAGGGCCTTCGGCCCCGGATTTTGGACGCCCACCCTTTGCAGCTCCACGTTGAGGATCGCATAGGAGCCATTGTTGAAGATGATAGTTGTGACATCCAGGTTTTCACGCGCCATTGTCCACAGGGCCTGATTTGTATACATGCCTGATCCGTCAGCCTGCAGGCTGAGCACTTTCCGGTCGGAGCAGGCAATGGCCGCTCCAATCGCAAGGGGCATGCCTTGCCCGATGGCGCCCCCGGTGAGGGTCAGCCAATCATGCCGCTCCGCGCCGGCTGTCATGCCATAGATCGCAAGACCTGCGGTGGCTGACTCGTCGGAAATAATGGCGTCTTCCGGAATGAGCTCTGAAAGGATGGCCCCGATAGAACGAGTCGTCAGCTTGCCGGGGTCAGCGGGAAGTATCTCGCGTTGCTGGTATTTGGCAGGCTCGGCCGGCGCATCAAGGGAGTTGGCAAGGCGGGAAAGTGCCGTATGGGCGTCCTCCCGTAACGAGGCGAGACGGATCAGGCGGGCCTCATCTGGCACTAGCCAGCTCGGCTTGTCTGGATAGGCGAAGAAGGCGACAGGGGGCTCGGTGCCGCAGGTCACGATGGTGCTGAAAGTGCTCAGATACTCCAGTGCCTGCTCCCCGAAGTAGGGCAGTTTTTCCAGGGGCACACGTCCGGTGCCCCGCTGCAGCCGGGCGGGAAAGGTTTCACAGACCAGCCGCGCACCGGTCGCAGCGGCAATCCGGCCAGCGATTTCAAGCGACTCTTCGCGAAGGGCCCGCCCACCGAGAAAGAGGCAGGCCTCGCCGGTTGCCGACCCCAACGCTTCGGCGGCGGCCTTGATGGTGGCTGTGGGGGTCTGCGCCGGCGCGTGAGGCTGCGGGGCCTCGACCGAGGCGGCGCCCGGCGTCCAGGCGTGGTCTGCAGGCACAATCACCGTCGCGATCTTGCCGGGAAAAGACATGGCGGTGGCAAAGGCTTCGGCCCCCGCCTGAGCAAGGTCCCGCTCGGATCGGGACACACGTACCCAGTCCGACATCGGTTTTGCGACCGACATAACATCGGAGGTCAGCGGAGCATCGAAGTGGAGATGATAGGTGGCATGATCTCCCACCATGTTGATCAGCGGTGTGCCGGCGCGGCGGGCATTGTGGAGATTGGCAAGACCGTTTCCGAGACCCGGGCCGAGATGGAGCAGCGTCACGGCCGGCTTGTCTGCCATGCGGCCATAGCCGTCAGCGGCCCCGGTTACCACGCCTTCGAAGAGGCCGAGTACGGCTCGCATGCCGTCCTGCTGGTCAATTGCAGCTACGAGTTGCATCTCAGACGTGCCGGGATTGGCAAAGCAGACCTCGACCCCACAGGTCTTGAGGGTTTCAATAAACGCTTCCGCACCATTCATGCTGAATTTCCTTTTCCATTACGCCTGCCCGCAGTCGCGGCCGGTCTCGCGGTCGATAATTAGTAGCCGGTCTTCTGTTCATGTGTGTCCGGCGTTGCGCCAGCAATCTTCAGAGCGGCTGTGGCCCCCTCACGCAGGAAACCGCTATCGTTTCCTGCCGAAGCGAACGTAAATCCTTGGGCAAGCGCGGCGTAAGCCGCTTCCGCAGAATAACCGTAAATCCCGGCTGCGCAGCCTGCCGCATCGCACGCCTCGCGTATGTCCCGCAAAGCCGCGGTAAAGCGGGGGTTGTCAAAATCACCGGGTTTGATGCCGAGACCGAAGGAGAGGTCCATGGGGCCCACGAAGATCGCATCAATCCCGGGGGTGGCGGCAATGGCCCTCACATTGCGCAGGCCTTCTTCGGTCTCGACCATGGCGATGCAGGCCGTCTCGTCATTCGCCGCTGAAATATAGGCTGGCCCGTCCAGCAACATGGCGCGTAACGGCCCGAAGGACCGGTGGCCGCGCGGCGGATACCGGCATGCGGCAGCCGCAGCAGCCGCTTCCTCTGCGG